>Ga0154020_10011599_pt1 | contig 10042 bp, 15 predicted proteins | sample Klosneuvirus_201_FD_109709 | JGI IMG/M metagenome (GOLD analysis project Ga0154020, IMG submission 109709) | Active sludge microbial communities from wastewater, Klosterneuburg, Austria - Klosneuvirus_20160825_MG | ecosystem: Engineered > WWTP > Aerobic digester > Activated sludge | place... | reverse complement strand
TTACAGTCTGTTGCGTTTGACCGCTTCGCTACCCCTGCATGCTCTCTATGGAGCCCAAACCGAGGATTGAACTCGGGACCTCTTCCTTACCATGGAAGCGCTCTACCACTGAGCTATTTGGGCATTTTACGTACAAAAAACAGAGCTTAGTTTACCAGTTTTTGAGGGTTTTTTCAATGAGTCAGTGATCAAGCCGTACGGGCTTTTTCGATTGCTGGACTCTCGGGATCAAATTTTTGGGCCGCGTCGAGCGTGAGCTTACGCTCGGCATCTTTCCCTAAAATCCCCTGCACCTTTGCGAGCGCCAAATAACGGCTCACACTCGGCTCGATCTCGACGGCCTTCTTGAGCGAAGACTCCACTTCCACGTGGGCCCCTAGATGGTACTGGACGGTAGCAAGATTCTGCCAATCGGCAGCGCTCCCCCCGCCCTTCATGGCTATTTGAAAACACTCTGCGGCATCCGAGTAGTTCTTGAGCTGAGAATAGACCATACCAAGCCGCCTATATGCAGTCGTGTTTTTATGATCAAGCTTCAGCACTTTGACATAGGCTTTTTCGGCAGCTAACCATTTGCGCTCATCATAGTAACGGCCGGCGGCGGCAATTAGTCGCTCGAGCTGGCTCTCATGCGTAACAGCTTCATTGTCGAGTCCAGCGTTTAGATAGTGGGCAAACTGATTGTAGCTCGACCGGGTTATCCGCCACGTCACAAATGCGAGTACCACAAAAATGATAAGCTCATACATCATGCCTGACTCCATTCATAGCTCACCGCAAAGGCCTCCAGAGCCAAGCGCACATTCACACTCTGACCGGCTACGCTGACAACCTGCTGGAGCCACTCTGCGGCGGCAAACCAACGCCTAGCCCGACTGACTATGAGCAAATCTTTGAGTAATGCCAGCTGCTCATTACGATCTGTCAGGCCGGCGATGATGGCGAGTCTCCTAGCAATGCTTGATTCGATAAACGTTACAGCTCGAGTTTCGTCTTCAGCGGAAGCGTCCTCATTCGCCACTAACACCGATGAACGCGAACGTAAGGTCGGGAGAATACGAGCAATCGTACTGACCAACAAATAAAACCGTACGCCGGCAGGTGGCTCTTCGATACTTTTTAAGAGCATATTTGCGGCCTCTGGCGTCATCGTATCTGCTGGCTCAAGGATGATGGCGCGCCTGGTGTCGGCATAGGCATGCAATGATAGCTCGTGCAGCACTGCCGCGATAGCAGGACGAGCTATGATCCCCTTCTCCACACGTACCCAAACAACTTGAGGGCTTGTAGCGACGGATTCGGTGCTCACACCCACCCAGCCAGCAATCAGCTCAAGCGCACGCTGACGCCGAGGCAGCTCCGCTGCCCCACTCACAATGCATGAATGCATCGATGAATCTCGTATGTTTACTGCGGCATAAGACATGAGTATTGTTCCATTGTACTCTGAAAATCTGACGGTACAGAAGCCTCGAATGACTTATGCTCACCACTTGGCAAGGTAAAACTCAGCTCACGAGCATGGAGCATTTGTCGTGCCACCGTATCGCCAGCCTTACCGTAGATCTTGTCTCCAAGAATCGGGAAACCAAGCGCTGTTAAGTGGACTCGAATCTGGTGTGTGCGTCCGGTAATTGGCCGGGCCTCCACAAGCGACACTTCTGGTCCATGGGCCAACGTGCTGATAATTGTTTCTGCCGGCTTGCCGAGCGGATCAACTCGCATAACACCAGCTCGACCACCAGCCGGTGACATGCCAAATGCCAGTCGTTTCACGCCAATCCCCGGGTTTCCCCAGACCAGTGCCCAGTACGTCTTCTTCACTTTGCGAGCCCGAAAAGCTGCCTGCAAAAATTTCTTAGCTTCAGGATTCCGAGCTAGCACCATCACACCCGAGGTGTCACGATCTAGTCGATGCACGACGCCGGGGCGCACCTTATCTGGGTCAGCAATCTGGTCTCGATAACTACCAACCACGCTCGGTTCATCCGACCCAACTGTCGGGTGCACAATGAGGCCTGCCGGCTTAAAGATCACAATTACGTTTTCGTCTGAATACAGCGTGTCCGGACCCTCTGAACTGGCAACCAACTCCGTACGCTTTGGCACCGGCAGCGTAAGCACAACTATGCTCGAGCCAAAGAGGACTGACTGCGAAGGCTTCGCCGGCGCACTATCGAGCAGCACTTGGTGATTTTTTATCAAGCTCACCCAGGAAGACCGACTAACATCCGGCCAAACAGCCGCCAAAACAGCATCAAGCCGCTGACCTTCTCGAGAACCATCAACGACGTAGTCCCGTACCCCCTGTTTACGGCGACCCACCATCAAATTAGACCATGCACCTCTGCGAGCTGAGCCTCAGTGCCGAGCACAATCAGCGTATCCCCTGCATAGATTGTTTCATTGCCTGATGGATTTACCTTACTCGCACCGTCAGCCGAGTTCATCGCTAGCACGGTAGCACCAGGCTTATGTGAGTAGAGTCGGCTCAGTGGCTGGCCAGCGAGTTGGCTCGCCTCATCAATCTTCAGTTCCCTAACGGCTAGATCGCTGTTATTATTTGTGGCCAAGATCTCCAGAAAATCAACAACGTTAGGGCGCGTGAGCGTGGTTGCCATGTGATATGCACCTATCTGATATGGCATCGTCGTGCGATCAGCGCCAGCACGCAGCATGCGCTGCCGATTCTCTTCGCGGTTTACCCGTGTCACGATAAATATACTGGGGTTTAACTGACGACTTGCCAGCGTAATAAACAAGTTTCCACTATCAGTCCCGAGTGACGCAACAATTCCCTGAGCGCGTTCAATACCGCAAGCTTGAAGCGTCTCTTCCTTGGTCGCATCACCGACGATAGCGGTGTAGCCCTGGGCGATCATCATCTTCACAAACTCTTCATTCTGATCCACACACACAAACGGAACACCATCATCAGCTAGTTCGTCGGCCACTTGTGAGCCAACTCGACCTAGCCCACAAATAATGTAGTGGTTTTTCATGCGAGAGATTGTTCGTTTCATATGTTTTCGTCTGAGCCCGTCACCTAATCCTACTATATAGTCCGCCAAGACTTTGAGCAAATACCCGATCAGCACCAGTGAGCTCAGGGCCAAGAAAATCACCATCAATCGACTGGCCGAGTCCTTGAAGCCATAGTGGTCGAAGTGTGAGATGAGGATAAACGCCGTTTCATACAGCGCCTCGCCAAAGGACAGCTTGGCGGTGGACATGAATGTAGCTGTCCCCAGCGTAAGCAAGAGGATACTCGCTAAGATAATATTTCTTAGAAGTCTGCGGTCTACCATTGCACTGTGGTTCTCATTTTTGATCTCATGATATAAGCATAACCACTGTACATTATACGGGAAAAGTTGCCCTACTCAGCCCAAATAGATCTACAAAAACAAACAGTCGACGTGGAGAACCAATGTCGACTGTTTGTGAGACGCTGAAAAACTCGGACTGCTTAGCGCTTTGAGAACTGAGGAGCTTTACGCGCCTTCTTAAGACCGTATTTCTTGCGCTCTTTTTCGCGCGGATCACGTGTTAGCATGCCAGCTTTCTTCAGGCTCAGACGGTAGTCTTCACTAATCTCGACCAGCGCACGGGCAATACCCAAGCGAATGGCGTCGACCTGCCCACGCTTACCACCACCTTCAACACGAATGATTGCGTCGAGCTTATCATGCTTAGCAACCAATTCGAGTGGCGCTACAACGAGCTTCGAGAGCATTTCGTTATTCAGGTACTCACCTGATGGCACACCATTAATTGTGAGTACTCCCTTGCCATTCATGAGTCGCACAGTTGCAACGGCCGATTTACGGCGCCCTACTGCGTAGTAATAATGCTTCTTATCTGCCATACTATTTCACCTTCATTTCTTTAGGCTGCTGAGCGCTATGTGGGTGTTCGCTGCCAGCATACACGTGCAGACGAGCAAGCATGTGCTTTGCGAGCTTATTCTTCGGAAGCATACCTCGAACAGCATGTTCGATCACAAGGGTTGGCTTCTTTTCAAGCTGCTCTTCTAGAGTCGTCTCCGTCAAGCCACCAGGATAACCGCTGTGCCGGTAGTACTTCTTGTCGAGAAGCTTATTGCCGGTTACTGCAACTTTCTCGGCATTAATGACGATGATGGTGTCTCCGGTCAAAACGTGTGGGCTGTACTGGGGCTTATGCTTCCCCATCAGCTTCGTAGAAATTTCGGTCGCAAGGCGCCCGAGCACAATGTCAGTTGCGTCAACAACGTACCAGTCAGACTGAATAAGCCCCTGCTTGGCTTGATATGTTCGGCTTGCATTTATCATTTCGTTACCTTCTTCGCTTTAGCAGCTGGCTTAGCCGGCTTTTCAACTGGTTTCTGCTCCGCTTGACGAGCTTTGAGCTTCTCTTCAAAGTCTGGATCGAGCACAAGCTCTACGACCACCATACTAGCAGCATCACCGCGGCGATAACCTGTCTTGATGAGGCGGGTGTACCCAGAGTTGCGACCTTCAAAACCAATAACGAGTTCTTGAATGAGCTTATCGGCAGCGGTTTTCGAACCGAGTCCTGCATGAATCGCACGAATATTATGGAGGCCACCCTTCTTAGCGCGAGTCACCAAGCGGTCAAATGTTGGCTTGATAGTCTTGGCCTTTGCTTCAGTGGTTTCGATCTTTTCGTAGAGCACGAGAGATTCTAAGAGACCCTTTACGACGGCCTGTCGTGGGCCAATCTTTCGGGAGAGCTTCGATGTTGTGTGGTAGTGGGCGTGCATAATATTGTCCTATTCGCGTCAGATGACTTACGCGAGCTTAATTCCAATCTCCTCGAGCTTTTCGAGTACTTCTTCGTACGCCTTCTGGCCAAAGCCCTTGAGCGACTTGAGCTCCTGCTGAGTAAGTTGACTCAAATCACCAACGGTAGCAATGTCGTTATTGATGAGGGCGTTGGTAGTGCGCTGCGAGAGTGAAAGCTCTTCGATGGCGATAGCACCATGCTCAGCTTCAGCCTTAGCTTCCGCAGTCATGATACCACCAGCTCCAACTGAGACTACATCAAGACCAGCTACAACCTGGAAGTGACCAACCAGGATCTCTCCGCCCTGCTGCATAGCTTCGTATGGTGAAAGCGAACCATCGGTTTCAACTTCCATTACCAAGCTATCAAGGTTGGTCATCTGTCCAACACGGGTGTTCTCGATATTGAAACGCACACGGCGGATTGGCGTATAGATTGCATCAACTGCGATGAAGCCAACTGGAAGGCGTTCACCCTGACGGGTTTCGACTGGGCTATACCCTCGTCCCTGCTCTACCTTGAATTCGATTTCGAGTTTACCCTTAGCATCATCGATGTAACAAAGTTCGAGGTCCTTGTTAACAACTTCCATATCGCCAGTAGTCTGAATATCACCGACGGTAACTGGACCCTTACCGGTCTTTGAGAGCGTCATTGTTGCTGGCTCATCGCCCTGGTAACGCACCTTGATCTGCTTGATGTTCAGGATCAAAGCAATCACGTCCTCGCGAATACCTGGGAGTGTCGAAAATTCATGGTCAGCGCCTTCGATGCGAACAGCGGTAACTGCGGCACCAGCAAGGCTTGAAAGGATCACTCGACGCATCGAGTTACCGATCGTCATACCATATCCTGGATATAGCGGGGCAATGGTAAAGCGGCTGGTGTGATCAGCGATCTGCTCTTCTTTCATTTCTGGTAGGTTGATGTCGAATAAGGCCATGATGACTCCTCTTACTTACTTAGGCGGCTAACGCGAGTAGAACTCGATGATTAATTGTTCTTCAATGAAATTGTCACTGTCGTCACGAACTGGGGCACCAGTGACTGTACCGGCCAGTTTTTTGGTATCAAGCTTCAGCCAGCTTGGGGTTTCTGGTGTTGCTGACTTGAGCTGCTCCGCGAGCTCAACAAAGAGTGGCTTTTTCTTGCTAGATTCTTTTACTTCGATGGTATCCCCAGCTTTTACCTGGATCGAAGGTACATCGACCTTCTTGCCATTTAGGCGAATATGAGCATGGGTGACCATCTGGCGGGCAGCCTGACGTGAGGTTGCAAGGCCAAGGCGGTATACAACATTATCAAGGCGCTGTTCAAGTAAACGGAGTAGGTTTTCACCCGACACTCCGTCCCGACGCTCAGCTTCGGTGACGTAGCGACGGAACTGCTTTTCCATAACGCCATACAAGCGCTTAACTTTCTGCTTTTCACGCAACTGAACTGCATAGTCAGATGGCTTAGGGCGACGTGCCTGACCATGCTGACCAGGAGCGTAATTACGACGCGTGAGCGCCTTGACAGCCTTCGGGTGCAGCTGAACGCCTTCGCGACGTGAAAGCTTTCCAATTGGGGTAAGGTTACGTGCCATGATTAGTTCCTCTTTGCCTTTCGTGGTCGGCAACCGTTATGCGGTACACCTGTAATGTCGCGAATGCCAGACACGCCAACACCGGTGTTCTGCAGAGCACGAACCGCGCTTTCGCGACCAGAACCAATACCCTGCACGATAACTGATACTTGCTTCAAGCCAAAATCCTTGGCTTTTTCGAGGGCTTTTTCGGTAGCAATCTGAGCAGCGTAAGGCGTACTCTTTCGTGAGCCTTTAAATCCAGCAGAGCCAGATGAAGCCCATGATACAACGTTCCCGGCTTCGTCGGTTACGCTGATAATGGTGTTATTAAATGTCGACTGAATATGAACCACGCCCTTTGGTAGGTTGCGCTTGATCTTTCGACGTCGAGTTTTAGCTTTCGCTTGTGCCATAATCGTATTCCGTTCCTATTCCCTTATCAGCCTTACGTCTTCTGTGCCGGCTTCTTACGACCAGAGCCCATGGTATTGCGACGTCCACGACGAGTTCGACCGTTTGTCTTTGTGCGCTGACCACGTGAAGGCAGTCCGGCTGCATGGCGCAGACCTCGATATGCCTTGATCTCCTTGAGTCGTTTGATATTCAAGGTGACCTTACGCATAAGATCCGCTTCTACTTCGTAACTAGCGTCAATTTCGTTACGTAATTGAGTCAATTCAGCCTCGGTGAGATCCTTCACTCGGGTATCTGGATTAATCTTGGTCTTTGCCAAAATCTTCTGACTTGAAACCAAACCAATGCCATGCACATAGGTTAAGCCAATTTCAACTCGCTTTTCATTCGGAATGTTGGTTCCTGCAATACGTGCCATGATGCTAACTTACCCTTGCCGCTGCTTATGTTTAGGGTTTTCACAAATCACGCGTACGACACCGCGTCGGCGTACGACTTTGCACTTGGCACAGATTGGCTTAACTCCAGCGCGGACTTTCATGCGTGATTCTTTCCCTAAACGTTAATTACTTATGACGATACGTGATGCGACCCTTGTTCAGGTCATAAGGTGTCATTTCAAGCGTCACCTTATCTCCTGGAAGGATTTTTATATAATGCATCCGCATCTTACCCGACACATGAGCAAGAACAATATGACCATTCTCGAGCTCAACCTTAAAGGTTACATTTGGGAGCGCTTCGAGGACAGTCCCTTCTACTTCGATTACTTCCTTTGTACTTGTCATAATGTGGATGGGCTACAGTTGATTAGTTTACCTGATTTTCTTCTGATTGTAAAGTGTTTTCTTCTGGAAGTGGTCATTTTGTCTTAATACCGCTCATAGGTGGCCATTGTAACGCGACTTTCGAGCTGTCGCTTTGTCTCAATCGCCACCGAAACCAAGATGAATACACTTGTACCGCCAATAGCAACTGCTTGACTCATATTGAGATACTTCTCTACGAGAAGAGGCAGAATGGCGATAATGCCAAGCGCGAGCGCACCAGTGAAGTTCAGGCGACTAATCAGTGTTTTTAGATACTTTGCCGTTTCATTGCCAGGTCGTATGCCAGGAATAAAGCCACCCTGTTTTTGGAGGTTTTCCGCAATTTCTTTTGGCTTAAAGATAATTGACGTATACACGAAAGTGAAGACGAAAATCAGGAGGAAATAACTGAACAGGTATATCCAGCTGGACGGAGAAAACCAAGCTGTCATATTTTGAGCTAAACGCGCCACCCATTCCGTTGAAGCGTTTGCGAGGACCTGGCCGAGAAACGTCGGGATCGAAAGGAATGTGAGAGCAAAGATCACTGGAATTACTCCGGCTGTAATGAGGCGCAATGGCAAGTGTGTATCCACACTCCCATAGGTACCGATTGCAGCACTGCGACGGGCATAAGAAATAGGGATATTGCGCTGGGCCTCGTTCACCATGACGACGCCATAAGTTGTCGCCAGGAACATCCCGACAAGAGCCAGCACCTTGAGAAGCTGTGTGTTATCACCTTGCACCAACGCGGCCTGCTGAACAATCGTGCCTGGAAGGGTTGCTATGATACCGGCGGCAATAATAATTGAGATACCGTTCCCGAAGCCCTTTTCGGTGATTAATTCACCCAACCACATCAAGAACAAACTTCCTGCTGTAAGTGACGCGATCATTAATACCCATTGCCCTATGCTTGGACTACCGATTAAATCAGCTCCAGTGGATTGGCTAGAGAGCTGACGAACCAATGTGATGACGGTAAACGACTGAATGATAGCAAACGGTACGGTGAGCATACGCATATACTGATTCAGCTTAGCGCGCCCTCGCTCGCCCTCCTTGGAGAGAGCCTCCCAGCTAGGGATAACCTGCTGCATGAGTTGCACAACAATCGAGGCAGTGATGTACGGGCCTATCCCCATGGCGATAATCGAGAAGTTCGCGAGCGCTCCCCCAGTAAAGAGATTGGCAAACCCAAGAACCGGCGACTGGCTAAATACCGAGAGCAGAAAAGTCTGTAATCGCTTCACATCGGGCACTGGTGCCGGGACGTGTGTCATCAGCGAATAGACAACTAAAATGCCGAGCACAACAAAGAGTCGGTTGCGTAGATCACGGTTGCGCCAAAAAAGCTTCAGCGTATCTTTCTTCATATCCCTCCAGTATACCTATAAAAACTTCAGCTAAATAGCCTATTTATGGTTACTTATCAGTCTTTGCAGTCTTCTTACGTGGTCGCTCGAAGGCGGTTACTTCGAACGTACCGCCGGCAGCCTCGATGGCTGCAATTGCAGGCTTGGTTGCGCCCTGCAGCCGAACGGTCAGTTTCTTATCGAGCTTTTGGCCGTCTTTTGCAGTCAAAAGCTTCACCGGCTGCTTAGCGTGCTTAATCACACCAGCCTCTACGAGGGTCGAGATAGTAACCTCGCCCGCCTTGAGACCTGCAAGACTCCCAACCAATACTTCGTTGTAGTCAATACGATTTACACTCGTGAACCCACGTGCCTTTGGCAGACGCATCGCAAGCTTCGTCTGACCACCTTCGAAGCCTGGCTTGATCTTCTTACCAGTACGAGCTTTCTGACCCTTCGTTCCGCGGCCAGCAGTCTTACCGCCACCCGCGGAGATACCGCGACCAACCCGTCGACGACTCGTCTTTGTCGAAATTTCTAGTTCATGATATTTCATGCCTTCACCTCTTTCTGAGCGCTTTTGGCAGGCTTGACTTCATCGGTTTTCAGCATCGTTAACGCCAGAATAGTTGCATAAGCGTTGTTGATCTTATTCGTTGAGCCAAGAGCCTTTGTAAAGACGTCACGAACGCCAGCGACTTCCAGAACAGAACGAACAGCTCCTCCGGCAATTACGCCAGTACCTTCAGGGGCAGGCTTCATGAAGACACGAGCTCCACCTTTTTTGACGGTCACTTCGTGCGGAATGGTAGTCCCCATCAATGGAACAGTTACCATGCTCTTACGCCCTACGGCCGTAGCTTTCTGAATTGCACTAGCAACATCGCCACCCTTACCCACACCTACTCCAACTTGACCAGAGCCATCTCCGACGACAACAACTGCGCGGAAACGAAACCGGCGACCACCTTTTACAACACGCGCAACGCGGTCGAGAGAGATCATTCGCTCTGTTAGTTCAGGTCCCTGTGATTCAATCATTGGCTTCATAGTGGTTATACCTTCAACCCTTTCTCGCGAGCAGCGTCAGCTAGAGCAGCAAC
>Ga0154020_10011597_pt1 | contig 10043 bp, 7 predicted proteins | sample Klosneuvirus_201_FD_109709 | JGI IMG/M metagenome (GOLD analysis project Ga0154020, IMG submission 109709) | Active sludge microbial communities from wastewater, Klosterneuburg, Austria - Klosneuvirus_20160825_MG | ecosystem: Engineered > WWTP > Aerobic digester > Activated sludge | place... | reverse complement strand
CTTGGCATAATGATGCCTGAGCAGGAGTCTTCCGGCGAAAGCGAGAAACTGGCACGCGAATTGGCAGCGCAATTTGGATTTGAGGCCATTAAAGAGGACATCACTGGTGGTCTCGCAGGTCTCGGGTGCTATGAGAAGCGCGACGAAGCGATTAAACAGTTGTTTCCTGAATACGACAAGTCGTACAAGTGCAAGATCACGATTCCCGAGAATATCCTCACGAAGGACACATTTAACTTCTTCCACCTGATGATCCAGAAGCCGGGTGGAGAACCGCAGACCAAGCGCATGACTCCTGGTGTCTATGCGCAGGTCGTCGCCGCTTCCAATTTGAAACAGCGCCTTCGCATGACGACACTTTACTATCATGCCGAAAGACGCAACTGGGCGGTTGCTGGCACCGGAAACAAAGATGAGCACATGCAAGGGTTCTTCGTGAAGTATGGTGATGGCGGCGCAGACTTCAAACCGATTGCGCACCTTTTCAAGATTCAAGTGTATCAATTGGCTGAGTACCTTGGCGTTCCGAAGGACATCATTAGCCGCATTCCAACGACCGATACGTATAGCGCGGGTTCGACCCAGGAAGAGTTTTTCTTTGGGCTCGATTTCTATCGCATGGATATGCTCTGGCACGCCATGGAAACGAACGTACCGGCGGCCGAGGCGGCAGAAGTACTTGGGTTATCTGTTCAAGAGGTTGAGCATGGCTATGCGCACATTGCTCGCAAAATCAGGGCAACGGAGCCATTGCGTATGCACCCGCTCGAAGTCAACCCGAGCGTGTAACTAGTAATTCAATTGGACTCGCGTTTTGGATAGACGCAAAACATTGCTTAGCAAGGATTAGTATGGAATTCAATACCGAAAAGGTTCGCAGCGAAATAAGAAAGTTCATTGTCGATTCATATCTGCTCGGCGACGAAAGTGTGAAGTTTACTGATTCAGATTCGTTCATGCGTCGCGGAATCATCGATTCAATGGGTATTCTCGAACTCACCGCATTTCTCGAGCAGCAATACAGCATCACGGTCGCCGACAGCGAAATGCTCCCGACCAATTTGGACAGCGTCGAAAACCTCATCGGTTTCATCAAGACAAAATCGGGAAGCTAATCTCCCGTGGCCGACGCCTGTCTGACAAGAGTCTAACTTTGCGAGGCCAATGACTTCATGAGACTCGAAGAACTTCTGCGCCAAAGCACGCTGTCTTTTCAGGACCGCCCCGCCGTTGTTGAACAAGATCGCACCGTCAACTACCGCCAGCTTGGTGAAGCCGTTTCGGCATTTGCTGCACAGCTTCGTCGCCTTCCATTAAGCAGAGGATCGCGAATAGCGCTCCTGATGGAAAACAGCATCGACTATGTTGTAGCATACTTCGGCGTACTCGAGGCAGGATTTGTATTGGTGCCGCTTGACACGTCTGCCAACGGGGAGACGATTGCGTATATTCTGGAAAACTGCGACGTCAAAGTTCTGATAGCGCAGTCGCGCTATCGCCGACAACTAAAAGCGGTCTTCGATGCTGGCTGCAAAGTCGAATACTTTTTCTGCGACGCTGAGCTGCCAATCGGTACGGACGCTACGCAGAAACTGATCTTTGGCGAAGCCATGGCTATGAACACTAGCTTGCCAGACTCCTCGCAAAACACAGATGACAATAGAGATGTCATTGAGTTGGAGAGAGACGGCAAGATCCACGAATTGGCGGCGGTTTTTTATACTTCCGGAAGCACCGGCAAACCCAAAGGCGTGATGCTTTCTCACTTAAACCTCTGCAGCAACACGAATGCGACCATAGACTATCTGAAGTTGACAGAAGACGACCGTACTTTGGTGATACTGCCATTTTACTACATTTATGGTAACTCACTACTCCTGACCAATATCGCAGTCGGGGCGTGCCTTGTGATTGACAATCGTTTTCTGTATCCCGAGACAGTCCTGAATACTTTGGAAGAACAACGTTGCACCGGACTTTCGGGAGTGCCGTCGAATTTCATGATACTTCTGGGCAAGTCAACCTTGACATCAAGGAAACTCCCAAATCTGCGATACTTCACGCAGGCAGGTGGAGCAATGGCTCCAGATGTAACTCGTGCCCTCGCCGACGCGTTTCCCGACAAAGAGATTTACATCATGTACGGTCAAACTGAAGCAGCTCCGCGCGTGACTTATCTTCCTCCGGCAAGGCTCTCTGAGAAACTTGGCTCAATCGGAATTCCCTTGAAGGGCGTGACCGTAACGATAGTCAATGATGCACAGGTTGAAGTACCGGCAGGCACTACGGGCGAATTGGTGGTTTCAGGCGATAACGTGATGATGGGGTATTGGCGTCAGCCGGAGGAACAAGCCGAGGTACTGCGTGAAGGGCGGTTGTTCACAGGCGATCTTGGATACAAAGACGATGAAAGTTTTATCTTCATTGTCGGTCGAAAGAAAGAGATTATCAAGGCTGGTGGAAATCGAGTCAGCGTCAAAGAAGTGGAAGAAGCACTTGTTGCCCACGAAAAGGTTCTGGAAGTCTGCGTTATCGGAATTCCAGATCCACTGCTTGGAGAAGCTATCAAAGCCTTTATTGTACTTAAGCCCGGACTACAGTTAGTCGACCGCGAGCTGCAAAGACACTGTCAGAAACTGCTTTCCGACTACAAGGTGCCAAAGGTGTTCGAAGTTGTTGAAAACTTGCCGAAGTATCAATCGGGCAAGATAAACCGTCAATTGCTCAAAAAGCAAACGGCTTAAGAACGTGCAATCAGCAAGGAAATTGAGGACGATCGACTAAATGTGTGGAATTGCCGGATACTTCCAACTCGAGGGAACGCGTCCTCCTGATCGTGACCTTGTTACCAGAATGATCTCGCTGATCAGACACCGCGGACCTGATGAATTCGGCGCTTTCTTAGACGACAAGTGTGTACTTGGCCACGCTCGACTTTCAATCATTGATCTCTCAACAGGCCAACAACCCCTGTGTAACGAAGACGAAACCGTTTGGATAGCCTTCAATGGCGAGATATACAATTACATTGAATTGCGTCCCATCCTCGAGTCGTTTGGGCACAAGTTTCGGACCAACTCAGATACCGAAGTTATTACCCATGCATATGAGCAGTGGGGAAGAGACTGCCTAGAGCGATTCAACGGGCAATTCTCATTTGCAATCTATGACTCAAAGAAGCAATCTCTTTTCATCGCGCGCGACCGCATGGGCAAGCGCCCATTGTTTTATACTGTTCATAATGGCAGATTCTATTTCGCTTCCGAGATCAAAGCGCTATTCGCTGATCCAACTATCGAGCGTAGATTAGATGCTTCCGGGTTGGACCAAGTCTTCACATGGTGGACCTGTGCTCCGCCGAGAACGGTATTTTCGAATGTACATGAATTGGAATCAGGCTCATTCCTCGAAATCAATGCCGGCAAGATTAACACGGCTCGCTTTTGGTCAATGCAATACCCCGATGCTTATGATTCATCGCGTAGTGTGGATTCTTGGGCTGAAGAACTTCACGCATTGCTGGTCGATTCAATACGGCTGAGACTCCGCGCAGATGTTCCAGTCGGTGCCTATCTTTCCGGAGGGCTCGATTCTTCCGCCATCGCGGCGTTAGTACGCTCATTCACATCAAATCGCCTGGAGTCTTTCTCAATCGCCTTTGGTGACAGTGCGTTCGACGAATCCAACTATCAAAAGCAAATGGCTGATCAGCTTGGCACTCACCATCACTCGGTTCAATGCAACTACTCTGATATTGCAAACTGCTTCCCTGAAATCATCTGGCATACGGAGAGGCCAATTCTCCGTACAGCTCCGGCGCCAATGTACTTGCTCTCGAAGCTGGTAAACGATACGGGCTTCAAGGTCGTGCTTACTGGCGAAGGTTCAGACGAAATGTTTGCAGGCTATGATATTTTCAAAGAATCCAAGATTAGACGCTTCTGGGCACGCAATCCGGACTCCCGATTTAGAGCACTACTTTTGAAGCGGCTCTACCCGACTCTACCGCTCAGCGACGTTAAGTCTGACCTATTCTTGCAGGAATTCTATCGTGAAGGGCTCACCGATACAGATCGTTATTACTATTCACACATGCTCCGGATCAAGACATCGTCGCGCGTGAAAGACTTCTATGCTCTTGAGACGAAGAGCAGTTCAAGATCGGAAGAGTCGTTGAACGCCTTCGCGCATACACTGCCAGCAGGCTTCGCAGGTTGGCATCATCTGTCGCAAGCGCAGTTCGTGGAAGCAAAGTCCTTGCTTTCGGGATATCTGCTTTCATCACAGGGCGATAGAATGGCCGCCGCCAATGCTGTCGAGGGCCGCTATCCGTTTCTTGACCATCGGGTGATTGAATTCGCTGCCCAAATTCCGCCGCAGCACAAATTATTCGGATTGAAAGAGAAGTGGGTGCTGAAGCGTGCAATGCGCGGAGCCTTGCCAGAAGCAATATTGAAGCGTCCCAAGCAGCCCTATATGGCGCCGGATTCGAATTGCTTTACGCAAAAGCAATCGCCTGAATACGTCCGTCAATTGCTCTCGCCAGACCGCATTAAGCGTGCGGGCGTTTTCAATCCAGTCATGGCTGGTAAACTATACGAGAAATGTCTGAAGCAATCTCAAGTGCAGATGTCCTTTAAAGATAATATGGCCTTCGTCGGAATTCTCTCCACCCAACTACTGGTTGACCAATTCATTGAGAACTTCGATGCAAGAACTATCAAAACGGTGTCGAACTTCCGCGTCTGGCGCGATTATAGCTCAGCTCAGTCTGACCATTTGAAAACTAAGAACTAGCATCCGCCGTCTCTACACCCGCTTGCCACTTGTTCCACAATGGCTTGAAGAACTCCAAGAAGCGAACAGCAGCAATCTTATACGCCTTTTCATTCGGATGTGAATCATTGACATCGGGCGGACAAAATTCTGCACGTAGGACATTTTCTTCATCGGCAAGTACGTCAAACAAATCGAAGATTGCGAAGTTTTGTAGACCCGTCTCTTTTTGATACTGCGGCAAGAACTCATTCAATAGCCAAGCATTAAACTCGCGACCCCTGCGTGCGCCCTCTGGATAGGTCTGCGAACGCGTTAGTGGAGGATAGGTGACATAGATGAAGAGTTTCTCAGGATACTTCCTGAACTCCTTGGACAGCTCGGCAAATGCAGCCTTGTAATTGTGGGTCGTGTGCTCGCGACTAGTCGCGCTTCCGGGTGCAGTCCCTTCGGACTCAATGTAGCTGCAAGGGAAACACGATTTAAACATGATGATGTCATTTGTCCGACCATCTTTGTAGTAACGATTTGGATGGTTCTTGAAATCGAATAATTTCTTGATATCGGTTGTGAACTTGGCGTTCCAATCGCAGATGTCAGTCTGCTGGCCAATTTCGTCACCGTAGGTGGCTCCCTTTACGAATATCCCCATATTCAAGAGACTATCGCGCAAGCCGCCCTGGTCAAGCATTCCTTGTCCTACAGAGTGATGCAGAAACAGCATTCGCTTGCTATAACCACTTTCAACCCTATCAGTCAGATCGTCGACAACACGACCGGCGCCAACAACCGCATCGCGAAGGCCGGACACCTGATAACCGAGCTTGCGGTACTTATAGGCAAAGAACAGCCCAATGACGTTACCAATAATCGACACTACCAAGACAACGATTAGCAGCTTATTCACTTCTCAACTCCCAATTGTCGAAATCATAAATTCTCATCAGATTCGTCAAACCACGCACATTATACGATTGGACCAGGATGATACAACCATAAATTTCATTCGCTGTCAAGCGACGACAATCCGACTCTTGGATAATGAACTCAGGTGCGGAAGGGAAGTTTGATCGTAAATTGTGTGCCCTTGCCGACAGTGCTACTTACCAGAATTTCGCCATCGTGCTTTTTGACAATGTTATAGGAAATCGACAGACCGAGTCCGGTACCGACTCCGACACCCTTTGTCGTAAAGCCCGGATCAAAGATTCGCGATAAGCTTGCGGGCGGAATTCCGGTGCCGGTATCCGCAATACTGACATACGCCCATCGATTGTCGTGAGAAGTCTTTACAACAACTTGGCCTTTATCCGGAATAGCCTGAGACGAGTTCACCAGAAGATTCATGAATACTTGGTTTAGTTCATTCGGGAAACACAGTATCGGAGGGACGTGTGAGTACTCGCGAACCACCTCGATCCTATTCTTGAATTCGTGCTGGACAAGTGTCAATGTGGTTTCGAGTCCTTCCTCTAAGCTTGCACGCTGAAAATCAGCTTCGTCAAGTCGGGCAAAGGACTTCAAGCTCTTAACAATGTGTGCGATCCGCTTACTTGCTGTTGCCGTGATCATTGTGTTTTCGTCGAGGACTTTTAGCATCCGCTCAACGTCAGCTTCGCCGGCAACCCTTTGAAGCTCGTCGTTTGCAGCAATGAGTTCTCGTAGCCTCAACACTGCTCGTCGAGCATTGTCAGCTGAAGAATTAACTGCACCAATCGGATTGTTGATTTCGTGGGCGACACCTGCCACCAGATTTCCCAGAGAGGCCATCTTTTCTTTCATAATCAATTGCTGCTGCGCTTCCTGGAGTTGGGCAAGCGTCTCTTGCAGTTCGTTGTTTTGTCTGCGCAGCGTCATTTCCTGCTCATCTGTCTTGGAGCGCGCTTCCTTAAGAGCAGTAGTCATCCGATTAAAGGAAGAGGTAAGCTTACCAAGTTCATCTTCCGACCGGTGCTCCAATTGGACCGACAGATCACCTTGTGCGACTTTGCCAACCGCATTCGAAAGTTGCTTCACTGGTATCGTAATCAATCGAATGGTTACAAAGACAGCGAGCGCAGAGACAATGAGGGACAGCACGAAAATGTTCTGTGCTACGCGACGGGCAGTTCGAAATGCTTCTTCTGCGCGAACTGCTGCTCGCTGAGAATCGGTAGCATTGACCCGGACAAGTTCTTGCAGGTCATGTCGGAAGTCATCAAAAAGCAGTCGTGCTTCACCGTTCAATAAGTTCACCGCTTCGATGATGCGATCTTCGCGGGTGTATCCAAAGAAAGTTAAACTCAATTCCTGATACTTGTCCCACTTCAAATCAAACGATTCATAGAGCCCTCGCTCCTCTTCCGAATACAAGCCCTGCGTCAACGCGTGTTCCCGCAGTTGTTCGTATTCATCGAGGTTGGCGCTGATGCTGTCGATCAACTCCACGATCCGATCGGCCTGCGCCTCTCGTTCAATCTCGCTGTCTGCAAAGATTAGCTGTAGCTGGCTTTGGCGAAGGTCGGTTGTGTTGATATTTATCTCGGAAATCGTAATTGCGCGAGGAAGCCAGCTCTTAGTAACGTCATCGATCGATTGCTTGAGATTGAAGAGCTGATAAAATGAGGAGAAATTCGCACCAGCCATTAGAAACAGGATGCAGACAAAACCGATCGTCTGTTTGACGCCGATTCTTAGGTCCTTAAGTCTCATTTCTCGAAAACATCCCGTCCTGGGATTAAGGAAAACTGCTTCTGATGATGACTTTTACTTCTTGTCGTTGCTCTTATCTTCAATAATAGCAAGCGTCTTGACGGTATCATTGACCGCATCACGGGAAACAAATCCGATTGCACCCGGAGTGGCAGCTACCCTTTTGATCATCTCATTCTCTGATTCAACGGCAACTGGGGGATCACCCTCGCCGGACAACATTCGCTTCATCCAGACAGACTTCATTCGCGAGGGGCTCTTGCCAAGGTACTTGTAAAACGTCTCCTTGACATCACCTGCGGGTTTGAGATCGATTACGACGACTGGCTTACCATCGCTCCAGTTCTTGACATCTCCAGTGTAGATGTCGAGTAACCTTGTCTTATTCAGTTCCTGTTCGGGAACCGATAGATGAGCGATCACTGCAACTGTGTCCGAGGCGAACACGTCAGCAGTTGATACCTCAATGGCGAACCAGACGGCTATCATTACAACTATGAGAGTAAACCTGAACTTCATCATCTATCCTATAGGAACACCGAAAGAGCCGCCGCGAAATAGTGGAAGCGGTGCCTCTGGTTAGAGCCTTCCCACTTGAACTCCTGTGTTACCGGAGCGACTTGGACTTTGATTACGATCTTATCCGTCATTGTATATGCGGCGCCAAAAGTCGGCGCTTCAAGCCTATAATCAAGATCTACAGTGACCGTATCTACATTGCCAAAGAGTCCTTTCATTTCAGCTTTCAAGAATTGACGTTCTTTGGCGAGCCAATAGCTGCCGTAGACACGAATTTGATCGCTTACGTCGCAGAAAAGCGTCGCGTAGTAGAATCGAAGATCAACATCAAAACCGCCTAAGTCGTCCTCATAGTTGACCCGAATGAACTCGCTTTCGACTCCGAATCGGCTGAATGTGTAACGAAAATCTCCACCGATGCGAATTCGCGGCAGTCGGGTCACAATGTCCTTTTCATCAAGAAGACTGACTATGCGCTGGGGAAAGTCATACTTGTCATAAGATGCCGAAAATCCCATGTTGAACTCCTTCACGCGCAGACCAAGTCTACCGCCAACTAGAAAAGTATCTGTCGTATCGACACCGGTCTGGCCGTGCTCGGGGTCCGAATTGACATTAGGACTGTTTCCAACATAAACTGCATAATCAAGTTTGGCTGCGCCTTTTGGTATATAGCCGAACATTTGAATGTAGGCGCGCGCGGGAAGGTACTCCTCAAGTCGCAGTATCTCATTAAAGGAAGATTCGTAAACCAACGGTCTGATTACATACGGCATCAGCGGCGTGCGATTCTTGATCTCATTGAGATAGTTAAACGTCGGCGTTTGCAACCCGACTCTTAGATTGAATCCGGCACACCTATGATAACGAATCCACGCTTCTTCAATGCTAAATGAACCCCATTGATGGCCTGACGAGTAGCTGTTCAAGAATTCGAAATTGACGAATGTGGTCAGATTGCGATCAAGGTCCTTTTGCAGAAACAAATTGAGCTGCTGCATCGAGAAACTCTTTGCATCATCATATTCTTCTTCGCGCTGATTGTACTGCGTGTAGTTTGTTTGGAAATAGCCAAACATCTTGAGCGGAAATTCGCTAAACTGCGCAAAAACTGCAGACGATGACCCCACAACAACGAAGAAGACAAAAGCGATGCGATTTAGCCGAAACGAACGAAGGCTATTTGAACAAAACTGGCACATTCTCTTCATGGGGAACAGGTTACAAAATTTTGTCGAATTTGGCAACTCCATTTTATTGAGAGAAGACCACAAATTTCTATCGTGAAATCACCCGCCGGATCAGAAGGGACTTCGGGTCAATCGAATCTCCGTAACAATATCCACCAAGCCGATTCCATCGAAATACTCGTACGTCGTGTATTCAACATTCGTGGCTTTGGTCACAGTGCGAACAAGACCGTCGTCAGAAATATACTCAGTATGTTCGGTATTGGGGAGATTCTCCCAAAACCACTCAATTGCATAACACTCAAATGTTCCCGCCGGGACTGATTGCTCACCAATTCCCAGAACCCGCTTGTAAATCGCACCGGCCGAGCCATAGCCAAATCCATTCGTGTATTCCCACTGTAGTCCCTCACGAAGGGGATACTCGAGGCTCTTGCGCGTGAAGTCGACGTTTGGTGCTTCGGTATTCGCGTCTGCGACAGTCTTGAAGAACAAGAGGGGAGAGCCAATTGAGAGATCAGTGTAATGATAAAGCCCATCAGCCTTGTTTCCATAGTACTGATAGCTTTCCGCCATCAGCGAGTCGCCTTCGCTCTGGACCTCGTGTACTATATAGACTATCGTGCCGTCGTCGAGAGTATCTGAGCTGTTTATGCTGAGCGTCAAATCCCACCGACGGACCGTGTCCAGTGGTACTTCTGTGATGGAGTCATTGTCCGGGCGGAAATTTATGATTCGTTCTTCGCCGCTGTATTGCCACGAGTAACCGATTTGTAGGGGATACCGCAGATCGCCATTGCAGTTGAGAGTACAAGCATCATCTGAACATGATATTTGCAGAACTCCAAGTGCCGCTAAAATGGCGAG
>Ga0154020_10011595_pt1 | contig 10044 bp, 8 predicted proteins | sample Klosneuvirus_201_FD_109709 | JGI IMG/M metagenome (GOLD analysis project Ga0154020, IMG submission 109709) | Active sludge microbial communities from wastewater, Klosterneuburg, Austria - Klosneuvirus_20160825_MG | ecosystem: Engineered > WWTP > Aerobic digester > Activated sludge | place... | reverse complement strand
TCCTGCACGGCTTCGGGGGCAAACAGCAGGCGGGTAGACAGGTTGATGTTGCCGTTGTGCGAGCAACTGCCCCAGTTGGAGTGGTTGTATTTCAGGAAAATGCCCTTGATCGGTTTGTCCACCGTGCGGCGGTTCCAGGCCTGCACCCGTTGCGTGATTTCGGCCTGAAAGTCGGCGGCTATGATGCGCGACAGCAGCGTTTTGATTGCCTTGTCCCGGTGTGCGGGAGTGGAGCGGCTGCTCAGGTGCAAGGCGAGGGTGTTGCCCACTAATTTGCCGCTGTGCGAGCCGCGGTCTTCTTCTTCTATGTCCAGAATGTACTGCCGCGTGCCTACCGTGAGTAGATCGCCCGTGCGGTACTCCCTCGGGGTGAACGGGTTTAAAAGGGAAGTTTTTTGGGCCGATACTTTCCCGACCCAGTCCTGAAGTTCGGCCAGTCGGATGGGCACCTCACGTTCGTCTATACCTACCGGAAGTCGTAAGATGATACGCTGGCGAGTGATGGCAAACCGATGCCCGCGCCGCCGCTCGAACACCACCTCCACCGGCAGTTCCTTGCCGTTGACGGTGATACCGGCCCTGTATTTTTGTGGATGGCGGCGCATTGATTATGGTTAGAAGGTTTCTGGTTGGAAGGTTACTGGTTAGAAGGTTACTGGTTAGGGGATGCAGAAACCTTCTAACCAGTAACCTTCCAACCAGAAACCTTCTAACCTTTTCGAGTAGCAAAATCCCGCATCAAATCCACGAGCGCCTGCACGCTGGCTTTGGGCAGGGCGTTGTAGGTGGATGCGCGGAAGCCGCCGACGGAGCGGTGGCCTTTGAGGCCGACCATACCGTTGGCTTCGGTTTCTTTCAAAAATTCTTTTTCCAACCCCTCGTGGCCTTTGGCCATGACGAAACAGATGTTCATCAGCGAGCGGTCTTCCCGGGCTGCCGTGCCCGCGAACAGCGGGTTGGCGTCAATTTCGTTGTACAGCAAGGCCGCCTTGGCTTTGTTGCGGCGGTGCATGGCTTTCAGCCCGCCGGTTTTTTTGATCCAGCGCATGGTCAGCATGGACACGTAGATCGGGAACACGGGCGGGGTATTGAACAGCGAGTTTTCCGCGATGAACGTGCGGTAGTCGAGCATGGTGGGCAGGTAACGGTTCACCTTGCCGAGCATGTCCTCGCGCACGATGACGACCGTGACACCCGCCGGCCCGAGGTTTTTCTGCGCACCGGCATAGATCATGCCGTAGTTGGATACCTCCACCGGGCGGCTGAGAAAGTCCGAAGACATATCGCAGACGATGGGTATGGGCGATTTGGGAATCCGCTGGTACTGCGTGCCGAAGATCGTGTTGTTGCTGGTCAGGTGCAGGTATTTGGCAGTTTTGGGAATTTTCAGACCCTTGGGAATGAACGAATAGTTCTGGTCTTTGGACGAAGCCAGTACCTCCACATTGCCGAAGGCTTTGGCTTCTTTGATAGCCTTGTTGGCCCAAACGCCCGTGTCTACGTAGGCGGCGGTTTCGCCGCTGTCGAGCAGGTTCATGGGAGCCATAAAGAACTGGGTACTGGCGCCGCCGGTGAGCCACAGCACCTGGTAACCACTGTTGGCCGGGATTTCCAGCAACTCGTTCATGAGGACGTTGGCCTCTTCGATGATGGCGGTGAACTCGGGGCCCCGGTGGCTCATTTCAATCAGGCTGAGGCCGCTGCCGAGGTAATTGGCCACCCCTTTGGCGGCTTCTTTGAGTACGGGCGCCGGCAGGACGGCCGGGCCGGCGGAAAAATTGTGTTTTTTCATGTGACGGTGGCTGGAGCGTTTGTTCAGACCTGCTCCAAAAGCGCGGCAAAAGTACCGTAAATCCTCACATTTCCTTCCAGCGTTCCCAATAGTTCTGGTCATCCACTTCTTCGAGAATGCCGAGGTAGTTGATGTAGCGCACTTCGCTCACGGTGCCTTCGGCCACAGCCTTGCGCACGGCGCAGCCGGGTTCGTTGCGGTGCAGACACGAGGCGCCAAACCGGCAGCCGTCCGACAATTCGAAAAACTCCCGAAAAGCGTGCGCCACGTTTTGTTTGTCCTTGTTATTGAATGCCAGCATTTTAATGCCGGGCGTATCAATGATGCGGCCCCCGAAGTCGAGTTCGAACATCTCGGCAAATGTGGTGGTGTGCTGGCCCTTGCCGGAGTGGTCGCTGATTTCGCCGGTACGCAGTCCAAGTCCTGGCTGAATGGCGTTGATCAGGCTGCTCTTGCCTACCCCCGACTGCCCGCTGAGCAGGGTTGTTTTGTCTTTTAGCACCTCTGCAAGCGTATCCAGGCCCTTGTGCTCCGGCACGGAGGTGGCCAGCACCTTGTACCCGATTTTTTCGTAGATATCTTTCATGGCGAAAAACGCGGCCACGTCCTTGTCTTCGTACAGGTCGCCCTTGTTGAACACGATGGTGACGGGAATCTCGTGCGGCTCGGTCATCAGCAGAAAGCGATCAATGAAGCCCGGTTTCAGGTTGGGATGCGCGGCGGTCACAATCAGGACTGCCTGGTCAATATTGGCCGCCAGCAGGTGCATGTCGTGCTTGCGCCGGGGCGACTGGCGCACGACGTAGTTTCGGCGGGGCAGAATTTTTATAATCATACCCTGAGCGGCGCCTTCGGGTTGTATTTCCACTTGGTCGCCCACGGCTACGGGATTGGTCAGCACCACGTCGTCGAGGCGAAATTTTCCCACGATGCGGCATTGCATCACGGTACTGTCCGCGTCGAGGCGCACACTGTACCAGCTGCCGGTAGATTTGATAACGGTTCCGATTTGTGTCATTCGTTTGTGCCGACAGGTTGACTTTGGCGAACGCCCAACGTCCCGCCATTAAAAATGGTTTCCGCAATCGCCTCTTTGCTTACTTGGCCGGCAGTCGGATCAAGTACTTTTTCCCGGCTTTGTTGGTCAACTTACTGTCCACTAACCAGGGGTTGTAGAGTTTGAGCATCCGGTACGACGTGTTGTTCTGCACGGCAAAGTCGCCCCAATTGGGCACCGCTCCGGTCACCTCCACGGTTTTGTATTTGTTGAGCGGGGCGTACAGGTGGTCGTCCTCAACGGCGTACTCGTACAGTTCGGGGTTTTGCATAACCTCCTTGACGGCCACAATGCGGAAAGGGTAGCGCATGGTTTCGTCGGCGGCGAGGTTGAGGTCGTAAAACGACCGGGCGCGTTGCTTTTCCATTTCCGAAGAGATGCGCCCCGGCCCGCCGTTGTAAGCGGCGGCAGCGAGGGTCCAACTGCCGAGCGATTCTTTTTGTTTGCGCAAATATTTGCACGCGGCGCGGGTGGCTTTTTCCAAATCGTAGCGCTCGTCCACTTCGTCGTTAATCTCCAGATCGTACTCGCCGCCGGCACCTTTCATAAACTGCCACACCCCGCGTGCGCCGGCAGGCGACACTGCATTGGACAACATGCTCTCGGCCACAGCGAGGTACTTCAGGTCGTTGGGTACGCCCTGTTCTTTCAGAATCGGTTCGATGACGGGAAACAGCGCATTGGCGCGTTTGATGGACAGGATGGTGGACGAATGGAAGTACACGTTGCGCAGCAATTCCGCGTCGAGGCGTTGGCGCACATCGAAGTTGTCCATCGGCAGTTTTTCGCCGCAGAAGTCGAAGTCCTTGTCCAGATTGATGGAGCGTACGTGCTGAGGCGGTGCGGAAAAGCCAGCGCCGTCGCCCTTGAACGACAAAAAGAAAACGCCGGCGAGGCCCAGTGCGAGGATGATGTTGAGAACGAGAAGCGTGCGGTTTGTCATGATTGAAGGTGGTTGATGGCTTCCGGCTGGTGGCTGTTGGCTATTGGTCGTTTGTACACGGGAACGGTGGAACAGGGTTCGCCGAACATGATGCTGGCGGCTACCGGTTGCAGGAGTCTGGTGATTTCGAGGTAAGCCGACGGGGGCACGGGCTTGTCGCTGCAGCCTTTGATGACCAGGCGTTGGCCCGCGAAGTCATCCGGATTCAGGGCGGCTATTTTTTTCAAAAAGGCAAACTCGGCAAATTGCTCCGGCAAGCCCTGAAATACGTCGCGGGCGAACGGTGCAGCGTACGCAGCCACGAGCATGTAGGCCCACATCGGAATAATGGCGTCGGCAGAACAGAATACCGCGAGGTTTTTGCCCGTGTACTGCGCCCAGTCGTGTGCTTTGAGCGCATCACGAAAATCCTTTTCTTTCAGGATCAGGCCCATGAACAAGTAATCTTTCAGATCGAAGGACACAACTTCCCCTTCCGGGTAGAATGTCTCCAGGTCTATCGTTGAAATGCGGCTGTTGGCCACTCGGTTAATCAATACTTGCTCCATTTTTTTGCTGTTTGCTTCTGGCTGTTGGCTTTCCCGAGCGTGATCAAGGCCAATGGCCAACAGCCAATAGCCAACGGCTACCCGCCGGGTTCGCCGATGCTGTTTTCCACCTCTTTGAAGTCCTTGGGTTTGGGCAAATCGGCGAGTGTTTTGATGCCGAGATAGTCCATGAACTTATCGGAGGTGGCGTATAGCAGGGGGCGTCCCGGCCCTTCGCTGCGACCGACGATGAGAACAAGTTCTTTTTCCAAAAGTTTCTGCAGGGCGTAGTCACAGTTGACTCCGCGGATCGCTTCGATGTCGGATTTGGGCACCGGCTGTTTGTACGCCACGAGCGCGAGGGTCTCCAGAGCGGCTTGGGACAGGCGGCGCTTGGTGGTTTGTTTGAGGTGTACGGCGACCGTATTGTGGTAGGCGCCTTTGGTCATGAACTGGTAGCCGCCGGCAATTTCAACCAACTCAAAAGCGTACTCCGGGGCCTGGTATTGTGCACGTGTCTGTTCCAGAGCAGCCTGAATGTCGGATTCCGGCACCTCGGATTGGAACACCTCCGCCAGCACCGCTTGTACGTCGCTCAGCGGAATGGCCTGTGGTGACACGAAGATCAGCGCCTCGATATGTTGTTTCAAAAAATCCATGAGGCTGCAAAAGTAGTGCGCTTGCGGCATTCGCGTGGTTAAGAATCCATTCGCTCTTCAAGAGCGCTTCCGGCAACGCCGGGCCCGCCGCAGATCGGACGGATTCTTACATACTCGAGCGTTGATAACTCATAATGCAAAACCCGAAACCCCGATACCGCCGCGCCTCGTCGTGCATAATCCTGCCGCTTGCGAGTTGGGCGGGACAAGCCCCGCCCCTACGAGAAAAAGGCTAATGCACGAATACATTCGACACCGTCAGGTAGGGGCGGGGCTTGTCCCCGCCCAACTCGCAAGCGGAATTTTATGCGTAGCCGAGGCGCGGCGGTATCAGGGCTTAGCCTGTGAATTATGCGTAATCAACGCTCGGGTGCAACGGAATGACAAAAAGGGGTTACTCCCTTTTATACCGCACTTTTTCCTGCAGGAACAGTTCGTTTTGCAGTCCCCGCACTTCCATCGTGACGACGGGGCTGCCGCCTTCCCACTGAATTTTGAGCAATCCAAAGTTGCGCCGGAGGATCATTTCGCCCACGCGCATCCGGTTGGGTTCGCTTTGGCTGTTGCGGATGTGGGTAAGGCCACTGGAGGAAAAATCATACAAGGGATATGGCAGCCCCGCGATGTCCAGTTTGCTGATCTCTGCCATGTGGCGGTCGCCGGAAAGGATGAGCAGGTTGGCGGGTTGTGTTTTTACGATCAGTTGGAACAGGCGCTTGCGGGAATTGGGAAAGTTCCCCCATTTTTCGTGGCCGTGTTCGTTTGGCAGGACCTGAATACTGGAGCCGATGATGTGCAGTTTGGCGGGGCTGTTGGTCAGTTCGTGCTCGAGCCAGGCCCACTGTTCTTCGCCGAGAATATCGCCGTCGGGGTTGGGGAAGTAGCGCTGTTTGGGGTCAGGGTCGTCTATGAGTGTATCGCGGAAGTAGCGGGTATCCAGAATAATGACCTTGACCAAATTTTGACCCTTGCCGAACAGGTACGACTGGTAAGCGCCTTCCTGCTTGCGCACAGGCGCGGGGTAGGGTACGTCGAGGAAGTCCAGCAGGCATTTTTTGGTGCCGCGCTTGTTCGGAGTCCCTTTTCCGGCATCGTTTTTTCCGAAATCATGGTCGTCGTACACGCCGATGACCTGGGTTTTGTCGCGCAGTTTTTTGTACTCAGGATTGGTCTTGAGGCGTTTGTAATGGGCCGCGAGGGCTCGTGTATTGGTCGTGTCGGCATAAATAATGTCGCCCAGCCAAATCCAGAGATCGGGGTTGTTGCCGGCGATGTTCGGCCACATATCCTGCGGCAAGTCCAGTTTATTGCAGGAGCCGAACGCGATGGTTTGCAGGTCCCTGGACGTGTTGATCGGCCGGGGCTGAAAGGCTTCCAGGTCCACGTTTTTTTCGGACTCATCTTCCGCCTGTTGAGCATACGTAGTCAAAGGAACCACCGTACCGGCAAAGGCGAGTACGGCGATGACAAGCGCCGGGAAATCAAAAAGCAGTCTTTTCATCAAAAATACAGGTTTCAGTAGTTGGCGGCCGCGTTGGTTGCTGGCTATTGGCTGTTGGCATTTGGCCCCTATCGAGATGCCAAACAGTTTTGGTCAATGCTCATTTGGAAGCCAACAGCCAATTGCCAATTGCCAACGGCCAACGGCTATTAACGTGGCTGTGGCAAATATCGTACTAAACAAAATGCAAAGGCATCATTTGGCTGTGCCGATGCATCCTCGGCTTGTTGGTTTTTTACCTCAAAGAGAAAAAGCCGCCAAAACACGGACGCTTCATTGGCCGTTTCATTGCCCTGGCAATGCGGGAATGCCGCATCTTTAGGCCCGATTTTTTTTATTTCCGACAACATGCCCAAAGTACACTTCCTGATTTTTTTTGCTGCGCTTCTGTTCGCCGCCTGCAACTACACGCTAACGATCAAGGACGGCGCCACCGCCCACGAACGCAAACAGTACAACGCGGCCATCCCGATGCTCGAACGGGATTTTGGCCGCGCCAAAACGCGCGCCGAAAAAGGTCGTTTGGCCTACCAGATTGCCGACTCCTACCGGAACACCGGGCGCGACGAGGCTGCACTTAAGTGGTTTTCGCTGGCCTACCAAAACAACTACGGCGCCGAAGCGCTCAAAGGCGAAGCCTATTCCCTGAAAAAACTGGAGCGCTACGCCGAGGCCAAGGAGGCATTCAAAAACCTCAGCATTGAGATCGGCAGTCCGTACGAGTACCGCAAGGAAATAGCCGCCTGCGACAATGCGCTGGGCTGGCTGCAAATAGCTGGCGAGAGCGGCTGGTCGCTTGCCTCGCCGCCGTTCAACAGCCCCGGTAACGACTTTTCCCCCGTCTATTTCAGCGAGGGGCGCATTGTGTTCAGCAGCGACCGCGCCGCCGGAACCGGCAAGGAAGCCTATAAATGGACCGGCAACAAGTTCATGGACCTGTTTGTGGCCGAACCGGACGCCGCCGCCGTCCAGCCGTTTGATGCGGTTCTGAACTCCACCGGCAACGAGGGAACCCTGTGTTTCAGCCGCGATTTTGCGGAGGTGTTTCTGGCGCGCTCGATAGGCGCCTACAAGGGCGACGACCAGTTTTGCAAAATCTATACCGCCACACGTGTCGTTGGCGGCTGGTCGGAATTGCGCCCGATGGCTTTTCAAAAAGAAAAAATCAACTACGTCCACCCGACCTTGTCGCCCGACGGCAACACCCTGTTCTTCGCCTGCAACGACCCCGACGGCTGGGGCGGTTACGACCTCTGGGCGGTGCAGCGGAACGACAACTACGAAAACGGCTGGGACGCGCCCAAACTGCTGAGCCGAAACATCAATACGCCCGGCAACGAGGTGTTCCCCACGTTCAGCGGCGACACGCTCTTTTTCTCCTCCGACGGCCTGCCCGGTATGGGCGGGCTGGATATTTTCCGCACGTTCAAACTCGACCGCGACGCGTGGTCAACCCCGCAAAACATGAAGCCGCCGGTGAACAGCGGCGCCGACGACTTCGGCTTCATCGCCACAACCGAGCCTCGAAAAAACACGCCCCTGCAGCCCGGCGACCTGCTCCGATCTGGTTACCTGACGTCCAACCGCCCCGGCGGCAGCGGCGGCGACGATATTTACCGCATCGAGCAGCGTGTGCCGCTGCCGAAGCCGCCCAAGGTGGACACCACGCCGGCCAAACCGCTCGTGTTCAGGATGATCCTCGAAGGCTATGTGCTGGAAAAAATTCTGACCGACCCCAACGACCCCAACAGCCGCTCCATGGGCCGCAAACCCCTTCCGGGCGCCAACGTGAACATAACCTTTGGGGCAAAAAAACAGATGGTCAGTGTGGGCGACGACGGCTTTTTTACGCTCGAACTGGCCGAAAACACCGACTACAACTTTGTTGCCGGCAAGGACGGCTACCTGGCCAACAGCGCCCGTTTCAGCACCCGCGGCATCCCGCGCGACCCGGCCAACCCCGTACAAACCTACGAGGTGGAAATTGTACTGGACAAAATTTTCCGCGACCGCGAGATCGTGCTCGAAAATATCTACTACGACTACGACAAGTGGGACATCCGCCCCGACGCCGAGCCGACGCTCAACCGCCTCGCCGAGGTGCTGCGCCAAAATCCCGACATCCGCATCCAACTCGGCAGCCACACCGACTGCCGCGGCAACGATGCCTACAACCAGGAACTTTCGCAGAAACGCGCCCAAAGCGCCGTGAACTACCTCATCGGTAAAAACATAGACCCCGGTCGCCTGTCGGCCATCGGCTATGGCGAAACCCAGCCCGCTGCGAATTGTCTATGCAGCCGCTGCTCCGAGGCCGAGCACCAGGCGAATAGAAGGACGACGTTTAAGATTGTGGAGTGAAGATGATTTGTTGCATACGCAATTCAGCGGTAAGGCGTTCGCGTTCCAGTTCGGCTTTCAATTCGGCTTCGGAAGGAAGGTAAAACAAGTATTTAGAGGCGAACAGTTGCTCACTTTTGCTCAAAACAGAGTACTTGACCACGGCCTCGTTTTTTTCGGAGCACAGGATGATACCGATGGTGGGGTTGTCGCCGGTTATTTTGAAGCGGTCCTCGTACATGCCCACATACATATCCATTTGCCCAATATCCTGATGTGTCAATTTGCCCATTTTCAGGTCAACGAGCACAAAACATTTCAGGATGTAATTGTAAAACACGAGATCAATGAAAAAATCCTCCCCGTTGGCATTGATGTGTTTTTGGCGCTCGACAAAGGAAAATCCGCGCCCCAATTCCAACAAAAAGGCTTGCAGATTGTCCATGAGCAATTGCTCAAGGTCGCGTTCGTAGAGGGAATGGTCGGGTTTGACATCGAGAAATTCCAGCACATACGGGTCTTTTACAAAATCGCGGGGCGTCGGCGCGAGCGCGGTTGTTTTTTCGACTGCTTCGATTTCTATGTTTGCGCGGTTTCCACCAGCCAGTAGCCGTTCGTAGTAGAACGTGCCGATTTGGCGCTCCAGGGCACGGGTACTCCACCCGCAGCGAGCGCTTTCCGTTTCGTAAAACGCCCGCGCTTCGGCATTTTCCACGCGCATCAGCAGGCGATAATGCGTCCATGTCAATTCGCTACGCGCTGCGTAGCGAATTGGATAGAGCAGATAAAACTGCCGAAAATTGCGCAGATTGGGTTCTGAATAGCCACCCCCAAACTCCTTTTTCAACCGCTTCGACAGTTCGCGGATGAGATAATCGCCATACCCGGCGCGTTCGCGGCCCTGCTGCTCCTCTTCCACGATAAGCCGCCCGATTTCCCAGTAGGTCGCGGTCATGGCCGCATTGATGGCGCGAAACGCCTGCTGCCGCCCGCTTGTGATAAGTCCGGCAATACGGCCCAGAAGCGATTCCATGTTTTGTTCTGGTAGCCTGTTTTCTTTCTCCATGGTTGTTTTCACAAAAGGTGGATGAGGCAACAAATTTAAACATGAGTCATCCCGAATTTTTAGGGAAACATGGACTTCGTAAAAACATGTACCGACATTGGATGCATCAGACATCCCGGTTACGACCGCTCGCGCGTAATGGGCGGGGACAAGCCCCGC
>Ga0154020_10011594_pt1 | contig 10045 bp, 7 predicted proteins | sample Klosneuvirus_201_FD_109709 | JGI IMG/M metagenome (GOLD analysis project Ga0154020, IMG submission 109709) | Active sludge microbial communities from wastewater, Klosterneuburg, Austria - Klosneuvirus_20160825_MG | ecosystem: Engineered > WWTP > Aerobic digester > Activated sludge | place... | reverse complement strand
CTCCACGCTGAGGCTGCCACCGCGGCCGCCGGTGTCGCCGCGGGCGTCCAGCGTGCCGGCCACGCGCGTGAGGCCGCTGGCGCCGCCGTCGATGACGATGCGGCCCTCGCGCACGCCGAAGCCGCGCGCCTGCACCACACCTTCGAGGTTGAGCACGGTGTCGGCGAAGCCGGCGCGCGCCGCGGCGCGGATGTCGGCCGTGCCGCCGTCGGCGCGCACGCCGCCCCGCAGCGCCAGCCGCGTGTCCAGGCCCTGGTTGCGCACGTTGAAGAAGACGAGGCCGTCACCCTCGACGTCGAACAGCACCTCGCCGGCGGCGACCAGGCCGACGCGCCGCGCCGTGATCTGGCCACCGTGCAGCAGTTGCGGTGCCACCAGCGCCACCGTGCCGTCGACCGCGTTGATGTGGCCCTCGCTGCGCAGTTCGCCCGCACCCTGGCGGCCGGCGCCGAGCTGCAGGCGGCCGCCGTCGAGCGCGTCGCCGCTGACCGAAAGCGTGCTGGCCACCAGGCCACCGACGTCGACGCGCGAACTGGCGCCGAAGACGATGCCGCGCGGGTTGATCAGCCACATGCTGCCGTTGCTGCGCAGCGCGCCGTAGATCAGCGAGGGGTCGTCGCCGACGACGCGGTTGAGCAGCACCGCGCTGCGGCCGGGCTGTACGATGTCGACCGTCTCGCCGGCGGCGATCGAGAAGCGGGTCCAGTCCAGGCTGGCCTTCGGCGTGGCCTGCCGGATGAGCATCAGGCCCGGCGTCGGCTGCTGCACGGTGGCCTGGCCGCTGCTGAGCACGGCCCCCGTGGGCAGGGCCAGGACAGCCGGGCTGGCACCCAGCAGGCACACGGCCAGGCTCACGGGCCGCCACACCTGCGGCCACGCCGGCGGCCGCAGGCAAGACCCCGGTGCTGCGCGGCGTGCGGCGCGCCGGCGGCGCGACGTGGCGGCGGCGGCAGGCTGGGGCTTCATCGCGGCGGGGCCTCGGTGCGGCGGCAGCATGGCCGTGGTGGGTCGTGGCGGGGGCGTGGCACGGCTGGGCTTCAGTTGAACAGCATCGAGGCCTGCAGGTGGCCCCGCAGCGCGTCGATCTTCTCGCCGCCGCGTGTGCTGCCGCCGGTGGGCTGGGCCAGCGAGAGCCGCAGCGCGTACCCGCCCGGCCGCACCCAGCTCAGCCCGAAACCCACGCCGCTGAAGACGCCGCTGTTCTTGCCCACGTTCGGGTCGGCGCTGATGCGCCGGCGGTAGCGGTACTGCACGTAGCCGCCGTCGGCGAAGACGCTGAATACCATCTCGCGCGCGGTGCGCCCGAACCAGCTTTCCGGTGGCAGCAGGCGCAGCTCGACCGTCGCCAGCGTGCCGATGTCGCCCGTGCCTTCGCCGGCCGTGAAGGCGCGCACGCTGTCGGGGCCGCCGATGCGGAACTGTTCGGTGGTGTCCAGGTTGCTGGCAGCAAACTGGCCACGCAGGCTCAGGTAGACGAGGGCGCGGCCGGTGATCCAGTCCTGCAGCCGCGTGATGCCGTAGACCAGCTTGGTGTAGCGCGCGTCGTCGTCGAGCGACGGGTTGCGGCCTTCCGGGTACTTCACCTGGCCGCCGCTGAGGTTGAGGTCGAAGGTGTTGACGCCGCCGCCGAGCAGGCTGTCGCGGAAGTCACCGGTGCTGCCGATGGCCAGCGCATCCACCGTCTTGCGCGTGCGGCCGTCGACCAGGCCCTGGCGGTCGGTGTAGGCCTTGCGTTCCAGCGCGGCCAGCGTGAAGACGTTGAGGTTGCGCGAACGCACCAGCGGGTACAGGGCGTAGGCGTTGGCCGTGGCGGCCGTGCCGTTGAGATCCAGCAGGAACATGGCCTTGTCGAGCTGGTAGCGCACACCCGAAATCGATGCGCCGATCTTGAAGCCGGTGCTGCCCAGCGGCGTGGTGTAGCCCAGCAGCGCAAAACCCAGCCCGCCCGTGGAGGACGCCAGCGCGGTGGCGGTGAAGCCGTCGCCGCGGCCGAAGGGGCTGTTCATCTGCAGCAGGCCGCCCAGCCGGTGCTCGCCCAGCGCCTCGGCGCCGTTGAGGTCGAATTCGGCCTTGCCCGACCAGACGCGTTCGGGGCTGGGCGTGACCACCAGCGTCGCCGTGCCGGGCTGGCTGCCGGCGCGCAGCTCGAAGCGGGCGGTCATGCCGCGCAGGTCGTTGACGAGGAAGACCACGCGTTCGACGTCGCGCACCTTCAGCACGCGGCCGGGTTGCAGGCGCGCGAGGTAGGCCTCGACGACGTCGCGCTCGACGGCCAGGCCGTTGCGCCAGTTCAGCACCACGCGGTCGAGCCGGCCTTCGAGCACGGCGATGCGGATGCTGCTGCCTTCGGCCTTGACGGCCGGCGTCTGCTCGGGCAGGTAGGCGTAGCCCAGGCAGTAGCCCAGTTCGCGCTGCAGGAAGCGCGTGACCTCGGCCGCCGCGTTCACCAGGTCCTCGAAGCCGCGCTGCCGGCCGGTGTAGGCGGCGGTCAGGCGGGGCAGGGCGGCGCGCAGCGCCTCGGGCGCGTCGTCATCGACGGTGTAGCGCGCCACGTCCAGGCGCGTGTCGTGGTCGGGTTTGCCGAGTTCACGCGGGGGTGGCGGCCGGGACGGCAGTGCGGCATCGCTGCCTTGCGTGACGGCGGGCCGTGGCAGTTCGGCGGGCGTCGGCACCTGCGGCGGCGTGCGCACGGGCGGGGTCTGCGCGCCAGCCGCCGCACCGGCCAGCCCCAGCACGAAGGCGCACGTGCATCGAAACAGGCGACGGGCCGGGTTCGCGTCGCGGCGCATGCACTTGCCCATCTCGGCCCCGACCCCCTGACAGCGTTGCGGGGCATGCCAATACGCGCCTTGTTGCAATGCCACCGAGAGCCGTCCCTCGGCCAGGGGACGTTCGCCGCCTCGTCGCCGGCGCAAGATCGTGCGCAGCGGATGCGCAGCCCAGCTTGCACACACATCCGGCCCGAACGGGTTTGCTAGGGGTTCTCACGATGCACCGTTCTTGCGACACTTCGAGCAAATATTCGTTGGCGTGCGTGGCCGTCGGCCCTCGGGCTGGGCAGGCCCCGACTGAACAAGATCCCATCCGATGACCGACCTCGAAGACGTCAAGTCCCGCGCCGACGCCTGGCGGGTCACGCTGGACAGCACCGAGGCCCCTTGCGGCCCCGACCTGGAATACGACAACGACTTCCTGGCCCTGGCGCTGGCTGTCGCGGGCAAGCCCGAATCGCAGTTCGGCCCCGCCGAGCCGCCCGACTGGCGCGCCGCTGCCGAAATGGCCGAGGGCCTGCTCGCCCGCAGCCGCGACCTGCGGCTGGCCATCGACTGGCTGCGCAGCCAGCTGCACCTGAACGGCTACGGCGCGCTGGCCATCGGGCTGGAACTGCTGAACGCCATGGTCGACGCCTACTGGGACCACGTGCACCCGCTGCCCGACCCCGACGATGGCGACCCCTACGGCCGTGTCAACGCCTTCGCCGTGCTGTCCGCAGCGACGGGCCTGCTGGGTGATCTGCGCGAAGCCGTGGTCATCGAAGACCGCGCCATCGGTGCGCTGCAGGTGCGCGACATCGAAGCCGCACTCGGCCTGGCGCCGGTGATGCCGGGGCGCACCGAATACGGCAAGGGCCAGGTGGCGCAGATGTTCGTCTCGGCGCTCGAGCGTGACGCCGGTCTGCGCGCGCAGTGCAACGGCGCGCTGGAGCAGCTGCGCGGGCTGATGACCCGGGTCTCCGACAAGCTTGGCAGCGACGCGCCCGACCTCAGGCCGCTGTTCGGCGTGGTCAAGGCGGTGGCCGGCCTGCTGCCCGATGAGGCGGCGCCGTCGGCCGACGGCGACGACAGCGCCGCCGTCGCCGCCGGCGGCCCCGGCGCCGGTCCGGGCTTTTCGGGCCGCGTGAACACGCGCGACGAAGCCATGCGCGCCATCGACCAGGTGATCGAATTTCTCGAGCGCACCGAGCCCACGAACCCGGCACCGCTGTTCCTGCGCCGCGCGCGGCAACTTGTCAGCCAGAACTTCCTGCAGCTCATGAAGGCGCTGGCACCGGACGCCCTGGCCGGCGTGGCGCGCGTGGTCGGCGTCGATCCGGATTCCGTCACGGACCCGGACAGCGGCTCTTGACGAACGTGCACAGTTAGAAGAAAACCCCAGCTTGCCCCGCCTCACCCCCTTCGTCCAGGAGCCCCTTCCATGAGCAGCAGCCAGAAGTTCATCGCCCGCAACCGGGCGCCGCGTGTGCAGATCGAGTACGACGTGGAGGTCTACGGCGCCGAGAAAAAGGTGCAGTTGCCCTTCGTGATGGGTGTGCTGGCCGACCTGTCGGGCAAGCCGGCCGAGCCGCTGGCGCCGGTGGCCGACCGCAAGTTCCTCGAGGTCGACGTCGACAACTTCGACGCCCGCATGAAGGCCATGAAGCCGCGCGTGGCCTTCCAGGTGCCCAACGCGCTGACGGGCGAGGGCAACCTCAGCGTCGACATCACCTTCGAGAACATGGACGACTTCTCGCCCGCGGCCGTGGCGCGCAAGGTCGATTCGCTGAACAAGCTGCTCGAAGCGCGGCAGCAGTTGCAGAACCTGGTCACCTACATGGACGGCAAGGGCGGGGCCGAAGAACTCATCGGCAAGCTGATGGCCGACCCGGCCCTGCTCGGCGCGCTGGCCACGTCGGCCAAGCCGACGGACGCCTGAGGCGCGACGGCGCAACGCAGAACACGAACATCACCGCACACCGGAGCCCATCACATGGCCGAAACCCAAGCCTCAGCGGCGCTCGCCAGCGTCACCATGGAAGGCAGCGACCTGGCGTCGCTGCTGCAGAAGGAATTCAAGCCCAAGTCTGCCGACGCCAAGAGTGCCGTCGAACAGGCCGTGCAGACGCTGGCGCAGCAGGCGCTGGCGCAGACGCAGTTGATCGGCAGCGATGTCGTCGCCTCCATCGAAGCAATGATTGCGGCCATCGACAAGAAGTTGTCTGATCAGGTCAACCTGATCCTGCACCACGAAGACTTCCAGAAGCTGGAAGGCGCCTGGCGCGGCCTGCACTACATGGTCAACAACACCGAAACCGACGAGCAGCTGAAGATCCGCGTCATGAACATCTCCAAGCAGGAGCTGGGCAAGACGCTGAAGCGCTACAAGGGCACGAGCTGGGACCAGAGCCCGATCTTCAAGAAGGTCTACGCCGAGGAATTCAGCCAGTTCGGCGGCGAACCCTTCGGTGCCATCGTCGGCGACTACCACTTCGACCAGAGCGCGCCCGACGTCGAGCTGCTGGCCGAGATGGCCAAGATCGCGGCGTCCGCGCACTGCCCCTTCATCACCGGCGCCTCGCCGACGCTGATGCAGATGGACTCGTGGCAGGAACTGGCCAACCCGCGCGACCTGACGAAGATCTTCACCACGCCCGAGTACGCCGCCTGGCGCTCGCTGCGCGAAAGCGAGGACAGCAAGTACATCGGCCTGGCCATGCCGCGTTTCCTGTCGCGCATGCCGTATGGCGCCAAGACCAACCCGGTGGACGCCTTCAACTTCGAGGAAGACACCGGTTCGGCCGACCACGGCAAGTACACCTGGGCCAACGCCGCCTACGCCATGGCGACGAACATCAACCGCGCCTTCAAGGAGTCGGGCTGGTGCACGCGCATCCGCGGCATCGAGTCGGGCGGCGCGGTGCAGAACCTGCCCACGCACACCTTCCCCACCGACGACGGCGGCGTGGACATGAAGTGCCCCACCGAAATCGCCATCGAAGACCGCCGCGAGGCCGAACTCGCCAAGAACGGCTTCATGCCGCTGGTTCACCGCAAGAACAGCGACTTCGCGGCCTTCATCGGTGCGCAGTCCTTGCACAAGCCGGCCGAGTACGACGACCCCGACGCCACGGCCAACGCCAACCTGGCTGCGCGCCTGCCCTACCTGTTCGCCACCTGCCGCTTCGCGCACTACCTGAAGTGCATCGTGCGCGACAAGATCGGCTCGTTCAAGGAACGCGACGAGGTGCAGCGCTGGCTGCAGGACTGGATCATGCAGTACGTCGACGGCAGCCCGTCCACTTCGTCGGAAGCGACCAAGGCCCGCAAGCCCCTTTCCGACGCCGAGGTCATCATCGAGGACGACCCGGCCAACCCGGGCTACTACAGCTCGAAGTTCTTCCTGCGCCCGCACTACCAGCTCGAAGGGCTGACGGTGTCGCTGCGCCTGGTTTCCAAACTGCCGTCGGCAAAGGCAGGATGATCGTGTTGGGGTGAGTCCGTGAAAACTCCCGACCGCGGCTGCGCGGGAGGGCGCCCCGAGCCAGGGGCGATTTGTGCAGCGTCTATAGCCCCGGAAGATCCGGGGCACTCAAGGAGAAATCATCATGGCCGTGGACATGTTCCTCAAACTCGATGGCATCAAGGGCGAGTCGGTGGACCACAAGCACTCGGAGGAAATCAACGTGCTGGCTTGGAGCTGGGGCGTCAGCAACTCGGGCAGCGCCCACATGGGTGCCGGTGCCGGCTCGGGCAAGGTGAACGTTCAGGACCTCTCGATCACGAAGTACATCGAGAAGTCGTCCACCGACCTGATGCTCGCCGCCTGCAGTGGCAAGCACATCCCCTCGGCGCTGCTCACCGTGCGCAAGGCCGGCGAGAAGCCGCTGGAGTACCTGAAGATCAAGCTCACCGACGTGCTGATCTCGTCCGTGTCGTCGGGTGGCTCCGGTGGTGAAGACCGCCTCACGGAGAACATCTCGTTGAACTTCTCCAAGGTCGAGGTCGAGTACACGCCCCAGAAGAAGGACGGCTCGGGCGACAAGACCATGACCATGGGCTGGGACATCGCCAAGAACGTCAAGGCCTGATTCCATCCGCAAGGCGCCGGCAGCAGGCCTCCAGGGGCCGCTGCCGGCTCGTCTGTTTCTGAGGAAGCGCGCCGACATGTCTGCACCGACCCCCGCCGAACAGGCCCTCCGCGACGGCGACGCCTTGCGCGCGCTGAAGGCGCTTACCGACGAGGTGCGCGCCCGCCCTAACGACGCCAAGCTGCGCGTCTTCCTGTTCCAGCTGATGGTGGTGCTGGGCCAGTGGGACCGGGCGCTGAACCAGCTGAAGGTGGCCGGCGAGCTCGACGCGGCCACGCTGCCCATGGTGCAGACCTACCGCGAGGCCATCCACTGCGAAACGCTGCGCCTGCAGGTTTTTGCCGGCCAGAAGGTGCCCATGCTCTTCGGCGAGCCCGAGCCCTGGATCGCGCTGCTCATCGAAGCCCTGCTGCGCGAAGGGCGCGGCGACGCCGACGCCGGCGCAAAGCTGCGCGCGCAGGCGCTGGACGAAGCCCCCGCCACGCCCGGCACGCTCAACGGCGAGGCCTTCCAGTGGATCGCCGACGCCGACACGCGGCTCGGACCCACGCTCGAAGCGGTGATCAACGGCCGCTACTACTGGCTGCCCTGGAACCGCCTGGCCCTGGTCGACGTCGACGCACCGGTCGACCTGCGCGACAGCGTCTGGATGCCGGCCCATTTCACCTTCACCAATGGGGGCGAGACCGTGGGCCTGATACCCACGCGCTACCCCGATACCGAACTGGCCACCGGTGACCTGTGTGCGCTGGCACGCCGTACCGACTGGCGTGAAACCACCCCCGGCACCTGGGTCGGCCTGGGCCAGCGGGTGCTGACCACCAGCGCCAGCGAGACGGCGCTGATGGACGTGCGGCAGGTCGTGCTCGGCGCGGGCTGACACCGCCCTCAGCCCCGGCGCACGCCCAGCCCGCATGGCCAATCTGCGCGCCCAGGACCGGCTGCAACCGGCATTGCTCGACCGGCTCACCGACGACGATCCCGGTTCACGCGCCGAGGCGCCGGAGTCCCGGGTCATCAACCGTTCACGCCTGCGCGAGCTGGTGCTGCGTGACCTGGCCTGGCTGTTCAACGCCACGGGTTCGAGCGACCACGAGAAGTGGGACACGGCACCACTGGCCGCGCGTTCCGTGGTGAATTTCGGGCTGCCGCCGCTGTCGGGGCAGAGCCTGTCGTCCATCGACCTCGGGGCGCTGCAGGACCGCGTGCGCAAGGCCATCCTCGATTACGAGCCGCGCGTCCTGCCCGAGACGCTGTCGGTCGTGGCCGTGTCCAACGAGGCCCAGGCCGACCATCACAACGTCATCGGCTTTCGCATCACGGGTCAGATGTGGGCGCAGCCCGTGCCGCTGGAACTGATGCTGCAGACCGAGATCGACCTCGAAACCGGGCGCGTCGAGATCCGCGACACCTCACGCTGACGCTGCCACGCCAAGCCGCCATGGACCCGCGCCTGCTTCGCTACTACAACGAGGAACTGCGCCATCTGCGCGAGATGGGCGCCGAGTTCGCGCAGGCCTTCCCGAAGATCGCCGCGCGTCTGGGCATCGAAGGCCTGGAGGTCAGCGACCCCTATGTCGAGCGCCTGCTCGAAGGTTTTGCCTTCCTCGCCGGCCGCGTGCAGCTGAAGATCGACGCCGAGTTCCCGCGCTTCACGCAGCGCCTGCTGCAGGTCCTCTACCCGCAATTCCTGGCGCCGACGCCGGCCATGCTGATCGCGCGCCTGACGCCCGAGCTCGGCGACCCGGCCCTGGCCACCGGCGCCGTGGTACCGGCCGGTTCGGTGCTGGTCAGCCGCGCCGGCAAGGCAGGCGCCACGACCTGCGAGTTCCGCACGGCGCACGACGTGACGCTATGGCCTGTCGAGATCAGCCAGGCCGACTACTTTGCGCACGCCGCCGACCTGCCGCTGGCCGCCATGCCCGACTGGCGCAAGGCGCGCGCCGGCCTGCGGCTGCGACTGCGCGCCACGGCGGGGCTGGATTTTTCGCGCCTGACGCTGGCCGACCTGCGGCTGCACCTGTCGGGTGTCGACGACATCGCCTACCGGCTGCACGAACTGCTGGCGGGGCATGTGCTGGGTGTGCTGGTGCAGCCCGCCGCGCGCGGCAGCGGCCGCTGGGAAGCGTTGGATGCCGACACCGTGGAGCCCGTCGGTTTCGACGACGACCAGGCGCTGATGCCGCCCACGCTGCAGGGCTTCGCAGGTTACCGGCTGCTGCAGGAATACTTTGCCTTCCCTCAGCGCTTCCTGTTTTTCGACCTGCGCGGTATCGGCGCGGCGCTGCGCAAGATCGGTGGCAGCGAGGTCGAGGTGGTCGTGCTCTTCGACCGCGCCGAGCCCGCGCTGCTGCAGGCGGTGGACCTGCAGTGCGTGTCGCTGCACTGCGTGCCGGCCATCAACCTGCTCGAGCGCCGCTGCGACCGCATCCACATCGCGCCCGACCGGCACGAGTACCACGTGATGCCCGACCGCACGCGGCCGCTGGATTTCGAGGTTCACACGGTGCTGGAGGTGCTGGGCTACGGCGTCGGTGTCGACAGCGAGCGTAGCTTCGTGCCGCTGTACAGCGCCTTCCATGCCGAAGACCGCGGCCACCAGGCCTACTACACGGTGGGTCGTGAACTGCGGCTGCTGTCGCAGGTGCAGCAGCGCGACGGGCCGCGTTCGTCCTACCTGGGCAGCGAGGTCTACCTCTCGCTCGTCGACCCCGCCGAAGCCCCCTTTCCCGACGAACTGCGCCAGGTCGGCGTGAAGGCGCTGTGCACGAACCGCGACCTGCCCATCCTGATGCCCACGGGCCAGGCCGGCGGCGACCTCACGCTCGCCGTGCCGGCGCCGGTGCGCCGCATCGACGTCATCAAGGGCCCTTCGCGTCCGCTGTCGGCGCTGCGCGAGGCCAACCTGTCGTGGAAGCTCATCAACCAGCTGTCCCTGAACCACCTTTCGCTGCTGGATACCGACGCGCAGCACGGTGCGGCCGCGCTGCGCGAGATCCTGCGCCTGTACGCGCCGCCCGGCGACGCCAGCGCGTTGCGCCAGATCGAAGGCCTGCGCTCGGTGCGCATGAGCCCGGTGGTGCGTCGCCTGCCGATGGCCGGGCCCATCACCTTCGGGCGCGGCGTCGCGGTCGAGGTCGAGGTCGACGATCTGGCCTTCGAGGGCGGCAGCGCCTTCATGATGGGCTGCGTGCTCGAACG
>Ga0154020_10011592_pt1 | contig 10046 bp, 11 predicted proteins | sample Klosneuvirus_201_FD_109709 | JGI IMG/M metagenome (GOLD analysis project Ga0154020, IMG submission 109709) | Active sludge microbial communities from wastewater, Klosterneuburg, Austria - Klosneuvirus_20160825_MG | ecosystem: Engineered > WWTP > Aerobic digester > Activated sludge | place... | reverse complement strand
TATTAGCATTAAGCTGGATCAAGCAAGAAGTTATCCACAGCTACTCGGTAAAAATAAATAAATCCTGTGGATAACTCAAGAAAATGAACTGATTTTCAAATTAAATCTCCGAACTAACTCTATGTAATTGAGTAAGAATTTGTTTTTATATTTTTTGAACCCATAATTTTATCAATTAAGTCTTCCCATCGGTGAAGATGTGGTTTGGTTTGAAAGTTCAGTAGTTTTTGAGCTTTGATCTGAAATATTCAGTACAACTATCCAGAGTCACAAGCTTTGGATAATCCACTTCCGGAACATCAATGCTTGTTTTGATCCTTATGAGGGTGACGAAATTTCTTATGCTCGCTCGTTAATTAAGTATCCTCCAGGATGTGAAAAAGAAGTGCTTCAAAGTCTTCAAAAACTACTAGCTCTGAGAGTGAAAACGGGGGAACGAGATGGCGATGATCTTTTTAGTTCACAGCAAAACGCACGTATTGTGGCTAATGCCGAGACCTACTATCGAGCGATGCTTGGAGCTGATGCAAGCTCTTGGAATGTACGTGATGGCCACATGATGGATACGCTTGATCAATTATTGGAGAGAGCCGGAGAAGGTGCCAAAGCAATTGTTTGGGCTCATAACACACACATTGGTGATTACCGTGCAACAGATATGAAGGCTGCGGGTTATGTGAATATTGGAGGTCTTGCACGGCAAAGTTATGGAGATGATAATGTTGCTCTCATAGGTTTTGGAACTTATGAGGGGGAAGTTTTAGCAGGATTATCCTGGGGAGCACCAGAACAAATTATGCCACTTCCTCCAGCTCACGAAGAAAGCTATGAATATTATTTCCATATTGCCGCCGCAAGAAAAAAAATAAACCAATATTTTCTTTTACTCGATGATAAAAGTCATACACCTTTTGCGCAAAGACTGGGACATAGGGCCGTCGGTGTTGTCTATGATCATAAACATGAGCGACGAGGAAACTATGTTCCAACAGAACTGTCAAAACGATACGATGCCTTTGTTTTTGTGGACAGGACCCATGCCTTAAAATCTTTGCACGCAGTTTTTGTTCACGGCGAATTTCCTGAAACCTGGCCAACAGGGCAGTGAGTTCCGTGTCACCACTATACACAAGCGCTTCAGAATTTAAAGGAAGATCAGATAAGATCTGAATAGAACAGCTCAGCTTAGATCTGATCAATAGCACAAAAACATTCATTATTTAGAACGCTCACGCATTCCTGTAGAGAGTTGTTTTACTGCAAAGTGAAGTGTGGGTCGTACCATATGCAAAGCACTTCGATATTGCTCTTTGGAGGCGTTTTGAATTTTTGGATTTCTTTTTGAGAAGTCCTGGAGAACTTCAAGATCATGACCTTTGCCAAGCACATCTTGTAACTCGCGGAGTGGCTGAACGGGTTTTCCAATTGTTTCTAAGATGTATCTTGTTTTTTTGGTGAGGATTCGAAGTCTATGAAAATCATCTTCGGTTACTATTTTTTTTTGTGCCCAAGGTAAAATTCGTTTACGCAATACCACCACTCCAGATGCGATTTTTTGTTCTTGATGATTTTGAATTTTAATAAGAGCCTTATTAAGATAAGTCACAATTTTTTTTCGATGCCTAGAGTTCGTCTGTGATAAAAGAGTATTTCGAGCAGATTGACGTTTCTTCTTCAATTTACTAGTTTTTAGGTGGTATTTATTGGCATCTTGAATCGCTACATCCAACTCTCTTAACTGACCCAAAACGCGGCTTAATTTACGAAGTTCTGAAAGTAGTTTTTTAAACGATAGATGAGGGGTACCATGTTCGATAATCCAAATAGCTGCACGAATTCTACGACTTGTAATCCGGAGTTGATGAACGTTTTTTTTTATTGGAATTCGATGTGAATTCACAAGTTGAGTTTTAAAGAGATGAATTTGAGTCTTTAAATGTCTGAGTATTTTAGACCTGAATTTATTATTCATAATTTGTTTAACCTTTTCAGGAGCCTTTTATTGTCTTCAAATGAAGAGAAGGGAAAGAAACCACTAAGTTATGATCGTACATCTCCCTCTGCAAGAGCTAAATATTATAAAGCTCGATTTATCCATGAAGTTCATATCACAGCCATTGTAGTAACTTGTGGACCTTTCTCTCCTGGTTCCTCGAGAAACTTCACTTTTTGTCCAATTTTTAAGTGATTGAAATTCTCATTTGTGACGCAGTTTTCTCCAAAATAGAATTCTCGACCATCATTAGTATTTAAAAATCCATAGCCATCTTGGAAAAATATTTTCGATATTTTGCCTTCTTCGAATTGATCTTCATGAAATTTCACTTTATGACGAACTTTTCTGACCTTATCTTCAAGAATACGTTCGGCAGCATTAAAAGAATCTCGAATGGCGACATAAACGTCACGGTGAGCTTCATCTTGTGGGGGATTTCTGTTAACAATGACGTCATCTCCAGGAATTGCAATGCGAATTTGTACATGATAAAGGCGGTCAGCATGTCGATGCCTATGGGGACATGATATCACGACTTCGCATCGAATGATGCGATTAAAAAAGTGTTCAAGCTTTTCGATTCTATTTTGTATAGCCATCCATATGGCATCAGACTCAGGAAAATCGAGAAAAGTTATTTGAAAAGGTATCATTGGCAACTCCATTCATAATGAGGCGACATGGGAAGCATTGTCAATTTTCTCTATGAATTCTTTTAACGAAGGTTTCATAGAACTAAGGACATCTTTGATTTCACCTTGGCTTAGATGATTGAAAATGACCTTTAAAGCTACGCTCACGCCACTTTCAAGATCAAAGTTTAAGTGTTCAATAGGACCGAGTTTATGGTGAACAGATTCTAAAAAGTCTTGTTTGGAAATTCCTTTTGTATTTGTTTTTGGATTCCAACATTCATAAAATGTTCCTCGAAGCAGGAGCGGAAGTTGCGATGCTAGTTGGGCGATTTCATTGGTATTAAGCTGATCCCTTAGTGTTTGAAGCGTCGCACGCAAAAGATGATAAACACTGTCAGCAGTCATCCACTTTAGATCCGCATGCATCTCGGAGATCCAAGATTCTGATTTTTGAACAGTACGATCAAAAACAGAAATGTGATTTTTAATCTCTTGCCGCTTGAGATTTGAATCATTTTCTCCTTTAATCTTAGCCATGTTGAGCCTCCGTTGTTTCTGCTTTTCGTAAATATTTTTTATTCACTATTTCTGTTAGTTCAGGGATTTGCTTTCTTATCGATTTAGGACGATAAAAAATTAAGACCGGACACGGAGCTTGTAGCAAAACATCTCTTGCGACTCCGCCCAAAGTCGTTTGAGCAATGGGACCACTGTGACTGGCAAGAGCGATGAGACTGACCTTGTTCTTCTTTGCAATGTTTAGAATATCTGAACTCAATGTATTTTTTTGTCGTTGAATGATAATTTTAACATCGACATTTATTTCTTTCAAAAAACTTTCCCACTGCTTTGCTTTTTTTTGTCGTGATTGATCATCATACTTCATTATCGCATCAAGATTTGCTGACTCAGCTGGCCAATATCCATTTAATTCAGTCACATAAATAGTAGGAGTTTCCACTTGATTAAATAGGATAGTCTTAGAGTGAAAAGCCTTGGCCCAAGGACTGAGGTTCATCAATGCAACCTTTGAGTCTCGACTGAAATCTGTTGGAAAAAGAATGGATGGAATTTCGATTGTTGGTTTTGCTTCTGGATTGAGTAACAGAACTGGAGTTCTCGTTTCTGCAATAAGCATTTCGACAAAACCACCTAGTCGAAACGGGTTCCATGTTTTTTTGGCTCTAGTATTGGCAAATATAATTAACGCCTTTTTATGTTCTGCATATTTGGACAACTCTAAAGCCATTTTTCGCCTTGAATTGGAAGGAATAAAAATTTTGTCAGGAGAAAGCAGGCCTTCGAATTTTACCTTTTTAAAAAAGCGATCTAATGATTTCTGAGCAATGTTTTCAAAGCGTTCATGCCATGGAATAGCTAATTCAACTGGGAAGCTTAGAATTCGATTGGGAAAAATTGAAACTGGTTGAATGGAACAATTAAGATGTTTGGCCCAAGTTTTCAATTCTTTGATCAGAGACTTTAATTCATCTGGATTTTGAGACGGATCCACCGCCCAAATTAACATGTTTTTCATATTGTCTTTTGTAGTTCTTGATGAAATCATTTTTTCTCCATGCATAATTAATTAATCAATGGATGCATTAATTAAATTGCATCAGTTATTAGTATTACTGACTCAGTTTTAAATTGAAGTAGTAACAACCGATGGACGCACTCTTTATAGATTGTCCTATTTACCCTCTTTGCAATGCTAAGGCCAAGCTTCAAGATACCTATTGTTCAGGGTTGAACTTATTCCCACAATTTATTTTGAGTCAATTTTAACCTTGATGTCTGACAAATTGTCTTAAATTGTATTAGTTTACGCGATTGAGATCTTTTAAATTGCATGGAAACATCATTTTGCCGATGGCACAGAAAATGCTAAATAGAATTTTATGTTCGATAGCAGCGATGCTAGTCAGAACTCAGACGGGTGAGAGTCCCGTAAGCAGAGTCATCCAGTTGCTGCTTTAGCCTGGATCAACGGGGGGTTGAAAGACCCCCCGTCAGCTGATCGACAAAGTTTTAGCATGTTCGTGTTAAAATCTTGGTAAATTGGCAGGTTGTAACGAAAGTGAACCTCAAAAATTCATCAGTCTGTGAACGTTCGGAACGAACAACGGGAGACTGAAAGAGAAGGCTGAGCCCAGAGAACATAGGCGAAGGCTACAATTGCTGGCGAAGAACTGGATATGTGCAGCTAGCAACTTTTCTTAAGAATGGGAGGACGACATGTCGAGAATGAGTTGTGATGAAAGTACGGAACCACTTGTGGGTCGGTGACGTTTCTCTGACGTCAGCAAAAGTGGTTGGATAAATGAACGATGCTGATTGGTGACAATCAGTGGTGTTCACGAAACCAATCGCCAAGCCTGTAAGTGGGGCGGATAAGATCGCGAAGCTCTCTTTAAAAAGGGGCGAGGATCTTTGGAGTAGAGTTTCTTCTGGATAAAACCAGAGGGAATTTGAGTGGTGGTGTTATTTTTGAAGTTAACTGCTTTGTTAGTAACGCGAAGATTAAAGTCAACTTTGAAAACTTTTGTGTATGCTCGGAGAATAGCTTAAGCAGAAGTGAACAAAGGAATACTTTAATTGAAATGCCAGCTCTTGAGCTGTTCTGGGGAAATCCCAATGGACAGTTCTTCACACGAAGTGGCGGAATCGGTTCGGATGAAGTTTTATCTATTTCATCTGAACCGCGCCACCACCTTTTTTATTTAAATAAATTTCATTGAATCGAATAAGTAAAAATGTACTCGATGAAAAAAGTCATATCAGTGACTGAAGTAACATCGGGAATCACTAAAGCTTCAGCCCTAACATTTATAAATGAGTAGGTCAGTTTCCGTATTATGACTGGCATCAAAGTAAATTAAATCAAATGTGTGATCGTACGACGGCTTCATCGCCCACCTTATTTCAATATGAAATCATCTTTAGCTATTAAATCCTAATTAATAATTATTTCAGCAGCTCAAAAAAAATTGGATCCTTTGACAATTTGTTTCAAATATATGCAAGTTTGTCTCATTTCAATATGATTAAACTAGTCACACCACTCGTTACTGGTACATATATTTAAAAGCATTATCACAATTTAAATCCCCAAATAGATTTAAACACTATGACAAGATATATATTTATGGATTGTATGAATTGGCGTTAAACTTGCTTAAGAAAGAAATTACAAGGCAGGTTTAGATGAGATTGAGAAAAACAATATGCGACAGCAACGTCAGCTGTTGCATTATAAAAATGAGGAGAACGTACATGAAAAAAATTATTTTATCAGGAATGTTATTGTGTGCTGTAACAATTGGTTTTGCTCAGGACACAACTCCAGTAAAAGAAGCAGATCCAAAACAAGAACACATATTGATGCATGAAAGTATGATGAAAGCCCATCAACAAGCAGCTGAGTGTTTGAAATCTGGAAAATCAGAGGATGAGTGCCGAAATGCATTTCATGAGACCTGTAAAGGTATTAGCGGCCCAGATAAATGTGGTCCATGGATGAGGCAACATAAAATGAACAGAAAAAATAAATAATGCAGGAGAAGTTATGAAAGTCGATTGTGATTGGAATGGTAAGCAAAATTTTGTGGCAAATATCAATGGGTTTAAGGTCTACATGGACGCAGTAAAACCTTTCGGTGAAGAGAAGGCGCCAACTCCAAAACAATTAGTTTTGGCAGCTCTTTGCGGTTGTACTGGTATGGATATTGTGGGTCTGCTTAAGAAGAACAAGCAAGAACTTCAAAAATTCAAAATTGAAGCCGAAGCTGGTATTACTGCCAATCATCCTCACGAACTTACAGATGTGAAATTAAAATTTATGTTAGAAGGAACTTGTGATCCGGCTCAGGTTACAGAGGCCGTAAACCTTTCACAGACAAAATATTGTGCTGTTAGTAGTATGATCTCGCGAGGAACGTCTCTCACTTACGATGTGTCACTCAATGGAAAGAAAATTGCCGAAGGTGCATCAGAATTTCAAAACCGTATATCAAAAACAGATTCAGCTCAAGAGATTGACTTATAAAATGATATCTAACTGGTCGATGCGAAGAATTTAACTGATATTATTAGAGGTATTTATGGCTTCAGAAATAAGAATTCAATCAGGACAAAAATATTCCGCTTCAACAGAACTAGATTTTTCATGGTTGGAGAGATTTGTTCTGAAATGCTTCCATCCCCGGGCGATATTTATTGAAGTCGTTGGTTTAGCTTGGTCGCTTTATTATTTTTGGAATTATAACTGGTGAATGTCATTGGGAGTATTCATTGTGACTTTTGGACTAGCTCTATTGTCCGTTATGGGTTCAAGTCCGCAAAAATTGTCGGAAACTATAATGGGTAAAACGGCCTGTTACATCTTCATCCTGTGAATTTGGTTGTTCGACTTATAGGATCTGCTATTTTACTTAATGGAATTTGGCAAAGGTCACTTGAATTTTCTCTTAGTGGTTTGTCTATCATTCTCTTGGGACACACATTTGGTTGGGAGAAAGTGAATCCCAGATTTGCTATAAGCAATGACTAATAAATTTAAAAGAGGAGTTGGTATGGAATTGGAACTCAAAAAATCTGCAAGAGCAGGATCCTCGATGACACTGTTTGATGCTATCTATAGGAGACGAGCTATAAGGAGTTTTACACAAAAAAAAGTTGATGAGGAGCAGGTAAATAAACTTATTGATGCTGCAATCCAGGCTCCCAGCGCCATGAATTCACAACCATGGGCATTTGTGGTCATTCAGAATCCTCAAGTTTTACAAGAACTTTCGGAAAGCGCAAAATTATTTCTTTCGAAAAATGTTCATTGGAGCACTCGATCAGAACATTTCAGTCAACTTTTTTCAGATCCAAAATTTGATATTTTTTACGGCGGAACAACCTTAATCGTTATTTGTGCAAAAATTGAGGGATTTGGCCCAGAAGAAGATTGTTATTTAGCCGGTGAAAATTTAATGCTCATGGCAACTGCGATGGGATTAGGATCGTGTCCCATTGGATTTGCTCGAGATGTATTAGGAACAAATGAGTTTCGTGATAAACTATCAATTGCAAATGGCTACAGACCAGTCCTCCCAATTGTAATTGGATATACAACAACCACACCGCCTAAACCTGAGCGAAATGCTCCATTAATTTTGAAGTGGATGAACTAAATGAAATCAGCAAGCAGGCAGGGGTTGAATTTAAAGTTAATGATATTGATAATTCTCAAATTTAAAATAGAGTTTAAAGCATATAAATGCATTTGTCTTGGCGTTATGATTTTATTTGGAGACGAGAGTCCGAATCAGAAGGCCCAATGTTTTCAATAAAAAAAATCAAAACAAGAATTATTAGATATCTTATCCCACTGCTTTTAGTTTTATTTGCCTATGGCTTACATCTTCATTTTAAATCTATTACTGGTGGAAGAGTTTTTTTATTTTTCTATCCTTGCGTTTTTATCGGTGCATTATTCGGTGGACTTTGTCCTGGTTTACTTTCAACATTACTGGCTGGCTTATTGGGTTGGTATTTTATTATTCCATCGACTCATTCAATTAGTATTCATACAAAATCAGATATTCTCGGTCTGGTGATTTTTTCATGTACCGGGATTATGTTTAGTATTTTTAGTGGATTTTTCCATAAATTTAGAAGGAGTTTAAAAATTGCACGTGACGATGCAGTGGCAATTATTGAATCAAATCCAATTCCTCTCCTTGTAGTCACTTCTGATCTAAAGATCAAGCTTGCGAATAAAGCCTTTTATGAAAATTTTCGTGTTTCACCAAATGAAACAGAAGGGTATAGATTATCAGAAATTGGGAACGGGCAATGGAACCTTCCAACTTTGCTTGATATGCTTACTAAGACACTTATCGAAGGAAAACAATTTCGTGGATTCGAAGTGGAGCATGAGTTTCCAGTGATTGGCTCCAAAATTATGGTCCTCAATGCTCAACGCGTTCGTTTAACAGGCTCTAGAATTGATTCTGCAATTTTAGCTATTGAGGATATTACAAAGCGAAAAAGAATTGAACTAGCGCTTAAAGCATCTGAAGAAAAATATCGTAACCTTGTGACGAGTGCCTATGATGGAATTATGGTGGTCCGCCGAGATGGCACTATCGAGTATGCTAATTTTCAAATTGAGAAAATGTTTGGTTATAAAAATGGCGAATTAATCAACCAACAGTATGATAGTCTGATAGCAGAACGTGACCGTGAAAAGCATCTAGGATATCATGATGATTATATGTCATTTCCTATCCAAAGAGAAATGGGTAAAGGTCTAAACCTTGTGGCACAGAGGAAAGATGGGTCCTTATTTCCGGTTGATGTTTCACTGAGTCCCTTCCAATCGAATTCTGATATTTTGGTGAATTGCATGGTTCGTGATATCACTGTACAAAAAAAGATAGAAGAGGATCGTAAGCGTCTAGTGGCGAAAGAAAAGGCTTTACATGAAGAGGCACTTCGAGCCAATCGTGTTAAGGATGAATTTTTATCAACACTTTCACATGAACTCCGTACACCACTGACGACGATTCTTGGATGGACGCAGGAGTTACAATCAAAAAATTCTCTTGATGAGAGCTTCAAAGAAGGACTTTCGGTAATTGAGCGAAGCGCACAAGTACAAGGACAACTCATTAATGATCTACTGGATGTTACTAGAATCCAATCAGGCAAAATGCTACTTGATGTGCGTATCATTGATCTTGTTGAAGTGCTTCAGCTTGTAATCGCTTCAGCTCGCATTCTTGCCGAGAAAAAATCACTTAAAATCGAAAGTGATGTTCCAACATCACCTCATAAAGTCTCAGGTGACCCCTGTCGATTACAACAGGTATTTTGGAATATTTTATCAATTTAAATATCATTGTGGGACCTAAAAGTGAAAAATTAGTTCAAGTGCAGATCAGAGATACAGGTCTGGGGATCAAGCCTGAATTTATTGGACATCTTTTTGAGCGATTTAGTCAGGCTGATAGTTCTATGGCTCGAATTTATGGTGGTCTGGGTTTAGGTTTAGCCATTGTGAAAAGTCTTGTAGCGATGCAAGATGGTACCGTGAGTGTAGAAAGCGAAGGCGAAGGAAAAGGTGCAACGTTCACGGTCTGTCTTCCTCTTGTATTAGAAAAAGATAAGAACTCAACTGATAAAGAAGTAGAGAAGGAAATAAAGAAAACTATGCATCGACTTGATGGTCTTAAGATTCTAGCGGTAGATGATAGCCCTGATAATCGGCTCTTGTTTTCAATTATGCTAAAGTCATTAGGTGTATTGCTGCTAGACATTAGGGAAACCAGAAAGGCGCCTTCTTGGTTGACGATATAACTAATAACCGAGGAGTTTTTTGTGTCAGAGGTTTCTTCCGAGAAGCAAATTATTGTTTCTAAGAG
>Ga0154020_10011591_pt1 | contig 10046 bp, 5 predicted proteins | sample Klosneuvirus_201_FD_109709 | JGI IMG/M metagenome (GOLD analysis project Ga0154020, IMG submission 109709) | Active sludge microbial communities from wastewater, Klosterneuburg, Austria - Klosneuvirus_20160825_MG | ecosystem: Engineered > WWTP > Aerobic digester > Activated sludge | place... | reverse complement strand
TGGCCGAGGACCTGCGGCGCGACTACCAGGGCAAGCCGCTCGTGCAGGCCATCGCGGCCGGCGCCCGCGAGGTGGCCGACGAGGCCGAGACCCTCTCGCGCCGCGCCGGCGCCGCGGCGGTGACCGCCGCCGGCGGGACCGCGGGGGCGAGCCCGTCGTCCTCGGCGATCCTCCCCGCGCAGATCGGCAGCTCGCCGCAGATCCTCGCGGCCGATCACCGCCCCGCAGGCTTCGCCTCCGACGGTCCGCCCGCGGCCGAGGAGGCAGGCGGGGCCCGGTCGGGCGAGTCGCCCGACACGCTCAAGGACCCGCTCACGGGGCTCTACAACCACACGTTCTTCACGGCCCAGCTCGAGACCGAGGTCCGGCGCGGTGTGCGCCACGCCCGCCCCCTGGCGCTCCTCAAGCTGAACATCGACCGCTTCAAGCTCGTGCGCGAGCTGTACGGCCCCAAGGTCGGCAAGCGCATCATCCGCGATGTGGCGCAGGTCCTTCTCCGCAACGTCCGCGACGTCGACGTGGTGGCCCGCTACTTCGGCGACGAGTTCGAGGTCCTCCTCCCCGACACCGACGCGCGCGGCGCCATGCTCACGGCCGAGCGCATCCGGACCGCGGCCGAGGCCATGCGCTTCGAGCACGACGACGAGAAGATCGAGCTCACGCTGACCCTCGGCGTGGCGCTCTTCCCGCGCGACGCCAAGGACAAGGACGCGCTGATCTGCCGCGTCGACGAGGCCCTCTACAACGCCCGGAGCCGGGGCAGCAACGGCATCTTCGCCTTCGGGACGACGAGCGAGGAGGCGAACACGCTCGAGAGCTCGCCCGAGCTGCGCGAGGTCGACCAGCTCATGCTCTCGCGCGAGGGGCGGACGATCCTCTCCATGGTCGCGCGGCTCGTGAACCAGGAGCTGGACATCGACCGGGTCATCGAGGTCGTGACCGGCATGGTCGTCGAGGCCACGCGCGGCGAGCGCGGCTTCATCCTCCTCAAGGGGCCGGACGGCGAGTTCGTGTTCCGCCACGGGCGCGGGATCGACGACAAGGTCATCAACACCCCCGAGCTCCAGATCAGCAACTCGATCGCCAAGGACGTGGCCCGCACCGGCCAGCCCATCCACGTCTCCGAGGCCGTCGAGGACGACCGCTTCAGGGACTTCAAGTCGGTCATGGACCTGAAGCTCCGCTCGATCCTGTGCGCCCCCATCAAGGACAAGGAGGGGGCCGTCCTGGGCGTGATGTACGTCGACCACAACCAGGTCGCGCGGAACTTCACCAAGGAGGACCTGAACTTCCTGGCCGCGATCGCCCAGAAGGTGGCGATCCCCATCAAGAACAGCAAGCTGCTCCGCGAGACGGTCGACCGGCTGGAGGTCGCCGAGGCCCGGCTCGAGGCCGCGGCCACGCAGCTCCAGACGAAGTACCGCTACGACCAGATCATCGGGCGCACCGAGCCCATGCAGAAGGTCTTCAAGCTCCTCGACCGCATCGTCGAGACCTCCCACTCGGTCGTGATCCACGGCGAGTCGGGCACGGGCAAGGAGCTCATCGCCCGGGCCATCCACTACAACGGCGTGCGCAAGCAGAAGCCGTTCGTGGCCGAGAACTGCGCCGCGCTCTCGGACACGCTCCTCGAGGCCGAGCTCTTCGGTCACGTGAAGGGGGCCTTCACCGGCGCCGACCGCGACAGCAAGGGCCTCTTCGAGCTCGCCAACGGCGGCACGCTCTTCCTGGACGAGATCGGCGACATGTCCGAGCGCATGCAGAAGAAGCTCCTGCGCGTGCTCCAGGAGGGCGAGGTCCGGCCGGTCGGCGGCAAGCGGGTGTTCCACGTCGACGTGCGCATCATCTCGGCGTCGAACAAGGACCTGAAGCAGATGGTCAACGAGCGGAAGTTCCGCGAGGACCTCTACTACCGGCTGAACGTCATCACCGTGAACCTCCCGCCGCTGCGCGACCGGCGCGACGACATCGTCATGCTCGTCAACCACTTCCTGAAGAAGCACGAGAGCGACGGCCACGGGCGGGCGATCGACCGCGAGACCATGCGCCTCATGGTGAACTACGACTGGCCCGGCAACGTCCGCGAGCTCGAGAACGAGGTGAACCGCCTCGTGGCCATGTCGGACGACACGATCGGCCCCGACTGCCTGAGCCAGAAGATCCGCGACGGGGCCATGACCGCCGTGGCCAGCAGCGGCGGCGGCGGGGGAGGCGGCGGCCCGGGCGGCCTGCAGCGCTTCTTCAACCGCTCGCTCAAGGACGTCGAGAACGAGTTCATGCGCGAGATCATCACGACCACGCTCAAGCAGACGAACTGGCACCGCACCAAGGCGGCGAAGATCCTCAAGGTCCCGACCTCGACGCTCTTCAACAAGATGAAGAAGTACGGCATCGAGTAGTGGACCCGCTGCCCGGGCCGCTCTTGCCGCCGGAGGCGCTCCCCGGCGGCTGGTCGCGGGACTCGGGCGTGGTCCTCGAGACGGACGGGCGGTTCACCGTCCGGGGCGAGCCGGTCGTGAACGAGGGGATCGACGCCACCTTCCGGGCCTGGCTCGATCGCCACGCGGACGGCCGGTGGATCCTCGTCAACCGGACCGACCCCCGGAACTGGGCCTGGCTCGAGGTGAAGGGGGCCCCGCTCCACGCCCGGCGGGCCACGGTCGAGGGCGGCCGGGCGACGCTCGAGCTCCTCGGCGGAGAGCGGCTCCCGCTCGACCGGAAGACCCTCCGAGAGAAGGACGAGGGGCTGTTCGCGGTCGATCCCCGCGGGTGGGACATCCGGCTCTCGGCCCAGGCGGCGCTCGACCTGGCGGACTGGCTGGCCTCGTAGGTTCACCGAGAGGAGGTTCCTACCGCGGAGTGCGCGAAGCGCGCCGAGGAAGAGAAGAGGTTCAACCGCGGACGATCCCGCTGCTCGGCTCCGGGAGCGGGGCGAAGCCAGGCGAGCGAAGGGGCCGAGCTGCGAGGGCGGCGAGCCTCTTCCTCCGCGCCCGCAGCGCCCTCAGCGGTTGAACTCTTCCTCCGCGCGCTCAGCGCCCTCAGCGGTTGATCTCTTCGGCGCCTTGGCGGTGAACATCTTCCCTTCGGCGATGGCCGTCCGGTGACGGAGTGACGACCTGGCCGTGGCAAGATCCGGCGCGACTAGGGGTTGAGACGGCCGGCGCGTGAGGATCGCCCTCGGCGGTCGTCTCGACCGGTGGAGGCCGGCATGGTGACGAGCGCGACTGCGGTCCAGCGACGTTCGCGAGAGGTTCGCCCGCGACCCCGCTTGACCACCCGGGGGGCGGCCCCTATCATGCGCCCCTCGCGCTCGGGGCCTTGCGAGGCAACGACTTCGGACTTCACTTCGGGCGACGGACGGGAGGGGGCCTGATGGCTGCCGTGTGGGGCATCGACATCGGCAAGGGCGCGCTCAAGGCCGTCAAGCTCAGGAAGACCAAGGAGGGGATGGAGCTCCTCGCGCTCGAGCACATCGCCTACGAGCAGGGCGACGAGGAGGACGAGCGCAGCGAGGGGGTCAACGCCGCCCTCAAGAGCTTCCTCGTCAAGCACAAGATCGGCGGCGACATGGTCGTGGTGGGGCTGCCGGGCCTCCACGCCTTCAGCCGCTTCATCAAGATGCCGCCCGTCGACAAGGGCAAGCTCTCCCAGATGGTGCGCCTCGAGGCGCAGCAGCAGATCCCCTTCCCGATCACCGAGGTGAACTGGGACTGGGTGAAGATCGAGCGGGCCTACGAGCCGGGCGAGGAGGTCGAGGTCGGCATCTTCGCCACCCGCAGCGAGCTCGTGGACGGCTTCCTGCGCGACCTGCGCGACGTGAAGCTCCAGCCCGACATCGTCACGATCGCCCCACTCGCGGTCTACAACTTCATCCGCTACAACTCGGCCCTCGAGGAGGGGGCGACGATCATCCTCGACGTCGGCGCCGAGCACACCGACCTCGTGGTCGTCGACGGCGAGCGCTTCTGGATCCGCAACCTGCGCAGCGCCGGCAACGACGTCACCAAGGCCCTCGCCGAGCGCTTCAAGGTCCCCTTCGCCGAGGCCGAGAAGCTCAAGCGCTCGGCCAGCAAGAGCGACCAGAGCAAGAAGATCTTCACCGTCATGGAGCAGACGCTGAAGGACCTCGTCACCGAGGTCCACCGCAGCGTGAGCTTCTTCAAGAACCAGGCGCCCGACCTCGACGTCAAGCGCATGGTCCTCGTCGGCGACGGCGCGAAGCTCAAGAACATCACCAAGTACCTGGGCGAGCAGCTCGGCTACGACGTCACGCGCGTCCAGGAGCTCTCCGAGGAGAAGTTCCCCTTCGGGCCGGACGTCGACACGGAGACGGTGAAGAACCACCTCCTCGGCTTCGCGGTCTCGCTCGGCCTCGCGCTCCAGGGCGTGGGCTCGGCCCGCTGCTCGATCAACCTGGCCCCACAGGACCTGCAGGTCAACTCGCAGCTGAAGAAGAAGCTCCCCCTGGCGGCCGCCGCGGCCGTGTGCGCCTGGGCCGCGCTCGGGATCAGCTACACGTACTGGAAGTCGAACGCCGACAAGCTGGCCAAGACGGCCCAGGAGGCGAGCGGCGTCAAGCAGTACGAGGCTCAGCAGCAGACGGCCATGGGGCTGCGGGACGTGAAGCCGCTCGAGGCCCAGGCCCAGTCGCTCGTGGGGCTCGGCGAGGGGCGGACGCTCACCGTCCAGCTCCTGCAGGCGATCGACGAGGTCCTGGCGGCCTCGCCCGCCAAGGGCAACGCGCTCATCCCGGACATCTACTCCGGCAACCCGAACCTCGACCAGCAGGACTTCCGGGCCCAGGTGGCGGCCGTCGACGAGGAGCTGAGCAAGAAGAAGATCAACGAGCAGAAGCTCTGGCTCCTGTCGTTCAAGATCATCGAGACCAAGACGGCGCCGGTCCTGGTCGAGAACGTCGTGACCGAGGCGGCCCGGACGTACTACAAGGTCGAGATCGAGGCCGCCAAGGCGGTCCCGCCCGACCTCCAGAACGCCGCCGACGTCTCCCGCCTCCGCGACGAGATCAAGCGCGACCTGGCGGTGCCGCTCCAGAACAGGCTCGCGGGGGCCCCCTTCTTCCTCCGCGACGGCGAGCAGAACCCGCCCGCGTACGGGACCATGTTCGTGGGCATCTACAAGAAGCTCCAGCAGCTGCACCGGAGCGCCGAGGCCGACCCGCCTGGCGGCGCGAAGCCCTTCCAGGTGGTCATGGTCCCGCTGCGCTTCGAGATCGGCCTCCCGCCCCCGAAGCCGGTCGAGGCCCCCAAGGAAGCGTCGAACGAGGAGGGGAAGTAGCCATGGCCGCCGTGGATCCGAAGCAGCTCCTCGTCGACAACAAGGTCCTGTTCGCCGTCTACCTGGCGGCGCTGGCGCCGATCCCGCTGTGGTTCGTGCTCGTGGCCGGCGGCGTCAAGGGCGACTCCGCCCCGAACTCCGGCAGCTTCGAGGACGCCAAGCGCAAGCTCCAGGACGCCAAGCGCACGGCCGACAGCATGTCCGCCAAGATCGGGAGCACCGACCCCGACAACCAGCTCTACACCAAGACGGACATCGAGCGGCTCCAGGCCCGGCGCGAGCTCTACGAGAAGGAGGTCCTCGCCCTGCGGACCCTCGTGACCGGCGCCGACGTCGAGCTCGAGAAGTGGCTCGACGTCGACTCGACCCGCGGGCTCAAGGAGGGGCAGAACCCGAAGAACTCCGAGTTCGCCAGCGACTGGAACAAGGAGGTCGTCAAGCTCCACGAGACGTACAAGAAGTACAAGGACGACAAGGGCGTCGAGCACTGGGAGCGCGACGTCGCCACGGGCGACACGGGCGAGGACTTCATCTTCGGCGGGGCCGCGGGCGACGCCCCGGCCGGCGGCCAGGAGAAGCAGAGCCAGAAGCGCTACTGGGTGCAGCTGGCCCTCCTCGAGGCCCTGGCGAGCGCCAACCTGAAGGCCAAGGACCCGCACCTGGCGGCGAAGCTCGCCGCGCGCATCGACTTCGTGGCGCAGGCCGCCGCCGCGCCCGAGGAGCCCTACGAGCCCATCAAGGCCCGGGTCCTCATCAAGGCCCCCTTCACCCGCATCCCGGTCGTCATCCGCGAGCTGCTGGCCCAGAAGATCCTCATCCGGGTGACCACGGTCCGCGTCGACAGCCAGGCCCCGTTCATCATCGAGCACGCCCAGCCGAAGCTGGTGATCAACGGCGGCGAGGGCTACTTCCTCCAGACCGCGTACTTCGCCCGCGTCGACGCGGCCGGCTCGAGCTCGGTGAAGACCGAGGAGCTCCGCGACGACGCGCGCTGGATCTGGGAGCCGCCGGTCGTCGTCGAGCTCGGCCTCGAGGTCTACGACTTCCGGAAGCTCGAGACCCCGAAGCCCGCCGACGACGGCGAGGGCGGCGGCTCGGGCGAGGGCGAAGGCGAGAAGAAGGACGAGGGGCGCTAGCCATGGACCCGAAGCTGCTGGCCCTGGCCCACTTCGAGAAGGTCATCCTCGCGGGCTTCGCGGGCTGGCTCCTCATGGCGGTGGTGGGCTTCGTGAGCACCCCGGAGGAGCTGAGCCTCAAGGCCCAGATCGACGAGAAGGTGAAGAAGATCGAGGTCCACATGAAGGGGTCCACGATCGACGAGGCCAAGGACCCGGGCTGGCGCGCGCGCCTGGCCTCGCAGCTCGACCCGAGCACGCTGGCCGAGGTCCCGGCCGCCCCGGCCTGGCTCATGCACCGCCGGCCGAAGTTCATCTATCAGAAGTTCGACTCGACCCCCAAGCTCCAGCCCAAGCACTTCCCGCCGGTCGACGTGAACGCCGACGGGTCCGAGCGCGGCAAGGTCAAGATCCGCTGGAAGCTCTCGGGCGAGAACGACCTCGTGGTGTGCTCCTTCGAGGTCCTGCGGAAGAAGGAGGGCGCGGCCTGGGAGGTCATCGGTACGCCGGCGCTCGGCGTGACCGAGCTCGTCGACGACAAGATCGCCTCGCGCTCGACCTACTTCTACAAGGTCGTCTCGAAGGCCGTGATCGACCAGTCCGACCCGCGCCTGAGCAAGGTCGAGATCCAGGTCTCCGACGAGGAGGCCACGAAGGAGTCGGCCGAGGTGGGCCCGATCGCGACGGCCCGCGACATCTACATCCTCCCCTCGTCGGTCATCGAGGTCACGGACAAGGACCTCATCGCCAAGCCCGACGCCAAGGAGGAGGCGCAGCTCGAGGTCTACAAGTTCGACCCGGCCACGGGCACGTTCCAGAAGAAGACCTTCCGGGTCATCGCCGGGGCCGACATCGGCGAGGTGGTGAAGATGCGCGTGGGCGGCAAGTCCGTCGACGTCGACTTCCGCACCGGGGCCAAGCTCGAGGACGTGTGGGTCGAGAAGCGCCACAACGAGCAGATGGGCATCGACCAGTCCTACGAGTGGATCAAGGTGAAGTACGCCGACGGCTCGACCGAGGACGCCAACAACAAGGAGCGTCCGGCCGAGCTCCCCAAGCGCTAGACGCTCGTCAGGTCCGTCGCGGCGGCGCCGGGGCCCTGCCCTGGCGCCGTCGACGTTCCGGAGGCGCCGCCGGGGATCGGGAACTCGTCGAACCTCGGGCCGTGTGGGAGGCGGGAGCCGTTCGGTCAAGCGGTGACGCTCGGCGTCATCTCCGCTCCCGAGGGTCTCGACCCGCGACCCGGAGCCCGGAATTCACTCAACGAGCTTCACTGCAACGAGTTGCGTGGTCATTCGTACGTCATGTGTCCGTCATCGCCCCCGACATAAATGCTTTGCCAGCCGGGGGGTGGATTCGGTAGAGTGCGCCCCCTTCACCGGGCCAGACCCGGTGTGCTCGCGGACACGCGCAATCCGCGGGCGACCCCCAGAGAGGCTCCCTGATCATGCGGACGTCCCAGGCTTCGATCCTGACCGTCTTCGCGTTCACCCTCGCCGGCTGCGCCGGTGAGGGGGCGCGGCCCGAGCCCCGCGACCAGCAGGTCGCGGAGCATCGCGCCGAGCAGACCAAGGCGGCGCCTGCCCCGCAGGCCGCTCCGGTCGACGCTCCGAAGGCCTTCGGTCCCCCCGACGACCCGAAGGACGGCAACAACAAGCTCGGTGAGCTGGGCCGCGAGCTCGGGCTCGAGGAGCAGGAGCGCATCGCGCTCTCGGACAACTACTACAAGACGGGCAAGAACCTCTTCCAGGAGCTGCGCCACCGCGAGGCCGCCACGAGCCTCCAGCGCGCCGTGGACCTGAACCCGAACAACGCCGACGCCAAGGTCCTCCTCGACCGGGTGCGCTGGATCCTCGGCGACCAGAAGGCCGAGTACCGCGACGCGGCCCGCGTCCTCCTCGAGGAGCGGCAGGCGAAGGTCCACCAGGCCCAGGTGGAGATGGAGCGCATCTTCACCGAGGGCAAGCTCCTCATGGAGCGCCAGCGCTACGAGGAGGCGCAGGAGCGCTTCGCCCGCGTCCTCGAGGCGATCCGCTGGTTCCCGTACGACATCGACCGCGCCGGCCTGAAGGCCAACGCCGAGAGCAGCATCGCCGAGGCGAAGCGGCTCGCCGAGGAGCAGGAGCGCCGCCGGCGCCAGATGCTCCAGGAGGCCGCCCGCCAGGCCGCCGAGCACGAGAAGACCCAGGGCGCCCGGTTCCTCGAGGCCACCCTGCGCGCGCTCCTCGAGGACGCCAAGGAGGCCCTGCGCGTCGGCAAGTACGCCAAGTGCATCCGGCTGTGCGGCGACATCCTCGACCGGCGCCCGGAGCACGTCGAGGCCGCCGAGCTGCGCGCCGAGGCCGAGACGCTCCAGACGCGCAAGAACCGCGAGCAGAACTACCGGAACAAGGTCGAGCACTGGCGCCGGTAGTTCGAGTGGGTCGACGAGTCGGTGATCCCGTACCAGCAGATCTTCCGCTTCCCGTCGCGCGACGAGTGGCTCGAGATCGCGGCCCGCGACCTCCCGATCGCCGAGCTCCTCCAGCGCCGCCAGGGCCAGGTCTCCGAGGACGTCCTCGAGATCAACCGGCGCCTCGAGAGCCAGCAGATCACGCTGAACTTCGACCAGACGCCGTTCGAGGAGGCGATCAACTTCCTCCGCGACATCACCGGCCTGAACTACGTCCTCTCGGGCGAGGCCCAGGACCTGGTCGACAACGAGAACGTCAGCGTCACCCTGCGCCTGAGGAACATCACCCTCAAGAACGCGCTGAACCTCATCCTCGCCAGCAACGAGTCGCTGGCCTACCGGATCGAGAACCAGGTCATCAAGATCGGCACGAAGACCGACCAGGTCGAGGAGCTCGTCCTCGAGTTCTACGACGTGACCGAGATCGTCAACAGCCCGCCCGACTTCCCGGCCCCGGAGCTGGGCCTCAAGCTCTCGTCCGGCGGCGGCGGCGCGGGCGGCGGCGCGGGCGGCGGCGTGCTGACCTTCAGCGACGAGGGCGACGAGAAGAACACGACGAACATCGACGCCGACAAGCTCGTCGAGCTCATCGAGGGCAAGCTCGGGGAGGAGGGCGAGGGCGGCTCGGTCGAGTACTCGGCCGGCATCCTCATCGTCAGGAAGCCCATCAAGGCCCACGAGCGGATCATCAAGCTGCTCGAGGCCCTGCGGCGCACGGTCGGCGTGCTCGTGACGGTCGAGGCCCGCTTCATCCAGGTCCAGGACAACTACCTCGAGCACATCGGCATCGACTTCACCAACCAGCAGGTGAACCCGCCGCCGCTCGACACCTTCGGCCAGATCAACAACCCGCGCGGCCTGGGCAACGGCCCGACGCAGGCGCAGGTGGGCTACAACTACACCGACGCCCAGGGCCAGTCGAACTACCGCGCGGGCATCGTCAACGCCCTCTCGTCGCTCGCCCCGGCCGGCCTGCCGTTCAACATCGGGCCGCAGGGCGGCATGGCCATGCAGTTCAACTTCCTGGACACGTTCCAGATCCAGGCCGTCATCGAGGCGGTGCGCAAGACCCAGAAGGCGCGCCTCGTGAACGCCCCGCGCATCACCGTGTTCAACGGCCAACGCTCGCACATCCTGAACGTCGCGCAGCGCGCGTACATCCAGGACGTCGAGGTGAACCAGAC
>Ga0154020_10011589_pt1 | contig 10047 bp, 10 predicted proteins | sample Klosneuvirus_201_FD_109709 | JGI IMG/M metagenome (GOLD analysis project Ga0154020, IMG submission 109709) | Active sludge microbial communities from wastewater, Klosterneuburg, Austria - Klosneuvirus_20160825_MG | ecosystem: Engineered > WWTP > Aerobic digester > Activated sludge | place... | reverse complement strand
TTCGAGCGCCAGCACGGCGTTCCAGTAGTCAGGGCCACTGCTGTCGATGGGAGCACTGCGGTAGAGCGCCGAGCCCCTGGCATGCAGCCAGCCCGGCAACGCCGCAAGTTGCGCGGCCGCGGCCTGCAGACTGGCGGCGGCCTGACCGAGGTTGGCCCCCAAGCCGATGTAGGCGCGCCTCACCCCGCTTCACCCCGCCTCACTCGCTGACCGGCGCAGCGCTCCCTTCGCCGCGCCCCTTGGGACGACGCCGGCGCCGGCGCTTCTTGGCTGGCGCGCCTTCGGCGGCCGGCTCATCGGCCGGCAGGTCATCGTGCGCCTGACCCTGCGCCGCCCTCGGCGCCGACGCATCACCGCGCGCGGGTGCGCGGTCGGTCGTCTTGGCGTCAGCGATCAGCGCCTGCCGGTCCTCGTCGGACCCGAGCGCAAAGTCTTCCCACCAATCGGCCAGGGCCGAACTGGCGTCCCCGGCATCGGCGCGCAGACGCAGGAAGTCGAAACCGGCGCGGTAACGCGCCTGCTCCACCAGGCTGAACGGCCCGCTGCCGAAGCGGCGCTCGAAACGCGGCTGCATCAGCCAGATCTCGCGCATGTCGGCGGCCAGCTTGCCGCGACCCGAGATGTCGCCGATGCGGGCGTCGAACACCTGGTCGATGGCCTGCTGCAGCGCCGGCACCGTGGGTTCACCCGCCGCGCGGGCCTGGGCCCAGCGCCCCTTCACCTCGGCCCAGAGCAGGCAGGCGAGCAGGAAGCTCGGCGCCACACTGCGCCCCTCGGCCACCCGCAAGTCGGTGTCCTGCAGCGCCTTGCGGATCAACTCGCCGTGCCAGCCCTCGGGCAGCGCGCCATCCGCCTGCAGCACGGCATCCAGCACCGGGAACAGTCCGCGGCCCAGGCCCTGGAATCGCAGTTGCTCCAGGCTGGCCAGACCATGGCCGGTCTGCAGCAGCTTCACCATCTCGTCGAACAAGCGGCTGACCGGCACCTCGGGCAACTGCCGTGCGCAGGCCTGCAGAGGTGCCTTGCTGGCCGGCTCGACGGTGAAGCCCAGCTTGGCGGCGAAGCGCACCGCCCGCAGGATGCGCACCGGGTCCTCGCGGTAGCGTGTCTCGGGGTCGCCGATCATGCGCAGCAGCTTGGCGCGCAGATCGGCCAGGCCGCCGTGATAGTCCACCAGCAGTTGGCGCGCCGGGTCGTAGTACATGGCGTTGACGGTGAAGTCGCGCCGCGCGGCATCCTCGACCTGCGGGCCCCAGACGTTGTCGCGCAACACCCGGCCGCTGGCGTCGACCACATGAGCCTTGTCGGCCATTTCCTTCTTGCTGGTCTTCTCATTGCCCGTCACGCGCTCGGCCACCTCCTCACCGAGCAGGGCCCGGAAGGTCGACACCTCGATCACCTCGTGGTCGCGTCCGCGCCCATGCACCACATGCACGATGCGAAAGCGCCGGCCGATGATGAAAGCGCGCCGGAACAGGCTCTTGACCTGCTCGGGCGTGGCGTTGGTGGCGACGTCGAAGTCCTTGGGCCGGCGGCCCAGCAGCAGGTCGCGCACTGCGCCCCCCACCACATAGGCCTCGTAGCCGGCCTGCTGCAGGGTCTCGACGACCCGCACCGCGCGATCGTCGAGCAGCTTGGGGTCGATGCCGTGCTCGGCCACCGGCACCTCCATCCGCGTGCCCAGCACTCTCTTGGGAGCGGCAGCAGCCGGCTTGGTGCCAAACAGGTTCTTGATGAATTTCTTGATCATTGGAATAGCCTCAGCACCGGCCAGCCACGCGCGGCGGCCACCTCGGCCAGCGCCTCGCTCGGGTTGGTGGCCACCGCCTCGTCGGCCCATTCGAGCAGCGGCAGGTCGTTGGGCGAATCGGAATAGCAGGCCACGGAAGCGAAATCGTCGCGGCGGTGGCCCAGTTGCAGCAGCCATTCCTCGACCCGCGCGATCTTGCCCTCGCGGAACGAAGGAATCCCGTCGATTCTGCCGGTGAACCAGCCGCCGGCGTCGCGCTGCAAGCGCACGGCAATCAGATGCTCGATCCCGAAGGCCTCGGCGATGGGAGCGGTGACGAACTCGTTGGTCGCCGTCACCAGCGCCACCAGGTCGCCGCGCGACTGATGCCGGCGAACCAGTTGCAGCGCCTGCGGCTGGATGCTGGGAACCAGGCGCTCGGTCATGAATCGATCCCGAAGCGCCTCGGCTTCGCCGCGCCCGCGCAGACGCCAGCCCGAGGTGGCGAACTCCACGTAAGCCTCCTGGTCCAGCCGCCCGGCGCAGTAGTCGGCATAGAACTGGTCGTTGCGTACGCCCCAGCTCGGACCGTCGACCCAGCCCTGCTCGACCAGGAACTGGCCGAAGGCGTGATCGGAGTCCATCGGCAGCAAGGTGCCGTCCAGGTCAAACAGGGTCAGTCGTCGTGGCATCTCGTTCATTCATCAGCATCTCGCGCAGCAACGGCACGCTCGGCGCACGCTTGGTACGCATGGCATAGCGGTCCAGTTGCTGCAGCAGCGGCAGCAGGTGGTTGGTGTCGCGCTCGAAGCGCAGCAGCAGATGGTCCAGCAGCTCGTCGGGCAGCAGCAGCCCGCGGTGCGCACCCTCGTCGCGCAGCAGCTGGCGCAGCGCGGCATCGCCCAAGGGCTGCAGTGCGAAGCCGGGCCCCCAGGCCAGGCGGGTGCGCAGGTCCTCGCGCAGGGACAGCTCGGCCGCCGGCAAGCGGCTCGCCGCCACTACCGCGGCGCCCTGCCCGACCGCCTCGATGAAGAGGCCGAAGGCCGCCTGCTGCTGGTCGGCATCAAAGCGGTCGACGTCGTCGAGCAGCACCAGACGCGCCTGCGCCGCCAGCGTCCAGGGGGCCATGGTCGCGGCGTCGAAGGCCTGCACCACCAGACCCTGAGCCTGCCATAGGGCGCCCAAGGCGCGCAGCAGATGGGTCTTGCCGCTGCCCGCCGCGCCGCTGAGCAAGGTCGGTGCGTCGCCGGGCCGCAGCTCCAGCAGATGCGCCAGCAGCAAGCCGTTGGCGCCCTCGATGAAGCGTTCGAAGCGCTGGTCGGGCTCCGGTCCGAGGTCGAGCATGAACTGACGCAATCCCATCAGCCACGATACAGGCCGCTTTGCAGGTAGCTGCGCTGCAGCCGCGCCAGCGCCACCAGCGCCACCGCCGACAGCGGCAGCGCCACCAGCACGCCGACAAAGCCCAGCAGATGACCGAACGCGAGCAGCGCAAAGATCACCATCAGCGGCGACAGGCCGATGCGCTCGCCGATCAGACGCGGCGTCAGCACGAAGCTCTCGAGCAGCTGTCCGAGCCCGAAGACCAGCGCCACCGCCAGCAGCGGGTACAAGGTCCCGAACTGCAGCACGCCGGCCAGCAGGGTCAGCACCAGCCCGAGCCCGAAGCCGACGTAGGGCACGAACACCGCCACGCCGGTGAACACGCCCAGCGGCAGCGCAAGGTCAAAACCGGCCAGCGCCAGCGCCACCGTGTAGAAGAGTGCCAGCGCCGCCATCACCAGCAACTGGCCGCGCAGGTAGTGCCCGAGCAGCTGGTCGCACTCGCCCAGGAACTCGCCGACGCGCGCCCTGGCGCTGGGCGGCACCAGGCTCCACAGACGCTGCATCATCTGCGGCCAGTCGAGCAGCAGATAGAACAGCACCACCGGGATCAGCACCAGATTGCCGACCAGCGCCAGCAGCACCGATCCACCGATGCGCACCGAGCCCAGCAGCGTGGTCAACCAGTTGCCGGCCTGGTCGCCGAAATGTTCGAGCACGAAGGCCTTGATGGTCGGCACGTCGAAGGCGATGGGCACGCCCAGCCTCTGCAACCAGGGCGCCAGCCCGTCGTTGAGCTTGCCCGCCAGCAGCGGCAACTGCTCGCGCAGCAGCGGCAATTCCTTGGTGACGATGGGCACCAGGAGCAAGAGCAGGGATGCCGCCACCAGCAGCATCAAGAGCTCCACCAGCATGACGGCCAGCACGCGGGGCAGCCGGCGCGCCAACCGATCGACCAGCGGCGCGAGCACATAGGCCAGCACCGTCGCCGCAACGAAGGGCGAGAGCACCGGGGCCAGCAGCCACAGCAGCAGCAGCGCGGCCAGGCTCAGAGCGCTCCAGCCCAGCACACGGCGCTGGGCGGGCGATAGGCTGTTGAAGAAAGGCATGGCAGCGAGGGCTTGAAAGGGCGGCGGATTCTAGGAAGCCGCCCTGCGACGCATCAGCGAGCGCAGGTCGACGCGCAGCAGGCGCAGCATGCCGAAGTACAGCAGCGCCGAGGCCGGCAAGGCGGCGCCCATCCACATTACGCATTGCAGCTTGCCCATCGCCGTCCAGTCCAAGCGCCAGGCCAAGCCGGCCTGCAGCGCGCCCATGACGGCAGCCGCCAGCGTCACGCGCAGCGCAAATCCCGGCCAACCCGGCGCGGGCCGGTAGACGCCCAGCCGCAGCAGGCCCCGCAGCAGCAGTCCGGCGTTGACCAGCGCGCCCAGGCCGATCGACGCCGACAGCCCAGCCGCGCCCAGCCAGGGCACCAAGGCCAGATTAAGCAACTGGGTCAGCGCCAGCACCAGCAGCGCGAAACGCACCGGGGTGCGCGTGTCGCTGCGCGCAAAGTAGGCCGGCGCCAGCACCTTGATGGCAACGATGCCCAGCAGCCCCAGGCCGTAGCCCGTCACGGCCCGGGCAGTCTGGTGGACGTCGGCAGCGCTGAACGCCCCCTGATGGAACAGCACCGCCACCAGGGGCACCGCAAACACCAGCAGTGCCACCGCGCAGGGCAAAGCCAGCAGCAGCACCAGCCGTAGACCCCAGTCGATGAGGCCGGAAAACTCACGCGCCGAGTCCTCGGCACGATCGCCCTGAACCTTGGCGGCCGCCAGCAGCGGCGTCAGCACCACGCCCAGCGCCACGCCGGCCAGGGCGGTGGGGAACTCCATCAGCCGGTCGGCCATCGACACCCAGGTGACCGCGCCGACCGCCACGTGGCTGGCGATCTGGGTGTTGATCAGCAGCGACAGCTGTGCCACGCCCACGCCCAGCAAGGCCGGCCCCATGGTGCGCAGGATGTGACGCACACCGCTGTGCGACCAGGCGTCGCGAATCCTTCGCCAACCCAGTCCGACCCGCGGCAGCATGCCCAGGCGCCGCAGCGCCGGCCATTGCACGGCCAGTTGCAGCACGCCGCCGGCCATCACCCCCAGCGCCAGCGCGTAGATACCGGGCCAACCGGCGCGTTCCAGCGGCTTGACCAGCAGCAGCCCGGCTGCAATCACGCTCAGATTCAGCAGCACCGGGGTGACGGCCGGCAGAGCGAAGCGCTTCCAGGTGTTGAGGATGCCGGCCGACAAGGCCACCAGGGACATGCAGGCGATGTAGGGGAACATCCAGCGCGTCATCACCACCGCCGCCTCGAATGAAGGCCCCTGCAGGCCGCTGCCGATGGCCCAGACCAGCACCGGCGCGGCCGCCACGCCGAGCGCCGACACCCCCAGCAGGATCCAGAACAGCAGCGTCGCCGTCGCGTCGACCAGTTGCCGGGTGGCCGCCTCGCCGTTGGCCGCGCGCTCGCGAGCCAGCGCCGGCACGAAGGCCTGCGAGAACGCGCCTTCGGCAAACAGACGCCGCAACATATTGGGCAGGCGAAAGGCCACCATGAAGGCGTCGGTCAGACCCGAGGCGCCAAACAAGGTGGTGGTGAGGACCTCGCGCACCAAGCCGGTGATGCGCGACAGCAGCGTGAACGCTGATACGGTGCCCGCCGCGCGGAGCAGATTCATGTGGCGCCGACCCAGTTCAAACCGGTGATTATCGGCGCCCCCCGGGGGATACCCTGGCATTTCCGCGACGCGCTGATATACTCGCCGGCTTTGCACCCAACCCTACACGCATCATGGCCACCTCTTCCAAAGCCAAGAAGAAGACCGTCCGCCTGGCTTCGGGCCGCAAGCGCGCCCGCCAGGACGTAAAGCGCAACGCCGAGAACACCTCGCTGCGCTCGCATTTCCGCACCGTCATCAAGAACGTCCAGAAGGCCGTCGTGTCCGGCGACAAGCCCAAGGCCGCCGAACTCTTCAAGGCCGCCCAGTCGATCATCGACTCGATCGCCGACAAGGGCATCTTCCACAAGAACAAGGCCGCGCGTCACAAGAGCCGCCTGTCGGCCAAGATCAAGGCCCTGGGCGTCGCCGCGCAGTAAGCGCAGCGCCAACCCAGTCGTCACTGGGTGCAAAAAATGCAAAACCCGTCGGGAAACCGACGGGTTTTTTGCTTGCCTGGGCCTGCTCAGAGCTGTGAGATCAGGCCGCTCGAACCGATCGGCAGCAGCCATTCGGCCACCGAGCGCCCGACCCATTGGGGGTCGTCGAGCAGCAGATCATGGCCGGCCTCCGGATGCACGCGTACCGCGGCGCCCCAGGCCCGGCTGATGGCCGCGGAGACGCGCCAGTCGATCCAGGCATCACCCTTGCCGGCCAGCAGCAGCACATGCGGATGCGGCCGGCGCTTGCTGGTCTCGAAACGCCAAACCGCCATCATCTGACGCCATCCGTTGCGCGCACGCACCGGGTGCTGGCGGCGCAGCTCACGCCAGCGCGACAGCGCGTCCGTCGAGGCGCGCCGCAGCTGGGTCTGGCCATTCCAGACGACCGCATCGCGCCGCCAGAAGGCCCGCCGTCCCAGCAGCTTGGTCAGCGCCTGCCCCCAAAGGCCGGTCGGCACCGAGCGCAACACCTTGGTGAAGGGGCGCATGGCCGGACTGACCAGCACGATGGCGCCGAGCTCGTCGGGGTAGCGGCGCGCCCATTCGGCCGCCACACAACTCGCCCAGGACGACGCCATCAGTCCCCAGGGGCCCGGCAGCGCGGCGGCACGCACGCGGCCGCGCAGTCCGTCGACCAGGTCCTCGATGCGGTCCGGGCTGCGCTCGCCACACAGGCGTCCGGTGCCGGGCAGGTCGAGCTGGAACAGGCCGACCTGGGGTTGCACCGCGCGCAGCTGCAGCAGCAGTTGCTGCGGCGCGTCACCCCAGGTGGCGCACTCGCGTGCGATCGGCCCCAGCAGCAGCCAGTTCAGCGGTGCCCGGGGCGAGAGTTGCGGCTGTTCAGCGCTGGCGGGTTCGGAGGGCGGAACCGACTGCGGCATGGCTCAGGCGCCCCCGGAGGGCGCGTCACGATCCTCCGGCAGCAGGCAGGCGTCCACCACCGCCAGACCGTTGTCCTTGGCGAAGTTCAGCACGAACTCCCAGGCCTGCGGCTCGACCTCCTTCAGCGCCTCGTTGACGATCACGCACTTGACGCCGTTGATGACGCGCGGCACGCAATAGGGGCTGTAGGTCAGGTGGGCGCCGGGGCGGGCGCGCGAACCGGGCGGGCGGAAGCAGGACATCACACCGGCCAGCCGCTCCGCCCAGTCGCTGGGGCGAAACGTGCGGCCATCTTGCGTGATGCCCTGAATGAACAGCTCGCGGTGAGGACCGGACATGGTGAAGGCTGCGGCGCGAAGGCCGCGATTGTGCCTGCGCCGCCGCCACGAGCACATCGTTGTGCTGCGGTGCAACACCCATAATCGCCGCTCCTTTTTCACGCCCCTCCCGAGGAACCCGCCATGCCCGAAGCGCAAGTCCCCATGCCCCATGTGATGCCGACCTATGGGCGACTGCCCGTGGCCCTGGCACGGGGCGAGGGCTGCCGGGTCTGGGACGTGCAGGGCAAGGAATACCTCGACGCCCTGTCCGGCATCGCCGTCAACACCCTGGGCCATGCGCATCCGCGCCTGGTGGCCGCGCTGCAGCAGCAGGTGGCCACGCTGATCCACACCAGCAACTACTACCAGGTACCGCTGCAGGAGGAACTGGCGGCGCGCCTGACGCGCCTGTCGGGACTGACCAACGTGTTCTTCTGCAACTCCGGCTTGGAGGCCAACGAAGGCGCGCTGAAGATTGCCCGCAAGTACGGCCACGACGTGCTGGGCTTCGACACCCCGCTCACGCTGGTGTTCGAGGGCGCCTTCCACGGCCGTTCGCTGGCCACGCTGAGCGCCACCGCCAACCCCAAGGTGCAGGCCGGCTTCGCTCCCTTGGTGCCGGGCTTCGTGCGCGTGGCCCTGAACGACCTGGCGGCGGTCGAGGCGGCGATGGACGCCCATCCGCAGATCAGTGCAGTGTTCCTGGAGACCATCCAGGGCGAGGGCGGCATCAACCCGGCGCGCATCGGCTTCCTGCAAGGTCTGCGCAAGCTCTGCGATGCGCGCGGTGTGCTGCTGATGCTCGACGAGGTGCAGTGCGGCATCGGCCGCACCGGTCAGTGGTTCGCGCACCAGTGGGCCGACATCCGCCCCGACGTCATGCCCCTGGCCAAGGGCCTGGGCTCGGGCGTGCCGATCGGCGCCATCGTGTGCGGCCCCAAGGCCGCCGGCGTGCTGCAGGCGGGCAACCATGGCACCACCTTCGGCGGCAATCCGCTGGCCATGCGCGCAGGCGTCGAGACCATCGACATCATGGAGGCCGACGGCCTGGTGGCACATGCCGCCGCGATGGGTGAGCGCCTCACGCAGCGCCTGCGCGCCGGTCTGGCCGGTCAGGCCGGTGTGGTGGAGATCCGTGGCCAGGGCCTGATGATCGGCATCGAACTGGAGCGCCCCTGCGGCGTGCTGCTGCAGCGTGCGCTGGACGCCCGGCTGCTGATCAGCGTCACCGCCGACCGCGTGGTGCGCCTGCTGCCGGCGCTGATCGTCGGCCCCGACGAAGTCGACGAGATGGCTGCGCGCCTGCTGCCTCTCATCCAGGCCTTCTTGCAGGAGCAGGCGGCATGAGGCATTACCTGCAGTTCAAGGACCTGACGCGCGACGAGTACGGCTATCTGTTCCAGCGCACGGCGCTGATCAAGCGCCGCTTCAAGAATTACGAGAAGCACCAGCCCCTGCAAGACCGCACGCTGGCCATGATTTTCGAGAAGGCCAGCACGCGCACCCGCGTCAGCTTCGAGGCCGGCATGTACCAGATGGGCGGTGCGGTGGTGCACCTGACCACCGGCGACAGCCAGCTCGGCCGCGCCGAGCCCATCGAGGACAGCGCGCGCGTCATCAGCCGCATGGTCGATCTGGTGATGATCCGCACCTTCGAGCACGCCAAGATCGAGCGCTTCGCCGCGCATTCCAGGGTGCCGGTCATCAACGGGTTGACCAACGAGTTCCACCCCTGCCAAATCGTCGCCGACCTGTTCACCTGGCTGGAGAACCGGGCCATGGACCGTCACGACGTGGTGGACATGGACGCGCTCAAGGGTCGCGTGGTGGCCTGGGTGGGCGATGGCAACAACATGGCCAACACCTGGCTGCAGGCGGCCGAGTTGCTGGGTTTCACGGTGCACATCAGCACGCCCAGCGGCTACGAGGTCGACCCCGTGGTGGCCGGCGTGCGCCGCGATTCGTACAAGGTGTTCGACGACCCGCTCGAGGCCTGCCGCGGTGCCGACCTGGTGACCACCGACGTCTGGACCAGCATGGGCTACGAGGCCGAGAACGAGGCCCGCCGTGCGGCCTTCGCACGCTGGTGCGTGTCGCCGGCCATGATGGCCGTGGCCCAGCCCGACGCCCTCTTCATGCACTGCCTGCCCGCCCACCGCGGCGAGGAGGTGGCCGCCGAAGTCATCGACGGCCCCCAGTCCGTCGTCTGGGACGAAGCCGAAAACCGCATGCATGTGCAGAAGGCACTCATGGAGTGGCTCTTGCTCGGACGGATTGGCTAAGGCCGGACCGAGGACCGTCCTGAGGACGGTTCGACGCCGGCCGAAGGACCGTCGCCGTCTTGCGGCGACGGGCTGGCAGGCGCCGGCAGTCCAGACCCCGTCATAAACCGAGGGGCCTCGATGGCCCCTCGGTTTTGCGTCATATCCCCGGATTCATCCGGCCCCATGATGACCTCGGCCCCTCTCCGAATGAGTGGCATGGCGGATGGGGCAGATCAAAATCACGACGCGGTTCGCCGCCGGGGCGAACCGGTGACCAGGTGGTGCGGATGGCGCCGTGGCCTGGAGCCGCAGTGCTACCTTGCGCCC
>Ga0154020_10011587_pt1 | contig 10048 bp, 6 predicted proteins | sample Klosneuvirus_201_FD_109709 | JGI IMG/M metagenome (GOLD analysis project Ga0154020, IMG submission 109709) | Active sludge microbial communities from wastewater, Klosterneuburg, Austria - Klosneuvirus_20160825_MG | ecosystem: Engineered > WWTP > Aerobic digester > Activated sludge | place... | reverse complement strand
TGCATCTCAGCTTCATCCGGTTCGTACTCAGCCTTGCAGTGCTGGCAAATCCGGCGCACAAGGCGCTGGGCCATCACGAGGTTTAACACCGAACCGCACAAAAACGGAGGCACACCGATGTCCAACAAACGCGTAATCGTTGAGGGAGCATCATTGGCGTGAACCGTAGAAAAGACCAAGTGACCGGTCAACGCGAATTTCACCGCGATGTCGGCGGTTTCTTCGTCTCGAATTTCACCGATCAGCAGCTTGTCCGGGTCCTGACGCAGAATCGAGCGCAATGCCGCAGCGAACGTCAAACCGATTTTCGCTTTGGTCTGAACCTGATTAACGCCGGGAACGTGGTACTCGACCGGATCTTCAACGGTCGTGATATTGTCTTCGACGCTTTTGATTTCGTTCAATGCGGCAAACAACGTGGTGGACTTACCGGCACCCGTAGGACCGGAGATAATGACCAGGCCGTAAGGCTGACGAATCCAGCGACGGAAAATCTTCCCGTCTTCTTCCACAAAACCAAGTGTAGCCAAACTAAATGCAAAGCTCGACTTGTCCAACAAGCGCATCACGATCTTCTCGCCTGTTACAAGCGGGAGGATCGAAACACGCATGTCGATTTCTTTTTCCGGAGTTCTAACCGTGAAGCGTCCGTCTTGAGGGAGACGCTTTTCAGCGATATTTAATTTTGAAAGAATCTTGATACGTGAAACAATGCCCGAGTGTGATGCCTTAGGTGGTCGCATAACTTCCATAAGCACACCGTCAACTCGGAAGCGCACAACAAGTGCTTCTTCGTACGGCTCGATGTGAATATCGGTTGCACGTGACGTGATGGCGTCCGCGAGCATTAGGTTTACGAGCTTAACGACTGGAGCATCTTCATTCGCCCCCGTCTTGCTCATATCAACTAAGCTCTCGTCATCTTCATCTGAAGTTGCAAAAAACTGCAAGTCACCGATTGCTTCGGTTACTTCGCCCGCTTTGCGAATCTTCTCGTAGGAATTCTCAATTGCCGACATGATCGCCGACGGCGACGCAAGTCTTCCATCGACGCGTTTGCCCGACAATTTTTGAAGGTTATCTACCGCAACGATGTCATCCGGATCAGCCATCGCGACAACCAAAGTAGTTTCGGTAAGGCCAATCGGAATCAAGAGATGCTCTTTTGCAAAACCTTCCGGCACGAGAGCCAGCGCCGTTGCATTCTTAGCTGTCAGAGCCTCTGCAGGAATGTACTCAACGCCCCATTGTTGTGCCAATGCGGCATAAACATTTTCTTCAGAACAATGACCAAGAGAGATCAGTGTTTCGCCGATCTTCTTACGACTTCCTTTTTGACGCGTCAACCCTTCATTTAGTTGTTGCGCGTTAACATGGCCCAAGCGGACCAGAATTTCGCCTAACTTCTCACGCATAATATCGTTTTGTACTTCCTGTCGTCGTCCAAATACGGGCCGGAGCCGGCAAATGTCCGGCTCCGGCCCCCAATGTTTCAAACTTTCTTCACATCAAGGATTGCGGCGGAAGTTGATAACTTGCGAATCCGTCGCATCTTGGTAGCCGACAACCTCGACACGAACTTCGCCCGGAATTTCAGGCGTCAACGCGTCGGGGAAAATGAATACTGATTCTTCAACCAACCAAATTGAACACTGGCCGACCGGCTCGCCATAGTCCGGACCGGTAAAGTCCGTGCTGATAGCGGGCGCGATACCTTGTGTAGTCGCATACATTCTGCCGCGCGTTGCGGAGTAATAGACTTCCTGGCCGTTGATCAACACCTGGTGACCGTCGCGAACTATCGCTTGCAATTCAATGTGGCAAATGTCGCCTTGAGCGTTAAAGTGCCATGAACCCGGCAAGCAGTTCAACGTAACAGCCGGTTCTTGGATCGGCAATAGGAATTCAAACGTTTGTTCGATACCGTTTGCTGTGCTCGCCGTAATCTGCACCGTACTGTTGGTCGCCAGCGAATTATACCGAAGAGTGGAGTAGGCCACACCAGGATGGGTGTCACCGTCCATATTCTCGTTCCCGACGACGACCGCGGTTGAAAGTACCTGTGCAAGTTCCGGAGGCGAGACCTCGAAAAAGACGACCGTTCCGTCAAGCACGACGTTCTGTAACGCGTCTTTAACGAGCGCGCTGATTTCAACGTCCCATGCACCACCACCGGCATCCTCGCCGACTTCATCAAGACCCATGTCGATTTCGGCAGGCGGGCCAGCCACGATTGAACCGGAAATCGGTACACACGTTTCGACAGCGCCAACACGGATACAAGCGCTGATTGCAACCGGTCCGAGGCCCGTGCCAGCGTTCAGTGTCGCGACGGCTAAACCGCTCGCGGTTTGAGCTGAATCCAATGCTCCGTTGCTATTGATGTTCGCGCCAATAGGTCCGTTAATCAGGATGAAACGAACCCACGCACCATCGGGAACAGCGTTACCGTTGGCATCAAATACGTTCGCTTGAATCTGCGACCAGTCTTGTCCACCTGAACCTTGGGCCGCTAAGCTGGACGGAACCAAGCTGGCAGTTAACGAATTTGCCGAGCCCGAAGTCACCTGCGCAGAGGTAACCGCCGTATCGCCACCCGTAGTCAAGTATGCCTTAATAAGTGCTACACCCGAAGTCGTACCGGGGTTAAAGCTCGCCGTAGCATCGCCATCACCGTTGGTGTTAGAAAACGGCGTAATAGAACCGAATGAAGCGAAGAAACCGACTGGAACATTTGCACGAACAGGATTGTTGAACGTGTCAGTTACACTTGCGATGACAGAAACCGGCATATTGATCGTTGTCGGAGCTATCGGGTTCAGAATTACTCGGTTTGGGGCACCGGGATTAATATTAATATTGACAGGATCAGAGAAAACCCCGTCAACTTCTGCGGTCAGTTCAACAGGAAGAGTTGGCACGGCCTGACACAGATAGTAGAAATTGGTGGAATCTGGGTGACCGTTTACCAACCGAAGCGAGTCATACTTGAAATCGCCACATTGCGTGTAACGGAAATGGACGTAATAACCATTGACAGGTGCCCCATTTGCGAAAGTCACACTTACTGTAAGCGCAACTGAGTCTTTACCTGCGACTCCAGACGTGTTGGCAACGCTAAGGTTCACATTGCCAATACCTGACGCTGGGACAACGCGAACATTCACAGTATCACGAATGCCCCACTTCTCGTAGCGTGCAACGATTTTTGAAGAGTCTGTTGGATCCTGATCATTCGGAATAAGCATGCCGCAGAAATTCGCGGATGCATTGCCAAGTGAGTCAGTAATCGCATAAGGCTGAATTGCGCCACGATCAGGAGCGCCGAACCTCACTGTGTCATTGCGAACAGCTTCGCCGAATTGATTTTTCAGCGTTGCTGTAATCATTGCGGCAGTGATACAACCGTCAGCCTCTATCTGAAGCTGATTTGTCGCCAATGTCAGCGTACCTTGAACCGCATCAACCTGCGTGACATTAACAATGGCAGAGTCGCGTTTGGTACCAGCGCGAACATAAATTGTGAAATTACCAAATTCACGGTTGTTGTACCACCACGTTATGGTTCGGCCCGAAGCATCCGTTACCGGCGGAGTCGTGAGGCGCCCACCGGTAGCTGACACGTTCAGTGCCACGTTGGGAACACCGACGTTGCCTGCATCGCGAATTGTGATTGCAACTTGTGCAGAATCATCTTCAAGCGGTGATGCCTCAAGTTGCAACGGTGTAACAGTCATCGTGACCGTGTTAATTGAGCCTTCAAGCTCGCCAATCACCAGTGTTCGCTGTGCTGTGAATCCGCCGGTTGTTGCGGCGATGATCTGGTCACCGGCTTGCGCATACGTGCGGAAAACGCAGTTCACTCGTCCGAGTGAATTGGTCGTGTCCAACAGAGCAGCGTCAACATACTCAATGACGCCCAAGTTCGTGTTCGCCAAACTGATGTCAACTTTTTGCCCCGGCATTGCAAGACCGCGCGTGTCGGTTACGATGACGGTAACGGTTGTCGAAGCAGAGTCAGCCGGTAAAAACCGCAGTGTGTCATTCGGCGTGCCGGTGACAATCTGAATTGAGCCGACGGTTTCGTTTCCGCCGCCGCCTGTGTCTGTGCTCGTCTTCTCTTGACAGCCTACGCTGCTTAGCAGGATTGCCAACACGGCAATGGATAGCGCTGCCCAGCGGATGAGTTTCATTCTTGCCTCCATAAGTCCCTCCAGGTCCTTTGTTTGGGTTTGGGAAACCGATCGGAAACTTCCAGTTCGAAAATCTCCGATTGATCCCTGTGCCGACCGAGAGGTTATTGTTCTATTACTTGTTAGCCGAGTCAATCACCAGCACAACCGTCGCGAGCTGTGCGACAACTGTAATGACATCCTTTATGCGATCCCAGCCCGTTGTCCGCGGTCTCTGTGGTACAAAGAGAACATCACCTGGATCCACCGATACTCTATTGGAGTATCGTATCTGCGAGCCATTGCGAGCCTTCAAGACGACCGTACGGCCTTTCCAGCCCGCAGCGTTCTTACCGCCCGCCTCTTTCAAATAGTAAGACAGATTAGCACCTTCCACCCACGGCACTTCACCTGCATTATTCACATATCCTAATACGCGAACCCCGAGCGGCTGTGACGGGACTTCAAGACGATCGCCATCTTGCAAAACCACATTTCCAGCCCAACCCGATTCGCCGTCTTTCGCCGTCAAATCCAAAACAACTGTGCCGTAGGCCCAACGCGCGAACTCCGCAGACAATTCCATATCTGCGAGCATCATCGGATCATCTTTCTGCGTGCCCTTAATTGGTTTTGCAGAAAGGCGGCGACGCTCCATGTCAACTCTGTCGTCACCGTGGCGAACCAGTCGTGCCGATTGTGCCGCCGCTTCAGGTAACAAACCACCAGCCTGTTCGATAACTTCTGCGACCGTAGTGACACCAGGCGTAATCGTATATCCACCGGGATACTTCAATTGCCCACTCAGCGAGACGGATCCAAGAGCCTTGCTCTTGGGAGTGCCGCCAACATACACACGATCACCAACATGAACCGGAGTTGCCAAAGATGACGGAGAATAGTTCAACTGCTTGGTTTCTCCGGTTGCAGTGTGAACGCTTATCTTTGCAGAATCCGCAAGCGATGTTAATCCGCCCGCCAAACTCAACAAACTCGCAACGTCATCACCAACAGCGTATTCGTACAGACCGGGATTTCGCACTTCACCGAAAACACCGACCTGAATACCTTCTGACTTCGGAGGTATATAAATGACGGCTCCACTTGACAGATATGGATTGCCGCTCAAATCACCGCCCTGATAGAACCTCAGTAGATCCACATGCGTTACCGAACCTGTCGTCCCATCACGCATTTCGATCTGTCGTAATGAGGCCAGTGGCACCATTACGGAATCGCCTTCGTAGTACTCTGGTACTGATCGAATACCACCAGACATTTCAATCGCGTCTGCAACGCGCGCCGTCGCAGGGAGCGCCAGAGTACCGGGAACTGCAACCTGACCTGTAACATGGACACGAATCTTTCTCGGCTCAAGAAGCGAAATCGAAACTCGTCCTCGTTTCAAAGCACTGAGGAACTCCGCAGCAATTGCAGATTCTGCTTCCGCTAGCGTTAGTCCCGCTACGTCAACTGGACCGGCAAACGGCACCGCGACCCGGCCATCACCTGAAACCATTGTTGGAGATTCCTCATAAGTAGGACTCCAAACTTGTAGCATCAGTTTGTCGCCGGGACCAATACGATAGCTGTCCCGATCAATTACACTTTCATACGCCGTCAAACCAAGCCCGTCTGCGCCTGACGTTTTACCCGTCATGCGGCTCAAGACATTGGATTTAAAGGTCTGACTGGCCTTCTGTTCCGCATCTTGTGCGAAACTTGTTGCAATGCCAAAGATCAACAGACTAAGCCAACACAGTACCGCGACCTGCACGCGCGGCGCGCGCTTACTTGTTGCCTTCACCACTCTCCTGCGGCATGAACTTATCTTGCACTTCCTTCACTCGTTCCGGCAACTCAAGAGCGTAACCGGTGCCAATGATGTGCGGAGTGACCTGAATGATCAAGTCAGTCTTACGTGTAGAAGAGGATTTGTGACGAAAAAGGCTGCCAATAAACGGAATATCGCCTAAGAATGGAAAGCGATTCTCGGTGTTAGAAGACTCAACTCCCAACAGGCCGCCAATGATAACTGTCTCACCATCCTTGATGCGAATTGTCGTCGAAGACGTACGACGCTTCACCCATGGCAACTGCGTGTCGGAAGATTCAAGGAACTGGAAAATCGATGACAGTTCGGGTTGAATGCTTGTTGTAATGTAGCCGTCTGAATTAATCTTCGGCGTAACACGCAACAAGGCACCGACAATGACTTGATCAATCTGTACCTGACCACCGACACCACCTGAACGCGCAACGTACGGAATTTCATCCACAACTTGAATTGCCGCTTCCTGATTGTTCAGAGTAGCAACAGAGGTGTTCGCCAAAACTTCGGCACGGCCTGTCTTGAGCAAAGCGTCAATCGCAATTTCAAATGCGGTCGCCTGTTTTGACCAATAGCCGAGACGACGTGTTTCAAGCGGGAAGAATGGCATCTGGGCAGGAAGGCGGCCACGGACCGACGGATCGATACCGGACAGTGCCGAGGTTCCTTCTGTGTTCACCGGGTTTCCGTAGGCATCCACCGGAGTCTCCGAGATTACCGTCGAAATCGTTGAAAGGCGATTCCAGTCCATACCCAATGCTTCTGCATTGTCAACCGCAACTTCAATCATGCGGCATTCGAGAACGATTTGCAGCGGCGGCACGTCAACTTCTTGAACCACGCGCTGAATGTCAGCCAGCACTTTGGGGCTGGTCACGACAAGCAGCTTGTTGCCGGTGGCGTCAATCGTGATGCCTGCTTGCATGTTTTCAAGCATCGCGGCGACGGTTGCAGCATCAGTATATTGCAGGTCAATCACATATGAATTCAGACCGACTTGCTTTTCAAGTTGCTTTTCCGGTGCCACAAGAAATGATTTACCCACGATTTCGTAGGACAACCCCGCCGCGCGGACCACAAGGTTCATGGCCTGCTCGATGGGAGTGTCCTTAAGGTGGATAGAAATCCTCTCTTCTTGATTTACCTGCGGGCCGGTCACGATATTAAAACCGCTTTCGACCGCAAGAATCGCGAGAACCGAAGGCAAAAACGCATCGTCGGCATCAATCGTTACCAATTTCTGCAGTGCGTCATCGCCTTGCGCACGAACGGGTGTCTGCGCAAAAAGCATGCAGACCAGCGCGGCCATCAACAGCCCGCCGCGCCACGCGAACGAACCCTGGGTTCGCCCTTGAGAATTACGGAGAAGCATTGCCAGTTTCAAAAGCCTGTTCCTTTATCTCGGCTAAAATTTGCTAATTTCAATTAATAAAAGTCCCCGAAACCCGCGTCAAACTTAAAAGTTTGATCCCTCGTTACCGAGTGAAGTGTTGCGCTCTGAGAATTCGCCTTCGGGAGCAGCTTCATTCACAAGCACTAGGCGCGAACCGCCTTTCATCAATACCATTTCTGCAGGGCCAATTGCTGCCACACGGAAACCGTTCAATTCATCGCCGATTCTCAGTACATGGCTGCGGCCCATGAACTTTACGATGCCCGAAGGATTCTCGCCCATGACAGTACACGACAAGCGCATACGCCCGCGCTGCTCAAGTGTCTCGCGCAATCCAAGGCTCGCCAAAAACGACTTGCTCTGAATCGTACGTGTCAAATCAAGCGGATCGACGGAAACGTTCGTTTGATACGCGATGCGGTCATTGAGATCTTTTTCAAGCGTATTGACCGTCTCTTCGAGTTGCTGGTCTGTACCAAGAATGATCGCCTTGTTCCGCATTACTTCAATGCGTTCGGAGATCCTGTAGTTCTGCCACCCCATCCACATCATCGTCACCACCAGCAGGGTGATCAGGATGCCCCACAGAACATTTAAGCGTTGCGACATATCTTTTATGGCCTTTCGGCTTATTTCTGCTTGATTAGGGTCAACGTGGACAATTCTAACATCATCGGACGCTTGTCAGACAAGCCGTTCTTGGCCATCGCCTGAACCTGCTTGACTTGACTACTCAGCTCGAATTTGTCAACCGTCACAAGACGATTGCTCTTCTCTACGTCGTTTAGGAAATTCACCAGCGATTTATAGCTCGTATTCACTTCCACCATATACGGCGTGGCGAGATAGGTGTTGTAATTTCTGCGGCGGCCCGGTTCAATGGTCTTAAGATCGATCCCGTGGTTGCGCATAATATCGGTCAACTGATTCATGAACGGAAGTGAAGCGTCCTCGGCCAGAGAGTCACGCTGTGATTGCGCAAGGTTACCTTCGATTAGGCGCGTCACTTGTTTCAATTCGCTCGCAATAATTTGAGCGGCGATGAGTTTCTCGTTCTCTACGCGGATTTCTTCGTCCAGTTCGCGCACGACACCCGGCTTCTGTTTATACACTAACTTCAGGTAGTAGTAGAAGCCACCGGCGACGACTATCAGGAGAATCAATGCGGCAATTGCTTTTCTCATTTGTCGTGTTCCCCTTACGAGCCTTGAACGATGGTTTTTGACGGTGACGCGGTAGCAGAAGACGATTTCTTCTTCTTGCCGCGTTCCGGGTCACGCGTGACGCACTCGACCGAGAACATCAGGGCATCCTGATCTTCGACGACCTTGCGCAGCGACTTGTCAAACTTGATTTCAAACATGCCTTGTCTGAAATCCGGCGTCGTCTTCAAGAGGTCAACAAAGCTCGAAATGATGTCGAATTCCTTTTCTGAGGAGTCAACCTGAGCGATGCAGTTCAGGAACAAACGATTGTTATTCAATTCAAGTCCGGTTACGGACATGCCCGGAGGAAGAACTTCGGCCAGAACTTCGAGACGGCGCGCCCACAAGAAGCGCTCTGTCTCCAAACTCGCCAATGCCATTACATCGTCCTTCGACACGTTTGTACCCTCGCGCTTCAAGCTGTCGAGTTCGTATTTGATACGTTCGAGCTTGTCGCGGCGCGAAGAGATTACGTCGTTTATCGCCTCATTTTGAGCCCAGGTGATTCCGCCTAAGACAGCGAACACCAGACCCATCAGAAAAAGCAGCAAGAAACTGCGGCGTTCCTGACGGCGCTGACGCAGGACGATTTCGCCTTCGCCCTTGTTCAGATTAATTGTAAATATTCTTACCATTGCTCTTGGTCAATTGCCTTGCGGCCGGTGTTTAGTAAATCGCCTGCGCGCGCAGGGCCAACCCAACTGCTGTCGCAAACTGCGGATGGTTCTTCACGTCCGCACTGCCGTCCAAAATCTTGAACGGATCGTACGCTTCCACCGGCACGCTGAAACGGCTCGCGAGGAAATCGCTTAACTCCTGCGAAGCTGCCGTGCCGCCAAACAACACGAACTTCATAATGCCGCTCTGTCCCGTTTCCTTGACATAGTAACGGATCGAGCGGTTTATCTCATCGTACAACTTTTCAATCGGCGCCTTGTCAGAAAGAGCAAGGCTCGATGCCAAAGTTTCCGCACCGGAAGTGGCCATCGGCTTGAAGTCCTTGGACGTCAATCCTTGGCGCTTCTTGATCTCTTCGGCTTCCGCAAACGTGCAATTCAGCCTGTTCATAATGTCTTCGGTGAAGCTCCATCCTGCAACCGGAAGATCGCGACTGAAGTACATATCCTTACGGCCCAGAATCACGAGATTTGTGCGGCGCGCTCCGATATTCAGGAAGCACACTACGCCGTCATCCGGCAATTCATTGCGGCTGATGTACGAATTGACACACGCGAGCGGCTCAAGATCAACCACGCCCGGCTTGAGATCAAGCTCACGCAGGACATCGAGATGTGTGTCAAGCGTACGCTTGGTCGTAACGGCCAAGAGCACCCGCACCTTGTCGGCTTCACGAGTATCATCGCCCAAAATCTGATAGTCCACAAGCAACTCGGAACCGTCGAGCGGTAAGTGCTTGCGGCCTTCCTGATTCAACGCGCTCGCCATT
>Ga0154020_10011586_pt1 | contig 10048 bp, 8 predicted proteins | sample Klosneuvirus_201_FD_109709 | JGI IMG/M metagenome (GOLD analysis project Ga0154020, IMG submission 109709) | Active sludge microbial communities from wastewater, Klosterneuburg, Austria - Klosneuvirus_20160825_MG | ecosystem: Engineered > WWTP > Aerobic digester > Activated sludge | place... | reverse complement strand
GCTGCAGTTCAGAACTGTTCGGCAGCAAGCACCGGAACAATCCGGGCGGTTAGCTCAGCGGTAGAGCACTGCCTTCACACGGCAGGGGTCGCAGGTTCGAACCCTGCACCGCCCACCAGATCAAGCCCTCGCAAGTCAGAGACTCGCGAGGGCTTTTTCGTTGGGGGCTGTTTGCCGACTCCCGACTCCCGACTCGCAGGGCTGGTGAATGCGGATCGGGTGGATCTGCCATGCCATGCCATGCCATGCCCTGCCTTGTCATGCGTGATTCCGTCGCCGTCTCCGACGAGGCAACAAAAAACCCCGCTCGGCGAACCGGCGGGGTGGGTGGGGACCGGCCATGCTGGCGGTCCGGCTGGCCAATGCCTTATTCGCGTTCGCCGCCAAAGATGCCCAGCAGCGACAGCAGGCTCTGGAACACGTTGTAGAGGTCCAGGTAGATGGCCAGTGTTGCGGTGATGTAGTTGGTTTCGCCGCCATCCATCACGCGCTTGAGGTCGTAGAGCATGAAGGCAGAGAACAGGACGATGGCGATCACCGACAGGGCCATCATCAGGGCGCTGGATTGGACGAAGACGTTGATCAGACCGGCCGCCAGCAGGACGATGGCGCCCACGAACAGGAACTTGCCCATGCCGCTCAGGTCTCGCTTGATCACGGTGGCTAGGCTGGCCATGGCGAAGAACACACCGGCGGTGCCGCCGAAGGCCATCATGATGAGGCTGCCACCGTTCTTGAAGCCAAGAACCGCGGCCAGCAGTCGCGACAGCATCAGGCCCATGAAAAAGGTGAAGGCCAGCAGGACGCCCACGCCCGCGGCGGAGTCCTTGGTCTTTTCGATGGCGAACATGAACCCGAATGCGCCGCCCAGGAAAAGGACCAGAGACAAGCCGGTACCCAGGGAGGCCATCACGCCCGTTGTGACGCCCACCCAGGCGCCGAGCACCGTCGGCACCATCGACAGGGCCAGAAGCCAGTAGGTGTTGCGCAGCACGCGGTTGCGTTGCGCGGCCAGCGCGCCTGAGCCGGTCAGGCCGGGAAAGGTGTGCAGGCTTTGAGACATAAGTTCAGCTCCAGAGGGGTTGACAATGCCGTGACAGATCCGGCGGACGGATTCTAGTTCCGGTGGGGTGTCGGCGTGCTCCGTGCTTTCTCTGCCTGCCGGTAAGGTGCGGAAGTGAAGGGGTTAACCCTGCCTGGCTATAATCGATGAGTTTGCCCACCCATTGCGCCGCCTAGCGACCCGACTCCCGTTTTACTGAGGACTCGGCCCCCAGTTTCCCTGACCGACGGTCACACCGTGGTCGGGCTGTGGGGTGCCCAGACTGGGCGCGCCATTACCGGAGTTCCCGTGCTGCCCGTCCTGCCTCCCGCTCTCCTCGCCCTCGCAGACGGCACGGTCTTTCAAGGCACTTCGATCGGCGCCGCCGGTCGCACCGTCGGAGAGGTGGTGTTCAACACCGCACTCACCGGCTACCAGGAAATCCTCACCGACCCGAGCTACTGCCGGCAGATCGTCACGCTGACGTATCCGCACATCGGCAACTACGGCGTCAACGTGCAGGACACCGAAGCCTCGAAGGTCCATGCCGCTGGCCTGATCATCAAGGATCTGCCGGTCCGTTCCTCCAACTTTCGCCAGGGGCAGACGCTGCCCGAGTACCTGGTGGCCGAAGGTACGGTAGCGATTGCCGACCTGGACACCCGTCGCCTGACCCGCATTCTGCGCACCGGTGGGGCCCAGAACGGCGCGATCGTGGCCTACCCGGTGGGCACCGTCGTCACTCAGGCGATGAAGGACGAGGCGGTGGCGCTGGCACGCTCGGGGACCAGCATGGCTGGCCTCGATCTGGCCCAGGTGGTCACGCGCAGCGAGCCCGAAGTCTGGACTGAGACCGAGTGGAAGCTGGCCGGCGCCGACGGCCGACCCGGCTTCGGCCAGGTGACCGACGCCGCCTACCACGTGGTGGCCTACGACTTCGGCGTCAAGCGCAACATCCTGCGCATGCTGGCCGAACGCGGCTGCAAGGTCACGGTCGTGCCCGCCAAAACGCCAGCAGCCGAGGTGCTCGCCCACAACCCGGACGGCATCTTCCTGTCCAACGGCCCGGGTGACCCGGAGCCCTGCGACTACGCGATCGCCGCCGCCCGCGAACTGATCGAGACTGGCATCCCGACCTTCGGCATCTGCCTGGGCCACCAGATCATGGCGCTGGCCTCCGGCGCCAAGACCTTCAAGATGAAGTTCGGCCATCACGGCGCGAACCACCCGGTGAAGGATCTGGACAACGGCCGCGTGTCGATCACCAGCCAGAACCACGGTTTTGCGGTGGATGTCGCCACGCTGCCCGCCAACCTGCGAGCCACGCACGTCAGCCTGTTCGACGGCACGCTGCAGGGACTGGCGCGCACCGACAAGCCCGCCTTCTGCTTCCAGGGCCACCCGGAAGCGTCACCGGGGCCGCACGACATTGCCTACATGTTCGACCGGTTCACCGACCTGATGGCGCAGGCCAAGGCCTGACCGCGGTCTGCAACAAACAGGCACGCGGGTAAGCATGTTCGGCATCACCGACCTCGGTACCTACCTGCTCGGTACGATCGCGATCGTGCTGCTGCCGGGCCCGAACTCGATGTTCGTGCTCTCGGTGGCGGCGCGCCGCGGCGTGCGTGCGGGTTATGCCGGTGCGGCCGGAGTCTTCGTCGGCGATGCGGTGCTGATGCTGCTGACCGCGCTGGGGGCGGCCTCGTTGCTGCGGGCGGTGCCGGCGCTGTTCATTGTCATCAAGGTGGTCGGCGCCGGCTACCTGACCTGGGTCGGGCTGGGGCTGCTGCGCAACGCCTGGCAGCGCTGGCGCAGCCAGTTGCCGCCCGAGCGGACCGATGCAGCCGAGGATCTGGCCCAGCCCTTCCGCAAGGCGCTGACGATCAGCCTGCTCAACCCAAAGGCGATCCTGTTCTACGTTTCCTTCTTCATCCAGTTCGTCGATCCGGCCTACGCCTGGCCGGGCCTGACCTTCCTGGCCCTCGGGGCCATCGCGCAGATCTGCTCGATGGTCTACCTCTCCGTGCTGATCGTCGCCGGCGCCCGCCTGGCTGCCGCTTTCGTTGCACGGCGCCGCACCGCGAGTGCGGCCACCACGGGCGTTGGCGCCCTGTTCCTCGGCTTTGGCGCCAAGCTCGCCACCGCCAGCCTCGGCTGAAGCCCGCCCGATTCAGATAAAGACAAGACCATGCCCAAGCGTTCCGACCTGAAAAGCATCCTCATCATCGGCGCCGGCCCGATCATCATCGGCCAGGCCTGCGAGTTCGACTATTCCGGCGCCCAGGCCTGCAAGGCGCTGCGCGAGGAGGGCTACAAGGTCATCCTGGTGAACAGCAACCCGGCCACGATCATGACGGACCCGGCCACGGCCGACGTCACCTACATCGAGCCCATCACCTGGCAGGTGGTCGAGCAGATCATCGCCAAGGAGCGCCCGGATGCGGTGCTGCCGACCATGGGTGGCCAGACCGCGCTGAACTGCGCGCTCGACCTGCACAAGCACGGTGTGCTGGCGAAATACGGCGTCGAGATGATCGGGGCGAACGAGCACGCCATCGAGAAGGCCGAAGACCGCCTGAAGTTCAAGGACGCGATGACCAAGATCGGCCTGGGTTCGGCCAAGTCGGGCATCGCGCACTCGATGGAAGAAGCCTGGGCGGTGCAGAAGAGCATCCAGGCCGACATCGGCGGCTCGGGCTTCCCGATGGTGATCCGCCCCAGCTTCACACTGGGCGGCACCGGTGGCGGCATCGCCTACAACCCGGAGGAGTTCGAGGAGATCTGCAAGCGCGGCATCGACTTGAGCCCGACCAACGAGCTGCTGATCGAAGAGTCGCTGATCGGCTGGAAGGAGTACGAGATGGAGGTGGTCCGCGACCGGGCGGACAACTGCATCATCGTCTGCTCGATCGAGAACCTCGACCCGATGGGCATCCACACCGGTGACTCCATCACCGTGGCGCCGGCCCAGACCCTGACCGACCGCGAGTACCAGCTGCTGCGCAACGCCTCGATCGCGATCCTGCGCGAGATCGGCGTGGACACCGGTGGCTCGAACGTGCAGTTCTCGATCAACCCGGTCGACGGCCGCATGGTGGTGATAGAGATGAACCCGCGCGTCTCGCGTTCGTCCGCGCTGGCGTCGAAAGCCACCGGCTTCCCGATCGCCAAGATCGCCGCCAAGCTGGCGGTGGGCTACACGCTCGACGAGCTGAAGAACGACATCACTGGTGGTGCGACCCCGGCGTCCTTCGAGCCTTCGATCGACTACGTGGTCACCAAGATCCCGCGCTTCGCCTTCGAGAAGTTCCCGGCGGCCGATCCGCACCTGACCACGCAGATGAAGTCGGTGGGCGAGGTGATGGCGATGGGCCGCACCTTCCAGGAATCCTTCCAGAAGGCGCTGCGTGGGCTGGAGACCGGGATCGACGGTTTGACCGAGCGCTCGACCGACCGCGAGGAGATCGTCGAGGAAATCGGCGAGCCCGGTCCGGAGCGCATCCTCTTTGTCGGCGACGCCTTCCGCATCGGCATGACGCTGGACGAGATCTTCGAGGAAACCGCGATCGACCCCTGGTTCCTGGCGCAGATCGAGCAGTTGATTCAGGTGGAGCAGTCGCTCAAGGGGCGCCAGCTTGACGGCCTGACCGCGCAGGAGTTGCGTTTCCTGAAGAAGAAGGGCTTCTCCGACCGTCGCTTGGCCAAGCTGCTGGGCACCGACCAGCATGCGGTGCGTGCACTGCGGCACGCGCTGGGCGTGCGCCCGGTCTACAAGCGGGTGGACACCTGCGCGGCCGAGTTCGCCACCCAGACCGCCTACCTCTACTCCTGCTACGAGGGTGAAGACGGCGAGTGCGAGGCAGCCCCCTCGGACAAGAAGAAGATCATGGTGCTGGGCGGTGGCCCGAACCGCATCGGCCAGGGCATCGAGTTCGACTACTGCTGCGTCCACGCCGCCCTCGCCATGCGCGAGGACGGCTACGAGACCATCATGGTCAACTGCAACCCGGAAACCGTCTCCACCGACTACGACACCAGCGACCGCCTGTACTTCGAGCCGGTGACGCTGGAGGACGTGCTGGAAATCGTCGCCAAGGAACAGCCGCTGGGTGTGATCGTCCAGTACGGTGGCCAGACCCCGCTGAAGCTGGCGCTGGACCTGGAGCGCAATGGCGTGCCCATCATCGGCACGACGCCGGATTCGATCGACATCGCCGAGGACCGCGAGCGTTTCCAGCAGCTGCTGCACACCCTCGGCCTGAAGCAGCCGCCCAACCGCACCGCCCGTACCGAAGACGCGGCGATGGCGATGGCCCACGAGATCGGCTACCCGCTGGTGGTGCGCCCGAGCTATGTGCTGGGCGGCCGAGCGATGGAAATCGTCCACGGCGACCGTGACCTGGAGCGCTACATGCGCGAGGCGGTGCGCGTCTCCGACAAGTCGCCGGTGCTGCTGGACCGCTTCCTGGACGATGCGGTCGAGGTGGATGTCGATTGCATCAGCGATGGGGCCGACACCATGATCGGCGGCATCATGGAGCACATCGAGCAGGCAGGGGTGCACTCCGGTGACTCGGCCTGTTCGCTGCCGCCATACACGCTGTCGGCCGCGCTGCAGGACGAATTGCGTCGCCAGACTTCGCTGATGGCCAGGGCGCTCAAGGTGGTTGGCCTGATGAACGTGCAGTTCGCCATCCAGGGCGACGTGACGAAAGGGCTGGATGCCTGCACCGTCTACGTGCTGGAGGTGAATCCGCGCGCCTCGCGCACCGTGCCTTACGTCTCCAAGGCCACCGGCCAGTCGCTGGCCAAGATCGCCGCGCGCTGCATGGCCGGCCAGAAGCTCGCCGAGCAGACCGGCCTGGGCGGCAAGGCGCCGCACGAGGTGGTGCCGCCGTACTTCAGCGTCAAGGAAGCGGTGTTCCCCTTCAACAAGTTCCCGGGTGTGGACCCGATCCTCGGCCCGGAGATGCGCTCCACCGGTGAGGTGATGGGCGTGGGCAGCACCTTTGGCGAGGCGATGCACAAGAGTCAGTTGGGCGCGGGCACGCGCCTGCCGACAAAGGGCAATGTGGTCATCACAGTGAAGGGCAATGAGCATGCCCGGGCGGCTGCGGTCGCACAGGACCTGCATGCACTGGGCTTCGGCATCGTGGCCACCAGGGGCACGGCGGCTGCGATCGCTGCTGCCGGGGTGCCGGTGAAGGTCGTCAACAAGATCAAGGACGGCCGTCCGCACATTGCCGACATGATCAAGGCCGGCGAGATCCAGCTGGTGTTCACCACGGTGGACGAGACCCGCACCGCAATTGCGGACAGCCGCTACATCCGCACCGCCGCGCTGGCCAACCGGGTGAGCTACTACACCACCATGGCCGGCTGCGAGGCGGCCACAGAAGCGCTGAAGCATCAGGCCGATGTTTCGAAGGGTTTGTCGGTGGTCTCCCTGCAGGAAATGCACGCACAACTGCTCTAAACTCGGCGCCCATTCGACATCCGCCGCCAGGCCTCTGCGGGTTGCCCGCAGGAGCCTGGCGGCGGCGCCTTTTCGTCATTTCCACACTCAGAACGAACGCCACAGGACCATGGCCACCATTCCCTTGACCAAGCGTGGTGCGGAACTGCTCAAGCAGGAGCTGCACCGCCTCAAGACCATCGAGCGCCCGGCGGTCATCAATGCCATTGCCGAGGCACGCGCCCAGGGTGACCTGTCCGAAAACGCCGAATACGACGCGGCCAAGGACAAACAAGGCTTCATCGAGGGGCGCATCCTCGAGATCGAAGGCAAGCTGTCGGTGGCACAGGTGATCGACCCGGCGGCACTGGATGCCGGTGGCCGGGTGGTGTTCGGGGCCACGGTGGATCTGGAGGAAGAGGAGTCGGGGGATGCCGTGACCTACCAGATCGTCGGCGAGGATGAGGCGGATCTGAAGGCCGGCCGCATTTCGGTGGGCTCGCCGATCGCCCGCGCGATGATCGGCAAGGAAGCCGGTGACGTGGCGCACGTCCAGGCGCCCGGCGGGGTCAAGAGCTACGAGATCATCGGGGTGCGCTACAGCTGACGCGCGAAGGCGATGCTGCAACGTTTCGGGAGCGTCCTGGCGGCGCTCTGGCTTGGATTGGTGGTGACGCTGGCGCTGGTCGCTGCCCCGACGCTGTTTGCGATGCTGGACCGGACCTTGGCCGGGCGTCTCGCGGGGCAGATGTTCCGGATCGAGGCGCACGCAGCTTTGGGCTTTGCGTTGTTGCTGTTCCTGATCGAGCGCCGGCAGGTGCGTTCAACCGTCATGGCTGCCCGGCGTGGCTCGGTGGTATCTGCAGAGTTGCTGCTGATGGCCGGGGCGCTGTTCTGTACCGTTCTGGGCTACTTCGGGTTGCAGCCCATGATGGAAGCTGCGAAGGCAGGAGAGCCGGTGCGCTTCAACTTTGGAGCACTGCATGCGGCTTCATCCGCATTCTTCGCGTTGAAGGGCATTCTGCTGCTGGCGCTGGTGTGGCGCCAGTCCGGCCGATGAGCCGATGAGCCGAAGAGCGGTTCAGGCGCCCTGGGAGCGTTTTTTGACGCTGCTGCCGGTGGTGCGCTTTTTGGCACGTTTGACCAGGCCTCCGGCGGTCAGCCGCTCGTTGCCCAATACGGTGACTTTCTTGATCTGGGCACGTTGGGATCCTGACTTGGAGAAGGTCAGCAGCTTGATCACACGCGGGCGGGCGCCCTTGGAGGCTTCTTCTGCCGCCTCAGGGCGTCGCGCTTTGGGTTGCGGGCGCCACAGCACCAGCAGCTTGCCGATGTGCTGGATCGGTGCGGCGTTCAGTTCGTCGGCCAGGCTCTGCAGCAGGGCCTCCCGGGCGGGGCGGTCGTCGCTGAACACCCGCACCTTGATCAGGCCGTGCGCAGTGAGTGCAACATCGATTTCCTTCACGACGGCCGCGGTGGCGCCTTCCGCTCCGATGATGACCACCGGATGGAGGTGGTGGGCCGCCGCGCGGTGTTCCTTGCGCTGGGCCGGGGTGAGTTCTATGGCAGACATGCCGTCTATTATCGTTGCGTCATGAAGGTTCAGACCAAAAGCAAGAAAGTCAACAAGGCGTGGCTGAACGACCACGTCACCGACCCCTATGTGCAGATGGCGCAAAAGGAGGGTTTTCGATCCCGTGCCGCCTACAAGCTCAAGGAGATCGACGAAACCTTCCAGCTCATCCGGCCGGGGCAGGTGGTGGTGGACCTGGGTTCGGCGCCCGGTGCCTGGAGCCAGTACGTGCGCCAGCGCTTCGCTCCCAAGGGGGCCGGCGCGGGTGGCGCGGCAGCCGGCGCGCTCAATGGCAGCATCGTGGCCTTGGACCTGCTTCCGATGGAGTCCATCGAGGGGGTTCACTTTCTCCAGGGGGACTTTCGTGAGCAGGAAGTGCTGGACCAGTTGGTGGCGGTGCTGGCCGGGCGCGCGGTGGACCTGGTGTTCTCGGACATGTCCCCCAACCTGTCGGGCATCGCGGACACCGACGCCGCGCGGGTCGAGCACCTGGTCGAATTGGCCATTGACTTCGCGCGGTCCCATCTTCGCCCCAATGGGGCACTGGTCTGCAAGGTGTTTCACAGCGGTGGCTATGACGCCCTGGTGCAGGCCTTTCGCAGCAGCTTCCGGGTGGTCAAGGCGCACAAGCCAAAAGCGTCGCGTGACCGATCGGCTGAAACCTTTCTGGTTGGAATCGGTCTGAAAAGGCCCGCATGACACTGTGCCTCATGACAATGGACCGGGAAGTCCCCGGCTATCGTCGGGAGAGGCAGTGTCCATCGGGCCACGGGGCTTGGGTCGTCTAGAATCGTCCCCATCTGCCGCGTTGGAGCGCCATTCTGTGTTGTGGCGCTGCCGCTGAGTCCTCCTGCCGGTAGAGCCGACGGGAGGGAATGATTCAATGAAGGAGCCGCGGTGAACAATCAATGGTTCTCCAAAGTCGCTGTGTGGTTGGTGATCGCCCTGGTGCTGTTCACCGTGTTCAAGCAGTTCGACCGCACAGCCATTGCGGGTAACCAGATCGGTTATTCCGAGTTCCTGGAGGAGGTTCGGGCCAAGCGCATCCGCGAAGTGGTGTTGCAGGAGAACCCGGGTGGGGCTGAGATCGAGGCCCTGACCACCGAGGACAAGCGCATCCGCACCACCGCGACCTATCTGGACCGGGGCCTGGTGGGTGACCTGATCGCCAACGGCATCAAGTTCCGCGTCAAGCCTCGCGAAGAGCCGTCTGTGTTGACCAGCCTGCTGATCTCCTGGGGCCCGATGATTTTGCTCATCGGCGTCTGGGTGTATTTCATGCGCCAGATGCAGGGCGGCGGCAAGGGCGGCGCCTTCAGCTTCGGCAAGAGCCGGGCGCGCATGCTGGACGAATCGAACAACTCCGTCACCTTCGCCGATGTCGCTGGCTGCGACGAGGCGAAGGAAGAGGTCAAGGAGTTGGTCGACTTCCTCAAGGATCCGCAGAAATTTCAGAAGCTGGGCGGTCGAATTCCCCGTGGCGTGTTGATGGTCGGCCCTCCGGGAACCGGCAAGACGCTGCTGGCCAAGTCCATCGCAGGCGAGGCCAAGGTGCCGTTCTTCTCGATCTCCGGGTCGGATTTCGTGGAGATGTTTGTCGGCGTCGGTGCCGCGCGGGTGCGCGACATGTTCGAGCAGGCCAAGAAGAACTCGCCTTGCATCATCTTCGTCGATGAAATCGACGCAGTGGGACGTCACCGCGGTGCGGGTCTGGGCGGCGGCAACGACGAACGCGAGCAGACGCTCAACCAGATGCTGGTCGAGATGGACGGTTTCGAGACCAACCTCGGCGTCATCGTGGTGGCCGCCACCAACCGACCGGACATCCTGGATCCGGCCCTGCTGCGTCCCGGGCGTTTCGACCGTCAGGTGTACGTGACGCTGCCCGATGTGCGTGGCCGCGAGCAGATCCTGAACGTGCACATGCGCAAGGTGCCCATCGGCCAGGACATCCGTGCCGACATCCTGGCGCGCG
>Ga0154020_10011585_pt1 | contig 10048 bp, 11 predicted proteins | sample Klosneuvirus_201_FD_109709 | JGI IMG/M metagenome (GOLD analysis project Ga0154020, IMG submission 109709) | Active sludge microbial communities from wastewater, Klosterneuburg, Austria - Klosneuvirus_20160825_MG | ecosystem: Engineered > WWTP > Aerobic digester > Activated sludge | place... | reverse complement strand
GACATGGGCGAAGTCCTGAAATGCCCATTTGAGACTGTCGCTCTCGACCTTCAATAAATAGCCCCGATCAATGAACTCTTCGGTCACCGGGAACTTTACGGTAACGGTCCATGCTGTGCCCAATGCACCCAACGTTCCTTTCAAAGCGGGTATGGAGTCCTGGTCCTTTGAGCTTAGGATCATCAAGGTCCGTTTATTCATCGAACGAAGGTCTTCCTGATCGATAATGAATGACTCGATCACCTTGATCTCCGAGCCTATCTCGAAGTGCATGCGCTCGTAGTAGCTGTGCATGGTTCGTTGGGCTATTCGGTCGGAATTCCAGTTGTTCAATTGCAAGGCCAGGAAGATCCCGATCACCACCAGTACGATCTCGCCAATGGCGTAGATCAGGTAGCGGGTAAAGCGGTTCTGCGCGAGCAGGCGCTGGCGGATGGTGTTGAAGATGCGGGCCATGGGTGCCGGTGTCTTGTGTTACTCCTGATCGCGTGTCTCCTGCTGCAAGAGATCCAAGATCTCCATGATCCGTACCCGCAGGCTTCTGGATTCCAAGTTGCCCAGGTGGTTGATCACGATCGCGTTGGATAGCATGCCCTCCAGTTCCGTGTTGCTGAGCAGATCTCCCAGAGGTGCAGGCCGTTGCGATTCGGTGAAGCTCGGTATTTCCGATCCTGCGTTCTTGTCCAACAGGAAGCTGTAGTTCTTGTTATTGCCGGAGAACAGCTTGTTCAGATCACGGCTGATACCGATGCGGATAAAGGCGGGTTGTATGATGTTCCTGTACGCCTCAACGTGCTCCTGCTCAAGCTCCGCCAACTGGATCACATAGGTGGGCCATTCCGTCAATAGCCGGTTCAGCTGATGGTTGCGGATCAAGCGGATATTGCCGGAGCTGACGAGGTCGTTGATGATGGGGTCGAAGGTGGGTGTCTGGGTCGTCGCGTTGATCCTCGTCATCAGGCTGTCGCGGTGTACGCCTTCGGGATGGTCCATATAGTCCAAAGCTGCCGTGGACGACCTGATGATCTCCTCCCGCATTTGGATCTTCGCATCAAGCTGCAGTAGGTTGCTGTTGAACTCTTCGATCAAACGCGTCAAAACGACCTGTTCCTTTACCCTGTCCTTTCGGCCCTCGTTCCACATGTTGATCTGCAAGGCGATCAAGATCCCGATCACCACCAGCACGATCTCGCCGATGGCGTACAGGAAATAGCGGGAGAAGCGGTTTTCTTTCAGCATGCGTTGGCGTATGGTGCGGAAGAGTTTGATCATCGTAGGTGGTCGAGTCCCGTAGGGACGAAATATCGGTTGAACAATGGAGGTGGGATCGATATAGTCCCGTAGGGACGTGATGGTCGAAGCATCTGATCAAGTTCCCCCCAATGGATCATTCCGCTGGTTTGAAAATGTACTGTTCATCATGGTCGATCTCGAAGTCCTTCAGGTATTTCAAGTATTCCTCTTGAAAACTCATTTTGCGGTGATGCTCCTCTTGGTCCTTGATGTAAGCGATCACGTTGGGCACATCCGATCTGGAATAGGAGAACGCGCCATAGCCCTCTTGCCATGCGAACTTCCCAAGCACGAAGCCTTTCTGGTCGATCCATTTGGAAGAGTCTTGCTTCACGTGTTGCATCAGGTCCGAAAGGGCTTGGTTGGGGCGCATACCGAATAGGATGTGTACATGGTCAGGCACGCCGTTGATCTGCAGCACCTTGTGCCCGTAATGCTGAATGATGCCGGTCATGTATCGGTATAGCTCATCCTTCCAAGGGGAAGCGATGAGACCTGCGCGGTACTTTACCGCGAACACGGTTTGTATGTGGATCTGGGTGTAGGTGTTCGCCATGATGATCGGGTTGGTGTTGCTGAGGATGTATCTCGTCCCTACGGGACTTGGTTGGCGTTAGGGTGTGTTGCTGTTACCGATATCACGTCCCTACGGGACTTTGATTGCGTTGGGGTGTGTTGCTGTTACCGATATCGCGTCCCTATGGGACTTTGATCGCGTTGGGGTGTGTTGCTGTTACCGATATCGCGTCTCTATGGGACTTTGATCGCGTTGGGGTGTGTTGCTGTTACCGATATTACGTCCCTATGGGACTTTGTTTGCGTTGGTGCGGAATATCATGATCATATCAGGATCTGGTTGATCAGGGCTACAATGAAGATGCTGAGCAGGAACCAGCCTAGGAAGCCTTGGAAGATGCAGATGTATTTCGCCAAGCCATGCGTTGGGATGGTGCCGAAGCCCAGCGTCACGAAGCTGTTCACGCTCAAGGTGATCGCGTTGAAGAAGCTGTAGAACAAGCCCTTCAGCAGGGAGAAGAACGGACGCACATAGCCCGCCTTGTTCTTCTCGGTCAAGGTCTTGAAGTCCGCGAGGAGCTTGGACTTGGAGGACACGTCCCAATCCGATGGGAAGAAGAAGTAGATGATGCTGAAGAAGATGATGATCCACAGCGAGGCGGTCATGGCCTGTGCGGGATCGGTGCCGTGGCGGGTGTACACGCTGAGCAGGCGGCCCAGGTTCAGCTTGAAGAAGTTGGTGGTGCCGCCGTGTGTGCGGTACATGTATTCGCTGCGGTGCAAGTGCAGGGCCTTCATGTCCAGGAACACGTCGTTGGCATCGTCCAGGTTGCCGTAGCTTTTGTACACATCCAGCAAGCGGCTGTATCCGCCCATCAAGCCGAAGAAGCGCTTCTGGTCGGCCAGTTCAGCATCCGTCTTCGCGTGGTAGGGAAGGTCTCCCATGTCCCGCTGGTAGAAGAGCTTCCCTTTGAGGTCGGGCCAATCCACGCTCACGTAGTTCTGTGGGGTGGAGGGCATGGCCACGCCCATGTTCACAGCGGTGAGCCGGTTCTCCTCCAGCACGAAGCGATGGGAAACGTTGGAGGCGAGGATCAGTGGGACCTCGAAGTCATTGTCCCGCAATTCCATCGTGAGCGACCGTTGCGCGAAGATGGCCGGCACGGATACACCTTCACTGCGGAAGGTATTCCCGGAAACGAAAAGTGCGTTCACCGCTCGGTCGTTCCCTTTGATGTGGAACACGGTCCGGTCTTTCAGCTGCATCAGTAGTTTCAGGGAATCCGGGCTGAGGGCCGATACATCGGTGGTTTCCTGCACCTCCTGCCTTGCCAACATGGTGGGCCTTTTTGTGTACATTCCATCACGGTAAGCAAAGCGGTTGTTCCGTACGAAGAGGTTGGTACAAGCGATGTCGTAGATACTTAACTGGCCGATGGCATTCCCGGTGATCGATATCTCCCGAACATTGATCGCCCAGAGTTGGAGCAGGCCGATCGTATTCCTCCAGATCCGAACACTGGGCGAGGTCACCGACTCATCGGCGATCGCCATTTGATCGATGGTGTTGTCCTCGAACTGCATCACAAGGTTGTTGTACCATAGCGCGAGCAGGCCATTGAAGACACAGTGGCGAACGTTCAGTAGCGACGAGTAGAAGACCTCATCCGCCACGGTGCTTTGCAACTTGAGGTTCAATAACACGTCCTGCTCGAAGCGGAAATTCTCGATCCGGATCCGGCTATCACCCCACGCGTTCAGATCTGGGACGGTACCGTTCAGTTCGAACTTCGCTCGGATCACGAACACGGAATCATCCACCAGATACTTCGCGGCATCCGGATAGCGCGCGATGATGGCAGCCGGGCTGATCACCTCCCCGCTGTAGTCGTGTAGCAGAAGTTCGGGGCCGTATTCGGTGTTGGGCAAGGTTTCCTCTGCGGTCAAGGACAAGGCCTGGTAGAACAGGTCCAGCAAGTACACGGGCTTTTGGGCCGTGGCGTGCATGCCAGTGAGAAGGAGCAGTGCGAGAAGGGGGTGGCGGAAGAATTTTATCATGTGGTCACACGTTTGGGTCAAGGTCATACTCCTTCTTCAGCAATTCGATGAGCCGTGTGGCTTTGATCTTCAATGCTTCCTCCATCTCGCGGATCATGATCAGGTCTCCTTGGAAGTTGCGGATGATGTTGTTCCACTTGCCAAGGGTCTCCTTATCGCTGCGGAGCAGGTAGGTCTTGCTGCCACGTTCCATTTCCGTGATGGTCAGTAGAGCCGTGTCCGCTTCGTATGCGGCGATGTCCATCACCTCGAACCACATCTCGTTCGAGTTCTGGTAATAGAACTCCAGATCGGGCATCAAGGACTCGGTCAAGCGCCGCACGGACGAGTCGTAATCGATGATGGAGCTCACTATCTCCTTGTCGCGGATCAGTCGCATTCCTCCGGCACTCATGAGCTGTTTGATGGTCTTATCGGTGTAGATGAAGTCGCCGTAATGAATGACCTCGGGCAGGTTGTTATACAAGGAATGGTCGTATCGATGGGGCAGCAGGTGGAATGACCTCAAGATGGTGTCGATGCGGGCTTCCTTTAGTCGGAAGCGATCGATCAAGATGGCATATCGCGCAGTATCCACCGCCAGGTCTTCGATCAGCGATGCGATGTATTCCTTCTCCACCTTCCGCTCGGTGCGGTCCACATTGCCATTGTTGATCTGCAAAGCGATAAGAATGCCTATCACCACCAGCACGATCTCGCCAATGGCATACAGGAAGTAGCGGGAGAAACGGTTCTCTTTCAGCATGCGTTGGCGGATGTGGCGGAAGAATTTGATCATGGGTGGTTCTTTGCGATCAATTTCCGGATGTGATCGATGTCCGTTAGCGCACTTTCCATCTTGCGCAGTTGCCCGCCTCTGTTGTCCTTGAATAGTTTGAAGAGCACGATCGAGGTAGGCTTCGCAAGGAAAGCCCGCTGATCGATGGGCACGCAGTATTCCTTGAACTTGAAATCGACAAAGTCGGTCTTTATGATCGGCACCCAGTCCGCATTGAACGAGGCCATGACATCATTCAAGCTCTCGTAAAGCTTGAATAGGCGCTCGTCGTAATAGGCGATCAGCGCTAGCTGCAACTCCTTGTCCCTTACCATGCCGATCCCTTTCGCCTTGAGGACCTCGAAGGAACTGGACTGGGACCTGAAGCGCTCGAACGAGATGATCCGACCCATCCAGAAGTTCAGGCTATCGCTGTAGCGTTCGTGGGCCACCTCCTCAAGCAAGCGATCGGTCAACTGCAATGCCAAGGTGGTGCTTTCCATTTCAATGCGCAGGAGCTCGGCATCATTCTGTAAGTTCTGATCAATGAGCAAGAGGATCTCCTGCTCGTAGGCCCTGTTCTTTCGTTGATCGTTCCAGTCATTTATCTGCAAGGCGATCAGGATCCCGATCACCACCAGCACGATCTCGCCGATGGCATACAGGAAGTAGCGGGAGAAGCGGTTCTCTGGAAGCATGTCGAAGATGCCGCGCGAAGTGGCGGTACGTTGGCGTATGGTGCGGAAGATCTTGATCATTGCTCGTTCAAGTATTGGTCGATCTCCTGGATCAATAGCACAGAGTTCGTCCGCGAGTATTCTAACTCTTCGCGTGTCTGTGTGAAGAGGATCCTTTTGAAATTGCTCAAGCCTTGGAATCGGGCCGCAAGGTGGGCCAGGTCGACATCCGACCAGATCAAGGAGTCGATAAGCTGGCCTTGGTCGTGTAAGGCAGTTGATCCAAAGGAGTAAGTGTCCACGTAGGAAGCGACTTTGCTGCGGTAATCGTTCGTGGCCCGTTCCACCAAGTTTCCGAGGTAGGCCTTTTCGGTGTAGAAGGTCTTTATATGGGCCTTCAGCGGGTCCTTGATGCTTTCCAGCAGTCCCATGTCATTGAGGCTGCTGTATGCGTTGGTGTTGTATGCGATCAAGCTGGTCCATGTGGGGTTGAACTTGTGCCGGGCTATTTCGAGCAATGTATCAGGATCGGCACCGGGCTTGGCGATCCGGGCCCGCAGCGATTCGTTCAGACGCTGGTGGTCGATCACTTCGGGCAACTTCATGCTGACCAACAAGGTGTCCTGTACGAGGTCACTACGCAAGGCGTGCAGTGCGATCTTGACCCTGGCTTGTGTTCTGTTGCTTTCGTTCCAGTTGTTCACCTGCAACGCGATCAAGATCCCGATCACCACCAGCACGATCTCGCCGATGGCGTATAGGAAGTAACGGGAGAAGCGGTTCTCTTTCAACATGCGTTGGCGGATAGTGCGGAAGATCTTGATCATGGCTGCGACTGGATCTCGTGTTGCAAGGCTTGGATCAAGGTGTCCGAGTGCGCGATCATCGTGTAGGCATGCCTGCGGTTCCTTTCGGTGGTCCTGTGCGATACGCGTACGGTGGATTTGAGGTCTATGTAATGAAAGGATCGGCGGTCGGTGTACCAGCCATGATCGTTCAGTGCGGCGCGGCCGTGGCTTTGGTAGTCTTCAAGCAGGTCGTTGAAGCCGTACTTACACTCCTTCCACGCTGCGGTTGCTTTGTCGTTCCAATCGATACCATAGCGTTCCTCGCGGTCGAGCAACTGGTAGTAGATCTGGATGCGTTTCATCAGACTATCTGGTCCGAGGGAGTAGAAGCGGCCTGTACTGAGCATTTCCCGATACGCGGCAGTGCTCAGGTTGTACATGCTGGCATCGTGCAAGCGATGGTTCTCCAGCAACCAGATCATGCGTGCTTCATCGAGACCCTCTGCGATGTAGGCCACGGCAGTATCCACCCGCGCCAGTGTGGGAGACCACCCAACGCCCACACCCTTATAGGTCAGGGCAGTATCCAAGTAGTGCAGGCGGTCCATGTTGATGGCCAACTCGTCCTGCATGCGTTCCATCATGCGCACGTTGGAGCGCTCCAGTTTCTGCTGTGCGTTCCGCTCATTGATCTGCAGTGCGATAAGGATCCCGATCACCACCAAGAAGATCTCGCCGATGGCATAGATCAGGTAGCGGGTGAGTCGGTTCTCCTTTAAGAGGCGTTGACGGATGGTGTTGAAGATGCGTGCCATGGATGCAGTTATTCGCTAAGTCGTTCGATCTCTTTCTCCAGTGCATGAGTGACCGCCTCGCACTCATCCACAGCTCTTCGGTACTTGGCGCACATCATACCCCTAACTTGAACAGTGTATTCCAAGCGGTTACGGAATACAGGGTCCTTGCTGATCATATCGTAATCCTTGGGCTTCGCCGTCTGGAAGAGCTTCCAATCCGTCATGTGCTCGAACATGAAGTGCTTGTTCTCTTGTAGGTCTACAAAATCAAAACTGCGTTGGTTCTCCAGGATCTCGTTGTAGATGAGATCATACATCCTCACCACTTGCCTACGAAGACTATCGTTACTGATGATGTCCATACCGCGCGCTTTCAGGGTTTCAAAAGCCCCGGTGCTATGGACCAACACGGAAACATTGTAGAACTGCCCGAAGTGGCGGTCTAAACTGTCGTTGTATGGTAATTCCTGGTCAAAGGCTTTGAGCAACTGCTCCGAAGAGACAAGACCTTTGTTGTGAAAGTCGAGATTGTAGATGAGGTCTTTCAGGTCCCCTTGAAATGAAGTGAGAAGTTCGCTCAAGGTCTTCACCTCCAACGCGCGTTCCTTCCGCTCCGAGTTCCAGTTGTTCAACTGTAGTGCGATCAAGATCCCGATCACCACCAGCACGATTTCGCCGATGGCGTAGATCAGGTAGCGTGTGAGCCGGTTCTCCTTCAGGAGCCGCTGGCGTATGGAGTTGAAGATGCGTGCCATGGGGTGCTTGCAGATGCTTGGGTGGTATGTCGTCAATTCGGGCGCTTGGCCAATTCTTCGCTGATGCGTGCGCGTAGCTGTTGGATCTGTGCCTCCAGAGTCACATAGTTCTTCAGGACGTGCTGCCGATTGCGCGTGATCCGCCAGAAGTAGCTCATCAACTCATTCCGGGCCTCATCCCCAAGCTGCACCGATGTATTCACCGACACCAGTTCGCCAGCGTCATTGAACACGAGCATGGGGGCCATGATCCGGTTGATGGCCACCTGGTATGCTTCGTGGAACTGTGTTTCGCTGTACGATTCCTCCAAGGCCTTCATGGGCACATACTCCACTTGGTACATGTTCGTGATCTGAAGGCGTAGTGTGTCGTTGGTGATCAACTCCAAGCCGCGTGATTTCAATGATTCATAGCTGGCTGTGTTCTGCGCCAAGGTGAAGCTTCGCGTGAGGTACCAATAGTAAAAGTCGATCGAATCGGTGCTCAACTGCTGACCGTGGATCACCTTGTTCCAATACGCACAGGATCGTATGCCATTGGTATGTCCCCTCCTGTTGTGCGCGATATCGGCTAGGTCCTTCTCCAAGCCATTGCGTATCTCTTCCAGGATCTTGTGTTCGATCTTGACGCTCTTGGCATCTTCCTTCCAGAGGTTGAGTTGCAAGGCGATCAAGATCCCGATCACCACCAGCACGATCTCTCCGATGGCATACAGGAAGTAGCGGGAGAAGCGGTTCTCTTGGAGCATGCGTTGGCGGATGGTGCGGAAGATCTTGATCATTGCTCGTTGGCTTCTAGTTCCACGTTGATCTGGTCGATCAGTGCTTGGGACAGCACGGCGATCTCCAGCATCTTCTCCAGTGTTTGCCGCTGGGAACTCCATGCCGATGCAATGGCGACCTGCATGTCCTGGTATTCGCGCGATGAGGGATCGGAGAGCCACGGATAGTTCGCCAGCGAGAAGCGCTCGGGCGTCATGCTGTGGTCCAGAAGTAACTTACCCAAGCCGTATTCCATCTTTTCCATATCGCGCATCACCGCTGTGTTGTGGAGCTGCGCGTAGTATTCCTCGCGGAGGTAGCGCTTGTTGTAGTTCTTGATCGCGGAAACCAAGCTGTCCGACCCAACGGTGTTCAAGCGGCCGGTGCTCTTCAGTTCCTCGAATACGTCCTGTTGCAGGTTCAGGCTGGACTGCCCCGCAAAGAAACGCGCCGTGGTCAGGAAGGGGAGGTCGGTTTCGCTGAGACCGACGTAGGTCAGGCGAAGCAGGGAGTCGCAGTTGGCCACCGCCAGCTCCTGCGAGGGAAAGCCATAGCTCATGCGGCCGGTATTATTGGTTGCGAGTAGTTCCATACGCGCAATGTTCGCCTCCAACTCCACGACCATCTTGTGCAACTGGGTGCTGTTGGAAAGCTTGATCTTCCGGATCTCGTTCCAGTCGTTGATCTGCACCGCGATCAATATCCCGATCACCACCAGCACGATCTCGCCGATGGCATAGAGGAAGTAGCGGGAGAAGCGGTTCTCTTGAAGCATGCGTTGGCGGACGGTGCGGAAGAATTTGATCATGGTCGATGGGTGCTTCGTACCCTATTCGGTCTTGTTGAGATAGGCGCTGATGGATCCATCAAGTAAGGCTGTTCGTTCAAGAAGGTCCGTGTAGAATTGGATCACCACCTTTCTTTGAACGATGCACTCGGACAACACTACCTGAAAAGCATTGTCGGCACGCATGGCCTCAAGGTCGATCGGTTCCAGGTCGTACCGTTGTGGATTCGCATTCAAATAGTCCTCCTTCCCACCGTTGCTCGCCGTATCCGGGTGAAACAATCCGCTGGTCGTGCTCTTCACCCGAAAGTGCCTCTCGAAATACGGCGCTTTTCTACTGTACATGTCATAGCTCGGCAAGCTATTCTCTACCGTTTCCATAACGGTATAGAAGAAGTCGTAGTGTCGCTCGATCCGTTCGTGTAGTTCATGATCGCGCAATAGTCCCACGTCGTGCTTCTGAAGATTCATGTACGTGGACCTGTGTGTGGTCAGGATCAGGTCTATGCCAAAGGCATCCGTGTATCGGATAGCGAGCCCTGTGGTATCTGCTGTTCCGATCATCCATTCAAGCAGTTTGCTTTCTTCCACCAATGTGGATCTATGCAATGAGAGATTCATCTGCATGTCCACGGTATCTCGTCGCAGGTCTTGCTGAATGGTCTCCAGCAGGACGCGTTCCTGAGCACGGTCCTTGCGATCGCCATTGTACATGTTGATGTTCAACGCGATCAAGATCCCGATCACCACGAGGATGATCTCGCCGGTAGCGTACAGCAAATACTTGGATACCCTGTTCTCGTTGACCATGCGTTGGCGGATGTTGCGGAAGAATTTGATCATTGGCCTTCCGGATCT
>Ga0154020_10011584_pt1 | contig 10048 bp, 9 predicted proteins | sample Klosneuvirus_201_FD_109709 | JGI IMG/M metagenome (GOLD analysis project Ga0154020, IMG submission 109709) | Active sludge microbial communities from wastewater, Klosterneuburg, Austria - Klosneuvirus_20160825_MG | ecosystem: Engineered > WWTP > Aerobic digester > Activated sludge | place... | reverse complement strand
GTTTCCCCAACAAATGTTGTTGGGATCGTCCGTAACATGCGGATGAATGTATCCGTTGCATTCAGTGCCTCCACTGATCAACACTTTGCCCTTGTCAAGGTCTACTTCAACGATATATGGCGCAAAGTTGTAACTACCACCATCGTGTTCAAGAGTGATCGGGTACGTTTCCGCAAGCACCGACTTCTCGAATACATTGATATGCGAGTAACATGATGGCACAAGCTTCATCATTTCCACGAATGTCCGCGTCGCCTTTGCCTTGATGAAGTTGGGTGCTTTGCGGAAGATGTTCAGAATCTCACCATCACATTCGATCTTCCTTGACAACGTCATCACTTGCATGCACAGTCGTTCCAATTCGTACTTGTCATCGCGCAAACTACGGGCAAGTTCCTGCCTGCGTTCGACAGCAATAGATTGCATATTGTCGATCAATGTCTCCCTAAGCCCATTACGAAATGCACGAGACATACGTGGAAGATGAGCATCAAGGATGTTCGATGTTACGTCGACACGGGGAGCACCGTACAGCACAATCCAAATCGGTGAAACCTTGCCAACAAGCACCGATTCCATCACAAGCGGATCACCGAACAGGTCCAGACAGAACCGTGATGTGGCGTCAGCATTCACATAGACAGCTACACCGACTTCATGCCACTCACGCATCTCGTGGTCATTCGTGACTAGCGCAATTGGCACATGCCATTTCTGTTCGTAGAACCTGATTATGGTTCTGATTTGTTCTATCATTAGCGTTCCTCAGGAGGAAAGAGAGGGCCATGATCACGTGGATCACAGCCCTCTCTTATTTGGTAGACAGTCAGGAACGCTGTCTAACAACCGCCGCCTTTCACTTGTGGAACAAGCGTGAGCACGCTGCCGTCCTGCAAAATGTCGCTGTCAAATGCAGGCGATCCGTTGACGTGCCTGGTGAATGATGAATCTTTCGGGAAACCGGCTTGCTGAATCGCAGTTTCCACAGTTGTTCCTTCGCCGACTTCAATTTCCTTAGCCGAGCGGCCAAGGCAGAGGACTTTGATCTTCATGAGAACCTCATTCGTAAATGGTTGATATTTGTGGCCTTTTGCTTACCTACTAATTCTTATGCCATAAAATTTACGACTCGAAGTTTGTCCACGCTTGCAAAACCTGTTGGGCTAAATTATCTTGTGTTTACTCGAAGCTGAACTTGCAGTAGTCAGAGCACCTTCGACAAGACTTTTCGGACACGAAACACAGAGTGCGCGACCGACATTTTCGGCGAACAACGAAAAGGAGTGGTACACTATGCAGCGCCACATTAGATTGGAGAAAAGAACTTGAGGGCCGAGCCCTCTATTATCACAAATTCCTATCAACTTTTTATAGATTGTCCGACCGAGCTATACGTTACGACCACACTTCCGAACAGCACTTGCACTGTAGGTCGTCTGGGAGTGTCGACTGAACTACAACCTACTCTTAACAAAAAGTCTTATCCCCACGGTGCGCAATATAAAACCCTTATCGACCAATGGTCAGCGATGCCGGAGCTAATTGCTCCAGAGGCAATTGGAAAAGGCTGGCGCCTATATGATACTCAATATCGACAATTGAGGCAGTCACCAAATTGGTTTCACACCGAAGGCACGATTTCGGCGAGGGCACTGGAAATCGCGGACAACATCCTGTACATGCCAGCGGACAAGAATCTTTGCACATACTTAGCCGATGAAATTGAAGACAAGTTAGTGCGAGTTCTCGTTGCTCGACGGGTTGTATTGCGGTCGTACCAATATGCTCCTCACTATGGCACCCTTATCCAGCGCCTTGGCTATTGCGAGGAAGCGGAATCTGAAAAGCCATGCCAGGTAACAAGAAAGACAACTGGCGCGTACAGAACCTACATGAGTGAAATTGGACTCACAAAAAGGACCATAGTTTCGCCGTATGTCAGTGGCGGACTGTGGCCAGAAGAGCAAGCGTGGCTTCTCGATAATTATTCCTAATGACAAAATGACTGATTGAATGACGAAGTGCCCAAGAATATCTTGGGCACTTCTCGTAATCAGTCAGTTGTTAGCCTAACACATGGCTAACAACTGCAGTAGGATCTCTTGGCCGGAGGGTTTATATTTTGGTCTCAAACAAACGACCACAAAAGTGCAAGCTTCCATCAAAAGCACGGATACAAAACTCACATGTCGACCTATTTTTGTCTTATGAAATCTCGCAAAATCCGTCTTCTCAAACGTGGCTGCACGCAACGCACGAGCTGGCTTTCGAAGCAGTTGAATCTGATTAACGAGCTGTCTTCCGTGGCAAGTGCATTGCCGATTGTGAATCAAGCGTACTTCTACATTCGCGTACGAATTCTAATTGAGCAAGAGCGTTACACAAAGGCCGTAACCCGACTTGAAGGCGCCATTCAACTGCGCGATGACCGGTGTTTCCGAGCATTCAGAGCATTTTTCGTGCGAACCTACGGGCGGTCTATGGTTGTGTAGACAGGGTCCGCTTCGAATCGCGCAGCCAAACTTGCCTACGCACCAATGTGTCTGCCGTAGCTCCGGGATTGGTAAATTCGCGCTCTTTCAATTGGAGCATGAGGACTTGAGTTAAGTACAATACAAGGGACGAAATGGCAACAAAAAAGCACATCGATAAAACGGAATATGAATTCGCAAGAAAAAGGCTTCAAAAGCTATACATGTCGATCCAATCGAAGGAGGGCGAGTTGCCTCCAGACAGCGACTCCGGAGCTGGGAGCGAAGAAACAGAGGGGGAGAGTGATTCGACTAAGTTATCCGCCACGATTGAAAGAATACTCTTGTCTTTGCGGCGACTGAAAGAAGCGAAATGGCCGGATGTAGATTATGGAGACATTAGATCGCACTTTCGAAACACGAATGTTGGCAAGCCACTGAAGATTCGGGGATCAATCAAGTGTTTGCCAAACGTCGTACCGTGCTATGAATTCAGCAGTTCGCTGGATACGATCGAACTCGTCATTTTGGATGGCCGCAGTGACTGCATAAATACGAGTCCGATCATCAGTAGCAAATTGATCAACAAAGTTCATGACTTGTTCGATCAGTATCAGTCACTCGATTTCTTGGGAACAGTGATTCCGGATGCGGGAGAGGGGAAGATAGCGAAGCCAGTCTTCAGATTTTACTTAATTGATGTGGAACCCTCTGACGACCCGTTGCAAATCATTCAAGCCACTGCGCTTGAAATTGATGAAGCAAGAAGACTCGTTACTAATTTGAAGGCAACTCCAGGTAAGATTCTTGAGCATATCAAGTCCAAACTCGTTGAGACAATTGGAATCAAGGGTCTGCGTGATGCTCCCGAATTAGATCGAAGCCTTGAGTTCATGATTCTTCAAGCGTTGTCTGATGGCTACGATTCTTCAAGATCACTTTCGTACAAGCTTCACTCTCTGGTAATCGGTTCGCCTGCTGTCGGCAAGAAACTTTTGACTGAAGCCGCGCATATTTTGAACCCTGTATGCACGGAAGGGCAGCCCGCAAAATTAACAGTGGCTGGCATCGCAGGATCAGCAGTCAACCGCGACGGCAAGTGGACCTCTGAACCAGGACTGATCCCGATGGCACATCGAGGTACTTTCGTTGTCCAGGATTTTCATCATGTCGCGAAGAAGGACCCATTGATGGGGGTGTTCTCAATGGCGATGGAGGACGGGAAAGTTATCGACTCCTCCGCTGCAAAGAAAAAACATCATGCGCTAACTTCGATTCACTTAGACATGAACCGACAGTCTCATGTTCGACTTGACTGCACGGTCAAAGAGATATCTCCTCGCGAACAACTCGCGGACATTGGGCTTACGATGAATGTTCTCTCGAGATTTGACTATATCGTCGAGATTCCCCGAGACTCGGTACGGCAGACAGAAATCGCGAAGCAGATGCACTCTGGAATACAGGTGACTCCGAATAACCCTGTGAACGGAAAGCAAAATGTGGACGCGAGAGAGCTTCAAGTGCTCGTTGCCTATCTTCGTAGCGCGTATTCAGAAATCGATATCCCGGACGAGCTAATGGCAAGTGTTGTTCGGGACACGCATAAAGCACTTCTCAAGACATATCGCGACGCATCAGGGAACGAGTCACTGCTAAGCGATTACCAAACCCGATTGGCGAATAGTATTCACAAGCTGATTGCTGCGGTTGCACGAGGCAACGCACGAAACGTCGCAAACGAATCCGATGTAGAGGTTGTGCATAAATATGTTGAGACGAAGATGAAGTTCTTGGCTACTCTAAACCCATCTACAGTGCAACCGACCATGAACGGAAGACGTGAACTTGGAAAAGTTGCAAAACGCCAATTGTTCATTCGTGAAAACTTTGGCGGGAAGGAGACAACAGTTGCTGAAGTACACCAAGCGGTAAATGATCGGCATGACACCAAGGTTTCAGAATCAACAATACGACGTGATCTTGAGGAAGTTGGGAAGTCGCAACGGCACGGAGTGTTTTTAGTTGGAGAAGTGCCAAAATGCCAAAATGACTATGCTAAATAATATCAATAACTCAGCCGACATATCAAATCTTCATATTACCAATCTTCCATTTCGCCATTATACCAATTGTGTTACTGGCCTTGTAGACTGCCCGATAGACTAGGAGCAATTACTTGCAAGAACAAGAGGCAAAAAAACTGTTGAAATCGAACGAAGCCGCTGATAGGCTTGGAATCAGCACCACGACACTGCACCGCCATGTGAAGGCGGGCAAGATTGAGTGCATCAAGTTCTCGACCAACTCGATCTACTTCACGCCACAGCAGCTCGACGAGTTCGTTGAGAGACATCGCAAGCGCTATACACCGAACAAACCCTCATAAGCGAGCGGGTCTCGGGTATAAGAACTTGAAGCGAAGCAACTGATCATATTTAACCGGCGCGAGAGGAGGTGAAACCTATGCCATCATTACGGAAACGCAGACGCAAAGACAACCGCACCGTCTGGGATATCCGATACTGGGACAATGGAAAGCAACGCGTATTCACAATCGGCGAGACAGACCGCCGCACTGCGGAAAAAGTCTACAGGGAGTTTTGCGAGCGGCTTGCAGAAGGGAAGGTTGATCAGTTGCCTTCATTGCAAACCCATGTGGGGCAAGCCAGCAACACAACAATTGCGGGTGTGAATCTAACGGTTGCCAATCAGGTGCCGAAGCGGAGTTTGTCTGATTTGATGCAACAAACACTTGCGTTTGCGCACTCGAACAAAAGTGCAAAGACGGCTGAACGCGAGGCACAGGTGTTCAGTCGGCTGCTAAAGGAACTTGGCAATATTCACCTAAGCGAAATCACTCCTGCGCTTGTGGAGGACTACAAAAATCGAAGGTTGAGGGTTATATCTATCTCAACTGTGAACATTGAAATCAGGGTCCTAAACACAGCCATTCGGCAGGCCGATAACATAGGGTGGGGTGGACTTCCTACAAAAGGATTCAAATTGATTCGGCAGGGAGATCCTGAACCACCGCTGTGGCTCTCTCGACAAGAAATTGCAGTGCTACTTGACACTGCAACTGGAGACTATCGACGTTTCATCTCGTTCTTGCTAAACACGGGTTGCCGACGCAATGAAGCGCTAGGTATGAGGTGGGAAGATGTTGACATCGGGCGTAAGCAGATTGTTGTGCGTGGCAAGATGGGTAAGAGACGGACGATTCCCATTAATGACGAACTTATGCGTGTATTCAGCGAATGGCCAGGCATGCATACTGGTCTGCTGTTTCCCAAGTTTGGCCCTAATCAAGTATCAATGGCATTCCGGCGCATTAGAAAGCAAGCCGGGCTACCAGACGGCATCTCTGTACATTCCTTGCGTGCGACATTCGCTTGTCATCTTATCGAGCAGGGCGTAGATATTTACACGGTGTCTCGATTACTTGGCCATTCCAGCGTCACGGTTACTGAGAAACACTATCTTGCGCTGGATCCTGCGCATGCAAAGTCTGCTGTTAATAGTTTGAACTACACTGGTCCTCCTCAAAGCGAAGGTAATGAACAATAAATGCGGGTTCACATTGTGGCCCGCATTTTTTATGTCAGGATTCCTCCATCTGCGCCAACGCCATCATAGTTACTGGCTTTTGACCGCAAACCTGTGACCCATCTGTGACCTATGTGTGACCCAGCACAAAAAACGGGTCAGCCGCATTGGCTAACCCGTTGTTATTTAGTAGCGCGTACGGAATGAAAATTCAAACCTTCCGCTGGACCGTAAAACTTCAGAAAACAAAGCGTTCCGCTGGCCGGCCAATCAACTACTCCGTTTCTTCCGCGTCCTTATCTTCGATCCTCCTCCGCGAACAATTTCTTGAGCTGCTTGAGGAGGAGCTTTCGGCTGCCTTAGCACGCGGGAAAAAACTTCTCCCCATTTCGAAGCCTGCTCCAGCGATGGCTGGAAAGCCTTGATACTATCGGTCATTTCCTGAAAATCAAGGTCAAGTGGTGGAGCCGTTCCATATGGCATCTCTAAAATCGTTTCGAGGGAAGCCATTCGAACAGCTCGGGTGTCTTTCCAGTCGATTGTGCTGGCAAGCAGGGCATACACCATTCGGCAGCGTGTAGTGAAATCCAGGTCATCAATCCCTTCCACGTCCGCCAATTTGTCGATGAAGCGCGTGAACTCTTGTGGGTTCGAAGTTTCCAGGCGTTGTAAGACATAGTGTGTGTGGCCGTACTCGGCCTTAACGGGACCAGAATCATCCTCAACATCTAACGACGCATCAAGACCAAAATCCACTTGCAATTCAGCGTAGGTCTTGCCGAACACCAGACGGTGGATTCGTTGACCATCTTCGTCTGAATCAATCGAAAGCTTTGAGTTCATTTGGTAAAATTGATAGATTTTGCAGTCAGCTAACGAGAATCCTATTGACGCATTTTACGAGCAGGTATAGCATACAAAACGCGAGTCCAAGCTCAAGGAACGGGCTTTTCTCTTTCTCGCTTAGAAGGCCAACAGTATAACCGGCAACTCTGATTAGCGGCTTCGCAACCCAAGCCATAAACATCCATGACATCATGTAAAGCGTTATTGGAACCAATGCTGAACAAATTAGTGGTAGTAATGTTTGGTTGTTCGTTAGCCAGTGAGCAAGGTCAAATTTTGCAGCAGCGTGTTTGGGCAGCAAAAAGTATATGTCGACTGCCGCAAGAAATGCTGCTTGCGCTAGTGCAATTAAACTACAAACAATGACGACGATTATGCCTGTCGATCCTAGATAACCCTTCCATGAAATTGCTTTTCGTGCCGCCCCAATTGTTATCACGCAAGCGAGATAGTCAAAGAAGAAATTAATCGTCGTTAGCCAAAGTGGATAAGCGGGCGAAGCGGTTGGGCCGTCCTCGACCATCCAGCCCGTTTGCCCAAAGTTGTCGAAGAACATTGTGCCGATCAACAATCCGAGAGCGGTTAGTGCTACGCTTACAAGGCATGCGACCACAGCGAACTTGTAGATTAGTGCTGCTCTTTTGCTCACCTCTATTAGAAGAAATCCAGGCACCACGGATAGTTTACGGAGTTTGTTGACGAAGACCATGGGTAACCAAATGACGAAAGACACAGCAAGAATGGTTAACAACAAACCGATGCTTCCAAGCATCACAACTGGTATTACAGCAACCACTTTGCCGAACCACCCAGCAATTGCTTTCACTTCAAAGACATAGATAACTAGTAACGGAACAAAAAGAAAGTAGAACCCGATAATCATCGCAACGCGCACAAGACCGACGATATAGTATGCACAACCAGGCTTGTCGTCCGTTTGCTCTTGTACTTGCTGTTTCATTGCCTTTAGAAGTATTGCCGGTGTTCTCAATGTAGCAACGAGTGTTCGAATAGGAATTGATTTCGCTGGAATTGGTTTATGTTTTTCATCCGTAGAGTTGCGCGCAGCCCAGTTCTTGATAAGAATCATCACAAACCAGAAAACTGGTACGAACGGCATAAGCACAACGATAGCAAATGTGCAATTGAATATGAAAACCGCTTTACTCAATGCCCCTTTCTTATGAAGGGATCCCTTTCTTTCTTTTGCTGTGTCCAATGTAGGCACCGCACTCATCAGCTTATCCCAGTTATTGACTAGGACGGTGGCTAAGCCTATTTGCCAGTGCTTGACGGGAAGGCTTTTTAGCCTAAGCTCTTCGTTATGCATCCACTCAATAATAGCTTGTTTGTGCTGTCTTCTTAACGACCAATCCACAATCCACATGAGCAATGCAAACGCCGCCAATAGTGGTACGTCTGGCAGAAGAAAGAATATGACATCTTCCATCAGTTGGTCAGCCTAATTTGCTGAATATTTCACTCATGTGCACCATGAGTTAAACGATTCGTAGCATGATAGCACAGTTGACTTTTCGCATGCTTTGTAAGTATTGCCCAACTCCATCTTATTGATTTACCGCATGCACAGCGTTAACACAGCGGAAGTGCCTCACTCTGCTCCTATCCTCACTTCGATACACGCTTTCGTTTTCTCCACGCGCCAGTTCAATGCACGAGCGACTTCTGCAACACAGGAGTCTCCCCCTGAATCGACGCGGATGTGTCCTCTTTCAGACCATTCAAGGGTCAGATCGTCTAAAAACGCTTCAATAAGTTTTGTTGTGATTCTATCATCATAATCCTGGGACAGATTCGGGGGCTCACGACGTGATTAATCCCCTATGGAATGGATGGCATGAAACAGAAGACTGTAAAGTTTTCTGTTATGCCAAAGAGAACATGTCCGTTTCAAATGCTGAGTAATCTGTCCATCCAAGCAGCTCAATAACGTGATGTGCCAGATTCTCCCCGCCGTGGGAAGCGAGCGAGAATTGCTGGCCAAATTCTCTTTCTAGAATCTCGAAGCAGTCACGAACTGGAGGGTCATATTTGTTCATCTCGTAGTGCATCGTCTGATTTCGTGCCTGCCAAATAACGACGCTAAGGGCTGTTGACCCTATTAGTCGCCCAGTGGGACAATTGTTAAGTCGTCCGTGCACAGTGGAAATCCCTTGTTTCGCTATTTGAAGAATGGCGCCGCAAATAACTCTGTAAGATTGGTCTAGGTTGGCGATATGCTCTTCCGTCTCGGCCACCTGCTTTTTGGCATCCTCGTACAAAGACTGAGTGTTCTTGACGTATTCTGACAGCTTCCCATATTTGAACTGTAGATGTGCATCGTCAAAATCCTCTTGCAGGTCAGAATTGCTAAAGTCCCAGTAAAGAAAATCCTTGGTTTTTGTGATTTGGTCGAGTTGTGATTGATAATGCGATAACCTCTTCTTCTCATCGTACACAAGTGCGATTAAATGTCGAGTCGCCCATTCAGTATCGGCTACATACTTGCGCATTGTCTTTTACTCCCTAACAATGTATCATAGGTTGTGTCTCAATACAAAAATGGTCACTTGCGCAGCAGTCACAGACCTCAATGTGCTTTACGAATTCCGCTACACCTTAGAGCTTTATGTAGCATGTTGCCAAGATCGTTGTTCACGCAGCTTGCATTCTCTTTTCGATGCACGACTTCGTTTTCTCTACGCTCCAGTTCATCGCGCGTGCGACTTCAGCAATACATGACTCCCTCACTAACGCGGCGCTGATATTTCCTCTATCAGACCATTCCACTGTGAGTGCGTCTAACAACGCTTCTATTAGTCTGGTGACAGGGTCTCTTGATTCTATCATCATTGCCTACTGACTGCATGTGATGCACAAAAGGGAGATCACTCTTGTATGGTGTTGGCTACACATTGCCAGATCGGATCTCATAGTTAGTTTGATTGAAATGCGCTCCAAAGGAATTCAATTTAGTCTCGTTCTGCTTCGGTCTTAAACGAGATTGGCAGATATTCAGCAAGTACAAGCGCCTCTTCCCTGCCTAACTTTACCTCCGAAATTGCCACAGATTGTGTCGGGGTGAATAGAATTACTCAAATTACTCATGCATCCCTACGAGTCGGGGATCCGCGAGAGCCGCATCTAATTCCCTCCCTGTGCGACGCCCCATTCGTTGATTC
>Ga0154020_10011582_pt1 | contig 10050 bp, 9 predicted proteins | sample Klosneuvirus_201_FD_109709 | JGI IMG/M metagenome (GOLD analysis project Ga0154020, IMG submission 109709) | Active sludge microbial communities from wastewater, Klosterneuburg, Austria - Klosneuvirus_20160825_MG | ecosystem: Engineered > WWTP > Aerobic digester > Activated sludge | place... | reverse complement strand
TATCCGGAATAGCATCGACCCATTTAAAATCCCATGGTTTATGAAATATAAGCTGAATAGCCACTTGCAGTTGTTCCGGATCTTTTAGAGGGGGTAAAAGTATATGCCGGAATTTCTGAAAAAGGTCACTGAAGAACCCCGAACTGGAATAAATGCCGGATTGGGTATACAGATTTGTTGCAGAAGTTTGATGAAAAACAGCCAGTACGTGCTGCTTCAAGGCATTTCTCACTACTTGATCTGATCGAAGCAAATCATGAAGCACCTGCAGTCTTTTCATAGCGAAAGAGGTGGACTCCAATCGGCCTGGTCTGACCGAATTGATCAGATCGATGAGCACTTGAATACTTGATGTCTCTTTTGTTAGCAGAATTTGTTTGAAGTCCATAAACGTGGTGGGGGAGCCACGAAAATACGAAAGAATGACCACAATGAGGAAAGCCGCCGGTCAATATAATAACCGGCGGCAGTACACCATTGGGCAAATTCATACAATACAGGTTGGTCAGGAACTTTTTTTACCTCCTACCACTAACACATCATTCACCTGAATTTCAGTAACATACTTTTTGATTCCGGCTTTATCTGTATAATTTCTGTTAAGCAATCTACCTTCAACCACTATTTCATTGCCTTTGTGTACGTACTTTCCCAAAAACTCTGCTGTTTTGCCCCAGGCAATCAGGTTGTGCCATTGGGTTTCGGTAATTTTCTCACCTTTATTGTTTTTGTACGACTCATTGGTTGCCAGAGAAACTTTTGCCAGTTTATGACCACCTTCTGTTTGCTTGACTTCGGGATCCATTCCTAAATGGCCGATCAATGTTACTTTGTTTTTTAATCCGTTCATAGTTTTAAAATTTTTAATTAAGAAAAGTTTTAACTTTGTTGTGAAAAATAGTTTTGTACTCGGTACGTCAAACATTATAAAAGCGCTTTTTAAAAATTGACACCACAAATTTGAAGATAATTTAATTATAATTTTTCAATATCCGTTTTTACACGTTTATACATGTTTAAACGGAATAATTACAACTAACTTTTTAATAATTTTTCGAATGGAAAAAAAATGCAAACAGTGTGAGCGCCTCGTAGTAGGTCGCAGCGACAAAAAATTTTGTTCAGATGCATGCAGGATTGATCATCACAATCAGCAGAAAAAAGATGCATATGATTTCAGGAATAACCTGATAAGAGTGTCAGAAGGCAATCGCAAACTATTGCATCAATTACTGGATGAGGGAATTGATAAATTAAAAACAGAAGAATTACTGGTAAAAGGATTTAACTTTAATGGGATTACCGGTATTGCTCCAACAGCAAAACAAATAGAAATATACTGTTACGAATACAGGTTGTTAAAGAAAGGTGAGTGGTTCATACTTTCACTATTACCGGTCAATAAACGAATGAAATAGATTTAATAAATTAAAAAACCGTCCCTGGTGTGGGGACGGTTCCATTGAAATCAATTTACCCAAAACAAATATTATTGGCCTTCAGCAGTAGTACCTAAAATTATGTCGAGGTGCCGACTGGTAAATGGCTTTATGATATAGCTTTTTATTAACTCATGCTCTTCTGCACGCTGAATATCTGAACGGTCGCCTGAAGACGAAAGCATATAGATATCAGGTAGCATAGCACCAAATGGTAATTCTCTGAGTCGGTCAGCGAATTCAAAACCACTCAATTTAGGCATATTTACATCCAACAGAATAATGTTCGGAAGCCTTTGTGAATTTGAAAGAATGCTACCAAGGTCAGTTAAAGCACTAAGCGGATCTGTAAATGCGATAACTTCAGGAGAATCGGGTAACCGTTTAATTACCGATGCTGCAATGAAATTATCAATTTCATTGTCATCAATTAACCAAATAAGGGCAGTTTTGGTATTCATGTCTTTTGAAATAAAAGGGAACGGTTCTACTCCCTGCGCACAAACCTAATCTGCCCATCTGGTTATTTCGCATGTAAGAATCCGTTCCCTGTATCGTTGAATTAACCGGAATTTACTAAAACCGGCAATTTATGAGATGCTTTTTCTGTTGACCAGAAAGGGTATTTAAAAGAACTAACTTATGGTATTATTACGACACCAAAAGTATTAAGATTCAAATCATTATAAAATCAGTAAAACAATGATTATCTTGTAGTAGTTCATCAAAATCTTTGTAGTACAAACAACTACATTACGAAGGTGGAATTACACTAATTGATGCAAAATGGCATATCTGGTAATTTCCGCATTGGTGCGCAAACCGGTCTTTTCTAGAATTCTGGTTCGGTAAGTAGAAATAGTTGGGACACTCAAAAACAACATATCTGCAATCTGGCTTACGGTTTTTCCGGTAGCAATTAACTTAAAAACGGTGAATTCGCGATCTGATAACTTTTGATGCAAGGCAACTTCACTATTATCATCAATATGAATAAGCAATTGTTCAGCTACAGCAGCACTGATATACCTTTTGCCGGAAAGTACCATTCTGATTGCCTTAACCAACTCTTCGGGAGCAGATTCTTTCGTCAGATATCCCGAACCACCGGCTTTCAGAACCCGCAATGCATATTGATCTTCAGGATGCATGCTTAAAATAATAACCGGTGTTTTAATTTCTTCTGCTTTGAAATCCTTTAATATTTCTAAAGCATTTTTTCCAGGCATGCTAAGATCACTGATAACAACAGAAAATTGTTCAGACCGAACCATTTGCAATAATTCTGTACTATCGCACGCTTCTGAAATAGTGGCATCGCTAAATTCCTCGGTGATTATTTGGCGAATCCCTTTCCTGACAAAAGCATGATCATCTGCGATTAGAATTTTCATAAGCCAGATTAAATACTAGTTGGGAATCTTAATGAAATGGTCGTTCCTGCATGACGTTTGCTGTGAATTTCGAGTGAACCTCCAAGCATTATAGCCCGTTCTTTCATCCCCATCAAACCAAGTGTTTTAGATTTAGTATCGTTTGCATTATCAAAACCGATTCCGTTATCTTTAATTGTTAAATTACACATTCCCTTTTGTTTAAACAACTCCACCTGAACCAAAGCAGCTGAAGCATGTCTGGCGATATTTGTAAACGTTTCCTGCAAAATACGAAAAACTCCGGTAGAAACCGGTTTATCAATATTAATATCTCCAACAGAATTGATGAATTCACACGGTATACCGGATTTCTTCTCAAACTCTGCACATTGCCATTCGATTGCAGGTATGAGTCCCAAATCGTCAAGAATGCCGGGGCGCAGTTCTGTAGCTATTTTCCTAACACTTTTAACAGTTTCATCAACTATTTCAATCATTTCCTTTATCTTGACAGTGGAATCGGGATCTTTTTCCAAAATTCTTTTATTCAACCAAACGAGGTCCATTTTTAAACCGGTTAACAACTGACCTAATTCATCATGGATCTCACGTGAAATATGTGATCTTTCTTCTTCCCTAATAGTCTGTAAATAGGAGGAGAGTAACTGCAACTGTTCATTTTTCTCATTCAGTTCCTTTTCAGCCTGAACCCTTGCAGAAATGTCGCGGGATGTTCCGGTCATTAATACCTTTCTGCCTGTTGAATCAATTTGTCCAACCATATTTGTGATTACAGTTACCACTTTGCCATTTTTGTTTAACACCCTTGACTGGTAATCCTGGAATTGCTTGTCAGAATCAAAAGCATGCTGAATGTCATGCATTACCTTTTCACGATCTCCTTCTGCTACAAATGACATAAAATTCCTTCCAATCAACACACTGGAATCCCATCCAAGGATTTCCTGACAGGCTTTATTCGCAAAAACAACAGTACTGTTTCTGTCAATTGTCCATATCATATCTTTAGAGGATTCTACCAATTCCCTGTACTTACTTTCGCTTTTAAAAATTTCTTCCTTTGTTCTGAATTTGGCTGTTGTATCTTCTGCACAAATAATTATACCTATAACTTTATTGTCTTTTAAAACAGGTGAATATGTTGTTTCAATATAAACCTGGTTTCTCGAAGGAAAATTATATTGCAATTCGAATTTAACAATCTGATTTCCTAAAACTTTTCTTATACTATCTTCAAAAGGTTTTCTTCTTTCAGGCAATAATAAATCAGTAAAATAATTGCCTTTGGTCAGTTGTTTCTGATACAATTCAAAAACAAATTCTGCGGCATTTTTATTGAAAGTAATTATTCTGGTATTAGTATCCATCAGAATAAATGACTGACTGGTTGAATGAAATATTGCCTGTAAATTTGCTTCCGATTCCATTAATACTTTGTGAGTTTCTACCTGATCGGTAATATCCCGATAAACACAAATTACAAATTGTGGTTTTCCATTTTCGTCATTCATGAAAGCCTGTTTCGATTCTACATGACAAAACTGACCTTCAGATCCCTTAATCGTAAAGACATATTTTTTATGAATCTGTGAATCTGACAGATCTGCTTCACCTGTTGCAAAATCAGTTACCAAATGATCATCAATAAATTTAGATGCTTCCAAACCCATCACTTCCAGAGAAGCATACCCAAATAACCTGCTTGCACCTTCATTCCAGTATATCACTTTCCCATTAAGATCAGTAACAACAATTGCATCATTTACATTTCTGAGAATTGTTGCCTGAAATAAAATCTCTTTCTTTGACAAAACACTGCCTGTAATATTTTGTGAAACAAGTATTGCCCGGTCATAAACTCCTTCCGAATTCGCAAGACCTGCAGCTGAAATCAGAAATGATTCACTACCCATTTCTTTATCAAATACTACCCGCTTTCCCTCAAAAACCGGAGCCATATTCTGAATGAACTTCGCCTGATTACTTTCATCTAAAAAATCAGTATATTTTTTACCAAGCATAAAATCCGGCTTTAGATTTTTTAGCTGTAACTCCATTCCATCTATGAACTGGAAAACCAGATTCCTGTCGAGAATAGCAATTATTCCATTGGGATAATTCTTGGCAAGCTTCCTGATTAATTGCTCACTTTCCTGCATCCTGTATAAGGCCATTCTTTTTTCAGTGACATCATTAACAAGCATGATTCTTGCCGGCGTATTATCAATTTCAATATCTTTAAAATGTAAATCCGCAAAAACATTCACACTACCTCTTAATACCTGATGACACTCTTCAATCAATTCTTTTGATTGAAGATCATTCAGAAATGAATTGTTGATTTCATTTGAATTAAATAAATCCAGTATACTGGTATTCAGAAATTCCTTATTGATATTTCCATAAAAATTTAAAGCTGATTTGTTTGCCCGTAATACCCTGAAACTATTTTTTTCCCATGCTATTAAAGGGTTAGGATTGTTGTCGAAAAGATATTTGTATTCATCATCCTTCAATTTCAGGCTTATCAGATAACAACTTCGCTCTATGGCATAATGCAATGATTTGCCAAGCAAGCTCGGGTGATAATTACCCTTTACCAGATAATCCTGTGCTCCACGTTTCATGGTTTCCAGAGCGATTTCCTCATCATCGGAACCAGACAAAACTACTACCGGAATTTTTGGTGCGATTTTCACAAATCGTTCAAAAGTTTCCAGACCTCTTGTATGAACCAGATTCAAATCGAGTAAGGCTACAGAAATATCAACTTCAGAAATTATTTTTGCTGCCGCTTCTAAATCTCCGGCAATATGAACAGATCTTATCCCAATATCAGATACTTTGAGGTATTCTTCAACTAAAATTGCATCTCCGGCATTATCTTCAACAATCAGTACTTTTATTTCACCCGGTTCTATCATAAAGGCCGTTAATTTAAAATATTATTCAGTTCATCATAATACAAAATCGCTTAAAGAACGAGGTTTTTCAGGTTGATTTATCAATGTAATCATTTTATAAAATAAAGATTCTATCTGATCTACTCTGTCCCGTTTTACTGCAAAATAACTTGCACCTAATTCATATGCCTGCTTTATTTCTGCCGGATCTGATGTAGTTGACATCACGATCACGGGAATAGAGGACCACTTCAGATCCTTTTTTAGCACAATCAACAAATCTTTTCCACTCATTCCGGGCATATTAATATCGGTGAGAATAAGATCCGGCAAATGATTTCTCTTTTGAGATTGGTTCAAAAATTCAATTGCGGTTAAACTATCTTTCACAATTGTTAACAGCACAGATTTATTCAGATGATGCAATGCCTCATTAAATAGCACGACATCACCTTGATTATCTTCAACCAATAACACCCGAAAATCTGATTTGTCAGAATACTCCCCCCCCATAAATCTTATTTATGGTTCTAAAAATAGAAGAAATTTAATGAATCTCAAAAATATTAGTCGAAAAACAGTCTTAAACTGAAATAAAAATTAACATCTCAGTAATTAATACTATTGAAGACACCTGAGGTTATAGTTAATTGAGTTCCGCTAGTTGTATCAGTTGCCAGAAATTGATATGTACCGGAAATACTTCTTGCTACGGTATCAAAGGTTGAAAAACTGATACTTCCGCTTGTAGAAGCATATAAATCCCCATTTAGGCTTCTAAATTCCCCTTTAAAAGTTGAACCTGCCGTGGTCGTACCCGATTCGAATACGCCGGAATAGTAAAGTGTAAAATTAGATTGTGTGTTTGTACCATAAATCCGGATCATTCCGGGAGCAGAAATGAAGGCATTTCTGGAAGTTGCAGACCAATCAACACCATCAATTTTTGCAGAAAGACGAGGATAGCAAGGATCACATGGTCCGCCACAATCTACTGCAGTTTCGCCCTGATTCATAATTCCATCAGCACAGGAGGCACATGCAGCCTGACAAGGGCCGCCACAATCGATTCCCTGCTCGCCCTGATTTTTAACCCCATCATAACATGTTCCGGTATTGTCTATGGTCTCGGAACAGGATGTAAAAACAAAAAATAATAGCATTAATTGGGCAAGACTTCTCATTTTTAAAGCGATTTGAAGCCTTTATACGCAAGGACAAACCTCGTGTTTCATCTATTAAACATAAAAAAAGCCCTTCCGGGGAAGGGCTTTTAAATCTGCTGCAAAATACTAATATTCAATATTTTCAATAACACCATTGGTGATAATTTTGGTGATGTTGGCATTATTATCTTTCACATTACAACTGAATGTTGCAGAAATAACTTTAGAAGTAGTGTTAAATTTGGTAAACGTTATAGAACCACTGATTCCACCAAAAGGTGTACCAACAGCATTTCTATATTCAGCTACGAATGTCGATCCTATGGAAACAGCTGGTCCAGTTGCAAATGGACCGCTGTAGGTAAGAGTGATTCTGGTTCCTGTAGAATTATCAATACCAATTAAAGTAATTTTGTTAGAAGGAGTGTTCGAAACTGTAATTACATCAGCTTCCCATACGATACCATCAACTTTGGCTGTGTAAGAAGTATCACCAACAGTTGGACAGGGAGCACATGGTCCACCACAGTCAATTCCGGTTTCACCCTGATTTTGAATTCCGTCGGAGCAAGTAGCTGTTGGACAGGCAGCACAAGGTCCTCCACAGTCAATTCCGGTTTCACCCTGATTTTGAATGCCATCAGAGCAAGTTGCTGTTGGAGTAGGTGTCGGACTTGGTTCGTCATCATCATCACCACAGGATATCACAAATAAAGATAAAGTGCTAGCAATCAGCAATAAAGAAAGGAATTTTAATAGATTTTTCATTTTTTTTATGTGAGTTTGTGCAAAAGTATAACTTTCAACACAAATAAGATCTAAAAGGCAGTAAAATTGCTAATTTTGTGATGTGAATTATTTAACCGCAGAAGGGCTTTCAAAAGCTTTTACAGAAACTGTTCTTTTTTCAGGAATCAGCATTTCCCTACAGAAAAATCAAAAGATGGCTCTTATTGCTGCTAATGGCAGTGGTAAAACAACGCTGTTAAAAATTCTTGCAGGTAAAGAAAGTCCCGATTCAGGAACAGTAAGTGTTCGAAACTCGATAACTATAGGATATCTGGAACAGGATCCCTGGTTACATCCCGATTCGGCTATTATTGATACCATTTTTGATTCTTCAAATCCTGTATTAAAAGCTTTGGGTGCCTATGAAACACATATCGATTCAGGCGATCACTCGAATCCGGAATTGCTGCAACAACTGATTGATGAAATTGATCAGCTGGGAGCATGGGATTATGAAGCAAAGGCAAGAGAAGTTTTATCTCGATTAGGTCTGCATGACCTGGAACAAAAGGCCGGAACACTATCAGGTGGACAGAAAAAACGGGTGGCGTTGGCGCGTTTATTGATTGAAGAACCAGATTTATTGCTTTTGGATGAACCTACCAATCACCTCGATCTGGAGATGATTGAATGGCTTGAAAATTATTTATGTTCTCTGAATAAAACTGTACTGCTAATTTCTCATGACAGGTATTTTATTGATAGCGTTTGTGATACTATAGGGGAACTCGACAGAAATAAAATCCATATCTATAAAGGCAATTATGCTTATTATCTGGAAAAGAAAGACGAGCGCGAATTCAGGGAAGGAAGAGAAATTGATAAGGCCCAAAATCTGATGCGGACGGAACTGGAATGGATGCGTCGCCAACCCAGAGCACGGGGAACAAAGCAAAAAGCACGTATTGATTCCTTTTATGAACTTGAAGAAAAGGCAGGTTCTGGAAAAGTGGAAGATAAAATGCAAATTACTTTGCAAATGGCCCGGATGGGAAGCAAAATTCTGGAACTCGAAAATGTCTGCAAATCATACGATAACAAAGTACTGCTAAAAGATTTTTCACATACTTTCAAACGAGGTGAAAAGATAGGAATAGTTGGTAAAAACGGCTCAGGCAAATCTACATTGCTGAATATGATAATGGGGTTGGTTAAACCCGAAGCCGGTCGCATTAAAGCCGGCGAAACAATGGTCTTTGGATATTATTCTCAGGAAGGAATGCGCTTGCCTGATGATAAACGTGTAATTGAAGTTGTAAAAGATATTGCTGAATATGTGGAGACCGGCAACGGAAACTGGATTGCAGTCGGACAGTTTCTGAATCATTTTCAATTTAAAGGTTCCAAGCAATTTACTTATGTTTCGAAATTAAGCGGTGGTGAGAAACGCAGATTGTATTTGTTAACCATCCTACTTAAGAATCCAAATTTTCTGATTCTGGATGAACCCACCAATGATCTCGACATTGTGACTCTGAATCTGCTCGAGGACTTCCTTCAGAATTATCAGGGATGCATGTTACTGGTTACTCACGATCGTTATTTTATGGATCGATTGGTTGATCATATTTTTGTTTTGGAAGGAGAGGGAAAGGTCAAAGATATCAACGGTAATTACACGGCATACCGGGAAGATTTAAAAGATGCACTGAAACTAAAACAGGATGCAGAACGCCAGGAAAAAGCCGTTGCAAAAATTGAAAAGACCAATAAGAAAGTAAAACTTACTTATGCCGAACAAAAGGAACTATCTAAACTGGAAACAGAGATAGCCCAACTGGAAGCAAAAAGGAAAACCATAGAACTTCTTTTATCGGATGGCGCTGCTGACCCGGCTGCTATTGCCGAAGCATCCAAACAATTCGGTATCACTAATAGCCTGATTGACGAAAAATCCATGCGGTGGCTTGAACTATCTGAAAAGGCCTGATTCAGGAATCTGATCCGGTATCATCGTTTAACACGGCTATCATTTTTGCAGCTACCACATTCTGGTACCGTTTTTCATTAAAAGTGGTAACTGTTCTGACCCCCTGAATAACGTTCGTAAGCCATATCTCGTCAGCATCCATTAAATCATTTTCAGTGATTGATTTCTCTGTAACCTGAATTCCCGAATGCAATGCAATACGTATAATATTTTTGCGCATCACACCTGCAATACAACCGTCTGAAAGGGGAGGAGTGACTAAAACTCCATCTTTTACTAAAAACAAACAAGATGAAGTCGATTCAATAATGTTCCCTTGATTATTGCAAATTAACATTTCATCAAAACCCATTTCTTTACCTTTAATTGCAGCATAAACATATAGCTGGCTATTCAACGATTTCAGGTTAGATAAAACGCCCGGCG
>Ga0154020_10011580_pt1 | contig 10050 bp, 9 predicted proteins | sample Klosneuvirus_201_FD_109709 | JGI IMG/M metagenome (GOLD analysis project Ga0154020, IMG submission 109709) | Active sludge microbial communities from wastewater, Klosterneuburg, Austria - Klosneuvirus_20160825_MG | ecosystem: Engineered > WWTP > Aerobic digester > Activated sludge | place... | reverse complement strand
GCTGCGTCACCGAATCAGACCGGGGTCCGCGACCCCGGCTACATCTGCAACTTAAAACGCTCCATGGGCCGGGCTCCAGGCGAGCCCACGCCACCTCAATGCAGCAACCGGGCCCGGATGGTGCCGGGCACGTTCTGCAACTCGTCGATCGCGATCTCGCTGGCGGCGGCGTCCACATCCATCACGCAGTAGCCGATGTGCTCGTTGGTCTGCAGATATTGGGCGGAGATGTTCACCTTGTGCTGGCTGAACCGCTCGTTGATGTGCGCCAGCACGCCGGGGACATTGCGGTGGATGTGCAGCAGGCGGCTCTTGCCGGTGCCGGCGTGCTCGGGGAGCGTGACCTCGGGAAAGTTGACCGCCGTGACGGTCGAGCCGTTGTTCGAGTAGCGGATGAGCTTGTCGGCGACCTCGGTGCCGATGTTGGCCTGCGCCTCCACGGTGGAGCCGCCGATGTGCGGCGTGAGGATGACGTTGTCGAACCGCCGCAGCGGCGACTGGAACTCCTCGTCGTTGCCCTTAGGTTCGGCGGGGAACACGTCGATGGCGGCGCCGCCGAGGTGCCCGCGCTCCAGCGCGTCGGCCAGCGCGTCGATGTCCACCACGGTGCCGCGCGCGGCGTTGATGAGGTGCGCGCCCTTCTTCATGGCGGCGAGCTGCGTCCGGCCGATCAGGTTTTTCGTCTGCGCCGTCTCGGGCACGTGCAGGGTGACGACATCGCTCTCGCCGAGCAGCGCGGCGAGCTTGGCGACGGGCCGGGCGTTGCCGAGCGGGAGCTTGCCGGCAATATCGTAGAAGAGGACGCGCATGCCCAGATGCTCGGCGAGGATGCCGAGCTGGGTGCCGATATGGCCGTAGCCGACGATGCCGAGCGTCTTGCCCCGCACCTCGACACTGCCCTCGGCGCTCTTGGTCCAGCCGCCGCGGTGGACGAGCGCGCTTTTGCCCGGGATGCCCCGCAACAGCATGATGGCCTCGCCCAGCACGAGCTCGGCGACGCTGCGGGTGTTGGAGTAGGGGGCGTTGAAGACCGGGATGCCGCGCTTGGCCGCGGCGGCGAGATCCACCTGGTTGGTGCCGATGCAGAAGCAGCCGATGGCGGCGAGCTTGGGCGCGGCGGCGAGCATCTCCTCCGTCAGCTCGGTGCGCGAGCGGATGCCGAGGAAATACACGTCCTTCAGCGCGGTCTTGAGCGCCTCGCCCGTGAGGGATTTGGGCAGGCTGCGGACGGCTGCATAGCCGTCGGCGGTCAGCGCAGCGGTCGCGTTGGCGTGGATGCCCTCGAGGAAGAGGAACTTGATGCGGCGCTTGTCGAAGGAGAGTTTTTGCATCGGAGCGGCCGAGAATCACCGCAAAACCCCGCGCCGGGCAAGGCCCGTGTGTGTCACGTCGGGCCGGGCAATTCCCGCCGGCCCGCCAAGGCGCAACGTATTGCATTACAGCGTTCCGGGCGGGAACCGGACTTGCCAGTTGCAGGCCAATGGGTTCGCCTCGCCGCCATGCCATCGCGCCCCATTCCCGGATCGTCCGGCGAAGTCCTGACCAGCCTGCCGTCGGCCTATCTGCCGCATGGGGCGACGGGTCTGCTGCACCTGCCGCGGTTCCTCGCGAAGGCGAAATACACCAAGGAGCACGGCAAACTGCCGCCGAGCTACGCCAAGAACTACAAGCGCGGCATGGATCGTTTCCTGTGCCTGCATCTCGGCATCGACCCGGCGGCGGTGGAGCAAATCGTGTTTGCGTCGGCCACCGACGCGGAAATCGACGCTAAGCTGCGGGCGTTGTTCCCGGCCGACGTCCGCGCGGCGAAGTGGAACCGTGACTATGTGCAAAAGGGCATGACGCCGAGCGGCCGCGAATTCCTGAAGGAGGCGCTGACCAACATGGGCTGCGCCGACCGAGTGGAGCAGATCATCAGCGTCGTCGACCTCATCGAGTTCGACGAGGGCCGGATCGAGTAGGGGCGGGCAACCTCGTGGGCCGCTACTTTCCCAGCGCGGCCACCACGCTCCTGAAATTGGTCAGACCGGCCTCGATGTTCTCGATGATCTCCTCGGCGAGGTCGGCGGGCTCGGGGAGGTTGTCGAGATCGGCAAGGCTGTCGTCTTTCAGCCAGAAGAGGTCGAGGCTGGTCTTGTCGCGGGCGACCAACTCGGCGTGGGTATATTTTCGCCAGCGGCCAACGGGGTTCTTCTCCGGGTGCCAGGTTTCCTTCCGTTTGTGACGGTTCTGCGGATTGTAGCAGGCAATAAACTCGGCAAGGTCTTCGACGCGCAGCGGCTTCCGCTTCAGGGTGTGGTGGATGTTGGTGCGGTAGTCGTAATACCAGACTTCGTTGGTGGCGACGGCCTTGCTGGCCGGGCGATTGTCGAAGAAGAGGACGTTGGCCTTCACGCCGTTAGCGTAGAAGATGCCGGTGGGCAGACGGAGGATGGTGTGCAGCTCCGTCGTTTCCATGAGCCGCTTGCGCACGGTCTCGCCGGCACCACCCTCGAACAGGACATTGTCGGGCAACACCACGGCCGCGCGGCCGGTGGTTTTGAGCAATGAGCGGATATGTTGCAGGAAGTTGAGCTGTTTGTTGGACGTGGTGGCCCAAAAGTCCTGCCGGTTGTAAACGAGATCCTCCTTCTCCTGCTCGCCCTCCTCGTTGGTGAAGGTCATCGAGCTCTTTTTGCCGAAGGGCGGATTCGCCAGAACGTAGTCCACGGTCTGCGCCGGTTGCGCGATGAGCGCATCGGTTGAGGCGATGGCGCTGTTGCCTTCGATCTCGCCGATGCCGTGGAGAAAGAGATTCATCAGGCACAGGCGGCGCGTGCCGGCGACGATTTCGTTGCCGTGGAAAGTCCCGTTCTTGAGGAAACGCCTCTGCGCGGGCGTAAGCGTGCGCTGCTTCACGAGAAAATCGTAGGCCGCGAGGAAGAAGCCGCCCGTGCCGCAGGCCGGGTCGGCGATGGTCTTGCCAGGCTCGGGCGCGACGCACGCGACCATCGCCTTGATGAGCGCCCGGGGAGTGAAGTATTGGCCGGCGCCGGACTTGGTGTCCTCGGCATTTTTCTCAAGGATGCCCTCGTAGATATCGCCCTTGGTATCGGCGTCGAGCGTGACCCAGGAAACCTCGTCCACCATCTCGATCAGGCGCGCGAGTTTGGCGGGGTCGGTGATCTTGTTCTGGGCCTTGGTGAAGATCTGGCCGAGCATGCCCTTCTCCGTGCCGAGCGCGCGGAGGGCCTCGACGTAGTGGACTTCAAGCTCCGCGCCCTTGAGCGGACGCATGACCGGCCACGCGTAGCGGGCGGGCACGCCGACCTTCCGGCTGTAGGGCGGTTTGGCGTATTCATCCGCCATCTTGAGAAAGATGAGGTAGGTGAGCTGCTCCAGGTAGTCCCCGTAGCCCACGCCGTCGTCACGGAGAGTGTGGCAGAAGGACCAGACCTTGGAGATGATGCTGTCGGTGGTCATGCGGTGGATGGCGGCGCGAGCAGGCGGAGCTGAAGTCCGTGCTTCTGGTAGTTTCGGAAGTCTCGATCCAGCGTCACGAAATCCAAGCGGCCCGAGATGGCGAAGGCGGCGAGGTAGGCATCCATCCAAACCTTGGGCGAGGCCGTGTTGCGGGCGGCAAATTGCCGCCACCCGTCCGTCAGGTCGTCCGGTTCGGCGGCGAACACCACTTGTGGAAGGTCGATCAATTCCTCCCATTTCTCCCACGCCGCCGCGTTGGAAATGGGCTTGGACCGGTAGGCGGACTGCAAAGTGGGTGACGAAAGCTGGCGAAGGAACGACTGCTGCGTGGCCCGGCAAAAAACGGCGGGAGTCAGGTTGTCCGCCAACTCGAAAGCCGTTTTTGCCTGCGGATGGTGCGGGTGATTGCCAAAAGCCAGCGCGACCCAGACCGAGGTATCAAAGAGGGAGGCCGGCACGTTTCAGATCCTCTTCCTCGATTACTTTCTGTTCCAGGGCGATGAGTTCCTCGGCGGTCATTTTGGCCGCCGGGGCATCCGGGCCGCACTCGAAGAAGGGCAGCTTGATGCTTTTTTTCCGCGGCTGCGGCGGTTTCTCGTCTATCGCCAAGCCGCGCCGGAGGACAGCGGCGGCGACATCCTTCAATTTGCTGCGCTCATGCACGCTCCGCAGTTTCAGCTCCTGCACCAAGTCGTCGGGCAGATCCAAGGTGGTCTTCATGGAGCCAGCAAGCCAGCAAGCCGGCTTTCCGTCAAGGTGGCTGATTATACTGAATTTATCGAGTTTGGATAAACTCCCTAAAATTGCTCGATTTGCCTCTGCGAACCGGAGCTTCGGCGTGGAGGCGGGCGAGGAGGGTGGCGGCGGGTTCATCGGACGGGCTCCGGGGGACGAGGCGGCCGGTGAAGGCGCGGTGCAGGATCGACTGCCGCAAGACCTCGCTCCGCCGCAACGCCCCGTCGATCTCCCGCTCGTTCCGCCCGATCACCTCGAATTGCTCGTCCAGCAACCGCACGATCTCCTGTTGCTCGGGGAGGGAGCAGAGGGGGACGAACGCTTCGCCAAGCTGTGTCGTGTTAATGCGGGGACGCCCGACGCCATGAACGAGCTGCTCCAGTTGCTTGAAGAAATAACGCGCACCGAAGCACCGCACCAAGAAGTCGGCTGAGATTGTTTCGCCGAAGCAGTGAACCTGAAAGCAGTCCGCTTTGTTCACGGCATACTCGATCGACTCGGGAATCAGCGCGGCTCGGACTGCATCGTTGATGAACGAAGCCACGACAATGTCGCCGGGGCGAACCGTGTGTCGCTTCAGTTTCTCGTATTTCTCCGACGAAATGAACGATTCCTTCTCCTCGATGAATTCACCGGCACCGATGTTTTCCAGCCGAACGACGCGAACCCCAGCACTCACGTAGTCATCGGATTTCAGATTCGAGCCGAATGGACCGTCTGAGATTTCGACCGCACAGTTGGCGACCGAAATCCAAGACCATGCTTTCGGAAGCTCGGAAAGATTCTCGACCTGATCGGTCGAAGGAAGCTGCACGTCATGAGGTTTGCGTGGCTTGGCCGGGCGCTTCTCCGCCTGCGAGGACTTTTCCCATTTCTTGAGATCGCGTTCCCATTCCTTGATCTCCTGTTCGTAGCGGGATTGGCGGGCGGATTGGATGCGGGCGAGGAGTTGGGCGGGGGCTTCGAGTTTGGCGGAGTTTAGGGTGCGCCATTTTGCGGTGAGCTTGCCCTCGAAGGCTTGTTTGAGGAGCGACTGGCGATAGACGCCGAGTTGCCGCCGCGCCACCCGCAGACTCTCCTCCCCGGCCTCCAACTCGCTGAACAACTCCTCGATCTTCGCCACGATCCGCTTCTGCTCGGCCAGCGGCGGCAGGGGGATGGATTGGGAGCGAACATCTTGGTCCCGAACTGCCGGATAATTTGAGCCGCGCTGAAGAGAAGCGAGTGGCTCAAGGAGCAGTGGCGTCAACGCGAACGCAAAAAGGTAGTCAGGCAGGATTGCGGAAGAAGCGCGCAACACCGAGAAGCCGGTAGATGCAATCTGCCCATCGTATTCCGCTGGAACCTTGGCGATGTTCTTGAGGTAGGTGCGGACGGTCGAAAACAGGATGTCGTCTTCTTGGACCAACTGCCGCGCTCGTGAGGGAGCCGTGGCGCCGAGATAGGTTTTAGCGTCAACGACCCGGTGGGATTTGTTGTCGATGCCGGAAATATCCAGATAGCGGATTTCTTTCTTGGGCGCTTTGGCGGGCAGAGCCTTCTCTATCGGCTCGGTAATTTCTCCGATGCGGACGAGGGACCAGGTGGACGGAAGAGCAAGCTCACTCACGCCGTCAGCTCCTTGTTCAGTTCGTCGATGAGGGCGTCCATCCGCTCGCCGAAGAGTTCAGACCAGCCAAACCTTTTGACCACAGATGACACAGATACGAACCGGATAGAAGGCCCAGGCTTGGGGTGCCTTGATCCTGTATTTATCTGTGCAATCTGTGGTCCAAAACTCCGGGCTTTTGACCCGAACCATCTTACCACAGATGACACAGATGCGAACCGGATAGAAGGCAGGGGAAGCAGGGGCTCGGGGGTATTTAATCCGGTATTCATCTGTGCAATCTGTGGTCCAAAATTCCGGGCTCAGCGAGAGACGCGTTTGATGCCGAGCTGGGCCTGCTTGAAGTTGAGGAGGAGCGCCGTCTGTAGCCCGGTGATGTTGAGATAGCCGAGCATCTGCGCGATATGGGTGTCGTTGAACTCCGTGACGACTTTCGGATCCACGATCACCCGGTCCGCCACGATGAGATCGGGGATGAGCGTGCCGATATGCTGGCTGCTGTAGTGAACCGGAAATTGTTTCTGGGCGTCAGCCTGAAGGCCCTGCTTTGCGAGCTCGATGACAAGGGCGCGCTCGTAGAGCTTCTCGTCCAGCCCCGGCTTGAGGGTGTTGAGGACGGTGTAGGCGGCTCCGATGATCTTTTCGGTGAGGTCGGCGTCTTGGGACATGGGGTCGGAGGTTTTAACCACAGATGACACAGATACGAACCGGATGAAAGGCAGCGGAATCAGGGGTATTTAATCCGGTATTCATCTGTGTAATCTGTGGTTCAAATTCAGGCAGTCAGGGTTTGGTTCAACTCGGCGATCAACGGCTCAAGTCGATCCCCGAAAAGTTCGTGCATCTTGCCGAGGCCGCCGCGGGCGTCGAAGGGGGCGTAGTCGAGGTCGGCTTTCTCCATCCGCAGCGAATCGATGACGTGGTCGCGGATGAGTTCGAGCCAGGCGGTCTGCCGGGCGTTGAAGGGCTGGCCGGCGTTGGCGCGGAGGATCCAGTCGCGGTAGTGGCGGCGCACGGTGTCGGCAAAGGGCGTGAGCTTGCGGTCGAGGCCGCAGGCGCGGCGGAGGAGGGCGACGAGCGCGGTCAGCTCCGTGAGCGGGCGGGCGTTGGCGGGCACGGCGTCGAGGCGGGCGTAGGCGTCCCACACGCGGAGGGGCGCGAGGCGCGGGGCGTGTTGCCGGAGTGCGGCGAGCACATCCTGGATCTGCGCGAGGGTGACTTCCTGCCGACGCTGCGGCTGGGTGTAGTAGATGGTGAGGGCGTCGAGCCGGTCGCGGTGGTCGCGACTCCAGGTCTCGAACTCGGCGACGAAGGCGGTGGCGTTGGCCTGCACGTCGCCGTCCCAGCCGGCGTGGCGCAGCTCGTCCGGCGTGTCGTGGTCGATCGTCTGCATGTTTTCGGTGCAGAAGGCGACGATCTGGGTGACGATGGCGCCGGTGAGCGGAGCGCGGGCGGCGGCGACGAGTTGCTGCTGGGCTTTTTCGCGGGCGGTGTCGCCGGGGTCGGCGGTGGGCGGGACGCCGGCGAGGGTGCGGGCCGATTGCTCGATGGCTTCGCCGTCGATGGCGTGGAAGAGGGCTTTCACGACCTGACCGACGGTGGTGCCGCCCATCTTCTCGGCGAGGGTGTGCCGCTGGAGCGGGGTGAGCTGGCGCTCGATGCGGGCGAGGCGGCCGGCGAGGGAGGAGACGGTGTCGGCGTCGGTCGCGCCCATGACGACCTCCATGGCGAGGTCCTTGAAGGGCACGGTGGGTCGCGTGATGGGCGGGCGGCTGTCGGTCTTGAGGGACTTGGTGACGCCGATGGCGTCCACGATGACGTAGTGGGTCTTGGCGGACTTGGCGGCGGAGGAGACCTTGCGCAGGGCGTCGTGGTCGAGGGTGCGCGTGCCGCGGCCCTTCATCTGCTCGAAGTAGCCCTTCGATTTCACGTCGCGCATGAAGAGGAGGCACTCGAGCGGCTTCACGTCGGTGCCGGTGGCAATCATGTCCACGGTGACGGCGATGCGCGGGTGATAGCCGTTGCGGAACTGGGAGAGGACGGACTTGGGGTCCTCCTCGTTCTTGTAGGTGACCTTCTTGCAGAAGGCGTTCCCCTCGCCGAATTCCTCGCGGACGATGTTGATGATGTCGTCGGCGTGGGAATCGGTCTTGGCGAAGATAAGGGTCTTGGGGACCTCGTAGGCCCCGGCGGCGTCGGTGCGGTCGGGGAAGATTTCCGGGAGTTTGTCGCGGAAGGCGCGGATGACGGTGCGGATCTGGGAGGGGTTGACAATGTCGCGGTCGAGTTTCTTGGCGGAGTAGGTCTCGTCCTCGTCCTGCTGCGACCAGCGTTTGGCGCGGGTGAGTTTTTCGCGTTTCTCGACGAGGCCCTTGAGGACGGTGCCGCCGTGGTGGCCAACCTCGGTCTCGATGGTGTAGATCTCGCCCTGGACGTTCACGCCGTCGGCGACGGCGGCCTCGTGGGTGTATTCGGAGACTACATTCTGGTGAAAGAAGGCGTAGGTGCGGGCGTCGGGCGTGGCGGTGAGGCCGACGAGGAAGGCGTCGAAGTAGTCGAGGACCTGGCGCCAGAGGTTATAGATCGAGCGGTGGCACTCATCGATGATGATGAGATCGAAGAACTCGGGCGGGATTTTCTCCGAATAAGCGACAGGTAAAGGCGCGAGGCGTGAGGCCTGAGGCGTGAAGGCAGAGGATTCAGCGGGGTTGATGTCGTCCTCGCCCTCGGTGAGTTCGCGGCCTTGGAGGATGGAATACATCCGCTGGATGGTGGAGATGCAGACCTCGGCGTCGGCCGGGACGTGCGACGAGCTGAGGCGGGCGACGGTGTAGAGTTCGGTGAACTTCCGGTTGTCGTCGGTGGGCGTGAAGGCGAGGAATTCCTGCTCGGCCTGCTCGCCGAGATTGCGCGTATCGACGAGGAAGAGGACGCGGCGGACGCGGGCGTGTTTCAGCAAGCGGTAGATCGACGTGATGGCGGTGAAGGTCTTGCCCGAGCCGGTGGCCATCTGGACGAGCGCGCGGGGCTTGGCCTGCTTGAGGGAAGCGTCGAGGTGGGTGATGGCCTCGATCTGGCAGTCGCGCAGGCCGGCGGGGTCGAGCGCGGGGAGATCGAGGAGGCGCGCGCGAAGGGAGCGGGCGGGAGTCGAGAGCCAAGCGCGGATGGTTTCGGGGCGATGAAAGGAGAAAACCTCGCGGGAGCGGGGCTTCGGATCGCGCTGGTCGGTGAAGCGCGTGAGGACACCGGTGGCCTCGTAGAGGAAGGGGAGCGGGACGCCGGTAGACTGGACCCACTTTAGCTTGGCCGAGGAGTAGTCGGCGGTCTGATCTTCGACGACGGTGATGTTCTGGCCGAGGGTTTCCTTTTTGGCTTCGATGACGCCGACCGGCTGGCCATCGACGAAGAGGACGTAGTCGGCCGGGCCGGTGTCGGTGGTGTATTCGCGGACGGCCTGGCCCTCGCCGGCGGAGAAGTTGAGGGCATCCTTGGCCTGGATGGTCCAGCCGGCGGAGCGGAGCTGCGCGTCAATGGCGTCGCGCGCGATTTGCTCGGGGTTCTGGTTGGGGGAGCCGGCCATGACGGAACTCGCAGCACAGGGGAAAACCCGGTGGGCCGCAAGAGCCGAGCCGGTCAGGGTCTGGCGGAGGGGAATGGGGGCACGGTTTGCAGCGGGGGCCGGGGCCGGCGGGGGAGCCAGCGCGGGACTTCGCGGCGGTAGTCCTCATACAGGGCGCCGAAGCGGCGGCGCAGGGCTTCCTCCTCGAGCAGCAGCACGTAGACATGCACGGCGCAGACGAGGCAGGTGAGATAAACGGCGATGTGCCACGAGCGGAGGAAGACCGCCTCGCCCGCGACGGCGGTGAAGACCGCGAGATACATCGGGTTGCGCACCCACTGATAGGCGCCGCGGTGCACGAGTTTTTTCGGCGGGTCGAGCGGGGTGGGCGTGCCCCGGCCGCGCACGGCGAGCAACCACTGGCAGTGCAGGTAGAGGGCGAGCCCGAGGAGGCAGAGCGCGGCGCCGGTGAAATGCAGTTCCGACCAGGACTCCGGCCAGCGGGCCCGGCGCTCAAAGAACCGGAGCGGCACCCACCCCGCGACGAAGCCGAGCACGAGCAGCGTGAACAGCAGGTTCTTGAGGAGGAGCCAGAGCGCGTTCATGCGCGGGGCAGGGTGGAAAGGATCTGGTCGGGTTGGAGCGCGCCCTGGCCGCGCTGGATGTTGGCGCGCAGCCTTTCCAG
>Ga0154020_10011577_pt1 | contig 10052 bp, 11 predicted proteins | sample Klosneuvirus_201_FD_109709 | JGI IMG/M metagenome (GOLD analysis project Ga0154020, IMG submission 109709) | Active sludge microbial communities from wastewater, Klosterneuburg, Austria - Klosneuvirus_20160825_MG | ecosystem: Engineered > WWTP > Aerobic digester > Activated sludge | place... | reverse complement strand
GTCCCAGCAGTCCCGGGCCGACCGGCACACGATGCACTTCACCCAGCGGAATGACTTCGGTCGCGCCCGAGGCTCCGACCAGTTCGCCGAGCGGCGTGAGCAGGGCGAGGTTCTGGGAAAAGCCCACCACCTCGGCCATGATCTGATGCTCCTCCCATGGGTTCCGCAAGGCGCACAGCTCCCCGATCTTCGCCCCGGGAGCATGGGCCCGGACGATGGTGCCGACGACCTGCTGCACCCGCCCGCGCACCGCGAGCGGCTCCGCCCGCTCCACCCCGAGGGAAAGTCGCGCCACGAAAGCATCCGAATCGAAAGAGGGCGCCTTCATTTGATCGCCTGGATGAGCGCCTTCTCAATCGCGCGCAATTGGGTCTGCACCGTCGCATCAATCACTCCCAGCTCCGTCTCCAGGATGCAGCCGTCGGACGGCAGACGGGCATCGGTCTGTACATCCAAAAACTGAATGCGCGGAAACGATGCGAGCAGCGACTCCACCCTGCCCTGCAGCCACTCCGCTTGGGCGGGCGAAACCTTGATGCGCACCTGGCTCTGCTGCCGCAACAGTTCAAGCGCCTTGCGCACAATGCGCTCCACCCGGTCGCGTTCCTGAAATTCACCGATCACCCGCTGCGTCGCCTTGATCACCACCTCGACAAGGGCTTCCTCCACGCGCGTATAGTAGAGCGCGGACTGACCCATGGTCTGCACGACCCGCTCCGCCATCTCGGCCTTGCCCTGCTCCACGCCGTCGCGGTAACCCTTTTCCTTCTGGGCGGCATACTCCGCCTGGGCTTCGGCGACGATGCGCGCCGCCTCTTCGCGGGCCTGCGCGACGACGGTGGAAGACTCCACGGCCGCAGCGTACTCGGTCGCCTTGACAATCGGTCCCTGCGCCAAGACCTCGGAACCGATGCGCTTCAAGCAAAGCATCGGGCCTCCTCCGTCGTAAGCACGTCCGGTGTGATGGGTTTGAGCAGGCGCCAGGCCTGGGCGGAGGCCTCCGGCGTGGGGAGCTCGCCCGCAAAGAGGCCCAGCTCGCGCGGAGCCTTCAGAAGCAGCCTCCGCCGCAGCGCCTCGGGCTCCCGGCCGAGGCAGGCCGACAGGGTGGCCCAGCCCGAACGAACGATCTCCGCTGCGAGCGCTTGCGCGGTCACCGCCTCGTCCGTCCCGATCGCCCCGGCCGGAGTGAGCAGACGGCCGCGACGCAGGGCGAATCCGTAGGCGTCCTCACCGATTTGTTCGGTCAGCACGCGCCGGTCCTCTTTCGCAATGACCCGGGCCAGCCGGTGCACCTCGACCGCCGCGCCGGCGAACCGGGCGATCCGGTCGAGGGTGCGCGCGCCGAGCAGCGCCAACCGCCGCGGTTCTGCTTGAAAGTCCCATACCATCTCCTCCAGTCCGAGGGCCTGGCGGTAGTGCCTTCCGAGGCGCTCCCGGCCGGCGGGAGAGGACTCCAGCAGTTTCACCACCGGTTCAGGCAGACCGCCTCCGTCTATCCACACGGGCAGCAGCCACCGGTGCGGGTAGATATTCCAGTCATAGATCGTCCGATACAGATCGGGACGGCTGGTGACCAGGGAACGGAACCAGGCGGCCGTGCTCACGTCGCATCCCCCGCCGGAGTTTTGCGATCCATCTGTCGACGGATCAGCCAAAAAAAACCCGCGCCGAGCACGACGCCACCGAGCAGGAACGCGCCCAGCAAGAGGGGATCGCCCCCTGCCCCGGCCGCCGCCGCTGAGGCCGTCCGCGGACCGGCGGCCACCGCCGCGCCATTGACGGCGGGCACAAGCACGAGGGAGACATTGTCGTAGTTCAGACCCTCGATGGAGCGCATGACCAGGTTCTTGAGCTGCGGCGTGAGGCTCTCGAGATCGAAGCCGGAGCGGTAGCGGATGAACACCGCGGCGGAGGACGGCGTGATCTTCTCGGCCAGCGGGTCGTTGTCGGGAATGACGATGTGCACCCGGGCATTCATCACACCGTCGATGCGCATGAGCGTTTCGGCGATTTCCTGCGAGAGCGCATACATGTAGCGGATGCGCTCCTCGGTCGGCGAACTGACGAGACCCGACTTCTGGAACACCTCGCCCATCTTGGTGAACTTGTCCTTCGGATAGCCCTGCGCGCGGAGCAGGTCGACCGCGCGTGAAAAGTCGGCCTGGGCGACCTTGAGCACCCAGCGCTCCTCCTTGCCGGCCGTCTTGGTGCAGGGGATATCCCTCTGGAGGAGAATGGCCATCATCTCATTCGCCTCGGGTTCGGACAGTTCCGAGAAGAGCGGAACCTGGCCGCAGCCGGCGAGGAACAGCGCGAGCAGCAGCGCGGCGCCGAATCGAAGCAGGAGGAGCGGACGGAAAGGGGACATGGGGACGAAGTCGCGAGATTCGGAGGGATGGAACGGAGCCGGGGTCTCAGCCGCCGCGGCTCAGTTCCTTGACCGTGTTGGCGCCTGCCTTGGCGGCGTTGTCGACACCCATGACGGACATGGACCATTTGGAGACATCGATCTGGAGAGCGAGGATCTCGGAGAAGTTGGTCAGGCCACTGCCCTCGGACTTCACCACATCCTGCAACCGTCCCTCGATCGCGCTCAGGGAACTCTGGTAGTTGTTCCCAAAGCGCATCATGCCTTCGAGAATCGTATCGCCAAACGTACGACGCACGCCTTCCACCGCGCCCGTCGGATCCGTGGCCGGTGTGAGACCCTGCGGGTTCGCGGTTTGAGAGGCGGCGGACTGGATCAGCTCGCGCAGGCGGGCCAGGTCGCTCTCGTTGAAGGAGGGGGCGGGTTCGATCGCGGCCGGGGCGGCCACGGCCACCGGCACGGGGGCGGTGATGGGAATCATAGGACTTTGGCGAGCTGGGGACTGAGCTGGGACGGAGAAAGCCGGAGGAGGTTCACGGCCATGCGGCGCGCATCCTCGTCCCGACTGCCGGCGACGACGCGCTGGAGCAGATCCTGTCCCTCGGACTCCTCCCCGGCCAGACGCAGGGCGCAGCCGAGGTGGGCCTGGACCAGTTCGCTACGCGGGGCGAGAGCGAGGGCATTTTCGCGCAGGAGCTGCACGGCCGAGTCGGGTTGCTGCATGACCATGGCAAGCACAGCCATGCCCAGGACCGGCATTTCGCTTTCCGGACGCGCGGCCTTGGCGCCGTTGAACAGCGCCGCGGCCTCCGCGTAGAGCCCGTGCCACACCGACCAGTAGCCGGTGCGCATCAGGAGTCGGACCAACTCGCCGGAGGTTTCCATGGGAGGAGGGGCGGACCGTCGCCTAGCGCAGGTTGCTGACGGCGTTCTTGGAAGGCTCCTGGATCGCCTTCACCAGATTGGACACCGCGGTGGCGGCGTTCGTCACCTGATTGACGCGCATCTGGAGCAGCACGACCGCACCCGGATCCGAGAAGTCGGTCGAGTTGGAGGCGCCAATCACATTGTTGGTCTGCTGACGGACTTGATCCGCCATCGAGTTGATCGTTTCCCAGACATCGGAGTTGCCGCCGAAGAGAGGGGTGGTGCCGAGGGTGTTGGAGAGGACGGGCATGGCTGTAGTGTCGTTTACGAGGTTATGGGTTGAACTGACCGGGAGGAAATCTGGGCGGCGGAGAAGCGGATGACATCGGCAGCCTTCTCGAGGGCGGTCTCGATCTTCTTTGCCTGTTCGAATTCGAGCGGAGAGAGCCCGCGCTGAAGTTGCTGGCGAATGTCCACCAGCGAGCGGGCGAGAAATTCCTGCACCGAGCGGTGAAACTCGCCGCTGGCATCCTGCTCGAGGGCGAGATCAAACTCGGGAGTGTCGATCGTGGTCATGGTTGGATTGGGCAAGAGGTGCGTGCGGGGACGATTTCTTTTCCGGGTGGCGAGGGTCAATCGACAGGCCGGTTTGGCCGGGGATTTTCACCCGTTTGGGGTAGAGCTTCGATCGGCGGCGGCCACGGGACGGTCGGCCGGCGGCGCTGGTTCCGGCGCCGGGGTCGCGGGCAGCGCCTTCCAGCGCGCTGGATTGAACTCGGCCCCGAGGGTCACCGCATACGTCGCCCCGCCCTTTTCCAGCAACGCCTGCTCCCCGCGTACGGCCACCAGCCGTGTGCCGTCGGGCAGCCGGGCGCCCCGGAAGAGAACGGCACCGTCGCTCAGCCGGATCCACCCCTGCCCGTCGCCGAGGTCCTTCAAACCGATCACCGTGGGCATCGCAGCCGGCTCCACCACCCCGGTCCGCGGCAATGCCGCGGTTGACTCGACCCGCAGCGTGGGCGTGGACGGCGTCGCCGTGTACAGCACGTCCTCGCGGATCCGCTGCAGGCCTGGTATCTCCGCGAGCAGCAGCTGGCGAACCCGCGACCACTCGGCCGCCGAGCGTACGGAGCCCTGGATACGCAGCTCACCGGGGGCCTCGGCGACGGCGTCGAGGGCCAGTTTGCGTTCCGCCAGGAAGGCGCGGGCGGATTCCACCAGCCGCGGTGTGCTCCAGAAACGCTGGGACACCTCCGGGGCCTCCAGACGAAGCGCAGTCGAAAGCTCGCGGTAGGCGACCTCCGAATCGACATAACCCGAGACCACCCATGTGCCGCCCTGATCCTCCAGTGTGAGGGACTGGCCCTCCGGCCGGGCGCGCAGGGCCAGTTCCGCCCGCTCGCGCACGCCGGGAGTCGGCGGTGTGACCGGTGTCGGAGCCCAGTAGAACCAAAGCGCAAGCCAGACCAGCAGCAGCACGCCTCCGAAGCCGGCCACGAACCAGGCGCGCCGCCGTTGCTCGGGACTCGGCCCCTTCGCCGGGATTCCGGTCGCGGTCGGGGTCTTGTCGCTTGCGCCCGGAACCGCCGCGGCCGCGGTTGTCTTCACCTCCGCCGGCGCGACCACCGGCTCCTTTTCCAGCGCCGGCACATCCGCGGCCGAAAGCAACGGCCAGCGCGCCGCCGCCGGACCCAGCACGAGATGGGTGGTGCCAGCCGTGACAAAACCAAACTCGCGCACCGTGCCACGCGCCTCGACACGCTTGCCCTGGGTGAAGACCCGACCCTCAAGGGGTTCGACGGTCAGCACCCCCTTTTCCAAGGTCAGGGCAAAATGCTGGGCCGCCACGAGCACGTCATGAAGGACGAGGTCGCAGTCGGGGTGGGAACCCACCACCAGCCGTCCCGGTTTGAGCAGGACTTCGGCCCCCTGATGAGGACCTGAAATGATCTTGAGCAGCCAATCGCCGGATGCGGACATGGAGGACGTGGTCTAGGGTTGCGGCTGATCACTCACGCGTGGAGCGAGGGAACGGCCCACGAGGTCGTGGGCGCGCCGGGAGACCGCATCGGGATCCGTGGCATTTTTCGGAAGAGGCGATGCTGCCACCGCCGCGCCGGGTCGGTTCAGCCGGGATTCGCGGTGCACGTCGACGAGCCGGGGCGTGATGAAAAAGAAACGCTGCGCCCGGGACCGGTTGTTTTCGCTTCGTTGAAACAAGCGCCCGACCACCGGCACATTGCCGAGCACGGGGACCTGCCGGACATTGTTGTTCTGCCGCTCTACAAAGTATCCCCCAATCAACAACGTTTTATCCCCGGGGACGACGGCCTGCGTGCTGATCGCGCTTTCCCGGGTCGAAGGCACCCCGTCGACCCGCAAGTCACTGAAGGAACCATCCTGCACGTCGACGACGAGCCGGAACGTGATCTCGTCGCCCTCCTGCACCAGCGTCGGCGTGACCCGGAGCTGCACGCCCGCGCGCACATCAAACAGATCCGTTGCATCGCGCCCGGCCACCCGGACGAAGACCGTCTCCTCCTGGCGCAGGCTGGCCTCGACATTCTCGAGAGTGATGACGGACGGACTGGTGACCAACTGCGCCTTGCCTTTTTCTTCCAGTGCACGGATTCGGGTCAGCAGCTCGTAGCCGCTGACCGGAACGAGAACGGAGGTCGACAGACCGGCTCCGCGCACCACGTTCGTGCCATCGACAAAGGCCGGCGTCGATCCGGAGTTGTCGCCATCCCCCTGGTTGAAGGCCCGATCCGCCTCGAAGCCGAGCCGCGCCTTGGTGCCGCTCCGGCCGTCGCCAAAACTGAGAAACTCCACGCCCAGCGACTTGCCGTTGTCGGCATCGATGTCGACCACGGCCGCCGAGATCTCGATCACCGGGCTGGCCACGTCGAGCTGCTCGATGAGCGAAGCGTAGAGCGGAAGCCGCGCAACGGAGTCGCGCACAATGACCGCATTCAACCGCGGCTCCGCCTGGATGAGAGCCCGCTCGCCCTCGGACTCAACACCACCCGGCTGCAGTCCCCGCCCCGCCTGGCTGCGGCCGGAGACACCGGGCTCGGCGACTGGAGCGGGTTCGTCGCGACCCACAGCGGCCAATCCGGTGCCAAAGAGACTCGGGCGGGCCCGTTTGCGATCCGACCCCTCGGAACCGGTCGAGAGCGAGCCAGAGGCCGTGCCCATGATGTTCTGCAAGGCCCGCGCCACCCCCGGCACGACGGTCTGCGCGCCTCCGCCCCGGATCGTGAGGTCTCCGGCGGTGGCGTGTTTGAGCCGAAACACCCGGACCTGCATTTCGGAGGCCTGCGCCCGCGAGGCCTCCGCAGCCTGGGCGGCCAGGGCGTCCGCCTGCTCGGTTTTCGCGCGAGCCTGGCTCTCCAGCGCACGCAGCACGGGTTCCGCCACCTCGAGAAAGGCTGGGCTGCCGCTCAGCGTGAGCACGCCGCCCGCACCGCGCAGCCCAACGGAACGCGCCGCGGGACCGGACGCGAAACCGAGAGACTCAAACGCGGCCAGTGCCTGTTCAAGCGTCACCTGCGGCAGCTCGAGCAGACGGCTGCGACTTTGCGCGGCGGGTGCGATGTGCAGACGCGATCCATCCCAGAACCAGACGAATTCACCAGCGTCACAGACGGCGTCGAGGAACTGTCGTGGCGTCAGTCCGTCAAACTCCCCGGAGATGGACGCGCTGGCCACGCTCTCCGTGAGATCGACCGGCAGCCCTTGTTCAAGAGCGAAGGCGCGCAGCACATCGGCCGCGGGTTTGCGATCCGCGCTGAGAGAAACGCGGTCCCGCCTCCACGGAATGTCCGCCACCAGCGGCGCGGACCCGACCAGCAGGGCGGCACCCAGCCAGCCGAAGCGGCGGAAAAGGGAAAGGATCACGACCGGCCTCCGTTTCCGCCGCCGGACGGAGCGGCCGCCTGCAGTTTCCCGCGCCAGAATTCCAGTTCGTTGAGCATGTCCTCGGCTCCCTTGATCATCTCGAAGCTCAGCCGCTCATTCAGCGGCCACGTCCGCCAGAGCAGCAGGATGTTTTCTTCGTCGTCGAAACTCAGAACCTCGGGCCGGGCCTGGCCCTTGAGCCGGGCGATGTTCCACGTCAGCACCTGCCGCAGGATGTCCTGCTGGTTTTCCCACGACTTGGCCGCGTCGCGTCCAAAGCGTCGAATGACGCCCTCCAGCACCGCCTCATCCGTCGACCACGGTCCGATCCGGAGCACCAAGTCATCGACCTGCAGTTCGTACCGACCGCGCCCATCAGGGGCGGGTGACTCGAGCCCGAGCTCATCGCACAGGGCGCGCACGGCGTTTTTCAATTCGTTCATGGTCGTGTTACATCGAAATCCGGCCGAGCGGCTGGATGGTGATTTCCTCCGTCAGTTCCTGATGCGAGAGCACGGGCAGATCGTAGAACTCCTGCTCGACCAGCTTGCGGGTGTAACGGCGTACATCCATGGACGTGAGCAGCACGGGACGCTGCGTGTTCTCCCAGAGATTGCCGACCTCCTTGCGCACCGACTGCAGCAGCTTCTTCACGCTCGCGGGCTCGAGCGCGAGGTAGGAACCGGCGGAGGTCTGGCGGATTGCCTTGCGGATCTTCTCCTCGACATCGGGCTCAAGCAGGTAGGCCGCGAGGATGTTCTGACCGCGACTGAACTTGTAGCTGATGTAGCGACGCAGGCTGGACCGCACGTATTCGGTCAGGAGCACCGCCTCCTTCTCCTTCTGTCCCCATTCAATCAGGGCCTGCAGGATGGTGCGCAGGTTGCGGATGGAGACGTCCTCCTGCACGAGTCGCTGGAGCACCTCGGTGATCTTCTGCACCGGCAGCACGCGCTGCACTTCACGCACTACCTCCGGGAATTGTCCCTCCATCTGCTCCAGCAGGTACTTGGTTTCCTGCAGCCCGACAAAGTCGCCGGCGTAACGCTTGAGGATGACCGAGAGGTGGTAGGTCAGCACCGGGGTCGGCTTGAGGAACGGCACCCGCGCCTTGCCAAGGGCCGCCACCTGGTCGTCGGCCACCCAGAGCGGACGCAGGCCGGGCAGGAAGGGCTTGTCCTCGACAAAGGGCACACCGAGCATCTTGAGCGTATCGGGTTTTTCCCTCGCGAGCACATGTCCGGCACGGAACATCCCTTCGGCCAGCGGCACCTCGTGGAGCAGAATCCGGTAGCGGCCGTCGGTCAGCGCCTCATTGAATCGAAGATGAATGCCCGGGAAGGGCACGCCGAGGTCGTGATAGAGCGCCTGGCGGACGCGCATGAGTTCATCGTTCATCGACTCGGCGTCGACGGCGCCCTGGCTCGCCGCGGCCACGTCCATGAGCAGAGGCACCGTGATGGAGAATTCGTCGGTGGAGTCTTTTCGTTTGGGCGCAGCCTTCTGCCCCGCCGGCGCCATGGCGGGCAAATCGCGTTTGTCGCGCGGCTCCTTCGCCTTGGCCTTCCGCGTCAGTCCGAAGCCGGCCACGAGGACCACTGTGCCGAGCACAAAGAAAGGAATCGGCGGAAAACCGGGGATCGCAGCGAAGGCCAGCATGAAGCCGCCGGCGATGAACAGACCTTTCGGCTGCGAAAGCAGCTGGCCGAACACGTCACCGCCAAGCGTGCTCGGTCCCTCCTCCGAGGTGCCCACGCGGGTCACGATCATGCCTGCGGTGATCGAAATCAGCAGGGCGGGGATCTGTGACACCAGACCATCACCGATCGTCAGGATCGAATACGTCGCCAGGGCCTTGGGCACCTCCATGCCCTTCTGCAGCACGCCGATGGTGACACCGGCCAGGATGTTGATCGCAGTGATGATCAGCCCGGCGATGGCGTCGCCCTTCACAAACTTCATCGCGCCATCCATCGCGCCATGCAGCTGGCTTTCCTTCTCAAGGTCGTGCCGCCGGCGTTTGGCTTCCGCCTGGTCGATGTTACCCGAACGCAGGTCCGCATCGACGCTCATCTGTTTGCCCGGCATGGCATCGAGCGTGAAGCGGGCGGCGACCTCCGCGACGCGCTCGGCGCCCTTGGTGATGACCACGAACTGGACGATCGTGATGATCAGGAAAATGACGACGCCCACGGCGAAGTTTCCTCCGACAACAAAGTTGCCGAAGGTAAAGATGATGTCGCCCGCGTGCGCCTCCAGCAGGATCAGTCGCGTCGTGGTGATGTTCAGTCCGAGCCGGAACAGCGTGGTGACCAGCAGGAGCGATGGAAACGTCGAGAAGGCCAGCACGTTGGGCACATACATCGACAGCACCAGCAGCAGGATCGAGATCGAGAGGTTGGTCGCGAGCAGCAGGTCCAGCAGCCACGGCGGCACCGGCAGGATCATCAGCGACAGGATCAGCACCACGACGACGGCCAGCAGCACGTCGGCGTATTTGGTGAGTCCCAACAATCGGTTCTGCAGAGTGGCGATACTAGCGTTCATTACGGGGTTCCTTGCGGGCCAGAATCTTCAACAGCACCTCGCGCGCGCCCGGCTCGTCACCGGCCAGCCAGAGTGCCTTGGCATAAATCAGTCCCATGGCGGTGCGGAGATGATCCGGTGCATGCGGGTAGGCGTGGGCAGCCAGCCGGGCGGCGACCTCGGCCCGGCCGGACAGCAGCTCGGCGAGCGCGAGGCAGCGTTCCACCTCGCCGTCCTCCGGCCGGTCCCGGTGCAGGGGACGCAACAAGGTGGCGGCCTCCGCGGCCCGCGCTTGTTCGAGGTGCAGAAAACCCAGGATCATCAACGCGTCGCGTTCATGGGCCGTGAATCGGGGACTGGAGGCCGCCGGGATCATCCTTTGAGCAAAGCG
>Ga0154020_10011576_pt1 | contig 10052 bp, 8 predicted proteins | sample Klosneuvirus_201_FD_109709 | JGI IMG/M metagenome (GOLD analysis project Ga0154020, IMG submission 109709) | Active sludge microbial communities from wastewater, Klosterneuburg, Austria - Klosneuvirus_20160825_MG | ecosystem: Engineered > WWTP > Aerobic digester > Activated sludge | place... | reverse complement strand
CGACGGCAGCCGCGGCCATGGCCGCCGTGTCGTCGGCCCGGCCGGCGCGGCTGGAACGAGTGGTGCCGCGAACCGGCGAACGCTGGAGCGCCGTCGGGCTCGGCACCTGGCTCACCTTCGACATCGCCATCGGCGACGCCGACGCGATGGCCGCGCGCCGCGCCGTGCTGGACCGCTTCTTCGCCGACGGTGGCAGGCTGGTCGACTCGTCGCCGATGTACGGCAACGCCGAGCAGGTGCTCGGCGAACTGCTCGGCGCGACCACCGGCGCTGTGCCGCTGCTGGCCGCGAGCAAGGTCTGGACACCGGTCGCCGCGCTGGGCGATGCGCAGATGGCGCGCTCGCTCGCGCTGTGGCGGCAACCGCGTTTCGACCTGATGCAGGTGCACAACCTGCTGGCCTGGCGCGAGCACCTGAAGACGCTGCGCCGCTGGCAGGACGAGGGCCGCGCGCGGCTGCTCGGCGTGAGCACCTCGCACGGCAGCCGGCACGACGAGATGGCAAAGGTGCTGAAGGTCGAATCGAAGGCGCTCGCGTTCATGCAGATCACGTACAGCCCGGCAGACCGCCGTGCCGAGCCGTTGATGCAGCAGGCGGCGGACCTGGGCCTGGGCGTGATCGTGAACCGGCCCTTCGATGGCGGCAGCCTGCTGCGCCGGCTCGGCCGCGAACCGCTGCCGGGGCTGGCGCGCGACCTCGGCTGCTCGACCTGGGCCGCGCTGGTGCTCAAGTGGGAACTGGCCTTCCCGCCGGTGACCTGCGTCATTCCGGCCACGACACGCGCGGACCACGTGGCGCAGAACCTCGCCGCGATGCACGGGCCCCAGCCCGACACCCGCCAGCGTGCGGCCTTGACAGCGGTCTTCGAGCGGCTGCTCGGCTAGCGCGCGGCACCCGGGCCGCCACGCGTCTACTTCAGGCCGAAGAAGTCGCGCATGCGCTGCAGGATGTCGGCGCGGTGCACCGCCGGTTCGCGCTGTTCCTTGCGGAAGGCTTCCTGGGCGTCGCCGTAGGCGTGCTGGCGCTGCGCCAGGATGGCCGCCATGCTCTCGGCGATGGCCTGGCGTTCGTGGATGATGTCCTCGAAGCTGGCCTTGTCGAGCCGGTAGCACTCGGCGTCGCTGGCGGCCACCACGGTGGCGGCACGCGGCGCGCCCGTCATCAGCCCCATCTCGCCGAAGATGCTGCCCGGCGGCAGCCGCGAGACCAGGCGCCGTTCACCCTGCGGCGGCTGCCACCACACCTCGGCCTCGCCGCTGGCCAGGATGTAGAGCCAGTGCGCGGTGGCGCCCTGGCGGGTGATCACGTCACCGCGCGCAAAGGGGGCGTAGACCAGGCGTTCGGCGATCTTGGCCCGCTCGGTCTCGTCGAGCGAGGCGAAGAGCTCGATGCCGGCCAGGGCCTTCAGGCGGCGCGCCAGTTCACGCTGCCACACCGCCTGGCGGTGCGCCTCGTCCTCCTGCACCAGGTGCACCGACTGGTCGGGTATCGCGATGCGCCAGCCGTTGCGCTGCAGCGTGGCCAGCAGGTGGCAGCGCACGGCCGAGTCGGTGGGGTCGTCGTCCTGCGGGTCGACGAGCCAGTAGCGCAGCGCGTAGCGCACCGAGCCCGCCTCGAAGGCCATCGCCACGCACGAAGGCGCGGGCGTGCGCGCGACGTTCGCGATCCGTGCCTCGGCCGTGCCTTCGGCCACGGCCTGGATCACGCGCGCCGGGCTGACTTCGTAGCCGATGTCGAACCAGATCCAGCGCCGCCAGCGGCCCGTGCCCGGCGCGTCGCCTTCGCCGTTGCCGATGACCGTGAACTTGCCCTTCATCAGCTGCGCGTTCGGGATCACGACACGTTCGCCGTTGCGCGTGAGGATGGCGGTGAAGCGCCACTGGATCTCGACGACACGGCCCGAGAGATCGTCGACCTTGATCCAGTCGCCGATCTCCAGCGAGTTGTCGAGCTGCAGCGCCAGGCCACCGAGGATGTTGCCCAAGGTGTCCTGCATCGCGAAGGCCAGCACCGCGGTGATCACCGCCGAGGTGGCCACCAGGCTGGACAGTTCGACCCCGGCGTAGGACAGCCGCACCATGCCCCACAGCACATAGCCGCCGATGACGACGATGTCCTCGACGATGCGCGGCGTCTGCACGCGCAGTGCCGGCAGCCCGACGCGGAAGACCGCCAGGCCGGCCAGGCGGATCAGCGCCACGCCCAGGCCCAGCAATGCCGCCTGGTGCAGTCCGCGGGCGACATCGGGCGCGCCACGCGCGGCGAACACCGCGGCCAGGGCGTCCAGCAGCAGCCAGAAGCCGAAGAACAGCAGCGAGTGCTTCAGCGTCCTGCGCCCGGACGGCAGGCCTCGGTGCAGCACCACGGCCAGCACCAGCACGGTGGCCAGCAGGTAGGGGGTTTCGTCGCGCCACAGCGTGGCGAGCAGTTCGCTCATCGGGTGGGCAGGCCCCAGGCACCGCTCGAAGCTGCCAGTGGCTTCGGCGGCCGGGGCGGTGGGTTTGCGGCTTGCGGCCTCAATCTGGCACGCGGCCCGGGTGCCGGCGTTGATCCAGGTCAGGGCGGGGCGTCGCCCGTGGCCGCCGACGGCCCGGCCGCGGGGCTCAGGCCACGCGCCCGAACCACCACAGCGACAGCGTCGCCGCCACCACGGCCAGCAGGGCGCCCAGCGCGGCGAAGAGCGCCGTGATCTCGGTCTCCTTGCGCTCGACCACCATGCGCGAGCTGAGCGACTCGTAGACCTTCTTCAGGTCGTCGGCGGTGCCGGCGTAGAAGTATTCGCCGTGCGTCAGCACCGAGATGTTCTTCAGCGTCTCTTCGTCGAGCTTGACACGCATGCTCCAGCCTTCGAAGCCGATGATCTCGCCGCTGGTCGTGCCTATGCCCACGGTGTAGACGCGGATGCCGCGTTCGGCCGCCATCCTGGCCGCGTCCAGCGGGTCGGGGCCGGTGGTGCGCTGGCCGTCGGTGAGCATGATGACGGCGGCCGAACTGTAGGAGCCGGCCGGCACCGGCGTGAAGGGCCTGGCCTCCTTCTTCGCGATGCTGCCGCCGCCGCTGCCGGGGAAGTTGCGCTGGCCGGTGACATGCTGGATCTCGATGCCGTCGTCCGGGAACAGCGTGGCCAGGCTGAGGATGATGCCGCTGCCGGTGGCCGTGCCGCGCTGCAGCTGGAAGCGGTCGATGGCCTTGAGCACGTCGTCGCGGCTGTCGGTGGGCGCCTGCACCACGGCGGCGGTGCCGGCGAAGGACACGACGCCCACGCGCACCTCGCGCGGCAGGTTGTTGACGAAGGCCTTCGCCGCTTCCTGGCTGGCCACCAGACGGTTGGGTTTCACGTCCTCGGCACGCATGCTGCCCGAGACGTCCATTGCCAGCATGATGGTGCGTTCGGCCAGCGGCAGCGTCAGCATGGCGGTGGGCCGCGCCACCGCCAGCAGCAGCGCGGCCAGCGCCAGCAGCAGCAGCAAGGGCGGCACGTGCCGGCGCCAGCCCGGGCCGCGCCCCGCGGCCAGCCGGGCGACCTGGATGCTGGCCAGGCGCACGGTGGTCCTGCGCTTGCGCTTCAGCACCCAGAAGTAGAGGCCCACCAGCAGCGGCAGCAGGGCCAGCAGCCACAGCATCGTCGGCCACACGAAGCTCATGGTGCGGCCTCCGCGAGCAGCGCCGCGCGGCGCAGCGTGGCGGGAAAGCGCAGCGGCACCTTCAGGCGCGCGCGCTGACGGCGCAGGTCGGCAAAACGCATCAGGGTCTCGAGCAGGTCGTCGTCGGTGGCCAGTTCCATCACGTCGGCCCCGCTGTGCGCCAGGCTGTCCATGAGCGCGGCTTCCTGCGCCTCGGCGATGGCGGCGTAGCGCTCGCGGAAGGCGGGGTCGGAGGCGTCGACGAAGACCTGCTCGCCGGTCTCGGCGTCTTCCAGCGTGACGAGGCCCAGATCCGCATGCGCGGGCAGCGCCATCTCCAGCGGGTCCCACAGGCGCACGGCGACGACGTCGTGGCGGCGCGCCAGGCGGGCGAGAGCGTCCTGCCAGCCAGGCTGGCTGATGAAGTCGGACACCACGAACACCAGGGCGCGGCGCTGGATCAGGTTGTCGGCGGCCTTCAGCAGGTCGGCCAGCGCGGTGCCGGTGCCCGCGGGCTGCGCGGCCTGGGGGGCGCACATGCGCTGCAGCAGTTCCAGCACATGCGGCCGGCTGGCGCGCGGCGGCATCAGGCCGTGCACGGCCGACCCGTACAGCAGCGCGCCCACCCGGTTGCCGTGCCGCGTGATCACGCGCGCCAGCGCCGCCACGAAGCCCGACGAGACGTTCAGCTTGGTCGTGCCGGCGCTGCCGAAGTCGACGCTGCCCGACAGGTCGAGCAGGAACCACGCGTTCATGTCGCGGTCTTCGTGGAACTGGCGCACGTAGGGCTGCTGCAGCCGGGCGGTGACGTTCCAGTCGATGTGGCGCACGTCGTCGTGGGCCTGGTATTCACGCAGGTCGGCGAGATCGACGCCGGCGCCGCGCCACAGGGTGCGGTAGTCGCCCTGCAGCAGGCCGTCGAGCTTGCGGATCACCGTCCATTCCAGCTCGCGCAGCAGCTGGTCGGGCGGGGTGGCGGGCCGCTCAGGCATGGCGCAGCGGCGCGTCGGGCGGCGGCAGCTTCTTCAGCAGCCGCTGCACCAGGGCATCGGGCGTGATGTTCTCGGCCAGCGCCTCGTAGCTGAGCACCAGCCGGTGCCTGAACACGTCGGGCACGAGGTCGACCATGTCCTCGGGCAGCACGTACTTGCGGCCGCGCATCATCGCCAGCGCCTTGGCGCCTTCGATCAGGCCGATGGTGGCGCGCGGGCTGCAGCCGTAGGTGATGTGGCGCGCCATGTCGGCCAGGTCGACCTTCGCCGGCCGGCGCGTGGCACCCACCAGCTTCACCGCGTACTGCATCAGCGCCGGGTCGCAGAACACGGCGCGGCATTCGCGCTGCAGCGCGGCGAGCTGGTGCGTGTCGGCCACGGCGTTGATGTCCACCGGCGCGCCGGTCACGCGTTCGGCGATGACGAACTCTTCCTCGTCGCTGGGGTAGTCGACCAGCACCTTCATCATGAAGCGGTCGACCTGGGCTTCGGGCAGCGGGTAGGTGCCCTCGGTCTCGATCGGGTTCTGCGTCGCCATCACGACAAACGGGTCGGGCACCTTGTGCGTCTCGCCGGCGATCGTCACCTGGCGTTCCTGCATCACTTCCAGCAGCGCGCTCTGCACCTTGGCCGGCGCGCGGTTGATCTCGTCGGCCAGCAGCAGGTTGGCGAACACCGGCCCCAGGCTGGTGCCGAACTCGCCGCTCTTCTGGTTGTAGATGCGTGTGCCGACCAGGTCGGAAGGCACGAGGTCGGGCGTGAACTGGATGCGCTTGAAACTGCCGCGCACGGTGCGTGCCAGCGTCTTCACGGTCAGCGTCTTGGCCAGCCCGGGCACCCCTTCCACCAGCAGGTGGCCCTGCGCCAGCATGGCCACGAGCACACGTTCGAGGAAGTGGTCCTGCCCGACGACGACGCGCTTGACCTCGTAGAGGATGCGCTCCATCAGCGTGGCGGTGGCTTCGGCGGGTTGGTCCATGGGTGCAACGTGGGATGTGGGGTGGTCGTTCCGATCAAGGCCTTGCGCGGAACCGGCTCTGCCGGGCCGCAGCAAGAGCCCCCTCGGGGGGTAGCGAGCGATAGCGAGCTTGGGGGTCCATCAGAATGGCGGCATGCCGGCGGCGTTGGCGGCATTCTCGATCGGCACCGCGAAGCCGATGCCGATGAAGGTGCGCTGCTCCGACGGGTTCAGGATCGCGGTGACGACACCCACGACCTGGCCGTCCATCGTGACCAGCGGCCCGCCGCTGTTGCCGGGGTTGGCCGCGGCGTCGAACTGGATCAGGTTGGACAGCGGCTTGTCGTCGGCCTTGTCGCCTTCGCCGGAGCGGAACTGGCGCTTCAGCCCGGACACCACGCCGTAGCTCACCGACGGGCCGATGCCGAAGGGGTGGCCGACCGCGATGACGTGGTCACCGGGCCGCAGGTCGCCCGTGCTGCGCATGGTGGCGGCTTCCAGGTCGTCGGGCAGGCTCTCGGCGCGCAGCACCGCGAGGTCGTTCTCGGGCTGCGCGCCGACCATCGTGGCGTCGCTCTCGTGGCCGTTCGCGAAGCGCACGCGGATCTTCTTCGCGCCCGTCACCACGTGCAGGTTGGTCAGGATGGTGCCGTTGTCGATGATCACCACGCCGGTGCCCAGGCTGCGCTCCATCGCGCGCTGCTCGGGCTTGTCCTCGCCTTCGTCCTTGTCGTCCATCAGGCCGACGACACGCACCACCGAGGGCAGGATGGCCTCGTAGGCCTTGGCGGCGGCCGAGGGCAGGGCTTCCTTCTCGAGCGACTGGCGCACGGCGGCGTCGATGTCGTCCTGGGTGATGACGCGCTGCCCGGGGCGCAGCTGCAGCAGGCCCAGGATGAGCGCCGCGGTGAGCAGGGCGCCGCCGGCGGCCCACAACGCGGCGGTGAGGCGCGACGCGCGTGCCGGGCCGTCGGGGCGGGCGGGCGCGGGCGCAGGCCCGGCAGCGCCGGCAGGCGCCGCGGCGGGTGCGCCGGCCGTCGACGTGTCGCCGCGGCGCGGCGAACGGCTGTACAGCGGGGCCTTCTTCATGGCGTTGCGGGCATGTCGAAAAGCACGGTATCACGTTGCGCGCCCCGCTGCATCGACCGGCCCCCGGGCCGGGGCATCATCGCGGCATGGGCCCCGCCTGGACCGACAGCCACTGCCACCTCGACGCCGCCGAGTTCGACGCCGACCGCGCCGACGTGGTGCAGCGGGCGCGTGCCGCCGGCGTGCGCACGCTGGTGCTGCCGGCGGTGGCGGTGGCCCATTTCGACGCCGTGCGCGAGGCCGCGCACCGCTTCGATGCCGCCTACGCGCTCGGCATCCACCCGCTTTTCGTCGGCCAGGCCGACGACGCCGACCTCGACCACCTGGCCGCCGCGCTGCACGCCCACCGCGACGACCCGCGCCTGGTGGCGGTGGGCGAGATCGGCCTGGACCACTTCGTGCCCGCGACCGGACCCGGGCGCCAGCCGGCGCTGGCACGTGACCTTGCCCGCCAGGAGCACTTCTACCGCGCCCAGCTCAAGCTGGCGCGCGACGCCGGCTTGCCCGTCATCCTGCACGTGCGGCGCTCGGCCGACGCGCTGCTGGCGGGGCTGCGGCGCGTCGCCGTGCCCGGCGGCATCGCGCACGCCTTCAACGGCAGCGCGGTGCAGGCGGCAGCCTTCGTCGCGCTGGGCTTCCGGCTCGGTTTCGGCGGCACGCTCAGCTTCGAGCGGGCGCTGCAGATCCGCCAGCTGGCGCAGACCCTGCCCGAGACCGCCCTGGTGCTGGAAACCGACGCGCCCGACATCCCGCCGCAGTGGCTCTACCGCGACGCCGAGGCGCGCCGTGCCGGCGCGGCGCAGGCGCGCAACGAACCGGCCGAGCTGCCGCGCATCGGCGCCGTGCTGGCCGCGCTGCGGGGATGGACGCTGGAGGACACGGCGCGCATCACCAGCGCCAACACGCGCGCCGCGCTGCCGCGGCTGGCCGCGGCGGTCGACATGTCGAGGCAGGACGCGGGGTGACGGTCGATGCAGCACCGCCGTCGCGTGCGGCACAGGGCAGGGCGCCGGGCCTCGGCCCGCGCCTGCAGGGGCTGCCGCCGGTGCTGTCGCGCCGCACGCGGCTGCTCGTGCTGGGCAGCTTCCCGGGCGTGGCTTCGCTGCAGGCGCAGCAGTACTACGCCCACTCGCGCAACGCCTTCTGGCCGCTGCTGGGTGCGCTGTGGGGCATCGACCTGGCCGCGCTGCCCTACCGCGAGCGCCTGGCGCAGGTTCGCCGTCGCGGCCTGGGGCTGTGGGATGTCTACGCCAGCTGCCGGCGCGAAGGCAGCCTCGACCAGGCCATCGAGGCGCCCGAGTTCAACGATCTGGCCAGCCTGCGCCGCCGCGCGCCGGCGCTGCGGCTGGTGGCGCACAACGGCGGCGAATCGGCGCGCGCGATGCGCCACGTCGCGGCGCTGGGCTACCCGGTGCTGCGCCTGCCTTCCACCAGCCCGGCCAACGCCGGCTGGACCTTCGAACGCAAACTCGCGGCCTGGCGTGCCGCTTTCGACCAGGCAGGACTGCTGAACCCATGAGCCCCCGGAATTCCGCGAAGTCGCGACCGTTCGACCTGCCCGCCGTGACGCTGTCCGAACACGACGGCGTGCGCTACCTGCACCTGGATTCGATCTGGATCCAGGGCGGCATGCGCATCAGGAAGCCGCAGGTGGTGGCCATCGACTACGTGCAGCGCATGCTGGCCAGCCTGCTGTGGCTGCCCGGCGACACGCTGGGCGAAGGGCAGGCCGTGCAGCTCGGGCTGGGCGCAGGGGCCCTCACCCGCTTCACGGCGGTGCAGCTGAAGATGGCCACCACGGTGGTCGAGATCAATCCGCAGGTCATCGAGGTCAATGCCGCCTGGTTCCACCTGCCGGCAGCGGCCGAGGTGGTGCGCGGCGACGCCGGCGACTGGCTGGTGCATCAGGCCCGGTCGGCGCCGGCCAGCGTGCGGCTGCTGCACGTCGACCTCTACGACGAGGAGGCCGCGGCGCCGGTGCTCGACAGCGAGGACTTCTACGCCGGCTGCCGCGCGGTGCTCGAAACTGGCGGGCTGATGGCCGTCAATCTCTTCGGCCGGCATGCCAGCTTCCATGCCAGCATCGCACGCATTGCCGCAGCGTTCGGCAGCCATCAGGTGTGGAGCCTGCGCCCGACGCGCGAAGGCAACACGGTGGTGGTGGCCGGGCGCGACGTGGTGGTGCCGGCGCGCGACGAACTGGCGGCACGCGCGGCCGCCATCGAGGCGCGATTCGGGGCCCTGGGGCTGCCGGCGCGCAAGTGGCTGCGCATGGTGCGACCCTACCAACCCCTGGATGCGCCGTCGCCGCCCGCGGTCTGAGCGCCTTCCTGCCCCTACCGTCGACGGACACTGCAGCATGACCCGGTCCAAGCCCGCCGCCCCTTCCCCCGCCCGCGCGGCTGCCGCGGGCGCCGACGGCCATGCCGCCGCGCCCCCGGTGCTGGCTTCGGTGCCGCCGGGCCTGGGCGCGCCCCCCAAGGGCCGGCTGGAATGGCCGCAGCTGCTGGGCTGGCTGCACGACGACGGCTGGATCGGCGCCGAAGACGCCGAGCGCGTGGCGGCACGCTTCCGCGCCGGCGCATCCAGCCTGCACGCGCTGGTGCGCCTGGGCGCCGCGGGCCTGGCCCACCAGCGCAGCGGCAAGGCGCTGGACACCGAGGCCTTGACCGAATGGCTGGCCGGCCGCTGCGGGCTGCCCTACCTGCGCATCGACCCGCTGCGCGTCGACGTCGGGCGTGTCGCCGACGTGATGAGCGTGCAGTACGCCGAGCTGCGCCGCGCGCTGCCGGTCACCGTCACGCCGACCGAAGTCACGATCGCCACCGCCGAGCCCTACGACACCGGCTGGGTGGCCGAGATCGAGGCCCACACGCGCCGCCACGTGCGCCTGGTGGTGGCCAACCCCGACGAGGTGCGCCGCTACACCACCGAGTTCTACGCCCTGGCGCGCAGCGTGCGCGCGGCGCAGAAGAGCGGCGAGAACGCCGCCACCGCCAGCTTCGAGCAGCTGGTGGAACTGGGCAAGAGCAGCAAGGCGCTGGACGCCAACGACCAGGGCGTGGTGCAGGTGGTCGACTGGCTGTGGCAGTACGCCTTCGACCAGCGCGCCAGCGACATCCACCTCGAACCGCGGCGCGACAAGGGCGCGATCCGCTTCCGCATCGACGGCGTGCTGCACACCGTCTACCAGGTGCCGCTGACGGTGATGAGCGCGATGACCTCGCGCATCAAGCTGCTGGGCCGCATGGACGTGGTGGAGAAGCGCCGCCCGCTGGACGGCCGCATCAAGACGCGCCGCCCGGAAGGCGTGGAAGGTGCCGGCGGCGAGGTCGAGATGCGCCTGTCGACGCTGCCCACCGCCTTCGGCGAGAAGATGGTGATGCGCAT
>Ga0154020_10011575_pt1 | contig 10052 bp, 9 predicted proteins | sample Klosneuvirus_201_FD_109709 | JGI IMG/M metagenome (GOLD analysis project Ga0154020, IMG submission 109709) | Active sludge microbial communities from wastewater, Klosterneuburg, Austria - Klosneuvirus_20160825_MG | ecosystem: Engineered > WWTP > Aerobic digester > Activated sludge | place... | reverse complement strand
TGGATCGTCCGGACGGATCGAAAATGCGCATCGGATTCCGTCCTTTCGCGGTGCAAATTTCGTCGGACACCTCGGCCTATCGCTGTCGTGCCGTGTTGCGTCACACCTTTTTCCTCGGCGTGATGTTGCGGCTAGAGCTTGAGTTGCCCTCAGGGCTGGTAATTCGTTCCCGCATGACGAAGGAGGAGTATTCCGCGTTGGGATTGAAGGACGGCCAGGAAGTGTCGTTCATTATCAAGCGCTACCGGATCCTCCGCGGAGAAGGCGAGCCGCTCTCCCCCGAAATTCATTCCGGCGACACGGCGTTCTCGACGCACGGCGCGGGGATTTAGGCCTGCCGCCGCGGAGGTTGGTCGCAACTTTTTCGCGGCTCCGGTGTGATTCTGGGCATGAAGTTATCGAAATCTTCTGCCCGTAGGGTAGGGCTGTACTTCTGGAGAGAGTGGGTCAAACCCCTATTCATCGCCGCAGCCATCGTGCTGCCCTTCAAATCGGCTATTGCGGACTGGAACTGGGTTCCAAGCGGCTCGATGAAGCCAACGATTCTTGAGGGCGATCTCGTCTTAGTGAACAAGCTGGCGTTCGATCTGAAAATCCCGTTTACGCTTCGGCGGATTGCCGCGTGGAGCGATCCGATGCGAGACGATGTGGTCGTCTTCTTTTCTCCGCATGATGGTCAGCGGTTGGTGAAGCGTGTGGTAGGAGTTCCCGGGGATCGGATTGAACTGCGGAACGGAATTCTATTTCGTAATGGAGTTGCAATGACCTATGAGCCGGTTCCAGTCGCGCCATTCAAGCGGGAGATCTACGAGGATGCTATGCCTTCGATCAACCGGGAACGTTCGAACTCAGCAAGTCACCTGGTGCTGAGTCTTCCAAACAAGGCGGGCATTCGAGATTTGCCGGAGATGACCGTCCCCGAAGGTAGTTACTTCATGATGGGCGATTCTCGCGACAACAGTTTCGATTCAAGGTTCTACGGCGTCGTGGGGAGGGAGCAGATAGTCGGGAAAGCCGGTCGAGTTGTGATGTCGTTCGACAAGAATCACTCCTATCAGCCGCGGTGGGGAAGGACTCTGGCTGAGTTTCAGCGGTAGACGGTCCTGTTACTTCGAAAAACGCTTCAAGTCCTCTTCAAGGAACTTGGTCACGTCCTTGAATTTCGCGACGTTCGCGGGGTTCAGTTCCATGAGCAGGCGGTGAGCTTCGAGGCAGGTCTTGGTGGTTTCCGCGCGATCACTGCTCGCGGCGGTGGTCGCCACCGGACTGAGCTCGTTGGTTACTGGCGCGGTGCCACGGATGATCTTGAAGAGATGCGCGATGCCGAGGTTCTCCAGCATGTCGAACACCCGGTCGCTGGGGTTCAGGAGTTCGAGGGAGGCCGCGGTGGAGCCATTGTTCTGCTGGCTGAATCTCACGCCGAGCCCTGCGAGCACGCCGAGGAACGTGCTGTCCATCAACTGACACTCGGTGGTGTCGATCACGAAACGGTGGTGGCCCTTCTCGTGGAGGTGGTTGATCAGCGTCTTGAAATCGATGCTGCACTGAAAATTGGCCCGCCCGGAAAGCTTGATGCAGACGAACTGGTCGCCGACCCACACCGATACGCTGGCTGTCCCGTTACTCATGTAGACGTTTCGCTACAGAAACTATCGGTGGACGCTCCGGGTGAGTCAAGAAACCCTTCCCGCCGTGAAATTGGATCGGGGAGATGCTGAGCGGTAAACGCCGTGACCGGAAATAGATGGCATCTGGGAGATTGCGTTTCCGCGGTGGCCCGCCCTAACGTCGTTCGCCTTTTCCAGTCATTGAATCGGCGCATTGATGTCCAGTTCTCTTGAACAGAAAATTCCGGCGGTGATCTATTGCGATCCTCAGATCGGGTCCATCCGGATCGCGGCGTTGACGTTGTTGGATCGTCTGGTCGTCGCCTTGCATCGCGGCGGTTGTAGAGCAATTCACGTGGTGTGCCCGGGACCGGTTCCGGACATGCGCCGCGCGCGCGCACTGGGTATTTCCGTTCAGACAGCCGCCGCTGCGCCCCAGATCAGCGGATCCGTTTTGGTCGCCAGCTGCAGCGTGCTGATTCAGCCCGTAGACGTGAAAGCGGTAATAGGTAAGAGCGGCCGCCTGAGCGATTCTGCCGGGGCGCTCCTGCCGGTGGGCGTGACTGCGGTTTTGCGAGCTGCGCTTTCGGAGGTTGAGGCCGCTTTAGAACAAATTCCCGTAGTGCGAGCGAGCGGCGTGGCGGGCAATGTGGATGATCGGGAATCCGCGACCCGGATGGAGCGCCAGCTCTGGGCGTCCCTCGGTAGTACCAGCGACGGTGTCGTGGACACTTACTTCAATCGCCCGCTTGGCCGCTTTCTTTCGAAGGTTCTGATTCACACGCCCGTGACGCCCAATCAAGTGACCGTGGTCTCGGCGTTGGTGGGGTTGGTGAGCGCGTGGTTTTTCGCGCAGGGGAATTATGCGGCGGGAATCATCGGTGCCATTCTCCTTCAGCTGTCGGCGCTGATTGATTGCGTGGATGGCGACATCGCTCGCGTGGTCTTCAAGGAATCGCCGATTGGCAAGTGGCTGGATCTCGGACTCGATCAAGTGGTGCATGTCGCGGTCTTTGCGACGCTGGCGGTCGGTTTGCATCGCGCGGGCATCGACGCTCCCGTGATGTGGCTGGGCATCAGCGCGGTGGCGGGCGCGGTAATTTCTTTTCCGGTAGTGGTGCGCGCAAGGCGTCTCACCACGGCGGAGGATACGCGGCTGGAGAAGTTCATCGATGCCGCATCCACGCGTGACTTCACGGCGCTGATTCTTTTCCTCGCGGTCATTGGACACCTCGAATGGTTCCTGTGGTTGACCGGGATTACCGTTCACATCTTCTGGGTGACGGCGTTGATTCTTCAATTGCCCAAGAGCGCTGGAAAGTCGGCGACCAGTTCCGGCGCATGAAGGTCGCCATTCGCGTCATCCTCCTGCTGTTGGGCGTGGCGTTGTTTGCCTGGTTTGTGCAGCGGGCCGGGCCGGGAGAGATCTGGAAAACCTGCTTGAATCTCGGCTGGTATGCGCCACTCACGCTCATCCCCTACGGCATCGTTTACTTCGCGGACACGATGGGCTGGAAGTTCGCCTTCGCTTCGCGTGCGTTGAAGGGGATTGGCTTCTGGACGCTTTATCGCGTCCGCTGGTGCGGAGAAGCCGTCAACAATGTGGTTCCTTCCGCCTACGTGGGAGGCGAGGCGGTGAAGGTTTACCTGATGCACAAGCGCGGTGCGGACGCTGGTGACGTGGCGGCGAGCGTGATCATCGGACGGTCCATGCAGACGCTCACGCAGGTGATGTTTATTGCGCTGGGTTCGGCGGCGTTTCTGACGCTGGCTCCAGCGGATTCCGGCGTGCGAACGGGGCTGCTCGTGGTGCTCGCAGGCAGCGTGCTGGCGGTTGCGGTGTTGTTCTGGCTGCAAACGCGTGGGTTGTTTTCAATGATCTTCCGCGCGGTTGAAATGTTTGGCATGAAGCTGGAAGCGTTGGAGGCGAAGCGGACGAAGCTGAAACGGATTGATGAACTCGTCGTGGAGTTCTATCGCAAGCAGCGCGGACGGGTTGCGGCCAGCGGAGGCGGATACTTGTGCGGCTGGTTGCTCGATACGATGGACATCTTCCTCGTGTCTTGGCTGGTCGGCATGCCGATCACTTGGACGCAAGCGCTGGCCATCGAGGCGTTCATTGGCGTGGCGAAAGTGCTGGGACTGTTTGTGCCGGGAGCGATCGGTGTGCAGGAGTCTGGCATTGCCCTCGTTTGCCGGCTCGCGGGTTTGCCGGATGCGCTGGGCCTCTCCTACGCCATCATTCGTCGCGGTCGTGAGGTGGTTTATGCTTCCATTGGATGGTTGCTGCTTTACGCTGAGGAAGCGTCATTGAAAGGGATTTCCGGCCGGATTGCCGCCGAAACCCGCACTGAATTATGAGAGCATTTATCTACGCCGCCGGTCGGGCGACCCGCCTCGGACCCGAGTATGCACGCCGTCCGAAAATCCTGATCGAACTCGGCGGACGTTCGCTGCTCGAATGGCATGTGATGCGGTTGCGCGAAGTTGGCGTCACGGAGTTGACCATCATCACTGGACATGAACGGGAACAGATCGCTGTGGAGTTGCCAAGGCTGTCGCAGGCGCATGGCTTAAAGATTTGCGAGATTCACAACGCGAACTTCACCGAGGGCAGTGTGCTGAGCTTCGAAGTTTCACTGACGACGGTTCTCGCGGGTAATGATTCCGTGCTGCTGATGGATGGTGACGTGCTTTATCCGGCGGAGATGCTGCGTCGCCTGATTGTGTCCCGGCACGCCTCGGCGCTGCTCGTGGATCGGAACTATTCGACGGCGGATGACGATCCGGTCCTCGTGCCGATGCGCAGTGGTCGTCCATTTGATTTCGTGAAGCGTTGGACGGGTGAGGCAGAGCAAATTGGGGAATCGATCGGCTTCTTCAAAGTTTCGCCGGCGGAGCTTCAGATCATCGCCAGCGAGACCCGCAAGCGAACGGTGGGCGAGGGCCGCCTGGATTCTTACGACGATGTGCTGCGAGTCCTGGTCAAAGCCGACCGCTTCGGCGCCGAGGATGTGACGGGGCTGCCTTGGACGGAGGTCGATTTTCCGAAGGACGTCGAGTACGCGCGAAACGAGATTTTACCGGCGCTGGCTGGCTCGACGATTCGTGGTGTCTAGGGCAGGCCACGGTCGGACGCTTGCCGCGCGGGTCGACAGCGGCACGGACTTCAATCCATCGCGGCGTGAGTGAATTCATCGATCGAATCGAGCAGGGAATTGTTTCCCGACGATTGCTGCTGCGAAGTCAGCGGCTGCTGGTGGCGGTTTCCGGGGGAGTTGATTCAATGGTGCTGCTGCACGTGCTGGCGCGAATGGCGCCGAAGCATCGCTGGCAGCTTGTCGTCGCGCATTTCAATCATCAGCTCCGCGGTCGAAGCAGCGATGCGGATGAGCGGCTCGTTCGTGAAACAGCGCGGAAGCTGCGGCTGACCTTCGCGTCCGGTGGCGCGGATGTGAAACGCGCGGCGCGTGAAGGAGGATTATCCATCGAGATGGCGGCTCGACGTTGTCGGCATGATTTCTTTTCGCGGGAAGCGAAGGTGCGCGGCATCCGGCGGATCGTGTTGGCGCATCACGCGGAGGATCAGGTGGAATTATTTTTCCTTCGGCTCCTTCGCGGGGCCGGTCCGCAGGGGCTTGCCGGAATGAAAGTGCTGGCGCCGTCGCCTTGGGATAACGCAGTAAAACTCGTGCGTCCATTGTTGGAGTGTTCGCGTGACGAAATTGAGGCGTTTGCATCGGCGGAGGGAGTCCGGTTTCGCAACGATGCTTCCAATGCTTCCTCGGAATTCCTGCGAAACCGGGTTCGGCATGAGCTGTTGCCGTTGTTGCGTTCCCAGTTTCAGCCGGCGTTAAGCAAGGTTGTGTTACGACAGATGGAAATCCTCTCGGCGGAGAACGATTTCATGGACTCTGAGTTGAACCGCCTTCTTTCGAAGCCTCTGGCGTCTTTCGACGCTCTGCCTGTCGCCTTGCGACGTCGAGTTCTTCAGAAACAACTCGAACGCGAGGGAGTCGCGCCCGAGTTTGAATGGATCGAATCGCTGCGCTCCGCGGCGGGGAAGGTGATTTCTATCTCGGGCGATGTCTCGGTTTTCCGCGACGAATTTGGGCGATTACTCGTGCGGCGTTCGGGGACTGTTCCGCGGAGCGAGGCGGAGGTTCGGCTGTCTTTGTCGCGAAAATCAGGGCAGGGCACATTCGCTGGCCTGTCTTGGAACTGGACGCGCTTGCTCGTGAAGGGCGGACGACTGCCGAAGTTTGCGACTGGCACGGAGTGGTTTGATGCGGACCGGGTTGGACGCGATGTGGTGTTGCGTCACTGGCGGGCCGGAGATCGCTTTCAACCGATTGGAATGGCGACCTCCCAGAAGCTTCAGGATCTCTTTACCAACCTAAAGGTGCCGCGGGCTGAACGAGTTCAGCGCGTGGTGGCGACGACGGCTGCCGGCGAAATCTGGTGGGTGGAGGGCTTGCGAATCGGCGAGCTGTTCAAGCTGCATTCCTCGACACGGACGCGTTTGCGGTGGTCGTGGCAGCGGCGGCATTCAAATTGCGGTGTGCAGTAATTGCCGGGTTCGCCGATAAACTGGCGTGACACCGTGGCTTTCAGCATGTCTTTCATGCTCGACAACGCAGATGCGCGACTTTGAAATGGCGCAATCGGGTACGGTTTGATGAGCGCTGGTTGCGTGGGTTGAAACCCATGCTAGGCTTCGGCGAGAGAACGGAAATTTCATGTCCGACGAAAATAACAACAAAGACGACGAGCGCGGCGGCAAAAAGAGCGGAGAATTTCGCGTCCCGCCCCGCACATACATCATCTGGATCGCCATTCTCGGAGCCATTCCGCTGTTGATGGTCTTCCGCAACGCCGGGCCAGCGTCATCCGAGGCGCTGACGCAGACGCAGTTCATGCAGGCGTTCGCTTCGAACCAGATCGTGCAGGGCACCATCGCGTATGATCCCCAGTCGTTATTGCATGAAGTGCGCGGCAAGTACTTCAAGCTCGACAGCGAAGGGAAAAAAATTGGAGGCGGCGCCAAGGGAGATGAACCCCTTCCATTCATTGCGAAGGTCCGCTTGACGGACAAATTCGAAGACAAGCTTCTGGAAAGCGGAGCATTTGAGACGCGCGCGCCGAATACAGTTTTGCTCGGCTTGGCTTACAGCTTGGGGCCGATTCTGATTCTGGGATTACTCATTTGGTTCTTCTTCATCCGCCAGATCAAGATGGCGGGCAAGGGTGCGTTAAGCTTCGGCAAGAGCAAGGCGCGGATGCTCACCAAGGAAAAGAACAAGACGACCTTCAAGGACGTCGCTGGTGTCGAAGAAGCCAAGGAAGAGGTTTCTGAGCTGGTGGATTTCCTGAAGGATCCAAAAAAGTTTCAAAAGCTCGGTGGTCGCATTCCGAAAGGTATTTTGATGGTCGGTTCGCCGGGAACGGGCAAGACGCTTTTGGCGAAGGCCATCGCCGGGGAAGCCGACGCCGCGTTCTTCAGCATCAGCGGATCAGATTTCGTGGAAATGTTCGTGGGCGTCGGTGCGAGCCGCGTGCGCGACATGTTCGAGCAGGCGCGCAAAAACACGCCGTGTCTGATCTTCATCGACGAAATTGATGCGGTCGGACGCAGCCGTGGTCACGGATTGGGCGGTGGCAACGATGAACGCGAGCAGACGCTGAACGCGTTGCTGGTGGAGATGGACGGATTCGATACCACCGAAGGTATCATCATTATCGCAGCGACCAATCGTCCGGATGTTCTCGATCCCGCGCTGCTGCGTCCGGGTCGGTTCGATCGCCAAATTACGGTCAATCTTCCGGATGTCCGCGGACGTGAAGCGATTCTCAAAGTTCACGCCAAGAACGTGAAGCTCGATCCGACGGTCGACCTCGCAGTGATTGCTCGTGGAACTCCGGGTTATTCAGGCGCTGAACTGGCCAACCTGTTGAACGAAGCCGCGCTCCTGGCTGCTCGCACGGGAAAGAAAGCCGTCGGCATGTCAGAACTTGAAGAGGCGCGCGACAAAGTTCGCTGGGGACGCGAGCGCCGGACTTTGGCCATGTCCGATGAAGAGAAGCGCGATACAGCGTGGCATGAAGCGGGTCACGCGCTCGTAAACGTCCTTCTCAATAACACGCATCCTTTGCACAAGGTGACGATCATTCCTCGCGGCCGTGCGCTGGGCATGACGATGATGCTTCCCGAAAAGGACGTTCTTAGTCAGAGCCGCAAGCGTCTCATGGATGACATTGCGGTGACGATGGCCGGACGCATCGCGGAAGAAATGGTTTCCCAGGACATCTCCAGCGGAGCGTCCGGTGACATCCAAATGGCCACGCAGATGGCGCGGGCAATGGTGACCCAATGGGGCATGAGCGACCGGTTGGGAATGATTCAGTATGGCGACTCCAACGAATATGTCTTCCTCGGCCGCGAAATGGGCCGCAGCAAAGATTACAGCGAGGCCACGTCTCAATCCATCGATGCCGAGGTCAAACGCATCATCGACGAGAACTTCCAGCGAGCGAAGGATTTGATCCACGCCAACCGTGACAAACTTGAGATGATTGCGAAGGCGCTGCTCGAGTTCGAAACGCTGGAAGGTGCGCAGGTGATTGATATTGTTCGCACGGGAAAATTCACTCCTCCTCCGCCGCCGGCTCAAGTTGGTCCTCCGACGGGAGCTCAAGCGGTGACTCCGCTTCCCGAAGTGATCAAGCCGGTTCCTCCGAAGATTGATCCCGGACTGGGGTCTCCGGCTCCAGCTCCGGCTTAGCCTTGGTCTGACTCTGCTTTCCGCTGCCTCCCCGCTGGTTTTCGACCGCTGGGAGGCAGTTTCGTTTTGCAATGGCTTTGACTCACCCAGTGCGGATTGCCTAGCCTGTCGGTCATGATTATTGCGCCATCTCTGCTCGCCGCCAACTTTGGCCAGTTCGCCAAAGAGACCGTTCGCGCGAGCAAGGCCAAGGCGGATTGGTTGCACCTCGATATCATGGACGGCCACTTCGTTCCGAACATTTCGTTTGGTCCTGAAGTGGTGCGTGTGCTCCGGCCCCTGACGAAGATGACCTTCGATGTCCATTTGATGTGCTCGAAGCCGGAGATTCTCCTCGAGCCGTTTGCCAAGGCGGGCGCGGATTTAATGACCATCCATGTCGAGCTCGGCGAGCGCGTTCCTCAACTCCTTTGGAAAATTCGTTCGCTGGGAGTGAAGGTTGGTCTCGCGGTGAACCCGCCCACAGCCATCGCAAACGTGGAGCCCTACCTCAATCAAATCGACCTTCTCCTCGTCATGACCGTGAATCCCGGTTTCGGCGGCCAGCCATTCATTCAGGAGATGCTGCCGAAAATTCAGCAGGTGGCTGCCTGGCGACGCGAGCGCGGGCTGAATTTCCATCTCGAAGTGGATGGCGGTATCAACCAGAAGACGGCGGTGGAGTGCGCGCGCGCGGGAGCAGATACCTTTGTGAGCGGCACCGCGCTGTTTGGGCAGCGGCAACTGGGGCGTGCGATCACGAAAATGCGCGAGTCAGTGACCCGCGCGGCGGTGGACATGGCGCCGTCGGTTCTCACCTTGACTTCCTAAGCGGGGCGCGTCTCGGCCGTTTCTTGTTCGTCCGACTACACACTAGACGCCCCCCGTCGTTTCTCCTACGCTACGTTTGTGCCTGCTGCACCAAAGTCTGCCGCCCAAACCGGTTCCCCAAAGGACATCCCGTTTGAGGAGGCGTTGCAAAAGCTGGAATCCGTCGTGGAAGCGATGGAATCCGGCGATTTGCCTTTGGAGTCATTGCTCGCCAAATTCGAGGAAGGAACCCGGCTGGTGAAGACCTGCCAGACCAAGCTCGAAGAAGCAGAACTGAAGATTAGCAAACTAGAAAAGAACGCCGAGGGCGAGCCTGTGCTCAGACCCGCGGATGAGTCCCTCCTCGATAATGAATAGACCTATGAGCCGTTACCTCGACATGGTGGACAGCCCCGAGCACGTCAAGAAGTTGACGCTCGAACAGCAGAAGCAGCTCGCCGAAGAAATCCGGCACGAGCTGATCGTGAAGCTGGCGAAAAACGGCGGTCACCTCGGACCGAACCTCGGCGTCGTCGAGCTTACCATCGCGCTGCATAACGTCTTTTCGACTCCGAAGGACAAGTTCGTCTGGGACGTCAGTCACCAGTCCTACGTCCACAAGATTCTCACCGGCCGCAAGAACCGCTTTCATACCATCCGCACCACTGATGGTCTGAACGGCTTCTCCCTTCGCACGGAGAGCGAGCACGATTGCTTCGGCGCCGGCCACGCCGGTACCGCGCTCTCAGCCGCGCTCGGCATGTGCGCCGCGCGCGATCAACGCGGCACGGATGAGCATGTCGTCTGCGTCTTCGGCGACGCGGCGTTGACCAACGGCGTTTCCTTCGAGGCGCTGAACAACATCGCGCACACG
>Ga0154020_10011574_pt1 | contig 10053 bp, 11 predicted proteins | sample Klosneuvirus_201_FD_109709 | JGI IMG/M metagenome (GOLD analysis project Ga0154020, IMG submission 109709) | Active sludge microbial communities from wastewater, Klosterneuburg, Austria - Klosneuvirus_20160825_MG | ecosystem: Engineered > WWTP > Aerobic digester > Activated sludge | place... | reverse complement strand
TTTACTCTTGAATGTCTTCTAAAAATAAACGTGCTAATTCATCTTGTTTGTTGGCTGCGTCTTGATAGCCTAGTTCAATTAAATCACGTGCGTAATCCGCATCAAACAACAAATAGCTCAACAAATCAGCATCTACTGCATCTTGCGAAATGGCGGTGTGTTTTAAATATCGCGCCAAGATACCTTTGTTGTTTTTAGAAAAACGGCCATTTTTAGCTTGTAAAGAGGCAATGTATCCCAAATCTACAGAGGGTCTAATGGCGACTGCTTCTACATGGCGATAAGACGCTTGTCTCATGGGTAATAATACACCGTTGATTTTATTTTCAAAATCTGGGCCGTAGACTATTTTGCCACCTTCTAGCAAGGTATTAAATCTTTTAAGTCTATCTAAGTCGTAATCTAAATGATCCAGTAAAAGTGCATTTAAAATTTTTCCAATAATAAAAGGAAGCCCAGGAAAACGTGATAAATTGCTTACATTCTCTGCGGGTAAAGATTGTGGCGATTTTTCTTCGTGTCTTAAGCCTATAACCAATAGTTTATTGGCACCCAATCTTAATGCAGGTGAAATAGGCGTATTTTGGCGCACACCGCCATCGGTATAATAGCGACCTTCAATCATAATGGCTGGAAACAACACAGGAATTGCGGCAGAAGCCAAGGCATGTTCTGGCCTAATGCGGGTGGGACGAGTGATAATTTGCCTATCTCTGGACCACAATGGTACACTCAAATCCCGGCGTTCTATAAATACCGTTGATAATCCGCTCATTACATCCGTAGCCGTTACAGAAATTGCTTCAAAAAGCCCATGCTGCAGCCCTTGGCGAATTCCACTCCAAGGAATTTGATCCATCACTAAACGTTCTAGAGGCATGGTATTTAAAAGTCCGCCCAAACGTCCTTCTCGGTCACGATAAAACGGTAAATCGCCTAATAATAAACGAGGTGTTCTAAGCAATTGCTGTAGGCCAAATTGAACCACATCTTCAAAACGCATAGATAACCATACGTCTATTAATTCCTGTAATCCACGTTGTGGAGAAATCGCTGTGGCAGCCAAATAACAGGCATTGATAGCGCCAATAGAGGTTCCACAAAAAATATCAAATTTTACTTTAACACCAATGTCTCTGTATAATTTTTCACGTATAAATTTTAATACACCAACTTCATAAGCACCACGTGCACCACCACCTGATAGTACAAGACCAATTTTGTTTTTAATTGCCATTCTTTATCCTTTATATTGTGCACATACTACGGGTTGCTTGGTTGTATCATATATTGCAATTCTGTGTGTCCTAATTGAGCCAATCCTTGTGCCAACATGCGTATTGTTTTCATGGGCACATGTTTATCTGCTTGCAGAATAACATCAATTTGTTTGTTGTCTTGGTTTAATATGTGCGTGGCACATGCTTGTTTGAACACCTCTATCGCACCTGTGTCCATTTGCAATATTTGTGTCTGTGTTAAAACAGGTTGGTCATTGACATACACACTTTGCATCGTCAAAGTAATCACTATTTTTTTTCGTTCATTCACTGCTTTTTGTGCCAAAGGGGCATAAACTTTGGGCAATTGCACAGACGTTTTTATAAATGTTTCATTATTTATTGTATTTTGAGATAATAAAAAAATTACAATTAATGTAAACATATCAACCATGGATGTTAACATTAAACTTTTAAACATCGTACGTGCGTATTTTTTTTGTCGCAACCCACTTAAGAAACGTAATCTAATGAAAGGGCTATGGTGATAACCTGGAGGTTTCATTTAAAACGAATTCCTTGTGATTCAAGGATCATAGGATCCTCTAAAGATAATCCCAAAGCATTAAAAAACACTTGGGATAAAGCTAAAAGTTGCATAAAATCAGCGTACAACACATGATCATCGCTGATAACTACAAGATGTGGTGTGGCGTTTGAACGAGCCACATAATATTGCAAGGCGTCTTTTATTGAATTTAAATTTAATGTCTGCAAATGCGCTGATATCAGGCGCTTATCTTTGAATATAACAGAAGAACTTAATTCAACATCTAAGTTGTTTTTAATATGCACTGTTAAGACTTTATCTTCTTCTGTGGATATCAAAAAATTCGTAGACAGAGGTGCTGCCCAACGTTTTACTTTTTTTATCTCTAAAGATTCGGCTTTTATATTGGCGTAAGAAGACCACACAGAAACAACCATTAAAAAAACAATGCAACACGACAACAAATCAATGAATGGAACAACATTGATCTCTGCATCTAAATCTTGGCGTTTTTTGTGTGATTGATATCTCATGATCATAAAATAATTACGTCTCGTGCCCAGTATTTATGGTAGGCAATTTAAGTTGCTGACGATGATGTGTGACCAAATTAAGTAAAGAAACCGAAACTTCGGCGATATCGTCTATTAAGTGCTGAACACGGCTTTGTAATATCGCGTAAGCCACCAATGAAATAATGGCCACAATCAAACCAAAGGCCGTACAATTCATGGCTTCTGAAATACCACGCGAGAGTAACATGCTTTTTTCGGCGCCTTCTACTTGTGAAATTGCAGAAAACGAACGAATCAAGCCAGCAATGGTGCCAAGTAGCCCTAACAAGGTTGCAACGTTTGCCAGCATGGCTAAATATCCTGTACGTCGTTCAATTTGAGGAATTGCTTTAAGCGCTTCTTCGTCCATGGCAGATTGAATCCATGTGTCTGGTTGATTCACATGCAGGAGTCCTGCTTTGACGATACGTGCAATAGGATGAGAAAACCTGGCAGAATAAGACAATGCGCTTGCCATATGCCCATGCATAATTTGTTGCTCAATATCATGTACAAATTTTTGTTTATGAAAGTGCATTTTTATAAACAATAGATAGAAGCGCTCAATAATAACAGATAAAGACAACAAGAGCACTGCCAAAATGGGCCACATACCCAAGTCGCCTTCATGAAAAACACGATAAATAAACTGCAGCATATGCATTTTCTCCAAACAATTTTTAATCACGACGATTTGATTTTGTCTATCAACAACGCTAACGCATGTTTTACCATGAGCATGATTAAATTAGCACCCTGGTTTATATTTTTATGTAATTTGTATTTTACAGATGTCGGTTTTGCACAAAACAACATCATTCATAAAAACAACAAAGAAAACAATGCAACAAGTACGCTTCCACCAGCACTCAACGTGCTTAAAAATGGCATGAAATTACTAATCAAAGAAAAAAAAGAATCTCCCATTGTGTCGATAGAAGCATGGGTCACAACAGGAACCGCTTCTGAATCAAGCGAAGAAAAAGGTTTTTCTGAACTCATAGAACGCATGATAGGATTTGAAACAAATACCTACCAGCCGCAAGAAATCTTTAAAAATTTAAACCAAATAGGAAGTTATTTAGAAGCTAAAACGTCGATAGATGCATCTGTTTTTCATTTAGATATTCATCAAGCAGCATTAGAAAACGGTTTAAAAATGTTACAGAGTGCGTTGTTTTTAAGTCAATGGAATCATGTGGCCATTCAACAAGAATGGGGACGTATTCAAGAAAATCAAAAAAAACGTGCGCAACAGCCCATTCCGCGTGCCATTTCTTTATTGCATCAACAAGTTTACGAATCACATCCTTATGGCCATGCCTTTGTTTTTGATAGTAAAAGTAAAAACTTGGATCTAGACAGGTTACAACATTTTTACAATACGCATTATCAACCCAATCGCACGATACTTATCGTGTCTTCTCCTAACAACACACAAGAGACTATTCAATTGGTTGAACGTATTTTTGAAAACACTAAAAATACAACCGAACCACAAAGCATAGATGAAAATAAAAATATTACATTGGCTAATAAAAAATCACATTTTGTAATTCAAGAACATCCTTATCACGATGCTTTTGTGAGTTGTGCATGGCCAGTCCCCATGCTTAAAAGCCAAGAAAGCGCTTTGGTTGCTTTATTGGCTGTTGCATTAGCGGGTGGGCAAAATTCAAAACTCATGCATGCGCTTAAAATAGAGCAACCCTTGGTTCAGGCCACTTATAGTATTCCTTATATTCATAGCCAAGGTGGAATGTTGATGGTTGGTTTTTCTGCTAAAAAAGAAAATGCAAGACCAGCGTATCAAAAAATGATTCAGGAAATTTTTAAACTCAAACGAGACACTTTATCAGAAGATGAATTATTACGTAGCAAAAAACAACTTTTTTCTAATCAAGCATGGGACGAAGACGAATCTGCCTCTTGGGTTCAAAAAATGGGTTATTTTTTTATGGCCACAGGTGCTTTAGATGCCCAAGAGCGCTACCTGCAAAATATGCTTAAAACAAATGCAGAAGCATTAAGAGAGGTGGCTAAGCAATACCTTACACTAGAACGCATGAGTTGTGTGTTTTTATTGCCGCAAAAATCCATGGATGCGTTCAAAAGTGACGAATTATGGCAAGTGTCTAAAAAAATAGAACAACAAAATAAAGCGCCAATACCCTATGTGCTGCAAACAGACACACAAGGGCGTGTACGTATTCAGTTTAATTCAGGCGCAACGGTGCTTATAGAACCCGAACAAGAAAGTGCGCGTGTTGCGGTTAATGCGAGTTATTTTGGCGGTCTTTACCAAGAATCACTCGATAACAACGGTATTCACGCCTTACTTGCCCAATTATTATTGAATAAAACTAAAGACATGAACGAAGAAGAGGTTAAACAAAAACAAGAAAAATTAGGTGTTTATATGCGTGCGATGGTTCTTAAAAATGCACTTTCATTCGAAGCACGCATGGTTAAAGACGATTTTGCTCAGGCGCTTGAATTTTGGCTTAAATTAATTCTAGAACCTGGTTTTTCTGATACTCTTTTTGAGCAAGAAAAAACAAATTTATTAGCACACATTAGAGAACGGGATGACAATCCACGCGTGATAGGGTTTGAGTATCTTAAACAAGCCTTATTCGATAGTCCAGATACAAAACTCAAAGAATGGGGCAGTGTAGAAGCTGTTTCCAAGCTTAAAGCAGCGCAAGTATTACAGTTTTACAAGGATACCTATACACTAGACAAGCTTGTTTTATCTATTGTGGGAGATGTTGATTATAAGCAGATTGTAAACATGCTAGATCGCTTACTAAAAAAATCTTCTACGCATTCAAGTAATACCCAAGATCGTACGTCTCCTCTTGTTTTTCAAGATTCGGTGCTTAAAGAAGTAAAAATTATTGATAAAAAAATAAGCGACTCAAAATCTTATGTGTTATTTGGAATCAAAACGGTTGCACTTTCTCATCCTGATCAATTAACATTAGAAGTCGCCGCAAAAATTATCGAAGAAAAACTACAAGAATCATTTAAAAAATCTCAAAACGCAGTGCGTGTGATGGTGAGTAGCGATATTTATCGCGGGTACATGGCCATACTTGTTCCTTTTAATTCAGAGCAAAGCAAAGTCATGAAAAATATCTTTGAAAACGAACTCAAAAATATATTAAAACAGCCCATCACAGAACAGGTATTTACGCATGCGCTATTAAGTAAAGCGACCACTTATGGATTAGCACGGGAATCTTTGCGTTTGCAGGCTAATGAATTATCACTTTTTGAGTTGTATCAAATGACCAAAACAGATAAAGACAAGGCACTTTTAAATCTTAAAATTGCAGACGTTCAACGCGTGATTAAAAATTATGTCGATCTCAATCGTTGTGTTTATGTCTTGATGACACCTTAAGAAACACAGCATGGCGATTTATTATTACCAAATTAGCAAAAGGATGTATTCATGAACACGTGGGTTGTAAAAATTAAAGTGCCACTCAAAGATGCAGAAGACTTATCTGCATTGCTCTTTGAAATTGGAGCAGAAGGAGTAGAAATTCAAGACCATGAGATGATTAAAAATAAAGATACTATTTTACCTGAATCTGGGTTTGCATTTTTGATGGCGAGTTTTCAATCAGACACCAAAGAAAGCATTAAACAAGACATTCAAGACGCATTTGTCGATACCTCTTATTCGTTTCATATCGAATCAATCGAACCGCCCAGTAATGTAGATTGGGAAGCACATTGGAAAACATTTTTTAAGCCCATTTGTATCAGTGAACGTTTATGGATCAAACCGTCTTGGGAAACACAAACCACAGATAAAAACACCAAAACCGTAGTACTCGATCCAGAAATGGCTTTTGGCACAGGATCGCATCCAACCACTAAACTTTGTCTTAAAGCACTTGATTTGTGGTTATTGGAACAATCTTCAACACCATTGGCGCATATTTTAGATGTAGGAACCGGATCGGGTATCTTGTCTATTGCGGCTGCGCTTTTAAGTTCTTATTCAATCACGGCGTTTGATAATGATGCACCATCTGTTGATATTGCCATTAAAAATGCAGTGCAAAATCATTGCGACAACAAAATTAAATTTTTCCATTTTGATTTGCTCGAAAACAACAATTCTTTGCATCCTATTGTTCAACATCGTTACGATTTAATTTTGGCCAATATTTTAGCCGATCCACTTATTTTAATGGCCGATAAACTAATTTCATTATGTAATAAAAAAACAACTTTTATATTGTCTGGTATTCTTAAAACCCAACAATCCCAAGTGATAACCGCCTATGAACAACGTGGTTTAAAAACCAAAGACCTATGGCAAGAAGAAGAATGGGTTGCGATTGTTATGGATTTTAGTAAGGTGGGTCACTAAACCTAATTCTAAAGTAAAATCTGTAGTTACGATAGCCCCCAATTTAGTAAATATTAAGTTCGTATCTAAAACAAACAGGAGCAATCAAAATATATGAATCGTTACTTATGCTCTGTTTTTGTTGTTGTTTTGGTATCGTGCAAAGTAACTTCGCCGGGCGCTTTGGATAACGTCCAAGAATCTTCGAATAAAAAAGTAAGCTGTCTCAGCAGTGTGGATACTACTTTTGATCCATTAAAAAATATCATTTACGGAAATGGAAAAGTGACATGCGATGGTTTGGCCACCCTCTTTTTGAAGGTCTGTTTGTATTCTAAAAATCACGATGAATCTTTATGGGGCGAGCCTATTTTATGTAAAAATTCAAGTGCAAGTTCATCAATGACGATAAACATTGAAACCACAACAAGCACGGCATTAAATCCTGCATCATACGATTATCAGGCAAAAGTAGAAGCTCAAGTGAATTCGATTGATTTACCTTCCCAAGCGTCAAACATAGTCACCGTTTTTTCTAAAAGATGAGAATCTATTTGTTTAATTTTACTTTGAGCCCAAACAAACACCCCTGATGACTTTTACAAAAAAGCGTAATACACTAAAGGGTTTGTCATGATGCTTGATTTTGAACCTGCAGGTGTTTACAACGCTGTCTTTGAGCGCAGTGTGATTGATTATCACCAAATAGATGATGTAGATGCCTTGATGCCGCCAACATACGGTTCTTCATTTGAACGGTTACTTTACGAAAAAAATTGGATTGACACCGTGCAGTGGCACTTAGAAGATAAGATAAGAGATCCCTTGATTGATCCTTATTTAGCGTTGCAAATAAAACGCAGGATAGATGCATCTAATCAGGCACGAACAGATATCGTAGAACGCATAGACGATGCATTGGTGGGTGCTTTAGCGCGTTTTAATGCCTTAAGCACAGCCAGACTAAACTCCGAAACACCAGCCTGGTTATTAGATAGAATGAGCATTTTAATGCTCAAAATCTATCACATGAAAGAGCAAATGGACGGCACAGATGCCACACCAGAACACAAACTGCGTTGTCAACAAAAATACCATGTTTTAGAAGAGCAAAAACAAGACATGGAACTTGCGTTTGATCAACTGATAGAAGATGTGCGTAATGGGATACGACGTGTAAAGATATACAGGCAAATGAAGATGTACAACGATCCTACGTTGAATCCCATCCTTAAGCAAAATCCACTTGAGTTTATCAAATGATGCAGCTATAAGGCTGTGCGGCTACAAAAGGAAAGGTAAATAAGATGATGGCAAGTGCAAAATTATACGTAGGAAATTTAAGCTATAACACAACACAAGAAACGCTGACTCAGCTGTTTTCTGGCGAAGGTCGCACGGTTAAAGACGTTTTTTTGGCAACCGATAAAATAAGTGGTCGCTCGCGCGGTTTTGCGTTTGTTGAAATGTCTACCAAAGAAGAAGCGCTTGCTTGTATTACCGCATTGGATGGCAAGGATGTGGATGGTCGCGCGATTCGCGTAAGTGAAGCAAGAGAACGCCAAGAAGGTGGTGCGCCACAACGCCGTTTTAATAATGATGGTCCAGGGCGCGGTGGTCGTTCTAGTTTTGGTGGTGGATATCAAGATCGTGGTGGCCCACCACGTTCGGGTGGTCCTGGTGGTCGTCAACGTCAAGGTCGTCAAGACCGGTTTTCGCGTTACAATAACGATTAATTTTTAATGATTGTTTACAGTTTTGTAGTGCAGCTTTCACAATTTTACGTTTGTGTTTGTCTGTCTTGATCATGTCTTGTGTTAAAATTCCCCTTGGCCTTTATCCTATTATTGATGCTTCGCAATGTGTAGATGTGATGCTTTACGCACAAACTTTGCTTGATGCTGGCGTGCGTATATTGCAGCTACGAAATAAATCCAATAACCTGAATCGTTTTTTAATACAGGCACAAGCTTTGGTTGTTTTGTGTCAAACTTACCAAGCTCAACTTGTTATTAATGACCGTGTAGATGTGGCTTTATTGACGCAAGCAAGTGGCGTGCATTTAGGTCAAGAAGATTTGCCAATTGCAGTGGCACGGCAACTCTTGCCTAATGCTTTGATTGGTTTATCCACTCATACTTTGGCACAAGTTAAGCAAGCACAAGATCTTCCTGTTGATTATATTGGTTTTGGTCCCGTCTTTAAAACAACCTCTAAGTCCAATGCATCAGCTGTTTGTGGCTTGGATTTGTTGGCTCAAGCGGTGAGTCAATCAAACATACCGGTAGTTGCCATTGGCGGCATTCAATTAGAATCGATGCCTGAACTTATGACTACATGCGTGCGTCATGTGGCTGTTATTTCTGCGCTCAGTCGTTCTGTTTCTGTGGTATCTAGCGTGCGTGCTTTTAATTCATTTTTTGTTTAAAAAAGATTTTTTGAGTGCGCTTGTCAAAGACATTTTAACGGCTCGTTTGGCTGCAATTTTTAAAGGCTTTCCAGTTTGTGGATGCCTGCCCATGCGTGCTTTTCTGTCTACTATTTTAATAACCCCAAAGTGACCCAACGGAATTTTACCTTCTTTACTTAATGATTTAAGAACCAAAGCGTAAGCTTGTTCAAAAATCTGTTTGACTTGGTTTTTAGATAACCCAGTTTGGGTCGCTAGCGTAGAATAAAATTCGTGACGTGTCATAAAAAACCAACATCAAAGATAGCGATTGGCTAACTTTTCTGCCTCCGCCAAAAATTCTTCTATATGTTTTTTGGTTGTTGTTGTTTGATCATCGGCGATATTGTGGTTGACAATTTTATTGTTGATTTCAAATAAAAATACGTCACTCACATAAGCGGCTCTTAGTAAGATAGCCATTCTTATCAGTTGTTTGATATCGCTGTTATTTTTGTTGATTTTAAATTGTGTGATTAATTTTTTTAAAAGAGGACTGTCTTTAAAGTCTGCGATTTTATCATTTTGCGAATTGAGTAAAGTGTCTATGCTTTCTGGCGGTGTGTGGGTGGTAGGCATGTCATCTTCTTCTGTTACAAATGCCACTAATTCTTGGCTCCACTGCGGATGTTTTTTAAACCACTCAATCACGCCAGGATATTTTTTTAATACATCGGTTATGGTTTCATTATTTTCTTTATATCCAGAAAATACATGGTGTGTTTGCAGGGTTATTTCCGTGTAGTTTTGATTGTTTTTGGTTTGTGTATTACCTGCCAAAATGGCGTTTAAAAATTTTTCTGCATCAATGCTCGCTTTATCACGTTTGGGTATTTTATCTGTTTTAGGCGGTTGTGGTGTGGGCGCTTGATGCTGTTTTTGTGGTTTTGTTTCACATGGGGTGTAGT
>Ga0154020_10011573_pt1 | contig 10053 bp, 11 predicted proteins | sample Klosneuvirus_201_FD_109709 | JGI IMG/M metagenome (GOLD analysis project Ga0154020, IMG submission 109709) | Active sludge microbial communities from wastewater, Klosterneuburg, Austria - Klosneuvirus_20160825_MG | ecosystem: Engineered > WWTP > Aerobic digester > Activated sludge | place... | reverse complement strand
TCATTGGTAATTGTTGCAATGTCATACCATGTAGTAATTGCAGTAGGGTCGGTGGAGCCAAAACCAATTCGTGCTCCCGCAGCAAACCTTGCAGTCTGCCATGCTGTACTACTGCCAGTTACTGCCGTTCCAGATACTCCAACTGTACCTGTGGAGTAAGTGTCATAAGTCATCCTAAATCCCGTAATAGTATAAGTACCCTGAGTTCCTGCAGATGGAAATCCTATTGTAATAAATCCTTGCCAAGAAAATGTGTTTGTCGACCTATCGTAGGTATAGAGAACTATTCTTCTAGTAGCTGCAACAGCTGCACCGTCTGCTAGAAATACCCAATCAACATTACTTGACCAACGCATAGCCCAAGGATATATACCGGGGATTTGAGTAGATTGCTCCATCGGTCTTGCAAGTGCTATCGGATATGGACCGACGTAGCTATCTTCTCCACCACCATTTTTTTGTACCATGAGAGGCCCGAGCCCTAACTTGCTAGAATCATAACCACTAGGATAGGTGTATGTTAATTGAGATCCGTAAGTCAAACCAACTGCAAGTTTTGCCATAAAATATTAGATTTTACTGACTTTTATTATAACATTAACTCTCGTAACTGTTGAGGCACTATCTACATTAAAAGCTATAACATCACCTGCACTAACCGCTGTAGTCCAGGTAGATAATGAATCATTTCTATTTTTCTGTTGAGAGCTTAGCGTAGGCTTTTCGCTACCAGTTATTGTATCCTCGACAGTAGGTGAAAAATTAGCATATGTATCTTTCCACAAATCGATAACGCATGAGCCTGACTGATCAGCCAAGATATCCCAACCTGTAATAGTACAATCGTAAGGAATTGTGACATATCCCTTTACACCTGTTGTAATCACTGAGCTTCCGGTTCCTATTGTTATGCCAAAGCTTGCCTCAGGTATACCTGTATCTTCTTGTCGTAATTTTCCTAATATCGGATCAAATTTTGCTGACATATTTTAGCTTTCTGTGAGTAAGCTCTGCTTTATATTGTTAGTGTAACATAAAGCTGATACGATAATATAATCGTGGAACAAGGTACTGAAAATTTAACTAAATTTGTCGAAGAGTATAAAACCTACTTTACTCAACTTCGTAGAGATCTTTTTATTACTGGTATCATTTTTGCGATCGGAGCTATCATTGGACTTTTTTCAAGCCAGGCAATAATCACTTTTATTCTAAGTATCTATAACTTCAAAGGTGTAACAATTATGACGACTTCACCTTACCAATATGTAGATGTTACTCTTACGACTAGTTTTTTATGTGGGATTTTACTTGCACTGCCTTATGCGTTCTTTAGATTGTTTATATTTTTTAAACCAGCTCTTACAAAAAAAGAAAGTACCCTTCTTACTCGTTTCCTTCCTGTTAGTATTATCTTATTTGTCATTGGCTTTAGCTTCGGAACATGGATCATTCAACTTATTATTAGTTTTTATTCCTCTACTTGGGTGGGAGCAAATGTGAACACGTTATGGGATATCCAACATTTTTTTTCACAAGTTATTTTTATGTCAATTTTGACGGGACTCATTTTCCAGATTCCTATCGTAGTCACCCTTTTGATTCGTCTCAATATAGTAAAAAAACAAATCTTTATAGCAAAGAGAAGATTTATTTATGTTTTCCTCCTAGGTTTGGCTGTACTTCTTCCACCTACTGACGTCTTTTCATTGATTATGTTGACATTACCGCTTTTCTTTTTATTTGAGTTTGGCTTATTATTAAATAGACGAGTTTAAATTTTGAGAGGAGGTGTTGCTCTATGTTAGATGGAATAGGAAAAACAGAAATCATAATTGTTGCAGTAGTCATTTTAATAATTTTTGGTCCTAAACGACTCCCTGAATTTGCAAAAGGTATATCTGAAGCTGTAAAAGAGATACTTGGAGCTTTCAAAAGCGATGATGCAGGAAAGTCAAAAAATAAAGAAAAGAATTAATGCGTCTCAATATCAAGATGAAGAGTACTATTTTTATAGTATTCTTTTCTGTCCTAAATCTTTTTAATTCCTCATTAAGTTATGCGGCATCTGCTGGCTATCAGCAATGTTCCAATGGCTCAACTTGTTCTTTAGGTGAGTATCTTTACGATGACAGTTATACACCCATAACTGATGCCACGTGTACAATAACTAGTCGGTATCCCAATGGAACATTATTTCTCAATGCCCAAAGTATGACATCAGCATCAGAGAATGATGGTTGGTACTCTTATACTTTTTCCCCGTCAAATATGACTCAAGGCATTTATAGAAGCCAAATTACCTGCGTCACTGGTGGCGATACCCTTCGGTTGGATAAAACATTTACTATTGGAAATAGTTCTCTAACTTCCTCAGAAGTAACAAATGCTGTATGGGACGCAACGGTAAGTGCTCACACAATAGATGGATCATTCGGAAGCAATTTACAAAACCAAGTTGCCTCCGTGGCTGGTATTTGGAGCTATTCTGGCCGAACTTTAACTAGTTATGGAACTCTTATTGCTGATATTTGGAATTATAGCTCCCGTTCTCTTACCTCGTTTGGGACACTCGTTACTGATATCTGGGATAATGCGACCAGAACATTAACAGGTGGATCCTTTGCGACCAAATCTGATATAGACGCTGCAACAAATGCAGCCACCCTTTCTATTAAAGGTTCCTCTAATAAAGACTTAAGCCAATTAGACTCAGGGTTAACTACTGCCCAAGCATCTTTAGACTCAATTGAGGGAAAAGTTACTACCCTTAATACAACAGTTAATACGATTGAATCAGATACTTCTGCAATACTTTCCAAATGGGGAAGCTATAGTATGAGCGATGTTATTGACTATGTTGATAGTCTTGAGAGTAATCTCGGTGTAACTTCAGATACCTGTGCGGAAACAACTATCTTTGGAGGAATACGTTGTATTAGAGATAAGTGGGGTTCTCAAACTGCTGATACGCTTTACACAGCTGCAAATAACGCAGCTACTACTACAGCATCATTACGATCAGATCTTAATTATAATGGGAAATCTTCAAATGCTTATGATGATATTCAGGCAATTAAAACATACGCTACAACAATTAACTCATCCATGCTTACCTCAACTCAGATTTCTGATGCTATCTGGGACGCAACGATTAGCGCCCACACTACCAACGGATCTTTTGGTAAAAATCTTCAAAACCCTGTTTCAAGTCTATCTGAAATCTGGAACTATCCAAGCAGAACTCTCACCAGTTTTGGGACACTCGTTGCTGATATCTGGAACTATGGATCCCGTTCGCTTACTACCTTTGGAAGCCTAATAGCCGACGTTTGGAGTAATACCACGAGAACACTCTCAGGTGCAACTCTATCTGATGGAGGACAACTGGGTACAAAATCTGATATTGACGCTGCCACCGTCTCTGCAACTACTTCAATCAAGGGTTCTAACAATAAAAGCTTGAGTGATGTTTCAGAAGAAGTTGCGGGTGTCCAAACAACGACTAATACTATCTCAACTAAGGTCGATACCGTAAGTAGTAAGGTGGATACACTCACGAATAAGGTAGATACTATGAGTACAAATGTTACTACTCTTCTCTCTAAATGGGGTACGTCATCTGTAGCCGATATCTTAAGTGCAATAAACTCAATTGATGGTGGGGGAGGCGGAGACTTATCTTTGTTAGGAACAAGCAGTGATACATGTTCTGACGATACAGTCTACGGTCAAATAAAATGTATCCAGGACAAATGGGGAGTCAAAACAGCAAATGATCTGTATACCAGTGCACACAATGCAGAAACGACTATTGACTCTTTAAGAGCTGAGCTTAATTATAATGGGAAGTCAACAACAGCTTACGACGATTTACAAACCCTCAAAACAAATATATCAGCAACTCAGGCGCTCATTGGGAGTGCCTCAGATGCCTCAAGTATCTCCACCCTTTTTGGAAAAATTAAAAAAGTGCAGGAAACCACAGAAAATCTTGATACGTCAGGTGCAAATTTAACAACACTTCTTGATAAATGGGGAAGTTATTCAGCAGCTGATATCTACGATAAAGTTAAAAATATTTCATCAGATGTAAGTGATTCTAATTCTATTAACGGAGTTTCGGATATTCTAAATCTATCGAAAACAAATGCAAGTGACATGCAAAGTTTAAAAAATAGCGTACTTGAACTCCTAGCTCTTACCCAAGCAAATAAAACACTTATTGAAAATGGCACAACTAAACCAATTATTCAGACCTGGCTTGAAGAAGGAAGTATTATTTTTAATACTCTTATTACTAACCCTTCATCAACAACTCAGGTTGTTCCGATAAAATTTTATTTGCCAAAAGAAACAGCCAAAAATGATATTATTAAAATGTCTCCAGGATTAAAAGTTGGCTATGATACAACAGAAGATGCGTATTTTGTAGTAGGACAAGTAACGCTTCAACCGAATGCCACCCAAATATTTTCAGTTGAAGTAACAGATGTTTGGAAAATATCACAACAACAAATTGATTCACTAAAATTTCAAGCTAAAGAACTATATGCACCACTAAAGGGAACTTCTTATTTTGCCCAAGGTGCAACTCTCTATGCTGATATTATCGCTTCTCTTGACTCTGCTATTACAATTCAGGCGGAAGCCCAGACACCTGATGCGCGAATAAAGGCATACCGTGATGCACTAGTTCATACTAACAAAGCCAAAGGGGAGATAGATGACCTTAAAACATTAGCTACTTCAGTAAGTTCGAATGGAAATCTTTTAGGGTTTATAGGTGGAGTACAGATATTCTCAGTTTGGGGACTAGTTCTTATTCTTGTAGCTGGATTTGTATTCTTAGCATTATATATGAGATTAATTACCGCTCATTCGCTAAGAAGTACTCGAGTTACTTCTAAGGATTCCTCTGTTAAAAATGTAAATAATCTCATAGAGACACTCTCTAGATATATTTCTAGAAAAATGCTTTTAAAGACGTTTATTGGAATATTTGCTCTTATAGCTTTAATCCTAGTAGTGAAAGCAATTTCACCCTTTGTAATTAATACATTTAAACCTCAAATAAAGACTACTGCAGGTGTCTCAAAGGAAGAAGTCACAACTTCTCCTCAGGAGAATAAAAAGTATATTGAAGTAATCCCTGAGCAATCTAATAACCTTGTCAATGTGAGAAAGACACCCGGAGTACAAAATATAAAGATTGGTGAACTTGTGAAAGGTAAAAATTATGTTGAGCTTGCCAGACAGACTGATAATAAGAACCAAGAGTGGGTAGAAGTTATGCTTAGTTCTTCCCTCCAAGGTTGGGTTTTAGCTGACTATGTTCAAGAGGTTTCGACTGGCGACAATAACACTAACAAATTAGATTCAATTAATATTAATGACCCTAAAGATGTGTTGGGTGATAAAACTCGAAAAAATCAAGTAGAGATTTTTGTTGGAGACACGGGAGTAAATCTTAGAGAAGGTCCATCTACGCTGACTAAAATTATTACGACTCTCAATTCTAATACTCAGGGAATTAAAGTAAATGGCAGCGTTGGATGGGTAGAAGTTGAAATTGATTCATCAAGAAGTGCAAGTAAAAAAATAAAGGGATGGTTAAAAGAAGACTTTGTTAAATGATATGAACAAAATTATTCTTGTTCTCCTCTTCTCTGTAACTGCTCCTCTTCCTCTCTTAGTAATCGAGCAATTCTTGCCCTACCCTTTTGTCTTAGAAGAGACATTTAAGTTAATTGCTGTAGTTGTTTTACTAACTATCCCTCACCAAAATAAGAGGAATTTATTACCTGTCGCAGTTCTCTGTGGCTTGTTATTCGCCGTCTCTGAAAGTATTTTCTACCTTCTCAATCTACTTCCTCTTCAAATGTATAATCTATTTTGGCAAAGACTTTTAATAACAGGTATTTTGCATAGCTTAACTATTGGAATAATATTTATATGTGGTAAAAGGGGAACTCTCTGGCTGTTAGGAGGATTTATTCTCGCAATTCTTATTCATTATTTCTATAACCTTATTGTCTGAATAATAATTCAAAATAATTTACAGAATAATAAGAAGAATTTATTTACGGTGCTTTGAAGCTTTTGCCTCAAGCATTACTCTCTTAGCTTCGAGACGCTTTTTTGTTTTGTGGGATGAAGATTTTTTCATGTTCTTTCTCCCCAGTCCTGTTGCTCTTTTTGCCATAAAGCTATTATAACCTATTTGGGCTCAGATCAGAAGAGACAAATTTATTTCTTATTTTTCACTGCTGACTCGTCGTTCCACGTAACACGTGCTTTAACCAATTTTTTAATAAGAGGAATTGGTAAATTTTGATCTAACGGAAACTGAACTGCAGAAACAGAAGTCGCATAATCCTTTAACTCTTCTGCATGGTTCTCAATTATTGGTGGAGGGAGATAGAGACCAATATGTTTTTTGGCATTAGCAAAGTAAGCTAAGCGCCCTTTATAACCATAGTACGGCATACCATAACTTAACTTTTCTTCAGCACTCGGAACAACTTCCTGAATTGCTTTGCGTATTTCCTGCAACTTTTCTTGTACTTCCTTTGGAGCACTTTTAATATACTCGTCAACTGTTGTCACTTTATTCATCTTAAAAAGTATAGCAAACAAAAACTAAATTGTTAATTTTTCCTGCGGATGAATTACACATAATTCATGAATCTTATCACGTAAATCAACTGCATCAGTTAGGAGATCTTTTCCAAGATATCCTCTATTTCTCTTAAGCAGTTCTTGAGTTAATTCAACATTAAGGTGATCACCTTTACTATGATTCATTCTTATATACTCACCTATTTCATTCTCGGTAACCCTGCTAATTCCATACATAAAGTGAGGGAGTGGGTAAATGGCAGCCTGGGAAGCAGTGACGGGTAAGTAATAGATGAGGCTATCAGGTTGTTCTTTTAATGCGCTTTCATATCTTTTTCCATCCCAATAACTGGCTAAGTCATAGTCATTTCTACTAGTCTCATTGACTACCCTTACATGGGGGGTTAATTGCTGACCTGGGAAAGCAGTGTCTATCATTTTTGAAATCCCAGTATGCAAATCGGCTTCTTCAAAAGATTTCAGACCAGAAAGAAAGTACATAAGAACAGATCCATTCCGCAAATCAGTATCAATTACTGTTCTGAAGTTAGCCAAACCTACGTTAACATCGTAGGTAAATTCGTTATTCCCATTAGTATCAATTAATCGGAAATCTTCAACCTGATCTGAAGTTCTCGAAAAACTGTTACTATCGAGACCATTAATGAAATTAGCAAATGGATTGTTCTCTGGACTTGGCATATGTGCGAGCAGGAATCGCTGAGATTATAACCTTATCAATTGTAGAATTCAAATACGAAAAAAGCACCGGGGTGTACCTGGCAGATGCTTTCTCCGTCCTCCCTTTCTAAGAGGAAATTAAAACGAATCTGCTCCAGCACACCGAAATCCGGTGCTTAGGTGAGACTAGAACATGTCGATGATTAAACTGAGAACGAGCGCAAGAACGCACACCGTAAAGATAATGTTCAAGAGTCCGACTTTCGCCAGACTTTTGACGTTCTCGCAAACGACATCGTTGAGCGCATAGATCACCTGAGCTTCGGAAGAAAGTTTAGCACGTGCCTCAAGACGCTTAGCGTCTGCCTCTCCCTGAGCCAAGATAATCTCAACTTCTGTAGACTTTTCAGCTGCCATCTCTGGCCTCCTAACATTACTAGTCTCGAAAGGCATAAATATGCCTTCTTATAGGACGGATTATAGCATAAATTTACTATTGAAGAATTAAGAAATATTTTGAGGAAACTTAAGAAAGGTAGCTACCAAAGCCACGTAGTAGATTCTATTTTTGTTTAAGCCAAACGTAACCCAGATATACTCCAGGAAAAACAACTAGAATCCAGAGAAGGTTAATGTAGGGTTGGAAGATATTTCCAAAGTATAATCCCAAAAGTAATCCAAAAGAAATTGTTGAGAGTTTGAGCAGACTGACCTGCCACCACTTAAATTTAATTGACTTTAACATTTTCACTCCTTAAATCTTTTCAAAAAACGATCTCTATGTCAAGTTGAGACTGGTATGCTAGAATCGAAATTAATGAATCTCAAAAATAATAGTTATGTAATTTATCTTGGTACTAAGAATTTTACTGAAAAGTATTACAAAGATGAAAAAGGATGGCTCAAGATTTCAGCCAAAGGCAATATATTTAGAATGACAGCAGAACAAGTTCTTAATCATCTTTTACCCGCAATTGCAGGAGTCAAACCAAATATAATTTTACAAGTGGAACATAAAGAAGCGGAAAAACCTTCTAACTCGTAGACTTTTTCATAAACTCATACGAATCTCTTATTATCTTCTCCAGAACTTTGATATCAACATCAGAAAGCTTATTGATATACAAACAGCCTCCCATAGATCCTCCACTTGTTTTGTGTTTACCAAGTTTTTCAAGCGCAGGATTATCTTTATTACCATGCATAATATACAAAGTTAGGTTTTGCTTTCGTGGTGAAAATCCTACTAACATCCAGTCACCTTCCTGACTACTTCTTTCAGATTTATAATGGTACTTTCCAAACCCTACAATACTAGCTCCCCACATAACAGCTTTCTCTCCGGTGACCTTTTCGAACATCTCAAGAAGAGTAAAACTATCGAGCCGTTTTGTCTCCGGCTCAACTTTACTAAGAAAATCTTTGACGTTTTGAACTGTAGCTTTTGTTTTTGGTTCTCCCATAGGAGCATTATAGCAAAGGTTACAAGAAGTATTTATTAAGAAAATCAACAACTTGGATCTGGCTGTCCGAATAGGCTTCCCAAACAGATTGACACCATTTTTTTATCATCAAGTCTCTCTCTTTCCCCGGTGGAGACTGTAATACGTTCGAAACTGTAGTACTGCCTCTACCTTCAGGATAGATAATCTTTGGCCACTCTACTCTATTCTTGATAGTAGCAATTTTCATATGCGCCAATTGAACTTGTCTTCCCGTAAAGTCCTTTTCTAAAAATAAATAGAGACCGAGTAATGCAAATGTTATTTTAATAGGTTTTGTGTCTTTATCCGCAGTCTGAGCAGCAAAAGCATCAACTACATGTTGGTGGATAAAAGTAGGGCTTGGATGGGCGACAGTGTAGTACGAAAGTTCGTGGAAGATATCCTGTTGAGAACTCATAGACTAATCATAGCAAAAGGTCTGTCGATAGCTCTACACTCCGTTATCGATTAGGAGTAAAAATGTCAAACGATTTAGGCGGAAATTCTGAGTACAAATTACCTACCATGCCAAGCCCTAATTCTAACGACTTTAGGTTCTGCATTATCTCTCGAGGTGAATTGCTCAAACTCTCTGTAAAAAGATCATATGTCATTTTTAATGCGTATTTTGCTGCCGCCTGTTCACTTACCTCAGGATTGTATAAAGCAGAAGTGTAACTATTGCCTTCAGTATCTTGTGACATTTCAGCGGTCGCTATCTGTTCAAGAGCATGAATATGACTCATTAGCTCACGAGGAACACGTGATAAGAGAAGCAAAAATCCACCCGCTATATGATCCGGACGTTGGTTGAAATCGACTGGATTAGTACGATCATCATCATACGATTTAGGATCAAATATCCATTCACAAACAGTAGGAGTCTCTCCACCCTGAATCGATATTAGCTCATCGGTAAGAGGGTTTTTTACTTGTTTGCTTAACGACTTGGAAATAATTTCGTTATCTAATAAATTCTGAATTTTTCTAGCCTGCTCAGGCAGGACATCTGAACTAACTTCTGCAATTTGCTCTGCTGTATAAAACGATTTTGAACCAGGTGGGTTAAGTTGATTTAAATAGAAGTGCTGTCCTATTCGAAAAATAAGTTCTTCTTTCCATAGATCTTCAGAGCTAAAAGATTGAGACGACATATCTATAATATTTGCTTCTTTATTTCCCTCGCTCGGCTTAATTACTTCTCCGAATTCTGAATCGGGTCTTCGTACAGCAACTCTCGGTCTAGAATTCTCTGTATAAAGAAAAT
>Ga0154020_10011572_pt1 | contig 10054 bp, 8 predicted proteins | sample Klosneuvirus_201_FD_109709 | JGI IMG/M metagenome (GOLD analysis project Ga0154020, IMG submission 109709) | Active sludge microbial communities from wastewater, Klosterneuburg, Austria - Klosneuvirus_20160825_MG | ecosystem: Engineered > WWTP > Aerobic digester > Activated sludge | place... | reverse complement strand
GGACTGGTGGCTTGCGCCGGCACACCACAGCCAAGCGGCAAGAGCAGCAGCGCGGGGACTGGGAAAGACAGTGCGCGCAGTGTCGATCGAAGGCTTCTCCGAGGTATCGTCTTCATCAGAACACTCCAATGGCTCCCAAGCTTCCAAAGAGACTGATGCTGTACAGATTGTCTGCGCGCAGTCCCGATGGGCTGTCTTGCGTCACAAAAAGATGGTCTCCGGCAATCCCTCCGGTGAGTGAGATCGCGGCTTGGCGCAGCACATAGAAGCGCAGTCCCGGACCGATCTGATAGCCCAGCTGGACGGTCGTGCTGGGAAAGTCGGTGGCGACGGTCGAGGGAAGTGCCGGGTCCGCACTGCGGATCGTGCCAGAGCTGCCAAGTCCGAACTGCGCGGAACCGAGCAACTCGAATCGACCGGCGGCTACACGCAGGACAGACAGCTGTATGGCTGGCCCTATCAAAAACGAGGTCGCACTGACTGAGCTGATCGAAGAGCCAGCGGAGGAGCCGAGCTGAACGGTGCTGCCAAGTGAGTTGATCTCACCCCATAGGCTGAGTATCACTCGGTGCAACTTCACTCCCAAAAGTAGCGACGCTCCGATGCTGCTGCTACTTGTACTGGTACTCCCATCAACCTGCAGAATCTGCTTCCGCGTCGCAATTCCCAAGCCCACCACAAAGCCGTAGCGCGTCTGCCGATCAATCGGTTTGCCGGCCTTCTGCTCTTGCTCTTCTTGTTCCGGCGTACACAAAGGAGGCGGTGGTGGAGGGGGCGGCTCCGGAGGAGGAGGGGGCTTGGGCGGACTGGGCGGTGGCTCGTAGTCGGCCTGGGCCTGATACAGATACTCTTGCGCCTTCTTGGTGAGCTCGGGGTCCTCCTTGGAGTCGGCACTCGCCAGGTACTGTCGCAGACTCTCAATGGCCTCCGGAAGTCGATTGAGCTTCTGCTGCGCACGGCCAATGTTGACGAGAAGCCAGGGTGCCGGAAACTGCGAGTACGCTGTCTGATAGAGCGTCAGGGCCGCCTCCACTTGGCCAATCTTGGACAGATTCCGCGCGGTCTCATTTAGCTCGGCGCACTTTGGATTGGCAAAGCAGACGTCCACCACCGAGGACTGCGCTTGTTGAAGGTACTCCTGCACCTTCTGGGTCAGAACCGGGTCGGTCGTGGTTTCAATGCTGGCAAGATACTGACGGTAGCTGTTGATCGCTGCCGGCAAGCGGTCCAGCTTCTGTTGGGCTCGGCCAATGCTCACCAGCAACCATGCAGCGGGATACTGCGCGTAGGCGGTCTCGAACAGGGCCAGTGCCGCAGGATATAGCTCTGCCTTGAGAAGGTTGTTGGCGGATTGAAACAGCTCCACACACTTCGGATCGGACAGACAGACATCGTTCGCTGCCGCCGTCGGCTGGATCTCGGAGGAACGGCCCCGCGCACCACGAGCTTTCTCGGCCCATGCGCTGCCGCTGGAACAAAGGAAGAGCAATCCCAGGACGACGGTGACAGGAGCGAAGGAGCGGAGTCTCCACAGGAACCATCCTATCGTTCTCACCAGGTAGGTTGAGCGAGCTAAGCTTGCCATCGCTTCGCTACTATGCATGCGGCGCGCCATCCTGTTCCCGTCGCAATTCCACACTCCGGATGACGTCGGCAGCGCTCCCAACGAGCGCCTGCACAGCGCGGGTCTGCTCGCAATCAGCGCGCGAGCAGTAATCTGTGTGCCGCTGTCTTTGCGGTAGCCATCCCTAGGATTGCGCGAACACTGCTCGCGCTCTGTTCGAACGGCTTCGAACGCTGTCCCACACGTCGTGAAAGGAGGCTTCGAGCCGCAGTGTCGTCGGGCGTGGCCGATCTGGAGTCTGGCCTACTGATTGCTAAATGGAAGGCCGCTGAGTCACCAAGCCAAGGAGCCGTCCATGCCAAAAGAATACAAGCGACTACCGACCAAGGATGAGTGGAAACGAGATCTTGGATTGCGGATACTGTTTATTGGAAACAAGAAGAGCCCCAATCCACCGTTCATCAGGCTAGGGAAGCTGATCGATCTTTATCACGGCGCAGAATCTGAGGCGGCACGCGATGAGCTGATGTTCCATATCTACATGCAGATTAATTATATACATAAAAACCTGGAAAAACCGGAAAAGCTCGGCGGGACGATTACCACAGATCAGAAGGAAGCAGCCACCAGCTTGTACAATTTTGTCGGTGGCGCGATGGCTGATTTTTTCAATACCCGGAATGCAGTTGAATTCAAAAAGGCGATTCTTGAACACTATGGCCGAAGTGTCGATGACCACGATAAGCTAGTGGACCAAGCGGCTGTTGCCAGCGGCGGGATGCAATACTATACGATTGAGGGGCAGCGCCGTCAGTTCAAGCTCTCGTTTCGCAACGGCAAGGCACACAAAAAGACGAGTGTGAACGGCGGACCGCCGATTCTAAGCGTTTATGACACACAACAAGCAGGCGACAACATAGAACATGGTGGCTCGCTTTACGTCATGGACGTCAAAGGCCATATCTACGTAAGTGGTAAAGATGGAGAGGTATCGCTCAAGCACTCATCTTTCCTGGGGGGTGAGGCAACGCTCGCGGCGGGAACGATTCGATTTGAAAATGGGCAGCTAATCTGGATATCCGGACGCAGCGGTCACTATCGCCCGACCGTTGCGCAGATTGTGACGGCGCTGGAGCGATTCAGTAGCTATGGAGTCAAGATGGATAGAGTGACTGTCTATCGCGAAAACTTTAACGAAGCATTCAAGGTCGCAAAGCTAAAGTACTTCGAGGGCTGCGCTGCCAAAGACATGCTTAAAGAGCGTCAATGGCCAGGCGACAGTGTGAACCCAAAGTCCATGCACATTAGCCCTGAGTAGAGAGGAAGTCCTTTAGCGCCCAGGCCCGCCCCGGGCACAAGCTGGTCCGCTTTGAGGTTGTTCCAGGTGCTCGCGCTTCGGCTCTGATAGATTCTCGTCGCTGTAGCCCCTCAGATACCGAGTTCCACTAAGCCGTTGGTCGCCTGTCTAGTGCCGCACCACTATAGCACTGGCTGTCGACGATTCACTCAGCAACGCAGGCACAGCAGTCTCATCCGTACGCGGGTCTTTTCGATCACGCAGCGCTTTAGACACGAGCAAATGCTTGACCCGCCAGGGCCGGCTGTGTGAGACATGGGGTCACGGCGGCACCGACGCCGAACCCCGATGAAGCTTCCCCCGCAGGCTCCCTCGTCCGGGGCAAAGGGGAGTCGACTCCTCCGGCTGGTTGGTCATGCATCTTTCGTGGCGTGCTGCCACGGGCGGGGGACGCAGTGGCACGCTCTGAAAGGACGCAGTGTATGACCGCTCATCATGACCTCAAGCTCCTCATCCGGCAGCGACCGAACAAAACGGGGGAGTCCTATTCGACGGCACGCTCCCATGTGATGCGCGCACGTGCGGAGCTGCTTCGGATCGAGGACGAGGCATCGGTGGCATCGCCAGCTGTTATTGAGGCGGCGGTGCTGAAGGTGAATAGGACCTCTGCGCGGGTTCGCATCTTGGGCAACGAGGCATCTGGCTCCGTAACATTCCGTACGTCCGATGTCTGGAGGCTCGTGCCGGGATACATTGCCACTCTGTTTGTCGAGAAGCGATGGACCTACTCAGGGGATGCGTATGCCAGCGGTCGCGTCGAGGCGACCGTCCTCGATGTGACTCGGCTTGGGTTGGAGCCGCTTCGAGATGCACGAGATTGCGTTGGGTGGGCATGCTCCGGGTAGCGATGATGACACCAACGTGATCAGTGACGCCTCGGAGCTGGAGGAGGCGGGTGACCTTGAGGAAGCGCGAGACATCCTGATGGATGTCCTCTGTGACGACCTTCGCTGCATTGATGCCCACGCACATCTGGGTAACCATGCGTTCGACCGCGCACCGGAGACCGCCCTGCTGCACTACGAGGTCGGGATACGAATCGCTGAGCTATCGCTGCCCGCGGGATTTGATGGACTGCTCTTGTGGGGGATGCTGTACAATCGGCCCTTCCTCCGCTGCCTACACGGCTACGGACTTTGTCTGTGGCGGCTGGGGCGACTTGCAGAGGCACAAAAGGTATTCGAGCGGATGCTGTCGCTAAACCCGCCAGACAACCAAGGCGCCAGGGAATGCCTCTTCGCGGTAGAGCGCCACGAAGCATGGCCACCGGACGACGACCCCCGTCCTCCCAAGCGCCGCGCACGACGACGTGCGGCCCATGGAGACAGCCGGCGGATTCTCCTTTAGTACCTGCCCCCTTGCAGCTTCTGTTCTAGAGGTACCCCGGCGCTGCCCCCGTGTCTTGAAGAAGAGCCCGCTCAATCCGCTTCGACTGCGCGATCCATAGCCCCGCAGCGAGCAGCGCAAAGACAGCTGGTGTCATAAAGGAAGCGGCGGGTGGCAGCTCGCGAGTCCAAGCTGCCAGGTGTCCACCAAGCCAGGACATGACCGCAGTGAGCAGAGACCACAGTCCAAACAGCGCTCCATGTCGTCGCGCCGGGACAAGCTGCGCCAGCACCGATAGCATGAGCGGCAGCAGAAGCAGACTTGGCAGCGCTCCAGCTAGGCGCGCACCGAGCAGCCAGCCCCCCAGCGGGAGTCCTTCCGGCATGTTCACCACGCCACGCAGAAGGAGCGCACACGGCAGGAACTGAAGCACGAGACCGATGCCAATCTTGGCGGTAGCGGACGGCTCGATGCCACGCTTGCGCCGCGCCAGAAAGCCCAACACAACCAGGGGGACCAGGACGAGCTGGATCAACGGCTCTCCTCCGGTCAAGAGCGCTGAGCCCAGCCCCGACGGGACAAGCCCCCCTAGCGTCAGGTCGGCGTGGTCGCGCCAGCTCCTGATGGTCATGTTGAGCTGCGCGTCCGCACAGTGCCCCAGCATCCAGGTCAAGCCCAGCACGGCCACCGGCCAGCGCGCTACCTTCTGCAGTGGCGGTCCGGGCTGCGGGCTTTGTGCCGACATCAGGCTGGGCTGTCCAGCCGGCGGCTTGAGCGCAACCAGGGACAGCAGCGCGGCCAAAGCAGTGCAGAGCGAACAAAACAGAAACAATCCCTGAAACATGCGCTCTGTAGGAAGGAGCAGCTCGAACATTGCGCCCCCAAGTCCGCCCAGAAACCCCCCCAGGCTGATGGAGACAAAGAACGCAATGAAGGCCGATTCTCGACGCAGTCCGCTCTGGCCGCAGCCCTGCGCCAGCACGGCATACAGGGACGGCTTCAGGAGACCGGAGCCCGCGCTCAGCAAGCACATCGCCGCCAAGATCTGGCTCGGCATCGCGGTGAGCAGACCATAGGAACTCATCAGCAGGAAGAGGCCCACCCGCGCTGCTCGCCGAACCGTTAGCCAGCGGTCAGCCACCCAGCCTCCAAGGATCGGACCCGCGTACACGGCCATCATCAGAGACCCATAGGTCTGGACTGCCTCGGTGGTGCTCACCTGGCCGCTCTGCGAAAGGAAGCTCACAAAGTGGGTCAGGAACACAAAGTAGGCCAAGCGCTCGAGCAGCTCGATGCTGCATACCATCGCGAGGGTAGATGTCTTCATTTCCTTCCTACCGATCTTGTGCTCGCAGCCTATCACCGACCGCAGCTTGCGTTCGTACCTGCTGTCCGAGGTTCGCATTGCAAGGGACAGTCCCACCAGGGCAGCGGTCCACGTCACCGCAGGATTCGCCGGATCGGAAGAAGTCCAAGCATCGGTAACACCGCCATCCCAAGGAAATACCATCCGTGCGGAACTCCGTCCCACAGTCCGCCGAGCTGACCCGCGAGCCAGTACCCTACCGCCGTGGCGACATACCAAGCACCGAGCCACCGTCCACCGCGCTTCGGTGGTGCGATCCGCAGCACGAACGACGGACCGAGCGCGCCGACCAGCAGCTCGCCCACAGACAGCAGCGCCAAACAGCCAAGCAGCCAGCCCAGACCCACCAGGGAACTGCCGTGTCCGATTAGAGCGGCAACTCCCATCGGCACAAAGGCGAGACCGGTTGCAATCATTCCCAGTGTGATTTTGGCGGCGGCAGTCGGCAGGCCGGGCGAGGTCGAGAGATGAAGCAGGGCGCGAGCGAGCAATGGGGAGACGGCCAAGACCAGACCGGCATGCAGCGACGCAACATAGGGAACCGGCAGCTCCCAGCCAAGCAGGTGGCGGTTTGTATTGTCCCGAGTCCACAGGAGCAGCGTGCTGCTCGCCTGCATCTGCGCAACAGTGAACAGCACTGCCAGCACGCAGAGACCGAGCAGCATCACGAGAGAACCGCTGCCGTGGGTTTGGCCAGAGTCTCTGGCGACCTCCGTTCTGCCCTCAGTGGCCCGAAGAACATGTGACTGAGTCTGGATGATGATGCTCGCGACTACGAGGCTCAGCGACGCCAGCGCAAAGGCGACGGGCCAGCCGAGCCAGGCACGGGCCGTCTCTCCGATGACCGGACTCAACAACGCGCTGACGTTGGCGAGCAGGTACATCAGCATCAAGCCTCGGTCGCGTAGCTCGGGTTCGGTGATGAACAGACGGGTGGCGAGTGACTGGGGAGTCAACTTTGCCGCGCCCGCCCCGAGTGCGACCAGCGTCAGACCCGCATAGACCATCGGGCGACTCTCGGCTGCCAGAAGTGCATAGCCCGCCGCCGCTACTACGTACCCGAGAGCAGCAACGCGGACGATGCCGAACCGACTGTCGGTCATCGCACCCGCGAGCAGCGGTGACATATAGGTGGCCGCAATGAAGCAGCCAAGGACATCCGTCGCCTCAGCGGTGGTAAATCCGAGCCGTTCGTTAAGGAAGAGCAGCAGCAAGCTGGATAGCAGAAAGAAACCAAACCGCTCGCAAGCTACCGAGGCTGAGAGGGACAGGAAACCGGGTGGATATCGACGCATGGGCCACACTCCTTGAGTGGGCTGAGCGTCATTTGTTGAGTTCGGTAAATCCAGTCGTGAGCGTCCGTCTTACCGGTTGTGACCTTCGCGCTGGCAAAGAGGTGGTACACGGCCCGCATCAAGGGAGTCTGTCTGGCTCCGCTCCGTCTGAACTTCAGTGTGTCCGCTGGTAAAGCAATAGCAATCTGGGGTGGTAGTCCTTTGCGCTGCGCCAGTGGGCGACCGGTTGCCAGCCTTCGCGGATCATGGTTTCCTCGAGGAGCTTGCGCTCGTAGCGCTTGAGGTAGGCGATCGAGAAGTGCTTGCTTTCACCGCTGGTCATTTTGACGGTGGCACGAATGTCGGCGGCATAGCTTCCCGGTATCGGGCACGCAGCAAAGTCGAGCACAGACTTGATCTCAGTACTCTTGAGCCCATGGATGTATCGTCTCAGCAAATCGCAGAACATACGGTCTTGCATTGACAGCCCCGTACTCATTGTCTCGTTGGAGCGGCCCGCGAGACGTCGATCTTTGAGGAGAATCTCCTCGGGTTTGTCGGCGGGAGCCATGGTCTCACCAACACTGAACAGGAGGAAGTCACCAGGAGCGAATCCCATGAGACTGTTGCGTACGAACAGAATTTCGTTCTGCAGGTTGGCGAAGGTATTGCCGAACAAGCAGACGATGCGCCGACGGTGCGCGCGTTCTGGGGTGTGCAAAAGCGCCGTGTACCGCTGCAGGTTATGGAAGTTGCCCTGGATGGCGTAGACGGACACCTTGGCTCGATCGGCCAGTGCTTCGGCAGCATGACGGTAGGCCGCGCAAAGCAACGGCTGACTGATATCGAGAAGGTACAGCCGGAGGTTCCGGTTTCGGTGGCGCTCCAGCAGGCACTGGGTCAGGCGAACCTCATCCTTTCCGTCGCCGCAGCCGAGTCCAATCACGTCGAGTCCCACAGGACCGGCTCGCTCAGCAATCCGCTCCGCCACGGAATCCAGCGGCATCAGCATGCGCGAGACTGTGTAGTCCTCCTGCTCGGCGATTGAGTACCACGCCGCGGCGCTGCTAGGGTCGAGGTAGAGGTAGGTCTGCTCAAGGTGTCCTCCTCTCCCGTTGAGCAGCATCGTCATCTCGTTATGGAGCTTCAGTGCGTCATACTCGGGAGTGAGCCAACAGTTTGGTGAAAAATCCTGGGTCAATCTTCGTCGATCGGTGATGTGCTCACCAATCGGAGTTGGATCGATACGCAACTCTGGCACGGACTGGAGGTGCATGATCGTCGTGCGTGTCGGCGCGCGTCGACCGGTCTCGACATTGCGCAAGGTGCTTTCAGAGAGCCCCGCTCGTTCCGCCAGCACCATCCGCGACAGACCCGCTGCTTGTCGCCGTTTCACAAGGTCCGCACCCCAGACCTTCAGCGCGGACTGCTCGGTGCTCGCAGGTTCGACAATCCCTGCCGCAAGGTGGAGCTGCTCAAGTGCCGTCGGCGGACCCTGTTCGCGTTGCTCTTTCTCCGCTTTAGGCAGAGAGCTTCGCAGCGTGGCCATCGCTCGGTTGATGGCTTGACGCTCGGTCTGCGTACCTGTCTTGGTAAGACGCTCCAGCGCCCTCATCGTCATTGAAAACGCCGCTCTGAGCGGAATGCTCTCGGTCTGTTCCACAACTTCCTCCACTGCTTGCCCGATAGCTAACACACCTCGGGCCACATACCAAACGTTTCTCGTCGGAGATAGCGAAGTCATCAGCGCTCGCGGTTCCGACCTCGCGATTCCAAATCTGCCGATTCGAGATTCCCCTCGGAATAGGAATCACTCCTACTGATGGACTGACTCTATTGACTCCACTGCTTTCTTGTTCGTGGTCCGCTTGGAGTAGAAGAGGTCATAGCGCCCCAGTAGCAGCTGCTGTACTTGCGCCGGCCACCAATTTGCATTCCCTCGCGGCGTCAGATAACCGGCCTCGCTCAGTAGCTTCGCAAGATGTGGATAGCTCGGTCGCGATCCGATACGCAGAATCAGCGACTCACAGTACTGCTTCGGTGTCAGGATTTTCGTCTCCTGGGTCGCTCCCATCAGTTTGCAGACACTACTCTCCGTGAACTTCCGCCCCTTGTACGGAAGGTATCCCAGCTCGTTGAGGATGTTCGCGATTCCTTTGTACGTAGTCCCTCGGTCGCGCAGCTCGCGCATCTTGAGCCGCACTTCTTCGTCGCTGTGCGCTCTTTCATTCACCGGGCGACAGACATGCCATCCCTTGCGGAGGTTGAGGTTGTAGATTACGGACACTGTCCATAGTGGACCCTGCGGAGCGGCGATTCCTTCGTCATTGAGCTGCTGCGCGATCTTGCGACAACTCACACGCTGCGCTATGAGAGTCTTGATGCGGGACAGAATCTGCTGCTCTTCGGGGTCTTCCTGAAGGACTCTGTATCGTGGATTCTCCATCGAAGGAACTGCCTGATATCCATATGGAGCCTTCCCGAAATGGAATCCACTCTTCCTAATATGAACGATCGCCTCTCGTGTTCTCTCCCCGGTCGCTTCCCGCTCCATCTGCGCAAACACGAGCAAGATACTCACCAGAGCACGCCCCAAAGCAGAGTCCAAACGGATCGCTTCCCGAATCGCGACGAGCTCCTTCGTGCCGTCAGAAAAGTGCTCTTCATACAGATCGCAGAAGTGTTTGATCGATCGACTGATGCGGTCAAACTTGAGCACCACCACCACATCGGAAGGAGTCGCCAGCGCCTTCGCCAGCCCTCTCCGATCTGCTCTCCCTCCCGATTCCACATCCTCATGGATCTGAAGGAGTCGTAACTCCGTCGATTCACAGAAGGCCCGAATCGCCGCCCTCTGCGCATCGAGGGACAGCCCATCCGCCGCTTGCATGTCCGTACTCACCCGAACGTATCCTACAGCCGTCCTCTGTCCCGCGCTCCCTGCTTTAGGAACATTATTCCGATCAACGCGACTCTTCATGTTTCGCCTCCCTTTCCGCAGCGTCCAAGTAAGGCGCTGTAGGGAGAGGCTTAAACTCCGTTTGCGTCCGTGTCAACGAAAATCAATTTCCCGATGCTGAGGATCTTAAATAAGCCGGTGCACTATTGCCGTATGCAGGCTGATTTACTGTCTCTGGTGTTACATCAGTTTGGTGGATCTGCGCTCG
>Ga0154020_10011571_pt1 | contig 10054 bp, 4 predicted proteins | sample Klosneuvirus_201_FD_109709 | JGI IMG/M metagenome (GOLD analysis project Ga0154020, IMG submission 109709) | Active sludge microbial communities from wastewater, Klosterneuburg, Austria - Klosneuvirus_20160825_MG | ecosystem: Engineered > WWTP > Aerobic digester > Activated sludge | place... | reverse complement strand
CCAATATCCGCAATGGCTTCCAGCCACAAACCGCCACCTTTGGTAAAAACGATACTTGGAATACGCATGCCATCATGCTTACGTTTTAATCCGGAAACAATCTGCTGAATATAATGCAATGAAAATTCCTTATAAGCCGCATGTGAAAGTGCACCGCCCCAGGTATCAAAAATCATTACAGTCTGCGCACCGGATTCAATCTGCGCATTAAGATAAGCTGTCACTGCTTTCGCATTTACATCCAGTATATGATGCAGCAATTCAGGGCGCTGATACAGCATGGTTTTGATTTCACGAAATTCAGTACCGCCACGACCCTCAACCATATAACAGGCCAGTGTAAAAGGACTGCCTGAAAAACCAATTAAAGGCACCCGGCTATCCAGAGCTTTGCGGATTTCCGCAACCGCATCCATAACGTAACGCAATTCTTGATCTGGATCAGGAACCTTTAATGCGCGAATTTCTTTTTCTTCGCGCAAGGGGCGTTCAAACATGGGCCCCTCGCCCTGTGAAAAATACAATCCCAGTCCCATTGCATCAGGAATTGTCAGAATATCCGAAAACAATATTGCTGCATCCAGTGGAAAACGCGCAAGCGGTTGCAATGTCACCTCAGTAGCAAAACCCGGGTTCTTGCATAAAGAAAGGAAATCCCCGGCACGAGCTCGGGTCTCATTATATTCCGACAAATATCTACCCGCCTGACGCATCAACCAAACAGGTGTATATTCAACGGGTTGCTTCAACAATGCGCGCAGAAACGTATCATTCTTAAGTGTTGTCATTAAAAAACCTATATCTTGTTGTTCTTTTGAAAAGCTACTCACAATACTCACAAGCAAGTAAATTAACCTTTTCCCAACCGGCAATATTACCAGTGAATAGCTATCACGTATATTATCTATCCGGCATCGAATTCAATCCGCCTGCATAAAAATGTATTCTTTTAATTAACGGTTTGCTCATACTTAATTTTCTGCAATAGAAAACAACCGTTGATACTCTTTAATCGCATACCGATCCGTCATCCCAGCAATATAGTCAGCAATCGCCTGATGGCCTTCCTGCTCAAATTTTTTCTGATATTTGACCGGCAGCAATTGTATCTCCGAGCTAAAAGCAGCAAATAATTTCTCAATCGTATGGCGTGCTCTGTTATTCATACGTGCAACACGAAAATGCCGGTAAAGATTATCGAACAAAAATTTTTTCAGTTCTTGCTGTTCCTTTTTGATCTGCTGACCAAAACCGATTAAAGGCGGCGCAGTTTGTACTTCAGCCAGAGTATCGATACCTGCATCCTTGATATTGCGGGCGCTTTGCTGAATAAGATCGGTTACCAGTGTGTTGATCATGCTGCGCACCGTTTCATAAACCATACGACGTTCCGGTAACACAGAATATTTTTCTTTCACTTCCGTCAGATGTCGCGAAAAAATAGATACCTCTTCCAACTGATTCAATGTGATTAGACCCGAACGCAATCCATCATCCACATCGTGATTATTATAGGCAATTTCGTCGGCGAAATTGGCCAACTGCGCTTCGAGAGAAGGTCTTTTATTCAACAAAAAACGCTCTCCTAATGAATCGAGTTTGGGGATATTCTTTCTGGCTACATGTTTGAGTATTCCTTCCCGTGTCTCATAACAAAGATTCAGGCCATCAAAAGCAGCATAACGTTCTTCAAGAAAATCAACGACGCGCAAGGATTGGAGATTATGTTCAAACCCCCCATATTCCCGCATGCAATCATTCAATGCATCCTGACCCGCGTGCCCAAATGGGGTGTGCCCAAGATCATGGGCAAGCGAAACCGCCTCAACCAAATCTTCATTCAGACTCAGGTTTCTTGCAATCGAACGCCCTATCTGCGCAACTTCCAGACTATGTGTCAGGCGTGTACGAAATAAATCCCCTTCATGATTGACAAATACCTGAGTTTTATATTCCAGGCGGCGGAATGCCGTGGAGTGTATGATTCGATCCCGGTCACGTTGAAATTCACTACGTCCGGCGGGTGGCTCTTCATGAATTATACGTCCGCGTGAATTATCAGAAGACACCGCATAAGTGGCCAGCTTATTCATCACTCATACAAGCTAAAATCGTATCATTCAGTATGGCCGGTGGAATATCAGCCCGCATCACAGCTTCACCAATGCGATTGAGAACAACAAAACGGGTTCTTCCAGCATCCACTTTTTTGTCCAGCAACATCAATTGCAAATATTTTTCCGGCGGCATTTTAGGTGCGGCAACTGGTAATTCAGCCTGTAAGAAAATCTTGCGGATGCGGTTGACTTCAGCTTCGCTAATGAGTTTCATGCGCCGGGATAGTTCAGCTGCCAGCACGATTCCTGCTGCCACTGCTTCACCATGTAACCAGACACCATACCCCATCCCATTTTCTATGGCATGACCAAACGTATGACCCAGATTCAGCAAGGCACGTACCCCATTTTCCTTTTCATCCGCAGCCACGATTTCGGCTTTGTTCTCACAACTGCGTTGGATTGCTTCATTCAACGTCACCGGATCCCGTGCCAGTAAGCGATGCATATTTTGTTCCAGCCAATCAAAAAAGGCTGGATCGCGAATCAATCCATACTTGATAATTTCAGAAAGACCCGCCCGCAGCTCTCTATCCGGCAACGTATTCAATGTTGCGCTGTCCGTTAATACCATGCGCGGCTGATAAAAGGCACCGATCATGTTTTTACCCAAGGGGTGATTAATACCGGTTTTACCCCCTACCGAGGAATCAACCTGTGCCAGCAATGTCGTGGGTATCTGAATGAATGGCACACCCCGTAAATAAGTTGCCGCGGCAAATCCGGTCAAATCACCGATCACACCACCGCCAAGCGCCAATATCGCAGTATTTCTTTCGCAATGATTTTTGAGAAGCGCATCAAAAATTAAATTTAAAGTTTCCCAATTTTTATGGGCCTCGCCATCAGGCAGGACAATTGGAACAGAAATAATCCCCTGTTTCTCCAATGCTGTGCGTAGTTTATCCAGATACAGCGGCGCAATAGTTGTATTGCTGACGATAGCGACCCTTTTTTGCGACAGACAGGACACGATCAAGTCAACCTGTTGCAGGATTCCGTGACCGATATGTATTGGATAACTGCGTTTTTCTGATGAAGGTGTAAAATCTACCGTAACGGTTTGCATGGCATTTTTGTTATTATTTCGCATTATATTGTTGTAATCAATGGATATTAACTTATTAATGAGTTTTTGTACTAAAAAACGGACACCCTGTTTCCCGCTATCGATGATTACATGGGCTGTTTCACGATACAGTGCATCCCGCTGAACATAGAGCTCATTCAGTCTTACAAACAAATTTTGTGTCTGAAGTAATGGCCGGTTTTTATCATGACGGGTACGCCGATACAAATCATTCACTGTCGCCCTTAGATAGATAACAATTCCACCGCGCCGCAGTAACTGACGATTCTCCCGGCTCAGAACTGCACCACCACCGGTGGCCAAAATAATATTATTCTTCTTAACCAGTTCAATCAGCACTTCAGATTCACGTTTACGAAAGCCAGCCTCGCCTTCGATCTCAAATATCACCGGAATTTTTACACCGGTACGATCCTGTATTTCATGATCTGAGTCGATAAATTCCTTGCCCAGTGAACTAGCCAGCGCTTTGCCGATAGTCGTTTTGCCGGCGCCCATCATACCCACCAGGATTATATTGGTATTCCCCAGTTTTTTCTGAATAGGCTGGGGTATTTTCGTTTTGCTTAAATTCATACCTGCGATTGTAGCAGCAGTAAGTAAACAGATACATGCACTGGTTAATCACGCCTTGTAAACTAATTCTGAGTCTTTTTAGCAGGCTTGAAGGATAATTCAGTTTGTTTCATTGATTGTTTTGTTCAGTGTCAGGCTGATTAGGATCCTTTTTACTCACAAACCAGGAAAAAAATAACGGTACAAATATCGTCGCAATCAAAGTTGCCATAATCATCCCGCCAAAAACACCCGTTCCCATCGATTGCCGAGCCGCTGAGCCAGCGCCGGTAGCAAATACCAAAGGAACAACCCCCAGAATAAAAGCCATGGAAGTCATCACAATGGGCCGGAAACGTAGCTGAGCTGATTGAATAGCTGCCTGTTTAATAGCAACCCCCTCTTTCATTCTCTGGTTCGCGAATTCGACCAGCAGAATTGCATTCTTTGCCGTCAACCCAATTAATGTCACCATCCCGATCTGAAAATAAATGTCATTCGGCATATCGCGTGCCAAAATCGCCAACAATGCACCCACCATCGCGAAAGGAATTGCCATAATGACAGCCAATGGTAGTGCCCAGGTTTCAAATTGCGCCGCCAGAATCAAGAAAACCATCACGACAGCCAGGCTGAAAGCAAAAATTGCTGCCGCTCCCATCTTCTTTTCCTGGAACGCCGCACCCGTCCAGGCGATCTGATAGCCCTCCGGCAATGCTTTGGCCGCAATGCTTTCAACCAATGCAATCGCCTCACCCGAACTGACGCCGTTGGCACCGCTTCCCATTATTTTTGCCGACAATAAACCGTTGAATCGCTCCAATTGTTCTGCACCCACGATATTTTTTACTTTGCTCAGTGCAGACAAAGGAATCATCGAACCGGATTCCGAGCGCACATAAACTTTGCCTAAATCCTCCGATTTCATACGATAAGCCGCTTCAGCTTGCAGTTGCACACGGTAGGTCCGCCCGGAGCGGTTAAAATCATTCACATAAAATGATCCCATGGTGCTTTGCAACGTCGCGTAGATATCTGAAATGGACACACCTTGCGCAATGGCTTTGGCTTCATCCACTTCAACAAAATATTGCGGCACCGATGATCGCAGAAAAGTATTCACGGTAGCCAGTCTGGGTTCCTGTTTCAGGGTATGCATCAACTCATTCACTACACTGGTCAATTGCGCTGTATCTGAATTTGTCCGGCTCTGAACATAGAGTTCAAATCCACCCGTACTACCCAAGCCACGTATTGCTGGCGGATTAAAAGCGATCGCCAAACCATCCGGTTGTTGTGCGCCGATCAGAAACAACTTGTTCACAATATCCGTAGCGGTCGTAGTGCGTTCCGACCAATCCTTCAAGCGCACGAACATGGTCGAAACATTGGTCTTATTGCCGCCGCCAATAAAATCCAATCCATTGACCGCGAACTGAAAATCCACGGCTGGTTCCTTAGCCATCTCGGTATTGATGGCATCGGCCGTTCTGACTGTTCGCGCAAGTGTTGCACCATCGGGCAAGATCACCGCCGCAATAACATAACCTTGATCTTCCGGCGGAACAAAGCTTTCTGGAATATTTTTTACCAGATAAACCAGGCAAGCAATCATCACCAGAAATATCAGCGCGCTTCTAGCCACATGACGTAAGCTCAAGCCAACCATCCCAACATAAAACCTGCGCACACGCTCAAAATGATCGTTAAACCAGTTAAAGAAAGCTGATTGGCGATGTGTGGACCGGAGCAAGACCGCACACAACGTAGGCGTCAGGGTCAAAGCGACAATACCGGAAATAACACCGGCGACAGCCACTGTCACCGCAAACTGCTGATATAGCTCTCCGGCAATGCCGCCAAGAAAAGCAACAGGAATAAAAACTGCCGCCAATACCATTGTCATTGCTACCACGGCACTGGATACCTGTTGCATTGCTTTGATAGCCGCATCAATTGGCGATAGCTTCTCCTGCGACATGAGCCGTTCAATATTTTCCAGTACAACAATCGCATCATCAACCACAATGCCGATCGAAAGTACCATTGCAAAGAGCGTCAGCGTATTAATCGAATAACCGAGTACCCACAACCCGGCAAAAGTGCCGATCAACGAAATCGGTATAGCAATGATGGGAATCAACGTGGCACGCCAGCTTTGCAGAAACAAGTAAACAACCAGAACCACCAGCAGCATGGCTTCCCCAAGGGTTTTCAGCACTTCTAAAATCGATTCTTTAACAAACACACTGGTGTCATAAGAAATAACGTATTGCATGCCTTCGGGAAAATAATGCTTCAGCACATTCATCCTGGCTTTAACGGCTGCTGCGGTTTCCAGAGCATTGGCTCCAGTGCGCAAGAAGATACCGATTCCCAAGCCCGGTTCTCCATTGAGCAGTGTGCGCGTCGAATAATCCTGCGCCCCGAGTTCGATACGCGCCACATCTTTAAGATACAGCACACCGCGCGGCCCGCCCGAACGCAGAATAATATTCTCAAATTGCTCAGGTTCTAATAACCGGCCCTTTGCTGTCACGGTATAAACCAATTGTTGATCCGCCAAAGCCGGTTCCTGACCAATTTTCCCGACCGCTTGCTGCGCATTCTGTGCCCGGATAGCATTTACGACATCCGTGGTTGTAATAGCCAACTGCGCCATCCGGTCAGGCCATAACCAGATACGCATGGAATAGTCCTGCGCACCAAAAATTCTTGCTTCACCAACGCCTGCTGCGCCCCTCACATCATCCAGGATATTGTTAGTAATAAAATTACTCAGAAACAGCTGGGTATGTTTGGGATCTTTGGAAGTTACCGCAAAAACCAGCAACAGGTCATTGGAACGCTTCTGAACGGTAATACCCGCACGCCTAACTTCATCGGGCAAGCGCGCCATGGCCGTATTGACTTCATTACTAACACTGAAAGTAGCCCGGTCAATATCGGTTCCAATTTCAAAAGTAATGGTAATTGTCAGCCGGCCGCTTGAGTCGGCGCTGGAATTAAAGTACAGCAAGCCTTCAAGTGCGCTGAGTTTCTCCTCGATCGGCGCCGCCACAGTTTTAATCATCGTTTCGGCGCTTGCGCCAGGAAATGTGGCTGTCACAATAACCGTTGGAGGCGCGATCCTCGGATACTGTTCGATCGGTAATTGCGTAGCCGCAGCCAGGCCTGCTAGAACAATAAGAATCGACAGAACCGATGCAAAAATCGGTCGTTCAATAAAAAATCTGGCCATGTGTGCAGTTGCTATTTAATTTAGAGATGCGGCATTTGATTGTAAAGAAGGCAAACTGCCCTGCAATTGAGGATCAACAACTTTTCCGGGCATTAATTTGATCATATTATCTATAACCACTTTATCTCCTGCATTTAATCCATCCAGAATAATCCAATCCCTACCGATCCAGTCACCCACAATGACAGGGCGCTGCATCACAGCATTGTTTTCACTGATGACATAAACATATCTACCCAGATCCGAAGTCAGAACCGCAACCTGGGGCACCCTATAAACATCTCTGGATTCTCCCGCGGCAACCCGCACACGCACAAATTGGCCGGGCAATATACGCTGTTCGCTATTTTCAAAGGTAGCACGCAATTGTTGTGTACCCAGTAGCGGGTCGATTTTACTGGCGGAAAAATTGATTTTACCTTCCTGCTGATATTCTGACCCATCTGTCAGAATCATTCTGACACTGTGTACATTTTTTTCATTTAAATGCCCGCCGAATCGCGCCACCTCATTGTCTGAGAAACTAAATCGCACCCAAATCGGAGATAGTTGAGTTAATGTCGTCAGCAAACTGTTATTTGCAGACACCAGCGCACCCTCAGAGAAAAGAGAACGGCCTGTCATTCCATTCACCGGGGCTTTGACCACGGTATAGGAAAGATTGAGTTCCGCCTGCTGAACACGCACTTTCGCAGCTTGCAAGGCAGATTCTGCAATAGCCAGATCGGCTTTTGCCACATCATAGGCGCGCTGACTGACAAAATTCTCGGCCAGCAATTGCCGCTGCTGATTTTCCTCATTCCTGGCGCGCACGACACGAGCATTCTGCTCTAGAAGCCCTGCCTTGGCTTCAGCCAGAGCGTTCTGAAAAGGCTCCGGATCAATTAAAAATAATGATTGTCCGGCTTTAACCGCCATCCCTTCGGTATATAGCCGCTTGAGTAGAATTCCTCCCACCCGCGGCCGGATTTCAATTTCTTTGGCACCTTCCGTTTGTGCAATCGTTTCCAGGCTAACAGGCATGCTGATCGGTTCTGCAGCAATAACTGTCACTGCAATCGCCTGATCCAAACGGGGTGCATTTTGAGCTGTTTCGTTATTTCCACATGCAATTAATGACAAACCCGCTAACCCGTAACAGATAAAAATAGCGCTTCCCTTCCTGGTCAGCTGACATGGCTCGTTATTTCTTTTAAATATAGAAACCAACACTTTCACGGCTTGCAGACTTTCAAGTTGGCGCAGGATTGTAAAAAATTTTTTGTTCGTCACTCGAATAAATACTTTTAAGTTAAAAGATTAAAATCTACTACCGTGGAAAAACCACAAAAGCGTAATAGGGTTCTGTATAATTGATCAGATGATAGCTTGGCGGATAATGTAGAAGTATTACATATATGAAGATAAGATATTTCTCATAATTTTACCTACCTGCAGATACATAGTTAAATGTATTTTGTTTCCACAGATCTGTCATACCAGATAGATACTGGCTATTAATACTGATACCGGTCAAAAATAAACTGCATGATCCGATCAGCCAGATTTGTTTTTACTATTAGATAAATTTTTAAGGTGTGTTGATATGCCTAACCATAATTTTATTGCCCTACTAACCTTCTTCATGCTGACGTCAGCATCAATTGCTCAGGCATCTCTGAAGTTGCCTGAAACAGTAAAAGTTGATGCGGCAGCGTTAACCGCTGAGCCGGCATGTGATCCGAAAATTTCCCCCGCATGGCGGGAAGCCCAGGAAATTGATGGCGTCAAAATTGAAGCATCACCGGGTTGCAGCCCGGATAATCCCGCCTGGATTGCAGCTGCGGTTAAAGGAACCAACAACATATCGATGGATACCCTGATGAAAACGGGTCTTTCACCGGATGCCATCATTAAAACCGATGATTTGGATGGTGACGGTGATCCTGATCGAATTATCATCAAGCTCGAAATCATGGAACTGAATGGCAAATCACCTGATTTCCCAGGATTGCTTCCAACATTTGATATTGCTCCTGGCATACAACCGGGTGCCTGGGTTTTTGCGCCGAAAACCAGCGGTATGTCGACAGAAAATTTTGAGAGCGTCAGAGCCAATCCCTTATTGAGACTTCCTTCACCCGTTATTCGCGTTGAGGTTGGTGATATTGTGCAAATCGTGCTGGAAAATACCCATTATTTTCCACATAGTATTCATCTGCACGGCGTCGATCACCCATTTTCGCATGGCGAGCATGGTGGTCAAGATGGCGTGCCACAGACCAGCGAAGTAGAGCTGATGCCCGGCGAACGCCGCATTTATCAATTCCAGGCACGGCAATCCGGCACCATGTTCTACCACTGCCATGTGCAAACGCACACCCATTTGGCGATGGGTCTGGCAGGAATGATTGTTGTTGAGGAAAACAAACCAAATAACTGGCTGCAAACTTTAAATATAGGCGCAGGGCATGTTCGTCATCCTTCCGTAGCCGTCAAAGAGCAATTCGATCAGGAATATGATCTGCACTATCACGCGATGGATAAGCAATTGGGCGAGATTATTCAAAAACACAACGATCCCCGGCTCATTGCGCGTGACATGAATCGACGTTATGACATTACCGATTCAACCGAGGATTACTACACCTTGAATGGTTTATCATTCCCTTATACCTTAAGAGAATCTCTGATCATCGTTGAACCTGATCAAAAAATAAAACTACGTCTGCTGAACAGTGGCGGCGAACTGATCGCCATCCATACGCACGGTCACCACGCCACGATCACGCATTACGACGGTGTGGAGCATAATCCGGTTGCGCAGATCATGCGTGACGTTTTTGACATGGCACCGGCACAGCGTCTTGACCTAAAATTGGAAACCGTCAATGATGGCAAACATAGCTATGGTGAAGGTGATTGGCTGTTTCATGATCATCGGGAAAAGGGAATTACCACGAATGGCATGGCCGAAGGCGGCAGCATGAGTTCTATTGTCTATAAGTCCTATCTCAATGGAAGTGGATTACCCAAGGTGAGTCACTTTGGTATCGATTTAAACAAATATTT
>Ga0154020_10011569_pt1 | contig 10054 bp, 9 predicted proteins | sample Klosneuvirus_201_FD_109709 | JGI IMG/M metagenome (GOLD analysis project Ga0154020, IMG submission 109709) | Active sludge microbial communities from wastewater, Klosterneuburg, Austria - Klosneuvirus_20160825_MG | ecosystem: Engineered > WWTP > Aerobic digester > Activated sludge | place... | reverse complement strand
CCGCCGGCATCCTCGTGCCGGTGGCGGTCTTTTCCCTGGCGAGCTCGAAGCTGCCGCTCTACCCCCTGCCGGTGGTGACGCCGATCGCCCTCGTCGCCGGGCGGACGCTCGGCGCTCGCGTCCCCGGATCACGCCGGTGGCGCATCGGCCTCGCGATCTGGGTCGGCGCGCTTCTCGCGCTCAAGGTCGCTGCAGCCTACATACCGTCGGGAGCGCGGGACAGCCGCGAGCTCGAACGGAAGATCGCACACCGCGTCGATCTCGCGACCACCGGCGTCATCGTCGTCGGCGCGCAGGCGAACGGCCTCTACTTCTACGGCGTGAACGACTTCCACTGGCTGCGCTCGGGAGACCATCCCTACCCTCTCTTCGAGCCGCCGCAGAAAATCGAAGACGCCCTGCCCGTCATCCTGCTCGAGGGTCGACCGCACCTGGTGCTCTTCGCGACCCACGTCGCCGGCGAGATGCACCAGCGCTTCGAGCGCTTCGGTCTCGCCTGTGGGGCTCTCGAGCGCTACGAGCGTCTCGCCGGATTCGTCTGCGCGCCGATCTCGGCGCCGGTGCCGAGAGCTGCCAGCATCTCCTCTACGCGGCCGAACTTGACCCGCGGGCGCCCGGCAGCGCGGCCGCGCGCAATCTCGATCTCGTCGAGCCTCTTCCAGCCGGCGAAGTCCACCCGCCGGAGGCCGCGTTCCTCCAACAGCTCGTCGATCGCTGCGAGCGGGGCGAGTGCCGACGGCGAGTGCGTCGAGAGATCCTCGCGCATCGCCGCGGCCGTCTCCGCACCGTCGGGCTTGTTGCTGCCGATGAGGCCGGTCGGACCTCGCTTGACCCAGCCCGAGACGTAAAGGCCCGGCAAGGCAGCCCCGGATGCCGGATCGATCACCCGGCCGCCGCGATTGGGGATGATCGCCGCCTTCGCATCGAACGGCAGATCGGCGAGCGGCAGCGAGCGATAGCCCACCGCGCGCACGACCAGGCCGGCCGCGAGGACGAACTCCTCCCCGGTGCCCTCGGCGCGGAGGCTCCCCGCCTCGCCCACCAGGCGGTTGCGCGCGAGGCGCACGCCGCCCACCCGACCGTTCTCCGCCTCGATCGCCACGGGCGAGACCCGAAAGCGCAGATGAATCCGCCGCGGCGCGCCGGTCGGCGTTCGCAGCGCGATCGCACGCAGAAGCTCCATGTTCTTCTGCGCTTGCGGATCGTCGCCGAGCTCCCGTTCGCTGCCGGGGTCGAGCTCGAGCTCGCGCGGGTCGACGATGAGATCGACCCCTTCGAGGTGCGCGAGCTCTTTGAGCTCGCCGGCCGACCATTTGGCCTGCACCGGGCCCCGCCGCACGAGGAAGTGGACGTCGCGGATGCGGCTCGTCTGCAGCGCGGCGAGCGCGTCGTCGGAGATGTCGGTGGTCGCGAGGTCCAGTGGATTCCGCCCGAGAATGCGCGCCACGTCGACGGCGACGTTGCCGGCTCCGACGACAGCGGCAACCGCGCAGTCGAGATCGACCGGCAGATCGAGAAAGTCAGGGTGGGCGCTGTACCATGCGACCAGCGCCGTCGAGGAGTGGCTGCCCGGCAAGTCCTCGCCGGGGACGCCGAGGCGCCGGTCGCTCTGGCCGCCGACGGCAATGACGATCTGATCGTAGTGCCTCCGGAGGTCGGCGACGGAGAGATCGCGCCCCAGGTCGATGTTGCCCAGGAAGCGCACCCGCGGATCCAGCGCGACGCGCTCGAAGACCCGAACGACCTCCTTGATCTTCGGATGATCCGGCGCGACGCCGAATCGCACCAGCCCGTACGGCGTCGGCAGGCGATCGAAGAGATCGATCCGGAGGTCGGATCCGGCGGTGCCGCCGCTCTGGGCAAGCAGCGCCGCCGCGGTGTAGAAACCGGCCGGGCCGGCGCCGACGATGGCAATCCGGAACGGTCGGTCGACGGGGCGATCGGCGGAGCGCGCGAGGTCCGGCGGCATCGGGAGTGAGGATACAACGACCGGCGCCCGATTCCGGGCGCCCCGGTCTACGATTCGGTCGTCTTCAGCTGGCGACGCAGCTTGCCGAGCGTCCGGTTGACGGGATTGTTGCGCGACAGAAACCCGAGCACCGGCCGCTTGCGCACGCCGATCTCGCTCTGCAGGGCGCGCAGTGCCGCATTGCGCGGATCGAGGGCGAGTCCCTGCGCGATCGCGTGCACGGCGCCCTTGCGGTTCTTGGCCAGGATCTGGACCCGGGCGAGATTCAGATGGCAGTCTGGATGGTAAAACTGCGTCTTGACCGCATGTTGGCAGAGGCGCAGACCTTCCTTCACCTGCCTCTGGTAGCGCGCGATGCCGTAGCCAAGGAACGAATAGGCGACGCCCGGAATGTGCTCGGAGAGCCCACGCTCCTTCACCAGGTCAGCGAGGATCGTCATTCCCCTTCCCCAGTCGCCGGCCCGGCAGATCTCGATCGCAGCCTCGGCTTCGGAGCGCGGACTTCCCGCGCCGCTGGAACCGTCCGTCGGACCTTCGATACGGCTCGCCATCCGGCTCTCTCGTCCTTTCCGGGCGGGCATTCCCGCAAGCCCGTGTTACACTTCGGCCATTGTCGCGCTTCTAGCGGCCGGTGACAAGCGATGTCCGTCTCTGAACCGCCCGATGTCAAGGAACTGGTGGCGCTCGCGCGCCGCTTCGCGGAGCGCAAGCTCTATGACGAGGCGGCCGAGCTCTTCGGGGTCGCTCTGCGCCTCGAACCGCGCAACCTCGGCACCCGCCTGGCCCTCGCCCGCATCCGCCGGTTGCAGAAGGCGCAAGGGCGCCCTGCGGCCGCCAAGGACCCGATCGAAAACGCCCGCTCGGAGATGCGCCGCAATGGCATCGACGCCTCGCACTTCGTCGGCCTGGCCTGGCTTTACGCCGAGAAGGGCGAGGAGTTCCGGGCCCTCGAGTGCCTGCACATCGCCCGGCTGAAGGACCCCTTGAGCCCGGCGAACTTCAAGCTCGCGGCGCGCATCCACTTCCGGCTGCAGGACTACGACAGCGCCGCTGAGCTTCTCCAGCGCGCCCTGCGCTACAACCCGTTCGACCGCGAGGCCGCCGAGCTCCTCGGCCAGATCGAATACGAACGCAAGCAGTTCGCCGAGGCGCTCGCGGCGACGATCGACGCTTTCCTCCTGCTGCCCTCGGTCGACGAGGAGCGGGCGATCCGCCTGCGCCGCCGGATCCGCACACTCAAACATCTGCTCTCCTGGCAGAGCAAGCAGGTCGTCGCCCTCTTTCGCGAGCGCGAGGAGCAGCTGCACACTGCGTTCGACCGCCTGGAGTGGCGCCGCGAGCGCTTCCGCAGCGAGGAAACCTGGGAGAGCCTGGCGCTCGCCGCGCTGGTCGCACCGCAGGACGACGGCGGCCGTCTGAAGATCGCCGGACGCTTGCGCAAGCTCGCCGCCTGGGCGCATTTCACCGACGAGCAGATCTTCAAGCTCTCCGCCGCCGTGCAGGAAAAGAGCTACGAGGCCGGGGCGTTGATCTTCGCCAACAACAGCGAAGGGGTCGACATCTGCCTGCTCGAAGAGGGCGAGATCAGTATCCAGCGTCCGACTCCCTACGGCACTTATCCCCTCGCCCTGCTGCAGCCGGGATCGATGTTCGGTGAGGTCAACTTCCTCACCCGCGGCGTGCGCACCGGCGACGCCCTGGCACTGAAACCGTGCCGCCTGCTGGTATTCGACGGCGCGGCGCTCGAGGAGCTGTCGCGCAGCTGGTCGGAGTTCGGCGTCCAGCTCTACTGGGGCCTCTGGCACTCGCTCGCCGGGAAGCTGCGCTCGACCAACGAACAACTGAAGACCTTCTTCTCCGCCGACAAGCAGCCCGAGAACTTCCTGCGCTTGCGGCGCGGGGGGGCCCCGGGCGAGATCGGCGATGTCGGAGCCATCGAAGTCCCTCCCGATGACAAAGTCCGGCTCTTCCAGGAGCAGGGCCTGTCGAGCAAAGAGCTCGCGACGCTCGCCACCTTCTCGAAGGAGCTGCGTTTCGAGTCCGGTGCGGCGCTCTTTTCCGAGGGCGACGACGGCCACGAGATGTACGTCGTGCTCGAAGGCAAGGTGCTGATCAGCAAGTACATCCCCGGCGCCGGCGAGGAGGCGCTCGCCTTCCTCGAGCGCGGCGACTTCTTCGGCGAAATGTCGCTCATCGACGGCGAGCCGCGGTCGGCCGACGCGCGCGCCCACGGCGGAGTCCTGACCGTGCTGGCGCTCGATCAGGCGACGATTCAGGAAATGCTGGTCCTCGACCCCCAGGCCTCGCTCGACTTCTTGAAGCTCCTCTGCCGTCTGGTCGCCAAACGCCTGCGCGAGATCGACGAGAAGGTCATCGGCTGGCGCATCATGTCGGGCGAGCGGACCCCCGAGATGTCGGCAGGCCGCGCGTAACCAGCAGCCGCTCCGGATCGATCCAGCGGCGTAGTGCAGCGCTGACCTCCTCCGAGGTCAGCGCCGAGATCCGCCCGGAATGCCAGTTCGGGTCGTCGAGGGGCAGGTCGAGAAGCGCCGCGACCGCCATCAGGTCGGCCCACTGGCGCGCGGTCTCGCGGCGAAACGGCTCGCGGCCGAGCAGGTAGGAGCGCGCGCTTTCGAGCTCCTCCGCCGGTATCGGTTCGGCAAGCAGCTTCGCGAGCTCGTCGCGCACCGATGCCTCGGCCTGGTCGAGCGTCTCAGGGGCCGTGCCGACGTAGCAGACCAACCGGCCTTCGTCGAGCCCCGCGCCGGAAACGGTGTCCGCGGTCGCGGTGTAGGCCAGCCCCTCGCGCTCACGGATGCGTTGCGGAATCCGCCCGGTGAGACCCGAGCCGGTGCCGAGGAGCACCGCCGCGAGCTCGAGCGCGGGATAGTCGGGATGCGCCCGCGCCACCGTGCGCGAACCGAGAAACAGGTGCGCCTGATCCTGGGCCCGGGTGACGATCTCGCGCCGCGGCGGCGGCGCCACCGACGGACGCGGCGGCACCGGACGCTCGCCGCTCCCGGCGCCGACGTTGGCCCGCGCGAGCAACTCGCCGAACAGCTCCCCGGCGCGCTTGCCGACCGTCCCTTCGTCGATCTCTCCGGCGATCGAAAGGAAGGCTCCCCAGCCCTGCGCCGCGGCATGAAAGGAGTGGCAGAGCTCCGGGTCGAGGCGCGCCAGGCTCGCGGCATCGCCCTGCAGCGGCCGGCCGCGCGGATGCGGGGCATAGACCTGCTCGGCGAACGTCCGCGCCGTCATCAGGTCCGCCTGGTCGGCCTGAGCTTCGAGCTCCGCCGCCGCCTGGCGCGCCAGCCAGCTCAGGCGCTCCTGCGGGAAGACCGACTCGAAGGCGAGCTCGGCTACCCACTCGAGGGCCAACTGCCAGTCTCCCGCCAGGGCGTCGATCGACAGGCCGTGGGTCTCGTAGCCGCCGAAGCTCGAGAGAATCATGCCGCGCCCTTCGGCGTCGGCGGCGATCTGCTCCCAGCTGCGCCGGCGCGTCCCCTCGGTGAGGAGTCTGCCGGTGAGCAGCGCCTGGCCGGGGATCGCCTCGCAGCGCGCTCCACCGGCGAGCAGCAGGCGCACGGCGACGACCGGGGCGCCCTCGCAACGGCGCAGCCGGACGGTCATTCCTCCTCCGGCAGCGAGAGTCCCATCACTGATCCTGCCGCAGGATCGAGGTAGCGCTGCGCCAACCGCTGAAGCTCCCCGGCGTCGCACTCGAGCGCCTGGCGGACGAGGCGCTCCGGCTGCTCGAGATCGCCCTGGGCGAGCGCCAGCGCGGCGGTGATCGCCTGCTGGTGGATACGTTCCTGCTGGAAGACCCAGTCGGCGAGCAGGATCTGCTTGCCGCGCTCGAGCTCTTCCTCCGCGATGCGGCGGCCGCGCAGGTCCGCGAGCTCCGCCTCGAGTCTCACTTCCACCTCGGCCGGGTCACCGCCGGGGAGAACCTCGAACGAACAGGCGAGGTGCGACGCGGCCTCGGCCTCGGCGAGCGCGCTCGACGCGGCGAGACAGAGTTGCCCGACGTCGACGAAGGCGCGATGCAGGCGGCTCGTGCGGCCCCCACCGAGCAGCGTCGCGAGCAGCCGCAGCCCGGCGTGGTCGGGATGCTCGGGCGCCGGTGCCGGCAGCGCGAGCAGCAGTCGCGTCACGTCACCGTGCCGACGTTCGAGGCGGCGGGCGCCGCCCAACGCCGCGGCCGCGGCGACCGGAGCACGCTCGATCGGCGCCGGCGACAGATCGCCGAACGCCTCCTCGATGCGCTCGACACTGTCCGGGCCGAGATCTCCGGCAACGACCAGTAGCGCGTTCGCCGGGCGATAGTAGCGCTGGTGAAAAGCCGCCAGGCGTGAGCGGTCGGTCGACTCGAGATCGCGCTCGCTGCCCAGAACCGGAACGCCGTAGGGATGCCCCGCGAAAAGCTCGGCCTGCACCGCGAGCTCGAGGGCATCCCACGGCTCGTCCTGGTACATCGCGAGCTCCTCGAGAATGACCTGGCGCTCGCTCTCGACCTCTGCGGGGTCGAGGGTCAGCGCCGTCATCCGATCGCGCTCGATGGCGAGCGCCTCCTGCCAGCGGTCGGCGGAGAACGAGAAGTAGTAGGCGGTGAGATCGTGACTGGTGAAAGCGTTGTTGCTGCCGCCGAGGGCCTGTGTCCGGCGGTCGATCTCCCCCGGTCCATAGCGCGCCGCCCCCTTGAACATCATGTGTTCGAGGAAATGCGCCGCACCGCTCTCGCCCAGCGCCTCGTCCCGGCCACCGACGCGATAGAGCAGCACCGTGGTGACGATGGGAGCCTGGCGGTTGGCGATCAGGCAGACGTCGAGACCGCTCGCGAGACGCAGCCGCTCGACCCGACCGGAGCCGGCGAGCCCGCGCACCGCGTGAGAGAGCGGCGGAGTCAGAGGTGCGGCCTCAGGGAGGCGAGTTGCCGGCGAGGCGTCAGGGGCGCTCGCCCAGGCGGCGCTTCTTGCCCTTGGCGGACGGCGGGCGCAAGTCGGCCGTGACCAGCGTCGGCGAAGGCGCTCCCTCCGAAGCCGAGACGCGGATCGTCCAGGCCCGCCCTTCGTGCGTGATGCGCACGATGTGATCGCCGCTCTCCGGGAGATCGTAGGCCCGCCCGTCGCGCTTCTTGGCGTTCCAGGTGCCGGCCTGGCCGATCACCCGGCCGTCGATCTTGACGATCGCTTCGGGCGGCTCGACGACGAACGAAAGCGCCATGCCAGTGACCATCATGCGATCGATCCGCGGGTCGATACCGGGACGATCGACGACCGGCTCCGCGACCTCCTCGGCCGGCGTTTCCTCTGCCGGCTCGGGCTCGACCTGCGGTGGCGCCGGCTTCGGCGCCGACTGGGTCGGCGGCACATGCACCGGTGGATTCACCGGCTCGTCGCGCTGCGGATCCGGTTTCGTTTGCGCGTCGGGCACTGGCGGCGAGACCGGAGCGACCGGCGGCGTCTGCTGAAAGCGTTCGCCCGGATCGGGCTGGGTCGCCGGGTTGCTCGGGGTGGCCGCTGCCTCTGCCGGCGTCACCGTCTCCACCGAGGGCTTCGAACCGTTCGGATCGGTGGTTTCGGAGTTCGTCGCGGCCTGCTGCTGTGCCTTGGCGAGCTCCTTCGCGGCGACCCAGCGGCGCGCCGCGAGCCCCCCCACGACCAGTGCCAGGACGAGCAGCGCCACGGCGCCTGCGACGATCCACAGACCGGTCCGTGAGGAGCTACCCCCGGCGGTCGCGGCGCCCGCACCGCCTGCCGCGCCGACCAGCGGACGCGGCGGGGGTGCAGCAGCCGCCGGCGACTGCAGCATTTCGGTCGGCGCCTGGGTGAACGAGGGCGGCGGCGGTGGCGGTGCCGTCGGAGTCATACCGGGCGCAACCTGAACCGCTCCGGAGGTCGACATGCGGCGCGTCGAATCGGTGGGCGCCCCGGCGTCGCGCGCCGCTGGACTGTCGAGAATCGAAGCCGGGATCTCCTGCTCGCAGATCGCCAGGTCGCGTGCCACCTCGCCGGCGGTCTTGTAGCGCTCGTCGCGGTCCTTTTGCAGCATGCGCTGCAGGACACCTTCGAGGCGGGTGCCGAGCTCCGGCCGATCGACGACGATCGACGGCGGATCGCGATGCAGGATCTGGTAGACCAGCGTGGTCAACGTCTCGCCCTGGAACGGGCGGCGGCGCGAGAGCACCTCGTAGAGCAGGACGCCGAGCGAGAAGATGTCGCTCCTGCCATCGAGCTCGTCGCCGCGGATCTGCTCCGGCGAGAGATAGTGCGGCGAGCCCACCACCGAACCGGTCATCGTCAGGTCGGAGGTCTGGTCCTTGAGCTTGGCGATACCGAAGTCGGAGACCTTGACCGTGCCGGTTGCCGCGGAGATCAGCAGGTTCGAAGGCTTGATGTCGCGGTGCACCACGCCCTGCCGGTGCGCATAGTCGAGCCCCTCGGCCGCCTGGCGGACGTAGGCGATCGCTTCGCGCAGGGTGAGCGGCGGCTCGACTTCGAGGCGCTGTGCGAGGTCGCTGCCCTCGACGCACTCGAATGCAAGGTAGAGCACGCCCTGGTCTTCGCCGACGTCGAACAGAGCAACGACGTTCGGATGCAGGAGCTTGCCGGCGGCGCGAGACTCGCGCTCGAGACGGCGCTTGCGCTCCTCCATCTCATTCGGGCGGCCCTCTTCGATCTTGACCGTCTTGATGGCGACGCGCCGGCCGATGTGCGGGTCTTCGGCGAGAAAGACCTCTCCCATCGCTCCCGCGCCGAGCATGCGCAGGATCTGGTAGCGCCCCAGGCGGCCGCCTTCGGCGAGCGGACTCAACGCTGAACGTCCTCCGCCGGCACTTCGGCATCCTCACGCTCCGCGATCAGCTGGCGGGCGCGCTCGACGTCATCGGCATGCACGAGAATGCGCACCTCGCTGAGCTTGCCGAAGGTCGCCGGCTCCTGGTGGAACAGGAGCGACTCGATCTGCGACGCGATCCCTTCGGTTTCGAGATAGCCCGCGACCAGCGACGCTTCCTCTTCGGTACCTACGGTTTCGGCGATTTCCCAGTTGTCCTTGCCCATGGTGTTCGGCCAGCTTCGGCCGCCTCCTCTTCAGACCTCCATGATATCGCCCAACGTCGCCCGCTGCGCGCCCTCCTGCGGCCCGGCTCAGCGCGGCGGGCGGCGACGGAAGCGCTGATCCCGGGCGAGCTCGAAGCGACCGGCAGCGCCGTCCCAGAAATGCCGCTCGACGCGAAAACTGCCGTGCCCGATCTCGATCCAGTGCAGGCTGTTGCGGCCGGCCTCCGGACCCCGCCCGCGGCTGGAGGAGGTCGTGCCGGTGTGCAGGGCGAGAAAGCCGTCGTCGCCGAACGGACGCAGCTCGAGCGTCTGATGGAGATGCCCCGAGAGGACCAGATCGACACGGCCGGTTCCCCAGCGCGCGATCGCCTCCGCGGACCGCCAGGCCGGGTGCTCGCACTCGACCCCGTCGGGCCGGACGATGTGGTGATGTGCGACGACGATGCGGAAGAGCTCCGCCGGAGATTCTGCGAGCAGGGCGTCGACCTCCGCCAGGCGCCGGCGGCGGATGCGGCCGCCCTTGAGCGCGAACGCCTGCGCCGTGTTCACCCCCACGACCAGCAACTCCGCGTCGCGAAAGACCGGCTCGAGCTCGCGAGCGAAATGCCGCCGCCAGGCGCCGAAAGGCGCGAGCAGCCGCTCCCAGACGCGGTAGAGCGGTACGTCGTGGTTGCCCGGTACCGCCAGCACCGGAGCGATCCGGGCCAGCTCGTCGGTGAACGCCCGCGCCTCGCGGAACTGAACCGGCTTCGCCCGCAGCGTGAGATCGCCCGAGATCACCACCAGATCCGGCCGGCGCACGGCGGCGAGCTCCAGCACACCCGCCGCAACCGCCGGCAGATGCTTGGGCCCGAAATGGATATCGGAGATGTGCAGAACGTTGCGCAAGAGAAGTTCCCGGCACGAACTCTAGCCCACGCAGGCGTGGGGGCTCCCGGCGGGCGGGGTTCGAGCACCGCAGGGAGCGAGATGGGAGGAGAGGGGCCCACGAGCGACCGCGGAGCGCAGGACCCCGCCCGCCGGG
>Ga0154020_10011568_pt1 | contig 10055 bp, 8 predicted proteins | sample Klosneuvirus_201_FD_109709 | JGI IMG/M metagenome (GOLD analysis project Ga0154020, IMG submission 109709) | Active sludge microbial communities from wastewater, Klosterneuburg, Austria - Klosneuvirus_20160825_MG | ecosystem: Engineered > WWTP > Aerobic digester > Activated sludge | place... | reverse complement strand
GTGTAGTTCCTCCTTTGATCAATCAAGGCTGTTCGACGGGTCAGACACGCGATCTCTGCGGTAAGTGCACCTTACCTACCGCCCCTTCGAGGTCCGTCCTTCTCCTCCTCCACTCCCCCCACCCCTATCTTCCTTCCATTTCTTGGGCTTCACTCTCATTTATTGATTCTGTCGAAGTCCATCCATCTCCTCCCTTCTTTCCTTCTTTCCTCCTTTCATTTCATTTCTTAATTGATGGCTTCATCCTCGTCGATTGATTCTCTCTCTAGGGATGTCTGCGTCGATTGCCTCGGAAAGGTCAATGGCCCCTACAAACTTGGTGCTTTCTGCTTCGCCATTCCCCAAGCTCTGGCCTTCTTCTTGTTCCTTATCTTTCTTCTCCACGTTTAGACAAATGTGGAGTCTGCCGCAATAAGGCTATTGATCCGAATTACGACAATTGCACGACCTCGTGCACGTCCCCTCTCTACCAGGACACGTGTGGCCGCTGCCTCCTTGCCGGAAGGTATTTTCCTCCTTCCCTCCCTCCCTTCCCCTCTCCTTCCTCCTTTCCTTCTCTTTTTCTTTTTCTTCTTCATTAGTCCGGACTGGGATGCCTGTGTGGACTGTGCGGGAGTTCCCTATGGACCGAATATGAGGGACCTGTGCCAGCAGTGTTTGACCCGTGATAATTCACTGTGGAACACTTGCTCTACACTCGGTTGCGACGGTGTTCTCAACTCTGGTACCTTCTTCCGTTTCCTTCCTTCTCTCCTTTCATCCTTCTCTGATTACCTTCTTCGCATAGGTTACAAATGGGACAGCTGCAACCAGTGCCTTCTTCCCACTGTACTTCCCCTTCTCTTCCACTTCTCTTTCTTCTACCTTCTCTCCGCCTTCTTCGCACTCTGCAATTGTACCTAAGATTTCCTTTCTTGAAGAATCCTTCATTCAATCAATGCCCAAGTACTGCTGAGGTCTTCGTCGCTCCTCTCCTCTTCTGCTGGGATGGTACCTCTTTGTCCCCTCTCTTTCCTAATCTTTCTTCTGATTTCCATCACTTTCGTGGACTCTTTTCCCTCTCTTCTATAGATGTTCTCGTGGATGCCTCGGTACATAGAGCAGTGGCGTATTTTGGATGGTTGAACAATGGATCAGCAGTGTCGATTCCTCGGGGCTGTGGTAAGGGTGTCTATGATCCCTCGTGCAATCAGTTTTACTCCCTCGCAGTCGACGATTCCCTCGTACCCTCCTCCCTCCCTCTTCCTTCAACGACTCCTCCTTCTCTTCCTTTCGTTACCTTAGCCATATGCGCCACCTAATTCCTTCCAACTCATAAGCTCTTCTTCTTCCTTAGGCTGAGGTGAAGACGAATCAAGCTATCTACTTTGCCTCGGGACCCTCTCCGAGTTTTCCTTCGGCCCCTATCAAGGTCGTTTGGGAATTCGACCCGCAGTCCCCTAGTAATTCCTCGCTCCCATCTCCTCTTCTCAACTTCCACCTTTTACTATCTTCAGCTTCTCTCTCCCTCCTCGTCCTCCTCCTCATCCCGTCAGCTGCCTCGTTCTCCTCCTTGTTTTACCTTTTCTCATTTTCTTCAGCTCAACTGGCGTGGTATTTGAACAGTCTCAGGGCGGTCGCCAACACCGCAGACGAGAAAACTCGCTGCTCTCAAAGTATCCCCTCCCTCCGGTTACTCTTCATGCAATCCCTTCTTTCATCTTCCGACCTTTTCCTTTGCAGCATTCTCTGTGTTTGTTGACTTCGATCCGACCCTCCTGAAGAGGCAGTCCGCTTCTGAGCAGCTCACGGTGGAGAAGAAGCAAGGTCTCCGCGCTGCAGTCGCTTCGAAGACTCAGGTACGACGACCCATTGATCTTGAGTAAACAATGAGATTAGTCCATGCGATCGTTTTCTTTGATAGGTTTCGATTGATCGTGTGACGGTGGGTCAGCCTGACCCCAATGAACCGACCCTCAACATTACCATCGCGCCACCGAAGGTTCTCCTTTTTCTGTCCCACTCTCCTACTTCGAGCACCAGAGTCTTTCTTTTAATCCCCCTCCACTTCTCAATTTTCTTCAACCTCCTCCTCTTCCTTTTCTTAACCCGCCTTTCCCCACCAGCTACTTATTATTTTCATCTGGCAGAAGAATAAAGGTAAGCGCCAAGGATCTATTACAGCGAACAGTGAGCTTAACACAGCCACCGTCGCATCCACGCTGTTCGCCAAGTCCTCCTCGGGATCTACGAACCTCCAGCAAGCCCTCGTCCAGAATGGAGTCGGTACATCGACCCCTTTTCATTCCCCCTTCTCCCCAACCTTTCGTTCCCTCAATTTCGATGTTAAGCTCACCCGGTTCTCCATTTTTCATTGTGTCATACCTTTTCCTGAGATCTCTTTTTCTCTTCGTCGTCTTTTCGCTTCCAATTTCATAGAGATCATGTCCTATCTGATCTAGATTCGAGTTCCGATCCGCAGTACACTTCGCAGAAGCTCACGGATCCAGAGATTATTAGGAAACCGCCGACGCCTTCGCCTACTACTAGCATCGACGCCGCCTCTTCTCTGTCCTTCTCATTCCTTTTCCTTTCGCTTTCGGTGGTATTGATGGTAGTGATGATTTGAGGGATCGAATTGCGACCCTATTAAGGCGACAATTTGTAAAGACTCTACGAGTTGTGTGTACTGTATCCGTATTAAAGGCAAATTAGTATATATCGATTTTCAGACCTAATGTCGCTTTACTCGAACCGACTCAAGTCATATTCGGAAGATCGACCTTTAATATCGCTCAGATCGGAAGGAGTTCTCCCGATCGGAACCGATTTGCATCTTTGTCTTGATTTTGATAAAAATGAGTTAAATGACTTCCATTTTAGAATTCTAAAATAACAAATTAAATATTATAATATTAATACAATCCATATTGAATAATACAATGTTCGGAAAAGGCGGAAAAAGGAAAGAATTGCTAAGCGGTGAAAATGCACTTTTCCGAAGGGGCGAACTTTCTTGAGGGCCTTAGGAAACTCTCCCTCTCCGCCCTGGCTCTTTCTTCCTAGTTGGTCATATTCGTTTCCTATTGTAACAATTGCACCCTCTCTTATATTCTTTTTAAAACGATTGCGTTAATATGCAAACGGTGGCGGAGTGGAGCGACGGCTATCTTGCCAAGGTGTTCCGTCGCCCTGGCAAACGCCGTGCCCCTGCCCCGACCCCCACGCCCCACAACTCCCTCTCTACGCCTCCCTCCGTATGAAATCCTTTAGATAAATATATTATTTGTTATTTATGATTGCGTAGCGACGTTTAATTAGCGGATGATCTTTTCCCTCTTTTGGAGCTCGCCGGGTAATTGCCCTCCTTTTCCTTATTCGCTTTTCGTTTTTCCGCTGAATATTTTTACGATCGCAACCTTAGGTGATGTAAATATAATATAAACCTACCATATATTAACGTGCTTTAACTGGACTCGATCAGTGAGGGGTACATCCAATATAAACATGATTACTGAAAAGGTGATTGTCTTTGGAACTTTCCCATGTTTTTGACTAAATTTTCCGCCTTTGGAATTGTCTATCCCTTCCTTGTTCAACTCCCTATTATGGGATTTATATTATAATATATTAATAATTTCTCTAAATATTTCATTTTTGCATTAGAATGATTTGCCGAGGGCGGGGATGCTTCCTCTCGAGGATATCGTTGTTACGGGCGAAGAGTCAGGAATCCTCGATCCTTCCTCCATCGACACGTCCCTGAACGCTTCCTATGTCCCTGCTGAGGAATTGGAGGGTATGTATGAGGCGCCGATACGCCCGATAGGTGCGGGAGAGGTTGAGGGAGGAGAGGAAGAGAAGGCGAGAGAGACTCAGCGGCTCGTCCCCGCTGACGTCCTCGATGAGAACGGCCGCCTCGACTGGAAGAAGCTGTACCGACTTCATATCTCCTTCAAATTGATATCCAACTTTCATTAAATAATTTAAATTTTAAATTGATATTTCATTGATAGGTGGGCCTATGACAAGGCGGAGTTTGCGCGCCAAGTGTGGCAGAGGGCTCCCTACTACATCCTCCCTATCGCCATCTGGCTTCCTAAGTGCGTCTCCTTTCTCCGTTGATCGATCATTCTCCAATTCAGGTAATTAAAAAGGTTATGTTTGATAAGGTATGAGTGGAAGAAGGACTTCCTGAGCGACTTGATTGCTGGAATCGGAGTGGGTTGCATGCTCGTCCCCCAAGGCCTGGCTTACTCTATCATTGCTGGTACCTTGCTCCTGCCTTCTCTCAACCAGTAATTATCATACGCTTTTAAAAACCTCATGCGAACTTTCCATCAAGGTGTTCCACCAGTGATGGGCCTCTACACGGCGTTATTTCCTCTCTTGGTGTTTGCCATCATGACTACTTCTCGTCATATGCATTTTGGCCCCGATGCCCTGGCGGCATTGTTGGTGGGTCAGATCATGCTCGCCCCTCAATATGATGGAGAGGATAACCAATATCTTGCTCCTATATTCTCTTTCATTGTACGATATGGTAGCTCGCTTTCCCTCCTCCCTCTCTACCTCTTTATCATCGCTCTAGTGCGGCTTGACGTGTCTGGTCATGGGCATTGTTCGAGTGGGCTTCCTAGACAACATCCTCTCGAAGCCTCTGTTGAATGGCTTTGTCAATGCGGTGGCATCGATAATTGTCACGAATCAGCTTGAGTCCTTCCTCGGTCTTCCCCCTCTCCACAAGGAGCAAGCGTGGGAGAAGCTCTATGCCGTGGCTGTGAATATCACTTCGACTCACATTCTCACTCTGGTCCTCGGGTCTTCGTGCCTGTCGATCTTGATCTTAATTCGCGTGCTTAAGTGGAGGTACGACACTGTCAAGTGGCTGAAATTCTTGATCGACACGGTCATCGTGGTCGCCTTTGGCATCATCATCAGCTTCTCGTTCGATCTGCTTGACAAGGGTTCGTGTCTTCTTTCATGATCACCCTCTCTTCCTTGTGTTTTGATGTTGTGATTTAGGAGTCAAAATTCTTGGAGAATTCCCCTCGGAGTTACCAATTCCGGAGTTTCCTCGATTCAAGAGCTTAGAGAAGTTCCAGGACTACTACGTGGACGCGATCGTCATCTGCGTCATTGGCTTCGTCGAGTCCATCGTCGTAGTGAAGCTCTACTCCACCAAGTACAACTATAGCGTCTCCCCGAATCGCGAACTCGTTGCCATGGGCACTGCAAATCTCTTTGGATCCTTCTTCCGCACCTTTCCTGCTTTCGGATCGCTCACTCGATCGGCGGTCGGAGATTTCCTTGGGTCGAAGAGCCAGCTGTTCGCGTTGGTCAGTGGAGTGGTGGTCCTCATTACTATTCTCACGTTGGGCCCAGTGATCTATTTCCTCCCGAGAGTGACGATGAGTGCGATCATCATGGTGGCTGCCTATTCCCTTATCGATCTCCAGGAGATCCGCCTCCTCTTCCGTGTGAAGGCGTGGAAGGAGATCGCACTTCTCATTACCACCTTCCTGATCACCTTCATCCTCGGCGTCGACACGGGCATCTTTGTCGGCGTTGGCATTTCGTTGCTTATGGTGGTGGCGAAGACTACTGTCCCTCGCATCAGCATCTTAGGAATGGACAAGGACGGGAAATGGGTCGATGCTTCCAAGGACAAGACTGCTTCCCTCAGTCAGGTCCTTCTTCTTGTGCTCCATTTTTGGTCATCATCTGAATTTGCTGTTGTCGTAGGAAACTCTAGTGATTCGCATTGAAGAGTCTCTCTACTTTGCGAATATCTCCCAGATCAAAGAGATGTTCAAGCGGATCGAGCTCTTTGGACACCATCACGCCCACCCGACCTCTCGACGAAGAACCGTCTCCTCCACCACTCAAACCGCTCCTTCCGCCTCCACCCCAGACTCTCCTTCCATAGCCCCGGCTCGCTTATCCGAGTCATCCGACTTGAAGAATATCATTATACATTGTAAATATCTCGGCGAGCTGGATGCAAGTGCGGCCTCTAGCTTACACGAGATGGTTCGAGAGTACGACTCTCGGGGGATCTTCCTCTGCTTCGCCAAACTCAAACCGACGCTCTTTGACCAGATCCGAAATGCCTCAAACTCCGAGGGTCCTCTTAAGGTATCATTTCTTTCGTGAATCGAAATGGTCTGCTTTCTTTTTGACTTTGAGGATCGGTTAGGAGGGTGGAGAGCCGAGAGTCTTCTCATCAGTGGCCCATGCGTATCATTACATCACTCACACTCGCAAGTAGCTCTGGGCAGATCCCGACAAGGGAGCGCGAATTTGATACTCTCGATGTAATAATAATAATAATATAAAAATAATAATAACTAGATTCGGAATCGAATCGCTTCCACCTCTTTCGCCAGCGCAGTGGAGAAAAACAGTTCCCTCAGTATCACGAGTTCACGACCGTCGCATGACCCCTACAGAACCGTCAACTTGCAGGCGACAGGGATGCGCGAGCCGGATAGATGCGCGCTGTCCAGTCCCTTTTTGGAAGGAACTTGAGTGTCTTATCTTGTCTTAGTATAAATATTATTGGTGCCATCTGGAGCGAGCACTCGACTGGCAGCGACCCGTATATGAAGATAGCGCTGCTCCTCCTTCCTCTCACAGTGACCCTTCTCCTCCTCCCCTCGGCCCTCGCCGCCTCAGGTGACTCTTCCTTCCCCTTACAAAAATAATATATATATTATATCTAATAATCGATATTTCAATGGCCGCGGGGGAAGTTCTGCAATTTCGAGTTCATGGCTGACTTGCGGAGTGACCGTGGGATCGCGTGGGCCCCGGCGTCGCCGTTCTTCCTTTATTCTCCTCCTCCCTCTCTTTCTCTTTTTTCGTGTCCTCAAAAGACCTCAATGAGTCCTCAATTTCCGTCTCTATTACTACCTATTTCCTCTCCTAAGTCTCCTTCGCCTTCTGCGGCGTCTTCTCCTAAACCCTCGCCTTTCTATGGCAGACCATTCGGTCCTCCTTTTCCGCGCACGCTCAGGCTAACTTTTCTTGAAATCCAAAATAATAACATATTTATTTGTATTTAATGATCGATATTTCAATGGCCGCGGGGGGGAAGCGCTGCAATTTCTAGTTCAGGGCCGAGTTGGGGAGTGGGACGCGTGCCGGATAAAATAATCGTCGGAGGGCTCCGCGCGTCGTCTCCTCCCTCTCTTTCTCTTTTTTCGTCTCCTCCTTCCTATTCCCTCTCTTAAGTCTCCTTCGCCTTCTCCGTCGACTTCTCCCCTAAAACCCGCACCTTCTATCGCAGACGATTCGGTCCTCCTTTGCTGCGCACTGCTAGTGGGAATGCTTTCTCCGCTCCTGTGCTTCAAGTCCTTTTCCACCCATTTTCGATCATTCTCTTTATCTCTTTCTCACCTTCCTTTCCTTATCTTTCTCACCTCTCATTTCCTTAGGTTCCATTTTATATCCTTCCGTTCTTCATCCTGAGGCAACCGCAATCAATGGGACCGGCGCAATTTACATGGTTTCCAAGAACGTGAACCCCTGCTTAGAAACCGTCGCCCATACCGACAGAAATGTCGTTTCCTATCTCGCTATGTTTGCAATGACGAACTTGACGGATCAAATCTCCTTATATTCGGCGGTTTCTTATGGGAATCCAGTGAGTTATGTGAACCATTCTGCTGTCGAGGGATCGGGGACCTGCTCCTACGGCAGTTTCGTCCTGAGGTTCGTTTCCTGGCTATTAATGGCTCTGCCGCCTTATCTCCTTCTCCCTCTTCCTTCCACCTCATTCTACTTGTCCTCCTGTTTTTTTTTTCAACAAGGCATTTTTCCCCTTATGCTTGTCATCATTATCTTGCTTCATCCCCTCCTCACGCGCACTCAAAGCCACTGACTTCCTCCACTCCTTTGTAGATGCCACCAGCCATCGAATGAATGCATTGTCATATGTAACTCCGAGTTTAATAAGCTCACAACTTTCCGTAAGTCCATCACTAACGTTTTGGGCTCCCCGACGGCATGGAGTCCTGGAGTCATCCAACCAACAATTTCGTTGGACCTGGCGACTACTAAACTCCCTGAGGTCCAGTTCTTGGAAAAGGACGTCGCGATCGTATTTTCGACTTATATAAATACCAGTGCCAACTCCTACGTAAGTATTTCCCTTTTCCCTTTCTCTCCTCTTTCTTCACATTTTCGTTTCTTTCCTTTCCAGTCTCTCGCCCCTCGTCATTTTGGTCTGCTCCAAAAATTCTAGACTTGACTACTTTCTCTCTTTCCCGATTCTCTTGATCTCACGAATGTTGGCTAACCTCCTCTTCCATGAATAGTACATTTACTATTTCACCTACAATCTGACAAGTGGTCCCTCAAATTTAACCCTTCTCGAATCCTCAAGCACCCAATTTCCGTCCGGAGTTTCACACTCTACCTGTGCATTAATCCGCGGCTATGAGAATGATACCGCCCTCCCATACCCCCTCATCATCCTCGGCTCCATTCGGTATGATGCCGATTTTATGGGAGTGCCCGAGGTTATTATATACAGAGCGAACCAGGTGGCGTCTGACTTAGTCCTGGTGAATCTGACAGCTCACCAATTCACATCATTCAAGGGATCTAGCATTGGTTTGAAGGTCGTCGGGTATGTTCCTCCTCCCGTCATTCTTGTCCTTTTTGCGCTCTTCTCCTTACCTTACTTGACAGTCCACCCCTCATCCTCCACCCTTTCATCACTCGTTAAGTCTCATTTGTCTTAGCTTTAACGACTCTCTCATATGCGCGGTAATGCATCGGTCGGTTTATAACGAATATTCTGAGTTAGCCGTTTCCTGCTATCCCATTATCGCCAATATTACTGCCACTCCACTTAACGTAAATTGGACCGATGCCCCAGAGTTCCATTCCAACATCTCCGTGCCGAATACCACATTCGAATCGCTGTCCGTCAGCGTCATAACTGGCGTGGGTTTGATGATTGCGTATAGTGAAGAGGTTTCCTTCCCCAATAACGGTGTCGGTAAACGAGGAAGGAGTGCCTTTGTGGACTTAACCGGACAATCTTTGCAGTTCTACACGCCCGGAAACTTCTCCAACTGCGCAATGAATTCGAGTCTTCTGATGGCCTTAAGTCAGAGTTCATGGGGCGGCGTTGTAGCATCGATTCACGTAGGCCGATATGACTGGGAGGTCTTGAAGAGGGATGTGGAATTGAGTGGAGATCTCTCTGAGCCCGTTCTCTTCGCCTCTGGTGTGCCTATTTGCTATTCCCTTCCCCTCCTTAATTGCTGTGATTTCTCTCCCTCCCTTTCTTCTTGTCCCGACCACCTCGATCTCCCACTCCATCGCATTTTCGAAGTTTCTCGCTCTTCGACTGTTGCTTCCCCTCGATCTTCTCTTCCCTTCTCCTGTTCATCATAACTTTGTAGCGCTGAGTCTTGAACCCTCGTCATGCTTTTGCTCAACGACCGATGTTTCGCCTACTCCTTGCAAGGATTGCAGCGATGGGGAGACGACCATTCTCTCCGAATGCTCTTTAGCTTCCTCGACATCGCCATCTCCTTCGTCGTCTCCTTCGTCGTCTCCCTCGCCGTCTCCTTCGCCGTCTCCTTCGCCGTCTCCTGTCAATCTTAAATGCACAAGTCCCATCCCTTTCACGGGCGCGATGTGTCTCAACGGTTCTTGGATCTTCCCCAACACAGTCAATCTCACTGGTATGGACAAATCTCTCCTCCCTCCTTCGCAATCTGTTTCCTTTTCATTTTTAATCGTAATTTTCAACACCATTCTTCACCATTCTCACTGCCCCGACATCTTCATATTGATCCCTCTCTCCCCTCCATCATGGGGTTTCACAAGAACCGTTCTTCTTCGTAGGGTCATTTGTGACATTGAATACCTCAGTGTCCATCGGGGGCGATCTATTCCTCTCCGGTTCTAACCTCTCCGTCGCCGCCGATTTTAAAATTGCAAACAGCGCGATTGTGGAGAACTCCACTTTATCTCTCCTCGGATCCGTCATCACTATTGGAGGTACATCTTCTTTCCCCTCCCCTCCCCTCCCCTCCCCTCCCCTCCCTCCCTCC
>Ga0154020_10011567_pt1 | contig 10056 bp, 14 predicted proteins | sample Klosneuvirus_201_FD_109709 | JGI IMG/M metagenome (GOLD analysis project Ga0154020, IMG submission 109709) | Active sludge microbial communities from wastewater, Klosterneuburg, Austria - Klosneuvirus_20160825_MG | ecosystem: Engineered > WWTP > Aerobic digester > Activated sludge | place... | reverse complement strand
GGGCGTTTGAAGGGGCGGCGGGGGCAGGGGATATAAGAGAAAGTTCGTCGCGTTCGCAAGTGAGCTGGCGACATCAACACACCACAATCGACTCAAAAAACACCACCGCAATGAACATGACCAAAATTATTCTCACAATAAGAGTGCAGTACATTCAAAGTGCCAAATGAGGAAGGCACAACCAAAAACCATTCCCGCTTCAGTAAGTTCAGTTGTCAGAGGCCTGAGAGCCTGACTGTGCCACTGTCTGGAGAGGAATTCCTTTCCAAACTCGAGCAACTCAACATTGACATGGTTATGGAAGGCTGTGATTCGTCGTAGAAAAGAATGCTCCGTACTTTTGATTCGCTGGTGCGCTGACGGCCGGGCGTTGGAAGACCTTCACGCGGGGATTCAAGAAAAGACCGTAACTCGGCTATTAAATACAGTTTGCTGCTGGTCACGCTCGGACTTCCGATTTCTAAATATTCTCACACGCGTTTTATTCAGGGTTGGCTGATGAAGTGAAACATTTACACAAAAAAGAAACATGGCGCACCACCACTTCCTGTTTCTTTCTGACTTGATGCAGAAAAAAGGGAGAAACCCGCCGTCCCGCTCGATCGATGCCGCGGCCGCTCTCCAGCTCATTGGCCTCTGCCTCTGAGATGCTTTCGGTGTTATGGTGCTCATGTTGCATTCTCGTAAAGCCGACTCTCGCAAGGGATTTGGTGATTCGCCGATCGTTGTCCACGAGACGCGGTCGGAGGGACGGGGTTCAATGGTAAGATCGAAGTGGTTCATCGATTTAATTCAACTCTGGATCTGCGACGAACACGGCTTCTTCCAATCGAATTTCGCTGACTAGTTCTTCGAAATCTCGGGAAATGGGTCTCAGCTGAGGCTTCAAATCCCACCCTTCCCTCCCCGCGGCACTCTGTGCTGTGGCCCTCAACACACTCTCCACTTGACGCAATCACCAAACACCTAATTCCTTTTTTTGGTCATTTAAAAAGAAATAGAAGAAATTGCTGTATTAATATTAATTGTCTTTTTGTAATTATTTTGTGTCTCCGACTCTGCTGCAAGCTGAATCGTCTAGCATCTGGAATACATTTCTCAGCTTCGTTGATCTTTTTCGGACTCAAATTGCTTGATATTTGACAACGTACACGAAAATGTGACGAGGAACAGACATGTGAGAAACGGAGAACACCTTGTGCAGGGTAGCTGGGGCCGCTGAAGAGGAATTATTGCTTCTTCTCACACCAAGCAGGCACCGTCTCTGTGATCTTCTTCCCCTGGTGCAATGGGTTCATGCCGTGCCAGCAAGGTTGCCAATACCACCCATTAACATCCATCATACGCTCAAAGGGGTCCTAGACGAGGCATAGATATGAGGAAGTTGCAATTCGACATCTGGGTGAGTCAAGAGGACCTTCCGGAATAGTTGAACCACTCGCTCGAAGTTGGAAGAAAAGGAACCAACCATGACGGCTGAATCGCCAAACACCTTACCAAGCCTCCACAAGCGAAAACCTTCATCTAGTAAGGTAATGTACTTGGCAGCAACTCGAGTATCAGGAATGGAGAGGAATTTCCTCGTCGCCTCGATGCAAGGCGCATAGGGAAATAAGGAACTGAGCGCTTTGCAGACGGCGGACTCGTATGCCAAGTCGTCTGACATGATCAAGAAACTATCGGCATTGTACAGACGAGCAGCGACAGCGATGCGATCGATCCACTGGGCAACAGTTAAGTAGATGCTCTCGCCCCGCATCTTGGCTTGCGTCGCATCGCCTCGTCGGATATGCGCCGCAACGTAACGATTTCCGAGCTTCGCCTTCTGTAATTCGGTTTCGATATATTTGCTTACTTGGTGATATCTCGAGTCCATCACCGCCTCCAGATCCGCCAAGAGCAGCCGATAAAGGCCAAACGCCCCATATGGGTGAGTAAGGTTCTTCTCCAATTTGAAGAGATCGTTGCATTCGGAAATACCATCGTGTAGAGAATAGCCAATACCAAGCTCCGAAGAATTGACAATGAGAGGGAAGATTCCGTTCAAGCTCTTCTCTTCTCTCACGCCATTATTGTCATGCATAAAGTACGGCGAGTTTCCGTGGACGCAGGTGAATTTGTGGTGGATGTGGTAGTTCCAGGAGTGGAAAGCGAAGAGCTGCGTGACGGTGGCGAAGAGACCCCACTTGGCCACGTTGACGCATCGAAAATTGTTTCCCGAGAACGAATGAATCTCTGAGTTTGCTCGAATGGTCGAGAAGCGATATGCCTCGGGGAGCGACGACGGTTTTAGAGAATCTAACGACAGTAGTGTCAACGGAATCAAGCTATATCTTGGCAAAAGTTCGTGCCTCGGACTTGATTCCGTAAGGTTGAATTTGCAAACAGTCGATGTGTTGTAACATTGAAGTATTCTCGCCTAGACGGGAGACTGACGCAACAGTGCGCTTATCTGTGAATGGTCATGGGCGTACACGAGAGGGTCAGCTGGACATTGGCAAATTGGCTCTCCTATGAATATATTACGTGTTCATCGCAAAGAAACGATTTTATTTGTGGAAAGGAGAGGCAACGAAAGCGTGGTGGGGTCCGTGAGGAAGTAGCGAAAAGGAAAAGAACAACATGAGACGCGAGGGAAGGAAAGATTGAAGGCGTTGTCGACATGTCAATGGATAATTGTACCTGAGATAGCAACTTCCCTGCTCCAGAGGGGGGATGTCGAGGAGGAAAGGAGAACGAAGAGAGCCGAGACGGCGGCGAGGAGTGCGACAACGGCAACGAGAAGCTGCAGCGACCTCGATGCCATCGACTCCCTTCACAACCCTCGATCGGCCCACAAAATTCAGGATATCCTGATAAAAGATATAATGAGTAAATTATTACCTCGTAAATAATAATTGGGGGCTAGCCGTTGGAACGACTGGCGAGAGGGGGGAGAGATGGGCGGGAGGGCCGAATCATGGCAGATTGAAGCTGAGCCGCATTCGGCTCACTCGAATAATTGGCAGTATTAGAAATTCTAATTGGTAAAATTATATTATACCTGAGCATCCAGGAGGATATCAGCCGTATGACAGCGACAGAGACGAAATAGGCACGGACTGTACGTTGAAACAAAAACTCGTCCGTTCCGAAGCCGACTCAAGTCGTCGAAGCCTGTACAGGGCGGTCTAACACGGATCATCCATTTTTGAATAACTGTCAAAGTGCCTCCAACAATCAATCTGGTTTAATATAATGTGCAAGGTATTATTCTCAAGTCGACACGTTGTTGCCTTGATGGCATCACTAATGATGTTTAATGTAGATTGAACAATTTCGCAAGCGCCGCCTTTTGATCAAGACAAAGGGACTTAACAAGAGGCCGTAGTGCCCGTGGAAGCCACTGAGGCGGCCCCGGAATCCCTATAAATGAGGTCGGTAGACGCGCTCAAATCGGTACGGATAGGCTTCTCCAGATTCTCCTTGGGCGTCGTTTCTACGATAGATGGCAAATCGGCGGAGGCAACATCATTGCGCGACGGCGACGACAGGATAGTGGAGAGCACTTCGATATCGTCTTCGTCGTCGCTACCGGTCGCTCGCTTCTCTTCCGGAGCGGCGTGCTTGAACATCAAGGATGCAGATTTGTTTAATTTGAGCATTGGGGCGCCGTCGTCGCCCTCGTCATTGTCGAGATCGGAGAACATGCGCGACGTCTTGGATTCGAAGACCACTGGCTTGGGAGGAGGGACTGGGCTCGAGGACGAAAGGCTCTTGTACGACTCTATCGTGAGATTGTCTTGCGACCCTGGGGCCGATTTAGCGTGCTTCCCCTTCAAGACGGGACTGTGTTTTTCCGCCGTCGCCACAGGAGGGGACGCAATGTCACCCGTCGTGACGATGACGGTAGGCTTTTCGGATTTCTCGTCGGTTTTCTTCTTAAGGTTCTCCGCACTGCCGCCGCTCCACGTGTTTGTCCGTTTCCGCGACTTTTTCCCTCCTTCATCCTTCTCTTTCTCTTTTTTGTCGACATCATTTTTATCCTTGTTCGGAACGAAGAGGGAAAATTGGTTTCTCACCGATTTCAGAGTAATCTTCCCTAAAAAGACAAAAAAATGAATGAAAGTGGACTCGACTTCGGCAATAGGAGCAATGCGAACTCGCGCTATGTTGTTTTGAATGCTTCTCCTCAAATTTCCTTTTGAGATCATCCAATTGCTGATCGATATAATTTCCAAGGAGCTCGGAGCGGTGGAAGGAGGGGATGCTGTCGTGCGCCATGAGCTTCCAGGTGGCATCTTGCGCGTCGTCAAAGACGCTAAGGTCGCCCCATTTCTTCCCAATATGAACTCTACACGAGGTAATCAATAATAGAAATTTGAACCAGTTCTTGTTCGGTGATCACGCACGTCCGAAGGGCGTTCGATATCGAGGCGGGCAAGTTGACGAGCGTGTCAGTCGCGTGGTCGATGAACTTGCGGTAGATTTGCTCCGAGCATGACACCACTTCTTCTTTGTTCTCTCCGCTCATCGCTTTGAAAGCAGTGACCTGAAATTAACATCATCAACAGCAGAGAGAAATATCAACCGAAGACAAGAGTTACCATTTCGTAAAAATCGAAGTTTTCGCTGCACTGGGAGGCAACGAGGTGGTCGTGGAAGAGCTTCTTCAGCGTAGCATCGGCGAGCGTTCCTTTGAGGTTTACCTTAATCTCGGTTTCAAGCCGCGCGCGAACTTCGACCTCATCAAACTCTGACAGGGAAAAAAGTGGGTCAGGGGAAAATCAACTTGCTATCTCGAGAACGTCGACAACACGAAGCTCGGATGAGAAGGAAGGCCCCATCATTGGATCATTGGGATATCATTGGTATTAACAAAGGTACCTTCGTCGCGAGGTGACGTGCTTGCCTTGGGTGACCGAGGCGACTCGCCATGATCAGAATCGCGCGGCGAATGCTTTCCTTGGCCGCTCGAAGTGGGGCTCAAGTGGAGCATCTTCTTTCCCAATTTCTTCTTAATTAACTTCTTTCTAAGCTTCTCGAAATCGTAGTTTTTAATTTTTGCTTCAAGGTCGGCGAGGGCTGCCGAAACGATGATCTGCGATGTTATTGGGGAGCCGTCAAATTGGAACTGAAGCCATTCCAAACCGCTCGGAAGAGCTATCGGAATAGAACTCAGAATATGATACAAACGCAGATAGATCATCAGAACATTATGTTTATAAATTCTCGCAAAGGACAGAGAATCAAAATCTTAAATATGAGATTGAGCGCAACAGAAAGGAAGGAGGGACCTTCTGGAGGCCAAGGCTCGTTGTCAGAGAGAATGACGCCGGGGATCTCTTTCAGAGGGCACTCAAAGATCTCTGTCAGCTCTTTGGCGACCCGGATGATTCTAAAATAACCCATGAATCTAAGTAAAATGAGAAATATTGAAACGAGACAGAAGAGAAGGCGCACGAGCCCAGGGATTCGACGTCGTCCTTTGAAATCAACAGAACGAAGGCCTACGCAAAAAAAAAAAAAGAAGGACCATGATACCAAGAAATATCGTCAATGTATTCAAAGAGATCATAAGACGGGAAGAAGAAGGGACGCAAAAGAGGGGCGAAAAGGAATTCCAACGATCGACGCCAGATTAGGTCCGCTAGGAAAGATTGCGCGGCCACATCTCGTTCCTAGCCCTCCCTTTCACATCGACAGCATTTTAACGTGAATGCCATCATTGTCAGAAGGCATAACTATCTACTGTAAGGCCAAGTACGTCAGCGGCAAGGGCAAGCGAGAGGAAGTCGTTGGCCTCGATTGCGTCGACCTTGGTGTGTTCCTCATCCAGTTCCACCTCGACGAGCGTTTGGCCTTGTCCAATTGGAATAGGTTTGCTCTTGGTCTCTGGAGGTTTGATCGATGTAGAATCCTATGAAGAAAATAAGAGGAGGCAAGCGCCGCAGAACTCGGGAAAAGTCAGAATCAGCTCCCAACTAGGCGAAGTTGAACTGGCAACACCTGGACGGCCCCATAGCGTTCCACGGGCGGAAAGAGGACGATTCAAACTAAAAGCTATAAATAGCCAGAATCCTCGGCAACGAAAGACGCGAAAAAGCGAGGAAGGCGATCGCTGGTCTGACGAAGGACCACGCCTCAATGGATCCACGCCTCCACGACAATCCGGAGAGCAAGAGGCGCACCTTGGTCACCGTGGCCTTGTCCAGGAAGCTAAAAAATAATAATTAAACACTACACGTGGAGAGCGGGGAGACTTAAGGAGGTCAGGGGAGCGGGAGCGACAGAAAGGGGTGTCTCGGCGGAAAGGCAGCGAAGAGACGGCGAACCAAGAAGACAAGGCGCAGTGCGGCCAAGCCCACTTGCCTAGCACGAGGAGCACTCGCTTTCTAAGCACAGGGTTCGATGCCATGAACGTTCAGAGGCCCTTTGCACCGCAGGCTCGACGACTGCACGCAAAAATCGTTTCTCGAAGCCAACGCCGAGGAACCAGACGGAACGCAGGCGACTTCCGCGCCGCTCTATTTGCTCTTTTGTACGAGGAACTTAAAGTAAGTACCGGTAATCGAATAGGTTCTCTGAACGAAGAAACGAAGAGCATGGAAGTTGACCGTCGCGGCGTCGTTGGAGCCAATTTTTGGTAAGCCGTGAAGTCAAAGGAATTCGGCTTCCCATTCGACACCGGCCGCTGTCGCCTCTCCTTTGGGGATTGATGACTGTAGAAGAAGCTCCATGCGCTTAAACGTTGTCGCTATTGCTGTGCTGGCGCTCGTGGCCATGACATGTGCAGTTCCAATTCGATCGCTGCCGCCGACGGCAGTGTGGCCCGCCCCTCTCGTACAGTCGCCCCTAGCTCTCCTCGAATCGCGCGAGTTTCCTTCCAAAATATTGATTGACTTTAATCAATTGCCTCCTCAATCTTTTGAGTATTGGCGCGTCGCTGCTCGACTCCATCTAAGTGTCTCGCCGAGCCTCGAGCTCTTATGTTTCCCTCTCAGCGAGCAGACTATGGTGACTTCACCGCTCTTGTCGCCCCAAGCTTTGCCATCAAAACCAATTCCAATAGCGATATTATCGTTCAAGCAACTGTCCGCTTCACTGAGATCATTCAGCAAACGAAATACGTACTTTCTATTGTACCATCCGCTTATTGAATGCTCAACTGAGAAAGATTGGCTGCAGATGCACTCGGTCATCGTTTACCCGGCGCCCATCCCGATCCCTAGCGCGACAATGACCATAACATCACTTGTGGTGAAGGTGCTCGACAGCAATGACAATGCTCTGCAGCTAGGCGTCGATGAATCTTACATCCTCAACATCACCGCGAATGGTCCGCAGAGAAGCTTCATATCATCTTTCATCGTTCCTTCGTCCTGTAATTGCTTTATCTTAGGAGCGATTCTGATGTCAAACAAGATATGGGGTGCGCTGCGTGGCCTCGAGACGTTTGCGCAGCTCGTGCAGTGGAACGGCACTGCGCAGATCATCCCAAGGACGCCCATCTCAATTCATGACGCCCCAAGGTATCCCTGGAGAGGTCGACGATCACAATTGTTGCGCTCCTTTTGACTAGGCCATGTGGGGACTCACGTCTTGTTAGGATATATGCTGGATACGGCGCGTCATTTCGCCCCTATGTCGACTCTGATTCGCGTGGTGGACCTTCTCTCTGCGCTCAAGCTAAACGTCTTCCACTGGCACCTCACCGACGCCGAGGTACGTCTTGATGCCTCCGTAGCCCCCATGACTGTTCACCAATGGAATGATATCGCAGTCGTTTCCAATTGACATTGCGTCGCGTCCTGAGCTGTCGCAGATGGGCGCCTGGTCTGACAAAGCGCACTACTCCGCCAAGGACGTGCAGGACCTCGTGCGCTACGCCAAGTACCGGGGAGTACGCGTAGTCCCTGAGGTGCGAACGAGCATGTCCCTTTAGTTTCCCTTCGTTATGACATACGCGCATGCATCTCGTTATGATTGTTGTCGTTCTCATTAAAGGTATTGTATTGTAGTTCGACACGCCTGGTCATACGTTTAGCTGGGGCGCCTCTCACCCTGAGATCATCCTCAATTGCTCCGCTGTTCGACCTCGACATTCCTCGCCAAATGATAATGTAATCGTTTTGATTTCATTCTTCTTAGTTAATCTTAAGATCGCTGACTCCCAATCCGAATATTAATAACGTCTGCTTCGACATGACCAACCCAACCACGTACGCAGTGGTGGCGGACGTCATAGGCGATGCCGCCAAGGCCTTCCCTGACGCCTATATGCACTTAGGGTACTTTCATTGCTGTATTTTTATCAATATTTTCTATATTCTGATCATTGTTTGTGTTAGCGGTGATGAAGTCGCCTTTGGGTGCGTGGACGAGTTCCCTCGCATCAAGGAATGGATGGCTTCCAATGGCTTCAACTCTTCCAACCACGCCGACCTCACCCAATACTACACACTCAAGCTCGCCGATATCTCTAATAAGTACGACGCTACTTTTACTATCTCTGTGATGGTGTTTTATGGGATGATGGGATGGTGTTGTAGACAGAACAACAAGAAGATGGTAATGTGGCAGGAGGCTTTCTACAACTCCTACGTCAACCCATCCCACTCGCGTCCCCTCCCCAACGGTAGCCCCTCTTTCTGCTCCTGAAATATATCTTGATGAGTGTATACATAAATGAGATGTTACAGGGACGATATTTCACGTATGGACGATGGGCGGTCGGACAAAAACGCTGAAGGATCTGCTGAATGCTCGCATGTCCGCGATAGTCTCTTCGGGTTGGTATCTTGACATTCAGGTGCGAACATTTTCTAAGGCCTTCAACATGTTGTGGGTATCATATCCAACGTAAGTCTGAGCGTAGGTCCCCTCGTTGAATTCCACGACACACTACCTCTGGCAGGACACTTTCACCGACATGTATAGCAATGAACCCGAGAGCGGCCTTGAAGAGTTCCCGCCAGAAAAGCTCAGCCTGCTCCTCGGTGGTGAGGCTTGGTAATTGCTAATCGCATATCGATTGCCATGTGCTAATAGCGGGCTGGCGGTTGACTCCTTGGAATGTAGCCAATTTACCGAGCAAGTGGATGGCGAGGTTGTCTGGGAGCGCTCAATGCCGCGCCTGGCCGCGGTGGCTGAGCGCTTGTGGTCACCAAAGTCGCAAATTGACTCAAAGGACGCACTGAAAAGGTTCTCCTCCTCCGCTGTTGTTAAATTGTGGCGTTCTGCTGACTTGAGCTCTTGGAGGATCATTATCGCCCGATGCAAGTGGGCGCAGCGTGGCTTCCGTCCGAGTGCTATGAGGCCTGACTATTGCGAGGTCCCCGATGATTATTAGAAGGATTTCACGCACTTATCCTGGTCGACTTCCATTCTGACACCCGTCGATACCTGTTATTCAGAAGCACACTTTTTGTCTGCAACCGTTGGCTTGTACTCCGCCCGTCCGGCTTTCAGTAAAGCTCTCCGCGGGGGCGAGAGGACAGACCCATTCACAGAGGGGCAGCCAGGGGCTGCCCACTCTTCAAAGTACAAGACAAAATATGGCTTCGTTGGAGTCCAAGACCCGTGTGGCCGTGATCGCCAAGCCCCTGGCCAGCGACAAGCAGTCGAAGCGCCTGCTCAAGCTCACCAAGAAAGGCTCGTCCCCTCCTGCCGCCCTCACCATGGCGAGATCTGACCTTTCCGTATAGCTGCTAAGGAGAAGGGTGTTCGCCGTGGCGTGAAGGAGGTCGTCAAGGCAATCCGTAAGGGCCAGAAGGGGTGCGAAGAGATATCGTCCATAAACGCGTGGATTCCCTCATCCTCAGCCCTCCCCTGAGCCCTCGTCCCTGAGCCTCCGCCAGTCGTTCTTTTTTATCTCGCTATATAATTCCTTGAATTATTTGTGCATTAAGATTGTGCGTGCGGTCTGTTGGTGCCTCCAATTTTTTTGGCTCGACGAGCGAAAATTCGACGTTTCCTTGTTGCACGCTTCTGACGTCCTCGCCTCGCCTCGACTTTTTTCGCGCTCGCCCCGCTTGAAGAAAGCGATCTTTTTCCTGGAGATTTTTTTGTTTTGCG
>Ga0154020_10011564_pt1 | contig 10057 bp, 5 predicted proteins | sample Klosneuvirus_201_FD_109709 | JGI IMG/M metagenome (GOLD analysis project Ga0154020, IMG submission 109709) | Active sludge microbial communities from wastewater, Klosterneuburg, Austria - Klosneuvirus_20160825_MG | ecosystem: Engineered > WWTP > Aerobic digester > Activated sludge | place... | reverse complement strand
CCGCACGCCCAGCCACGACCCGTTTTGACCCGCCGCGTTTTGCGGCGCGCCCCAAATTTGGCGCATATTCGGGTTGTCATTTTTGCGCATCCGCGCCCAGGCAAATTGCGCCTGCGCCCCATCCCCGCTCAGCAAAGCCAGCCGCCCCGGTGGCAACGCCGCGCCGGGGTCAACCGCGGCAATCTCATACACGGCGCCCGCGCAAACCACCCGCCCGCGCAACGCGCCGCCCTGCGCCGCCAAAGATGCCTCGCACCAGCCATCTTGCACCGGCTCGGCGTATCTGTTCTCGGCCAGCGTGGTTTGCGTTCCGCTTGCGTCTGTCTTGGTGATGAGGTAACTCAACGCGCCATCCCCGCGCGAGACAAGGCTGAGCGCATACATGGCGTTGCCCGGCTCATCCGAGCGCGCCCCCAGCGACCAAACCCGCTGGCCGGGGGTGTATTCCATCACCCGCACCCGCGCCTCGGCGGTGTAATCCGCGTCTGTCCACGAGCCAATCAGCCGCGCGTTTGGCCCGCCCGCCCGCGCCCCATCTGCCTGCACAGCCCAGTTGCCCCGCGCCGCCCAAAGAGATGGGTCAAACGTGCGCAACGTTGGGCGGCCATCCAGCGAAGCGGTGCGAATGTTGACCTGCCAGCCGCCCGGCCCGGTGTCTTTGCACAACGAGCCAACCAGAACGCCTTCAAATTGATGCTGAAAGAAACACGCCTGGTTGTCGCCCATCACCGGGTTGCCCGCCAGCGGCGCAAATGGGCCAAACGGCGTTTTGCCCTCAAAAATCACGGTCATCCAGCCGCGGTCGTTCACCTCGGCAGATAAAAAATACGTCCCATCGCGGTAAAACAGGCTGGGCGCGGCAATCTCGGTGTCGCGCTCCAAAATCACCTGCTCGGTGGATGGGTCTGCGAGGCCTTCTGGGGTGGCCGCGCTGCGGGCGCGGATTTGCCAAAGCTGCAGGTTTGGCCCGCCGCGATACCAATACAAATAAAACAATTTGCCAACGGGGTCATAAAAAAAGTTGGCGTTTTGGTTTTTTATCCCCGGCTCTGGCTTTACCAATGTCAGATACCCTGCGTCATCGCCCCAGTTCAGGCCATCGGCGCTTTTGCGCAAGGCCAAATAACTGGTGCCGCAATAATCGCGGTCGGCGACCATGTAAAGCGTTTGATCCACTTTTAGCACGCTGGGCCAACGCTCGCCGCCGCGAAAGAGCAGCGGGTTGCCTGCGTATTTTGTCCACATTTTAAGATCGTTGCTGCGGGCCAGCCCAACGCCGCCGCACTCCACCAACCCGTAATAACCCCAGTATCTAAATCCATCCGCGTTTTGCTCCACAATGCTCAGCGTGTGCGGGGGCGTGCGTTCCCAATCCTGATCTTTTACCAGCGCGGTCACCGGTTCGCCCAGCGCAAAATAGCCGGGCGCGTCGGCGGGGTCGCCGGCGTAAAAAGCGTCAAAAAACTCAAATGTGTGCGGGCCGTTGGCATCGGTTTGGGCAGAGGGGTTGCCGTAATACAAAAACACCGTTTTGCGAGAATGCGCCGGGAAGGCCCACACCCGCAGCCAAATCACGGCGCGTTTCGCGGCGGGGTCATAGCTCTCGATCCAGTGCGGCAACAGCGCCCAGCCGTTTTCGTCGGCCACGCGCAGGTCGCGGCCATCCGGCGCGGCCTCAGAAAAATCAAAGTTGGCCGCGCTCAGCTCCACCCGCACTTGCGTGCTGCGCAGCTCCGCGCCATCGTTCACCAGGGTGATGGGGATGCGATGCGCCCACCCCTGCCCAACGGCCGAGGCGGGGGTTTGCGCCGCCGCTGGCCGGGCAAACATCCCCAGCAAAAATAGGATTAAGACAAGATATTTCATGCGCCGCATGTCCAGTCACAATTCTTGTTTTGAGCCAGTCAGCCACTCTGCCAGAGCCTCGCGCTCCATCAGCTTGCAGCCGGTTTGGGCGGCCAGCGCCCGCGTGTCTTTGCGGCACGATGAGTTTGTGACCAGCCACGCTTCATCGCACCCGGCGCGGGCTTTGAGCGCGTTTGCTTCTTGCGCCATGCGCGGCGAGAGCGGCTTGCCAGAGCGCACCACAAAAACGGCGACGCGCCTGCCTGCTTTGGCCGCAATCAAGCTCATGCCCAAATCTTCTTCGCCAGGGGGCAGCGGCGCCAGCGTGTATCCCATCGCCGCCAGCTTTTGGCCGATGTAGCTGCGAAAGGCCGAGATGGTCATGACATCCACGCCCGCGCCCCGCAAAATCTCATCGGCCTGCGCCCCAGCCGATTTTTTTGCGCCGCTTTCCTGCGCCAGCGCATACCCCGCCCAGAACAGAAAAATAAACAACCCCAAAATAGGCAACCCCAGGCACAAAGCCGCCGGGTTGGTGATGGGGTTGAGGTTGGGGTTGACTTGCAATTAAAGACGGAAGACGGAAGACGGGGGACTGAATCTTTATCCGTCTTCGGTCCCCCGTCTTCCGTCTCAAAAATTACGCTTGCGCGAACGTATCAATCATCAAATACGGGTCGCTCATGGGATACAAAATGGGGCAGGTGCAGCCGCGCTTGACGTATTCCTGCACTTTGGCGCGGGCTTCTTCGGGCGTGCCGGTGGCCGAAATTTTTAGCACGAAGTCATCGGGCACGTATTGCATGGCCTCTAGAACCTGCTCTTTGCGGGCAGGCCAGCCCAAAATGCTCTGCACTTTCTTCACCACATCCTCGCTCACGCCGCTGGCTTTGGCAATGTGCGGTTGCTGCGCCAGATATTGCGTGAGCAGCATCTTGGCATGTTCAATGGCAACCTTTCGGTCTTCGTGCACCGAGCACACCACCAACTGCGGGCGGTCAAGGTCGTCTACACGACGGCCAGCCTTTTTTGCGCCCTTGTCCAGCAATTCCATGGCTTTGTCGTTGTACTCCGGCGGAACGCAATAGTTCAGCACCGCGCCATCGGCAATCTCGCCGGTCATTTCCATCATCTGGTCGCCGGTTGCGCCAATCATGATGGGCACGTTGCGCGGTTCCTTGCGGCCATGCACCACGTCCAGCTCAATGCCGGTTACGTGATGAAACTCGCCGTGAAAGGTCACATTTTTCTCCATGCGCAGGAGGCGGCGCAGCACTTCCACCGTCTCGCGCATGGCGACCAGCGGCTTGCGGCGCTCAATGCCCACATTCTTTGCCAGCGGGTCCCACCACGCGCCAATGCCGCAAATAACGCGGTTGGGCGCAAGGTCATCCAACGTCAACAGAGTGGCGGCCAGCAAGCCAATATTGCGCGTCCAGTTGTTGATGACACCGCTACCGACCTTGAGCTTGTCCGTCACGGCGGCGAAGGCAGCCATTGGCACAATGGCATCGCGCACCAGGCGGCTCTCGGCCTGCCAAACCGCCTCAAATCCTTTTTGCTCGGCGTATTGCGCATATTTCATCCCATCGCGTAGTTCGTGGGCATCTTGAAGATAAAGAGCGACTCGTTGTTTTGTGTTAGACATTGTTAATACCTCGTGGTATGGCCTGCGGCCTGTTTTGGGTATTGTCTCACCAAGTTGAACTCAAAGTTCTGCATTTCATATTCTGCATTCCATCACGGCCCGCCTGGGCGAGAGATGAGCACAGCCAAAAGCGCGGCGACGATGGCCCAGAGGAGAACGCCGGGGCTTTCCAGAAATGTGAACACGGCGCGGAATGGCGCAGCGATGCGGTTGACGCTGCCTTCCAGAATATCCTCCAGCCAGCGAAATTTGAACACCTGCTCGGCCATCTGCATCTGGCGCGTGGCGCGGCCAGCCCAACGCGGCGAAAAAATGGCGAGCAACACCCCCGCGCCCGCCGCGAAAGCCATCGCCAGCCAGTCGGCCAGACCTTGCCTGGACACCAGCGCGAGCGCGTTTGGCAAACCCAGCGCCTGGGGCAGCACGCCCAGCGCGATCAGCGGGAGCGCCATCACCCCAAAGCTGATGAGCGATTGGGGCGAACCCGCCAGCCCAGACAGCAACCGCAGGCGCGGCTGACCTGCCCCGCGGACGAGTTGGAACAGCGAGAATGCCAAAAGCGCCATCGCCACACACCAAATGATGAAGGCCGGGATGTTGGCGGTGGCGGGCACAGCGCCAGAACGGGCAATAAACCCCGCGCTCAGCGGAACACCAAACAAGCTCAGGGCGCCAATCAGCCGCGCAATGGGCGCGGGATGTTCTATTAATTCTGCCGAAAGCAGCCAGGCGCTGGCGCTGGCCGCAACCCACGCGGCTGGGTCGGCAGGATGGGGGAGCATGATAAGCAGGAACGCGCCCGTCTGCGCCAACAAGTTGCGGTCGCTGGCGTTTTGGGTGATGGCCGCGCGAATCAGCGTGATCACGCTGGCGATGAGGACAACCAGCGCGATGCCGGGCGTGAGGAAGGCGTTGTTCAAATCCAGCAGCCGCATCAATAAAACCAGCGTGGCAATGGGGCCAAAGCGGTTGGCGATGGCGCCCGGATAGAGCAGCAGGCTGAGCGCCCTCAAAAGCAGCGCGGCGGCAAAAAATGGCGTGGAGCGCAAGCTGATTGTGGCGAGCGCAAAATATAAACTGCTCTGCGCGGCCACGCTAATTAGAAAACCCATCGCCAGCAAAAGCAGCGAGCCAACCTGGAAGATGGCGTGCCGAAACACATCTCGCCGAGAGATTTGGTCTGGCGCAGTTTGCGCCGACGCCAGCAGAGTAAAAAGCTCCACAAGACCCATCCCCACAAACAAGGTGAGCATGTTGGCGGCCAATGTGGTGAGCATAAGCGCGGCAAAGGCCAAGGCTCGCGCGGCAACCACCACGTCTGTTTGGCCGTGGCTGCGGATGGCTTGCGCAAGCCCCACGCAGGCCAGCGCAGTCACAAGCGCGGCGGTGGGCGGGGCGATGGAGATCAGGAGAGGCGCGCCCACCAATGAAACGGGCATCCACCCGCCAACGATGGCTTCTCCACCAAAACCAAATAAGGCCAGGGCGCACAGCACTGCGCCAATTGCGGCGGCGGGCAAAATGAAATGTTGCGCCGGGCGGGGAAATCTGGCAATGGGCGCGAATCGGCCCACCACGATGTGGGCCGCCGCGCCCACGATGGGCAGCAAAACCAAGACCGCGAACAACAGAGAAATCACGCGCCGAATATAGCATGACGGGCGCAAAACGCAAAAACATTCCGCAAACAGGCTTTATAAATGGGTTTTGCGGGCGCTACAAATTTAAGTTTCTGGTAGTAAGATAAGCCACTTTCGCAGACAAAGCAGATAAAAAGGACTCACATATGAATATAACCCGTCTCTCAATTACTGGATGCCTTGTCCTGAGTATGCTGGGCGCAGGCACGTTTATCTCAAAGCCTGTATTGGCAACACAATTACGTGAGGGAGGGGAAACACAAGGGGACTCGCAGGTTAACAAGACAAATCAAATAATGTCACCAATGGCTGGCAGCGCAGATATTGTGATAAGCCAGGTATATGGCGGCGGTGGCGCGGCAAGCGGAACGCCCACATACGTTGCCGATTACGTGGAGTTGTTTAACACAAGCTCAGTTGCAACAAGTTTAAATGGCTTGTCGCTTCAATATGGATCTGCCACCGGACAATTTGGAAGTTCCACCTCTAACATATTTGCGCTTCCCAACGTTATACTCAATCCAGGCCAGTATTATCTTGTACAACTTGGGACAGCTACCGCATTTGGAAGTCCCATAAGCCCGGCTCCAGATGCAACAACCACGAACTTAAATATGAGCGGAAGCAACGGGAAAGTGGCTCTCGCAAATCAATTAACAGCCTTAGGATGTGGCGCAACTGCTACGCCGTGCGCACTACCAAATGCTGCGATTCGCGATCTTGTCTCGTATGGAACAGCAAATAATGCCGAAGGCGGCATTGCGGTTGGTGCGCTCACAACGGTGACTGGCGCGATTCGCAATCTTAGTGGTTGTCAAGATACAGATGTGAACGGGTCAGATTTCACGGTGGTAACTGCACCCGTGCCACGCAACTCGGCATCTCCGTTAAATCCGTGCTCTATATCTACGAGCACGCCTACACCTACGCCAACTCTTACTCCCACCCCAACCCAGACGCCCACCCCAACGCCCGTGCCCGTGAGCGTTAGCTCGGTGAGCAATCTGTGGCCGGATAAGAATCAGACCAACACATTTGCTTCTGGCGGCACGCTTGATGTGTATGCGCAGGTTTATGCGGCAGGCGTGACAGACCCAAGCGGGCAGGGCGCTGGGATTGAGTGCCAAGTCTTTTGGAGCCCGGTGAGTAGTTTTGGCGGCGCGTGGATAAGCCCCGAATACACCACCACCATGACCTATAACGCGGACATCGGGAGCAATGACGAATACAAGGGCACACTTGGGCCATTGTCTGCGGGGTTGTATGAGTACACCGCCCGCTGCGAAGGCATTGGCGCGAACAGTTGGGTATACGTGAGCGATGGCACCAATAATGGCAAGATCACCGTGACTGGCCCAACCGATACACCCACACCCACACCAACAACGACAAATACGCCAACCCCAACCAATACACCCACCGCCACCGCAACACCAATTAATGTATGCGCGGCGCCGGTGTTGCCTATTGGGCAGGTGCAAGGCACAACCGACACCACGCCCTACTCTGGCACGGTGGTGAGTGTGCGCGGCGTGGTTATTGGCGATTACGAAGGCGCAAGCCCCAATCTGCGCGGGTGGTATATACAAGATGCTGGCGATGGCGACCCCGCCACATCGGATGGGATTTACGTGTTTGACTTTGACACTGCAAACGATCAGGTTGTGGCCGGACACATATACAGCATCACAGGCACTGCCACGGAATTTTCCGGGCAGACCCAGCTCACCAATTACACCTTGACCGATTGCGGCGCATCAGCTCTGCCCACGCCAGTGGATGTGACCCTGCCTTTCTCTAGCAGCACCTACCTGGAACGCTACGAAGGAATGCTGGTGCGCTTACCGCAGGACCTCACGCTGACCAACAACTTCTATCTGGGACGGTTTTCAGAGGTTGGCCTGAGCAGCGGCGGGCGATTGTGGCAACCCACTAACATTGTCGCGCCGGGCGCGGCGGCCATTGCCCAGCAAGCGGCAAACGACCTAAATTACATCCAGCTGGATGACGCCTTGAACAATCAGAATCCTGATCCGGTGGTGTATGGCGGTGGAACCAGCCAGTTAAGCTTCACCAATACGTTGCGCGGCGGCTACACCGTCAGCAATTTGGTTGGCGTCATGTCGTATAACTGGGCTGGCAACGCTGCCAGTCCCAATGCTTATCGCATACGCCCCGTTGTTGGTTACACACCCAATTTTGTCGCGGCCAACCCGCGCCCAACCCCGCCGCCATTTACTGGCGCAAATGTGGTTGTGGCAGCTGGCAATGTGCTGAACTACTTCAACACATTTGGCGTGGGCGCTTGCACGGGTGGCGTAGGCGGAGCCGCGACGGATTGCCGCGGCGCGAGCAACTCGACTGAATTTGCCCGCCAATGGCCCAAGACCGTGCGCAATATTGTGGATGGTGGCGCGGATGTGTTCGCCTTCATGGAAATGGAGAACGATGGATATGGCGCTGGCAGCGCAATTCAGGACTTGCTGGACAAGTTGAACGCGGATGCGGGCGCAGGCACATACGCCTTCATCAATCCAGATACAACTAATGGCACAAACTCTCTCGGCACAGATGCCATCAAGGTTGGTATGTTCTACAAACCCGCCAAGGTGACGCCGGCTGGCACAACGGCTGTGTTGAATACTACCGCATTCGTGAACGGAGGAGACACCACCCAGCGCAACCGCCCGGCTTTGGCGCAGGCTTTCCAAATTGCCAATGGCGAGAAATTTATCGTAACAGTCAACCATTTGAAGAGCAAAGGCAGCGCGTGCGACGCCGCAGACACGGGCGACGGGCAAGGCAACTGCGCAGTTGTGCGCACCAATGCAGCCAACACACTGACAAGCTGGTTAAACACAGACCCCACCGGCACGGGCGATCCTGATCGGTTCATTGTGGGCGACCTGAACAGCTATGCGATGGAAGACCCAATCACGGCGATCAAAAACGCGGGCTATACCAACCTCATCAGCCAATACATGGGCACAGATGGCTACTCGTATCAGTTTGATGGGCAATGGGGCTATCTGGATCACGCGCTTGCTTCAAACGCCGCTTTAACGCAGGTGGTTGGACTGCAGGAGTGGCATATCAACTCTGACGAGCCAGTTGTTTTGGATTACACCACTGATTTCAAGTCAACCAATCAGTTGTCACTTTTCTACGGCAATGATGAATACCGCTCATCGGATCATGACCCGGTTTTGATTGGGTTGAATTTGCAATCTGTTGTCACACCCACGCCTACCCCAACTCAGACACCAACGCAAACACCAACATCAACGCCAACCCAGACGCCAACTCTTACACCAACTCCCACCGCAACGCCAAAGCCGTTGCATTACTACTATCTTCCCAACACAGTCCGCGCATTCAGCGCAGGTTGGTAAAAATAAGCAACGCGGCTAACGCGTAATCTTCTAAAAAAACGGTTCAACCGATTGATGCGGTTGAACCGTTTTTTTACGCCTCATTTCAAGAGTGGTCGGCCAACAAATGGCGGTCGTCATTTCCGCGCAAGCGGAAATCCATAACGCGCCAAGCTCAAACGCAAGAAAAATCGGCCTTCTAGCACGTGTTTTTGTGAGTTTGTTATAGATTCCCGCTTTCGCAGGAATGACGGGCTTACTTTTTTGCACAAGCCTGATTAAGTTCATTTCATTCCCCAGTTGACCACTTTCTCATTTCCCCGCCTCCGCGCCTTGTGATACCATCTCAACAATTCAAGGCAGATGGGGCAATGCCTGGGAGGCCGTGTCTGCTCAATCATATCCATTGGGAGGGATATATGCGCGTACACATTCAAAAAATGATGCGCGGCTTGTGCGCTGTTGTCATGATGCCGGGTTTTGCCGTATATGCGCCACCAGACCCGCCAACCCTGCATGACAAGCCGCAGCAGGCACCGCAGTTTATGCAAGTGATGCAAGCCGCGGCGGACGACATTTGCGCCATCAATCATGTGGTCATTAGCGAGTTTAGAACGCGCGGCCCAAACGGCGGCAACGACGAATTTGTGGAGTTGTTCAACGTCTCACCCGTCGCGGTAGACATCAGCGGCTGGCAAGTCTGGGGGTCAAACAGCACGGGAAGCTCGCTCAGCTCGCGCATCACCATTTCATCGCCGGTCATGCTCGCCCCCTACCAGCATTACTTGCTCACCAATCGCAGCGCCACGGCCGGGCCATACAGCGGATCGGTTTCTGGTGATCAAACGTATGGCTCTGGATTTGCGGACAACGGCGGGATTGCCTTGAAAGATGCAAGTGGCGCAATTGTTGATCAGGTAGGCTTGTCCGCCACATCCGCATACAGCGAGGGAATGACTCTTGCGCCGATGAGCGCGAACACCGACCAGAGTTACGAGCGATTGCAGGGCGGCGCACAGGACACAAATGACAATGCGGCGGATTTTGGTTTGAACCCCTTGTCGAGCGGGCCGCAAAACGCCGCAAGTTCCATCACCAGCTTGAACTGCGCCACGCCAACCCCAACCCAAACACCCACACCTGGCGATACGCCTACGCCAACTTCCACCTCAACACCCACCGCCACGCCCACATTCACCGCAACCCCGTTGCCCACGCCGGTGCCGATGGATGTGTGTTTGGTGGGGCATGTGGTTATCAGCGAATTTCGGTTTCGCGGGCCAAACGGCGGCAACGATGAATTTATCGAACTGCTCAACGTTTCTGCAAGCGCGGTGAGCATTGGCGGGTGGAGGCTCAACGCCTCAAACACAAGCGCGGTCACCGGCACACGGGTCACCATTTCGGCATCGGTGGTGTTGCCGCCGTATGGTCATTACCTCATCGCCAACACCGCCAGCGGCGGGTATTCCGGCGCGGTCATGCCAGACCAAACATACGGGTCGGGCATTGTGGACGCGGGCGGCATCGCGCTGGTAGATGCGAACAACATG
>Ga0154020_10011563_pt1 | contig 10057 bp, 9 predicted proteins | sample Klosneuvirus_201_FD_109709 | JGI IMG/M metagenome (GOLD analysis project Ga0154020, IMG submission 109709) | Active sludge microbial communities from wastewater, Klosterneuburg, Austria - Klosneuvirus_20160825_MG | ecosystem: Engineered > WWTP > Aerobic digester > Activated sludge | place... | reverse complement strand
GAACTCAGCAGAATATCCTGCGGCAACGACCTGAAATTCCTGTATCGATTCCTGCGGGAGCGTGAACGCTGAATTCGAACGTTCGCCGCCTCGGATACCGCCGAAGAACGGCTGATTGTAGTCCACGCCGTCAACGTTGATATTCGAGTTGATGCCGCGTTGGCCGCTCAAGGAGATCTGGCCGCGTGAAGGATCGACCTGCGCCGTCGGCGTCAAGGTAACGAAATCCTGAAAGCGTCGACCGTTGATCGGCAGATTCTGGATCGCCTGGCCGGTCTGTACGGCATCAAAATTACTCGATGTCGTCTGGATCGAATCGGCTGAAACCTCTACGGTTGCAGACACATCGCCGGCCGCCATCTTTATATTCGCATCAACGGTACGGCCGACAACGACCGTAACCTCGACCTTTGCCTCGCCGAAGCCCGATGCGGTCGTCTTTAGTTCATAGACGCCCGGCTGCAGGAGTACGAATTTATATACTCCATCCGAGCCGGTCGTTGCGGTCTGTGTTTGATTGGTGGCTTTGCTTGTCAGAGTAACGGTCGCACTCGGAATCACGGCGCCGTTCGGATCCGAAACGGTTCCGGTGATCTGCCCCGTGCTCGCTTGCGATTGGGCAATGGCTTGTCCCGCAAATGAGAGCACTGCGAGCACGGTCAACGCAAGCAGTTTGTTAAACAATAGTTTGGACATTTTTTTAGGTACCTCGATAAGGCAATTTTTTGATCTAAAAAGCACACTTGCCAGCCGCGTTAGGAGATACGGCGGACAATGGACGAAATTTTGGATACTTTTCCAGTTTTTTCCGCTTCCCGCGAACGGAATTTCTCCCAGATCGGCCTCAAAACCGCTTTGAAAGCAAAGCATGGACCGACGGTTCAACATTACGTTCAGCATTCGTGACTAGGCAATGGCGGAGTCCGCCTTTTGTAACACTTATGCAAACTGAATACCGACAATGTAGAACCAAAACGCTACTTTTACAAGCGGATTCGCCCGATTTTTTTCGACCCTGAGATTATAGGCGGAAAACACCAAAAAAAATCCAATTGACATCTGTAATCATTCGTGTTACAAAATACTCGTAATTCGGCTGATATGGAGGTCAAACAGTTGATTTCGGTCGGTTGACCAGGATACTTGACTTTTTTGTAATAATGGCTAAGATTGTTGGGCGCAGTTCGATTGATCTTTGACCACCCAAAATACTTCCGAATTGCATTTATAAGGTTATAGGGGGAAATAATGGCAGACGTAGAATACACTACTTCATCATACAGAACGCCATTGCATCATCGCATCACCGCAAGCATGCCCGTTAGGGCAACATGGGTTGACGCGGAAAGCGGACGGACGATCAAGGTAGACGGCTTAACGGAGAACGTGGGAGAGGCGAGTGCTCTCGTCAATCTCGAAGTACTTCCGCCCGTGGGAAGCAAAGTACGCCTTAGGATCCTCGGTGACGATAAACCGATCATCGATGTCAAAACCGAGGTGATCCGTGTCGAACGCGATCCGAGCAAGCCCATGGCCGCTCTCTCCATTCTTGATAATTTGAAGAAATGGAAAGAAACGGCTATGTCCGAGGCTCAGGCTTGGGTGACGAGGCATTGGCAGCTTAATTACGAAGAGGAGTGGGTCAATTAGCTTTTCTTTTTCGTTATCATAAACAAAAGGCGGACGGGTCGATTCGACCTTTCCGCTTTTTTGCTTTTTACCGCATACTTTTTTGTAAAGCCAACTTTTGCCCTCGGCTTTGGCATCATTACTCAGAATGAGAGTTTTTATCGCTTTTATCATTACGCTCGTTGCCGTATCGGCCGCGTTCCCGCAGCAGACGCCGCTCACGCAGGCCGAGTACGTCAAGATGCTCTATTCGCTTCAAAAGGATCCGGCCGAGCGCGACCGCATTGTCGAGGCTCTGCGAAAGCGCGGTATCGCCTTTGAAGTAACGGACGGCATCCGCAGTCTCACGAAGACAAAGGCCGGCACGGACGAAGAGCTGCGAAGGGCACTCGATGAGGCCGGACGGCGGCGCCTCGATCCGGAAGGCTCGCAGCTTCCTTCTGTCAAAGAATCGACCGATCTGCTTGAGAAGGCACGGCGAAATACGATGGCGGCGGTCGGCGATATGCCCGATTTCGTTGTAAAGCAGCTCATCCAGCGTGCAATGGCCTACGCCGGGACCAACACTTACCGAACGCTTGACCGGCTCGTCGTTGCCGTCAGCTATCGGTCGACGGGCGAGGAAGATTATCGTCTGCTCTCGATAAACGGCGTAACGCAGACCGACCCGAAACCTCAGAGTTCATACTCGCAAGCAGGCGGCACAAGTTCGACGGGCGAATTCGTCAACGTGCTTTCGACGATCTTCAAGCCTGAGAACGAAGGGAAATTCACCGCTCTCGATACCGACCAGATCGATATGCGGAAGGCGGTCGTCTACGAATTCACGGTCGCGCAGGACAAAGCTCAGCAGCGAGTGACGGCCGGTACGCTCTCGACCGATCAGGCGATCACGGGAATGCGCGGCAAAGTCTGGATCGACCGCGACACCGCCCGCGTTCTGCGCATCGAGAGTGAGGCGACCGATATTCCGCCGGGCTTTATCGTTACGGCCGCGAGACGCATCATCGATTACGGCTGGGTAACGATCAACAACGAGAAATACCTGCTGCCATCAAGATCGGACGTTCGTCTGACGTCGAGGAGCAGCGGCAAGCTTTTCGACACGAGGAACATCATCCTCTTTAAGGATTATCAGAAGTACGGCACGGATGTTGTCATCTCGGACGAGGACGTTAAGGACGAGCCGACACCGCAATAGTTCGCATAGGAGAATTCGTCAGCGAGAACACGCGAAAGATCGAAGACGCGAAAAATCGGTCTTCTCTGCGTGTTCTCGTGCGCACTCAGCGGTTATAATCCTTGAGTGATAGAACTCACGACCTTAAGCAAGACAATAAAGCTCGATATTCGTTACGCTCGGACCGATAATTTCACCGGACGCATCGTCTATCCTGAGGCTCGCGCATTTCTGCAGCCGGTTGCCGCAAAAGCTGTTGTTCGAGTGCACAAAAAGCTCGCGTCGGACGGCCTCGGCATCGTCATCTTCGACGGATATCGGCCATGGTCGATCACAAAACTCTTCTGGGAGGTCGTAAAGCCGGAGGAGCGAAAATACGTCGCTGACCCCGCAAAAGGTTCTAAGCACAATCGCGGCTGCGCCGTCGATCTGAGTATCTACGATCTAAAGACGGGAAGTCTCATACCGATGCCCTCAGGTTTTGATGAATTCACCGAACGGGCCTCGCCGGATTACACCGGCGGCACCGACGAGGAACTCTCCAATCGCGACAAACTCCGCCGCCTGATGGAAGCCGAAGATTTCTTCGTCAACCCGAACGAATGGTGGCACTTCGATCACAAGGATTGGCCGTCATACGCGATCTACGACATCCCTTTCGACGAGATCGGGAAATAGATCTCGATAATCAGAACCGCCCGCGGAACGCGGACGCCCTCGTCCGCCGATTGTGGATTTTGGATTTCCGATTTTGGATTTGGGATTTGGGATGTTGCATTCAGCTCCGTAGGAGCGAAATGTTTGTAGCACAGGCGGTAAAATGAGATCCCGGAGCTCCGTTAGGAGCGACAGAGTCTGCCGGCGGCAAGCCCAGACGATTTTGGATATGGGATTTGGGATTTCAGATTCCGCATTCCGCATTCCGCATTTCTTTGGGCTTTGTCGCATTCGATGCTACAAACATTTCGCTCCTAACGGAGCTAAGGACGTGTCTCTCGCCCGTCGTGTCAGTAGCCTGCACGTGAGTAAGGGCTCAACGCCGAACTGAGAGCTGAAAACTGAGAACTGAGAACGTTGCCCCCTTGGCGATCTTTGCGTTTTCTCTTTAATTTTTAACGCAAAGGCCGCAAGCAGTCGCAAAGTACGCGAAGACCGTGTCCATCGCCCCGCACGATGAGGGCACTCGTCAGCACCACTCACCTTCGCTGTTCAACATCAAAATAAATTGTCAAAGACCAACATTCCAAGCATATCCAACCGTCCCGCCTATCAGAAGGACAGATTTCACAAAACGACACAAATTGCACAAATCGACACAAATTGCACAAAATGCACAGAATGCACAGATTCCAACGACGAAGCACGTTTGTTTGCCAATCTTCTGAGATTCTCGCTAATATTGCCGTGATGAATGCCCAAAATGACTCCGAGGACGGTCCGCTCTTCTCACGAAAGACGGTCATTATCGCGATCGGGATCGCGGCGGTTGCGGCCCTGATCCTGGCTTCGCAGGGGCGTGTGCTTTGGTGTCAGGCGGGCGACTACGTGCCGTGGTCTTTTGACATCTGGTCAACCCACACTTCTCAGCATTTGCTCGATCCGTACTCGTTCACGCACATGCTGCACGGAGTTGCGGAATTCTGGATCTTGTTCGTGCTCTTTGGAAAGGTTCCGGTCAGGTGGCGTTTGCTGATCGCGGTCGGGATCGAAGCTTGCTGGGAAATCGCCGAGAACTCATCGTTCGTGATCGAAAGATACCGTGCGGCGACGATCTCGCTCGATTACTTCGGCGATTCGATACTGAACTCGATGTCGGATATCGTCTTTTGTGCGACCGGTTTCGTGATCGCGTCGAAGATACGCTTTTGGCGCTCGCTTATTCTGTTCATCGCGACCGAGACGATCCTAGTTCTCACGATCCACGACAGCCTCTTGATCAATATCCTAATGCTTCTCTACCCGATCGACGCCGTAAAGCACTGGCAAATGGGGGGATGAGGTTAGTTAGAGAGTTGCAGAGTTGCAGAGTTGCGGAGTTGCGAAGTTCTGAGGTTCCGAAGTTGCAGAAGCCCGCACGAAGTAAGGCACGCTCGGAGACTTCGCAACTCCGTAACTCTGCAACTTCGTAACTTCGTAACTTCGTAACTTCGTAACTCGGTTATCTTTCCCCGCGGGCGATCTCGACTTGTGTTTGAAGATCGACGGCGAGTTTTCGCGCGCCCGGCTGATCGAACGGTTCGATCCAGCGAAGTGCCGCATCAAGTATCCGAAGCTGATACTCGCTATGGTTCGCTGTTCCAGCGACGGAGCCGAGTTCGCCGCTGTAGTATGCAGTGCGAGGCGGGCGAACCTTGCTCATTATCTCTGTATCTACGGCGAGCATCATCGTCGGGATGCCTGCATTCTCAATGCAGCGTGCGACGACGCCGGCCGTTTGATGGCAGAGCTTTGAGGCCGGGATGATAAGGGCGGCCTGCACCTCGTAGCGGTCGAGCCGCTCGGCAAGTTTCGGCGCAAGTTCGTCCGCAACGCGGGCGGCATTCGGGATGTGGCTAGAGAGCGACCACCAGACATTGTTGAGCGAACCGATGACGGTGTTCTGCTGATATTCGAGCAGCCGGTCGATCGGGATCTGGCAATTCCGGTCGGCGATAACGGCCGCCGGATCGTAGCCTTTTGCAGAATATTTCAGGTCGCCTGCTTCGACCTCGATCGGGATCTCGCGAAATTCAAGATCGCCGTCCTTGGACGACGTGTCGAAGCCCTCGGTTCCGTCGATGTAAGCGCCTGCGGTCGAGACGAGCGCGAGGTTCAGCATCGGCAGTGCACGGCGTGCCGGCGTGAACGGTGAATGCGTGTTCACGACCCACGGATAACGCCGAAAACCCTCGTCAGCCTGCCAGGCACCAAAACGCTTTTCCCAATCCCACTTGTTTTCAATGACGTCCATAACTTAGAACTTGAATTCCTTGTCGATATCGAAAGTTGCGAGATCGTCCTGTTTTGCTGACGCAAACCGGCGATTCGCCATTATGAAAAATGTTAGAAGTGCGGCGATCAACGCCGCCGTCAGCGTCCACTCGGACCAATGGTGCAGTTTGTCGAACTGCATCCGCAGCGGGTTATCGCCCGCAAGGGCGTCTATCGGACCGCCGGCCTGCGAGCGGATCGTCGCCATCCAGGCACTGATCACAAACTGCCCGCCAAGACTCGCCGCAGCGATGACGAGCAGCAAGAGCCTTTCCACCCAAAGCCAGAACGTATTGGCGCGTTTGACGATGAACGACGACGCGATCAGGATGAGCGAGATCGCCGCACCTGCGTAATTCAGGATGGCGAGCGAGCGTCCGACGACCGCTCCGGCAAGTTCCCGGTCAGGCACGACCGAGAACGCGGTCTGAGCCACGCCGATGAAAAAAATGGCGCCGCCGAACCAGATCGCGAGCAGTAAAAGCCTGATATCCGAGAAGAATTTCATCGTTATCCGAGAAACCGCCTATCAAACCAATGATTATGTAGCCTTTCGCAAGAAACGGCAATCGAAAGGAGCTACTTTCGCCCCAGAATGGCCTGCAAGCCCGCCCGATAGCCGAACCGCGGGTTCAGTATCAAATACCGTTTCCAGAGCCTTCTAGGCTCCTGTGTGAGCCGGAAAAGCCACTCCAGTCCAAGGCGTCCGAGCCACGGCGGACACTCGGCAACATTCCCTGCAAAAAAGTCGAATGACGCGCCGACACCGAGCATCACAGTCCTCAATTGCGGGCGGTGCGCGTTCATCCAACGCTCTTGTTTCGGACAGCCGAGGCCGACGAACAGAAAGTCCGGCGCCTTGGCAGCGATGTCGGCCGTTATCTCGGAATCTTCTTCATCGGAAAGCGACCGAAAAGGCGGCGAAAGTGCATATGCGATCTTCAATTTCGGAAAGTCGCGTACGGCACGCACCTTTATCGCCTCGATCACCTCTTCCTTTGCACCATAAAAGCCGACCGAAAGGCCTTTCTCTTCGGCAGAACGGCAAAGCCCGATCATAAGGTCGTTCGCGCGTACGCGGTTCGCATCGCGTCGTCCCGCTTGCTTTTGCATCCAGACGAGCGGCATTCCGTCGGGCACGATGATGTCGGCGGCGTTCACCTTTTCTGCGTATTCGGGGTTATCGAAAGCCTCCATCACCATGTGGACCGTCGAGAAGCACACGTAACCGCCTTGATCTCGCAATGCATCGATCCGCTCGATGAGCGACGCGAACTCGACGACGTCAACATCAAGGCTTACAACCCGCACTTTGTTCGAGGTCTCATTCATTCAGTTCAGTCTGCCGCCTTCCTGTAGATCTCGTCGAGCCTCGAAAGATATCTGTCGAACGAATACGCTTCGGCGATCGTTTCGCGTGCAGCCTTTCGCATCGGCGCAAGGTCGTTCTTCTCATCGAGCAGAAAAGCGAGCCGCTCGACGATCTCGGTCCGGTCATTGATATCGACGACGAATCCCGCAACGCCCTGCTCGACCGCGGCGGCGATCGCATCATTTCGCCGAACGACAGGCACACAGCCCGCGGCCATCGCTTCGAGGAGAGCTATCGGCAGCCCTTCGTGATCCGACGGAAGCAGAAAGATGTCGTTCTCCGCCAACGCCTGCCACTTGCTCTCGCCGTCCGCAATGCCGCAGAATTCGAACCTTTCGCCGCAGACGGCACGCATCTCGTTCAAAAAACTTTCCGCATCCGGCCCTGCACCGAAAGCATTGAAACGAAACGCGATATCGCGTTCGATCAGCCCGCGGCAGGCTTCGACGATTCGGTCTAGGCCTTTCTCGCGGTTGAGTCTTCCGAAATAGATGATCGACTGCGGACGCTTTTCCGGCGCGCGTTCGACGGCCTCGTTCATCGGGACGGCATTCGCCAGAACGTCCGCATCATCGCGGCCGTGCCGTTTCGCCAGAACATCGCGTTCCTGCTCACTCAGGACGATGATCCGAGCGGCGTATCTTGTCATTGCGGCAACGCATTTTCGCAGGATCGCACCCGGCGCATCTTTCAAAAAATACGGTCCGCCGTGAATGTGCAAGACGATGGGAACACCTTTTCCGGCCGCTGCCCGAACGAGAACTGCGTCGCGCAGCATCGCTAGTCTCGAGAACGATGTGTTCAGGTGAATTACGTCCGGCCGCTCACGTTCGATCGCTTCGCGAAAGTCCAGCACCATTTTGGGCTGCGATGCGATCCATTTCGCATTCTTTCCCGCACCGTCTCTCCGTCCCGCACGAAAATGAACATATTCGTTCGCCGACAAGCGGATAATATTGGCAACGAGCGTCGAGATGCCGCTAACGTTGTCTTTTTCCCTAAGGCTTGGTGCGGTTATAAGGACTTTCATTCTACAATCGAAACGACGTATTCTGTCCGCTCGGACGTTACATGCTAAAAATGGGAACCGAAACGACGGCCGCAAAGATAGAAGCACCGTACGCGAACCTCGCAGTCATGCCGCGTTGGGTAATGCCGTCCGTTCGCATCGGCGTCATTGCCGCGGACGCTCTTCTATCCGCCATCGGGTTTATTCTTGCCTTTTGGCTTCGCGAAGGCAAAAGCGCGTTCGCCGACGGTCCGCTTCTTTGGAGCGAGAGCTTCCTGCCGTATGTCGGCATTCTCGCCTTCGCCATTCCCTGCCGCGTTGTAACTCTCGGCTTTGCTAGAGTTTACAGGTTTGACGGGGCATTTGAATATTCACGAGAACTCGCACGCGTTTTCGGTGCGGTAGTGATCTCGTCCCTGCTCGTTATCGCGTGGGCATTTATGTTCCGCGGCGGATATCTGTATCGCGATTTCTCGTATTCACGAGGCGTCTTTGCCCTTGACCTTCTTGTTACGCTCGCACTCTTGTCGGCATTCCATCTCGCCGTCCGCGCTATCCAATCTGCGGCACGCAAACGCGGTATCAACCTCATCCCGACGATCGTAGTCGGCAGCAATTCGGAAGCGGAGCAGACCATTTCGGAACTTCAAAGCCGGCGCCATCTCGGCTATCGCGTTGTCGGTTACGTTGCCGACGAGCCGGACCATTCCACGACCGCCGAAAGGCTCGGATCTATCAGCGAACTTGCCGATGTGATACGCCGCTTCGACATTAAGGAAGTGATCATCACGGACAACTCGCTCGCGGGCGAAAGACTCTTCGAAGCGATGATGGCATTAGGAAGAAAGCGGCGCGTCGAGTTTCGTTTTGCACCGACCCTTTTCGACCTTTTGCCGCAAAAGACGAGCGTTGACCGCATCGGTGTGCTTCCGATGGTGAGGCTTTTCCGGTCGCCGCTCTCGGACGCACAGCGTTTCGTAAAGCGGATCTCCGACCTCGTGATCGCAATTGCCGCAACGGCCGTAACTTCGCCGATCTGGATCATTGCCGCCATTGCCGTGAAACTCGATTCGCCTGGTAAAGTGCTCTTCCGACAGGAACGCGTCGGTATGGACGGCCGAGTCTTTCTCTGCTACAAATTCCGCACTATGAAGGCCGACGCGGACGAAAGTGTACATCGTGCAGCGTACCAACAGAATATCGCCGGCGAGTCCGATGCGAATTCTGGCGATGATCTTAGGCCGGTTTTCGGCAAGGTCAAGAACGACCCTCGCATTACGCGTGCCGGTGCTTTTCTTCGACGCACGAGCATCGACGAACTGCCTCAACTCTTGAACGTCCTCCGAGGCGAAATGAGCATCGTCGGCCCGCGTCCGCCGATTCCATATGAGGTCGCGGCGTACGAGGTCTGGCAGCGAAAGCGCCTCGATATGAAGCCGGGAATGACAGGCCTTTGGCAGGTTTCGGGCCGTAGCCGGCTGACATTCGAGGAAATGGTCCGCGTCGATCTTTACTACATAGAGAACTGGTCGCTGCCGCTTGACGCAAAGATCCTCGCGCTCACGATTCCCGCTGTCTTCCGAGGCGACGGTGCAAGATGAACATCGCCGACGCTCTTAGAAACGCGAACTCGACTCTCGATGCGGCCGGACTCAAAGAACCGCAAAAGGACGCCCGCCTGCTGTTGGGGTTCGCTCTTGAGCGTCCAAAGGAATTCCTTTTCGCACATCCAGAATATGAACTTTCCGACGCGGAAGAAGAAGAGTTCGCGGAAGCTCTCGGCCGCCGTGCGAGACACGAACCTGTACAGTACATAACCGGCACGACGGAATTCTACGGCCTGGATTTCAGCGTCTCGCCTGCCGTTCTGATACCGCGGCCGGAAACCGAGATCCTG
>Ga0154020_10011561_pt1 | contig 10059 bp, 6 predicted proteins | sample Klosneuvirus_201_FD_109709 | JGI IMG/M metagenome (GOLD analysis project Ga0154020, IMG submission 109709) | Active sludge microbial communities from wastewater, Klosterneuburg, Austria - Klosneuvirus_20160825_MG | ecosystem: Engineered > WWTP > Aerobic digester > Activated sludge | place... | reverse complement strand
TTCCGCAATAGCAGCAGCTGGTCCGATTGCCGGACCAATCCTTGCTTGTCAGACCTTTGGTTGGCTGCCATGCCTTTTGTGGATCGGACTTGGAGTGGTGCTGATTGGAGCGGTCCACGATTTCTCGAGTCTCACTGCATCCGTACGGCACGGCGCTTGTTCTATTGCTGAGATTACGCGCGAACATCTGGGAACTACCGCCGGTCGTGCCATGATGGCACTGATTTGGGTAACACTGATGTACGTTATCGTCGCTTTCACTGATATCACGGCATCGAGCTTCGTCGGCAAGACAGAAGAGCTCGCAGGAGTCGAAACGGCATTCAACCCCGGAGGCGCTGTTGCCGCGGCGGCGATTATGTACCTCTTGCTTGCGGTCGTGATGGGTTTCGTTCAACGATACCTGAATCCGCCTCTTTGGCTGCTAACCGTGATCTTCGTCCCAGCGACGTTGGTACTGGTATGGCTTGGCACACAAGTCTCGACGTTGCTCATCCTTGATGTCAAAACATGGGGCTTGATTATCCTCGCATACTGCGCGGCGGCCTCGCTAATGCCGGTATGGATGCTACTTCAACCGAGAGGGTATTTGGGTGGATTCATACTCTACATAGCTCTGGCCTTGGGCGTCGTAGGAATATTCTTTGGCGGTTACGAAATAAAGCAGGAAGCGTTCCGATCGTGGGATGTTGGCGGAATGACCGGAACGCTTTTCCCATTTTTATTCGTTACAATCGCGTGCGGTGCTTGCTCGGGATTTCACGGCTTGGTTTGCAGCGGTACAACCTCCAAGCAAATTGCCAAGGAATCGCATATGCAACCAATCGGATTTGGCGCAATGCTGGCCGAAGGATTTGTCGCTTTGATTGCGTTGGGAACCATCATGATTGTTGCCAGCGGGGATATCGTCGGACTCAAGCCGGGAACGATCTATGGCAACGGTATCGGGAAATTCATGTCGCTTATAATCGGCGATGAGAATCTCAAGTTTGCCATTACTTTCGGCGCCATGGCGTTTTCGACTTTTGTGTTTGATACTCTGGATGTATGCGCTCGATTGGCACGGTACATATTCCAAGAACTCACGGGATGGCAGACATGGGCAGGTGGATTAGTCGGGACTCTGATTATTATTGTCTTGCCGGTTTACTTCATTCAATTCTCACCGGAAGGCTCTTGGGTGCGTTTTTGGACGTTGTTCGGTTCTGCGAATCAACTGCTAGCTGCACTGACGTTGCTAACCGTGTCGATGTGGCTTCATCACAGTCGCAAGCGTATCGCGTTCACTCTCCTTCCGATGTTGTTTGTCCTTACGATTACGACTTGGTCACTGATTAAATTGACGATTGCCAGTTTTGCGGGTGCAGAGGGTTTTGATACGACACTTATAAACGGATTGCTGTCGCTCTCCTTGACTGGACTGGCGATATACCTTGTGATAGCAGCACTGCTCAGGAATAGGTCGGATCGAAGGCAGGCAGCGGTTCACTAAATTTGTGTTCAGCAAAACCAATAACAAAAAAGGCGGGCCGCTTTTAACGACCCGCCAATTCGCGAAAAAACGCTATGTCGATTACCGCAAGTTAGTCATTCTTGATTCGCATTGAATAGAACGAACGGTAGACGAAAACGACTGAAACCAGGAAGAAAACGGTTGCAAGAAGCAATCGCGTTCCCCGGGTCAATTCAATAGCCAACTCCACAGCGAGAACGCCGAAGAGCGTCGTGAACTTGATTACCGGGTTCATTGCCACCGACGAAGTATCCTTGAACGGATCTCCAACCGTGTCACCGACAACCGTCGCGGCATGAAGCGGAGTTCCTTTTTCACGAAGCTCAGTTTCAACAATCTTCTTGGCGTTGTCCCAGGCGCCGCCGGCGTTAGCCATGAAAATCGCCTGATAGAGACCAAACGCCGCGATTGAGATTAGGTAACCGACGAAGAAGTATTCATCCGCGCAGGCAAATGCAAGCGTCGTGAAGAATACCGTAATGAAGATATTGAACATGCCTTTTTGGGCATATTGAGTACAAATCTCAACTACTTTCTTACTGTCGGTGACTGATGCTTTCTGAGAACTGGAATCCAAGCGAATGTTCGCCTTAATGTACTCCACCGCGCGATAGGCACCCGTCGATACCGCCTGAATCGATGCGCCAGTGAACCAATAGATAACGGCTCCACCAGCGATCAGACCAAGCAAGAACGGCGCGTGAAGAAGCGAGAAATACGACCCTGCTGCGTTCAACATATCAGTGATACCTTGCAGAGTGCGCTCGCCGTGGACTTCGCCGCCAAGACGTTGCGAAAGCAACAACAGAATCGAGAATATCAAGGTCGTCGCGCCAACGACTGCAGTGCCGATCAAGACCGGTTTTGCCGTGGCCTTGAACGTATTTCCGGCGCCGTCGTTCTCTTCAAGACAAAGTTTTGCCGTTTCGAAGTTCGGCGTAAAACCAAAGTCTCTCTTAATCTCATCCTTGATTCCGGGCAGAGTCTCGATCGTAGATAACTCATAAACTGATTGAGCATTGTCTGTCACCGGACCATAGGAATCGACAGCGATTGTTACCGGACCCATGCCGAGGAACCCAAATGCAACCAAACCGAAGGCAAACACCGGCGCTGCCGCCATAATGTCGCCAACGCCCATGGTGCTGAATCCCCACGCGACCGCCATTAGGGCAACGATCGTCAAGCCCATCCAGTAGGCGCTGAAATTGCCAGCGACCAAACCGGAAAGAATGTTAAGGGACGGACCACCTTCTTTGGAAGCAGTGACGACTTCTTTAACGTGACGCGATCCAGTGGAGGTGAATATCTTGACCAACTCTGGAATCACTGCGCCTGCTAATGTTCCGCAAGAGATGATCGATGCCAGTTTCCACCACAAGCTGCCATCTCCGAGAGTGGGCAGCATCAGGTATGAAATGACGTAGGTCATTATGATTGAAATGATCGAAGTAATCCAAACGAGAGTTGTCAACGGGGTCTCGAAATTGAAACGAGCCAGGTTGGCAAATCGTGCTTTCGCGATAACGTCATTGAGCCAGTATGATCCAATACTGGTAACGATCATCATTACGCGCATCACAAATATCCAGACAAGCAATTGAACTTGCCAAGCTGGATTGAGGACCGCGAGAAGAATGAACGTTATCAACGCCACTCCGGTGACACCATAGGTCTCGAAGCCGTCAGCAGTAGGACCGACGGAGTCGCCGGCGTTGTCACCGGTACAGTCGGCGATTACACCCGGGTTACGCGCGTCGTCTTCCTTGATGTTGAACACGATCTTCATCAGGTCGGAGCCGATATCGGCAATCTTAGTGAAGATACCGCCGGCGATACGAAGTGCCGCAGCGCCCAAAGACTCGCCAATTGCGAAGCCGATAAAGCAGTATCCTGCCAAGTTACCGGGGACAAAGAGCAAAATCGCCAACATGATTATGAGTTCAATCGAAATGAGCAGCGTGCCGACGCTGATGCCGGCGCGGAGCGGAATCGCGTATGTCGGGAATGCCTTACCTGTCAGTGAGGCAAATGCCGTTCTTGAATTCGCGAATGTATTGATTCGAATGCCGAACCAAGCCACAACATAGCTGCCGGCGATACCGACAAGGCTGAACAGAATGATGATTATCAAATTCGCCGCACCAACCGGCCTGAGCCAGCCGAAGTACACCACCATAATGACAGCGATGAACGCCCACAATATGAGGATAAACCGGCCTTGAGTCAGAAGGTAGGTCTTACAGGTTTCGTAAATGAGTTCAGAGATTTCGGCCATTGACTTATGAACCGGAAGTCCTTTGAGGCGCGCGAATGCGAACCAGCCAAACAACATCCCAAGGAAACAGACAGCAATACCGATCAGTAATAGATTGTGGCCAGTCATGCCGAAGAAGCTCTGCTGACTGAGATCTGGCACTACAATGTCCGCCTCACTACCAAACGCCTGTGGTACAATGCCAATTACCATTGCTGCCAGCAGTGCAATTCGATTTAACATCATTCTCAAGTTGAACCTCGCTTTTTCACACTTGCTCATAGATTATTACCTCTCTTCAGAACGGTAACAAAGTGTGTTGGCTTTGCGCTCATGACACTCCTTCCTGATTAATTGTATTAACCCTATTACTTAATAATAACTCATTCTCTACAGACATAAATTCAGCCGGAAGCAAGATTAAGCTCTTGTCGCACATCACCGACGAATTTCTTGAGTCAATTGGGCGGGAATATATGAAAATCCGAAATCATTAGCCACACAAAACTGCGCCGCCGTTGACATTCAGAATCTCGCCAGTAATGAATGTGGACAAATTTGATGCGAGAAAGACAATTGGGCCGGCAATTTCATCGGGGGTGCCCGGTCTGCCAAGCGGAATCAACTTAAGGTGGCGCTGTGCATCCGGGGCTATCAGCTCGTCATGGCTCATGTCCGTATCCACCCAACCGGGTGCAACGCAATTTACTCGAACATTGAAGGGAGCCAGTTCTGGTGCCAGCGACTTGGTCAGGCTGATAATCGCTCCTTTGGATGCGGCATAGTGAGAATGAAGCGCCTCGCCCCGTTGACCGGCAGTTGATGCAATGTTTATGATGTTTCCGGATTTCTGCGCCTTCATGCCTGGAACAACGGCTGATGTGGGGAAAAACACGCCGTTGACATTAATGTCGAGCATCTCATTGAGCTGAGATTCGGTCATAGTATCAATCGCAGCTTCTTTCCAGATTCCTGCATTATTGACAAGAATATCGACTCGTCCAAACTCCTTTTTCGTGAAGTCGATCATTGCTTCAGCTTCAGATTTCCGCGAGACATCTGCGCGAAAGGCGAGACATCTGGTTCCGGCCGCACAGGCCAACTTCACGGTTTCGTTAGCAGCCAATTCACTGCTGTGGTAGTTGACAACGACATTGCATCCACACTGCGCGAACAGAATTGCAGCGGATCTGCCTATGCCGCGCGAAGAGCCGGTAACGATGACGACTTGATCTTTCAATCCTAACACAAATCTATGCTCCTTATCCGAAAGCCGTACCATAACAAAAAAACGGTCACTTGGAAAGTGACCGTTCTAAGAATCAAACAAAGAAAATCGACTTAGCCTTTGCCGCGAAGTTCGAAGATTCTGCCTTCAATCATCAACAACTGAATCTTCTCGGTCGCAAGGCTGACGAGATTGAGCAATTGCTGTGCTGTGGCGACTTCCTCAACTTGCTCGTCAACGAACCAAGCAAGGAAATTGCCGGTCGCATGGTCGTTTTCCTTCGCAGCGAGATCGACACATTCGTTGATCAGTCGTGTAATCTTCTTCTCATGATCCAACGCGGTCTGTACGATCTCTTTGACAGACCCATAGTCCGCTTTGGGGGTCTCGAGCGTTCCCAATTTGACAGCAGCGCCGACTTCGACCAAGTAGCCGGCTATTTTGGTCGCATGGGACATCTCTTCGCCGGCCTGCATCTCGAACCACTTTGCATAACCGCGAAAACCCATTTCATGGAGTTTGTACGACATAGCTAGATAGGTCCAATAGGAGAAGAACTCCTCTTTGACTTGTTGGTTCAGCTTAGCCGACATGGCTTCAGAAATCATCATTTTCTTGTCTCCTCAAAATCTATGCACACGTTTTGGCGTGTGGTTGAAATTCCAATCTAAGTTCGTACGTAGCCTGTTATGTCCCAATTGGTGAAAAGATTAGCATAACAGCTCGGATAATCAAATTCTTTCTGCTGCAAACTCGACAAATCTCTTGAGTACGTGGAATTGCGAGTATGCCCCCCAGGCTCTGACCATCCCGCGCCTTACAATTTCGTTTCGTTGCTCAGGTTCGTCGAGGTAATATCTGAACAAGGTCGCAAATTCTGCCGGAGACTTCGCGGTCACCAGTTCATCCTCGTTATACACATCAGGAGCTGCCATCGGCAAGTCGCAAAGCTGAAAAGCGCCGCATGCCTGCAAGACGTGAGTACGCTCATTAACTTCATTGTATGTCGCTTTTTGTGCTTGCAGATGGTAGTTCGGACATACCTTGGCAAAATTGTACAGGAAAGAAGCGTCTGCTTGATTCAGATTGGAAAATCTACCGGGCCAACCTGTGCCTGCGAGGATACCCGAGAACGTTGTCACAATTGGGAGCAGATACTCCTGAGTTTGCTGTAATTTTATTGGACTATTTGTTCCCACAAAAGCGTAATCAAAAACTGGGTGCGCGGGCAACATACGATGCAGGAGTGGATTGAAGGCAAAGGGCAACGATAAGATGGGCAATGCTAACCGACCCAGTTGCTTATCGCGACGCGGATCAAGATGAAAAGTCACGTAAAAGTCTGCGTTTTGTTGCGGAGCCTGAAACTCGGAGCAAAGCCCAATCAGTAACCGATGGCGGTTCAAATGTCCGTACAAGAATCTCCAGTTGATGGTACCCGCGACCTGAGGGACATCTACCGATAACAGGACGTTGGGGTTGAAGCTTTCGACAAGTTCATCTATCGGATACCCAGCGATTGCCAATTTGGTTTCTATGCCCATAAAATTGAGGCATTGGTACCAGCTCTCGAAAATGTAGTAGAGTGCTCCCATGCTTGATGAAGGCGAGTGCAACAGAACTCTCAAACCTGCTTTCTCATAGGAATTTCTGTATTGATCGAGCAAGGACGTTCTGAGACTCTCATTGAGTAATACCAGCTCTTGGCGACTTTGATCAGCAGCGTGTTCAGAAATCCAACGGAGCGACTGCATTAGCTGTTCTGGTCGAATGAACGACTCTTGATCCTTTAGCGTCAAGCGGCCGAGCGTAGTGCAAAGATTGAAATGAGCCTCAGCAAAATCGGGATCAATCGACGCGGCAAGAGCAAGATGTTCCGTTGCCATCTCGTACTGCTTGTCGTGAAAGAGGAGTACTCCTGAATTGTTTAGCGATCTTGGATCTTCGGGGCTCAGTTGAAGTGCGAGATTTAAATAGTGACGCGAGCTACTTTTGTCGCCAAGTGCATAGCATGCCTCCGCCATCCCGCGAATTGCCTCGAAATTGTTCGGAGACTGGGTGAGAATCCTCTCAAATAGTGCTGCAGCATCGACAAACTGTCCCGTTCTTAGCAGCGATTCGGCCCGTTGAACCGTCAAGTCGTTTTGATTCAAGTTGTGTTGCGACATAGGCTGTTGAAGCATATCAATTTGAAACGCAAGGACAACCACTTTTGAGCCAAGACAAGTACACCACAATTACAGAACTCATTCAAGTCTGACAGAAACTCTGTCGAAAATGGAGAGGTAACCCAGCAGTAAAGGAACTACCTATGTCGATGTTAATGGAAATCATTGAGTGGATGGATCCTGCCGGCGAAGAGATTATTCATCGCATTCCTCAAGAAGGATCGGCAGATTTTAAGCTCGGTGCCCAATTGATTGTTCGCGATAGTCAGCTCGCAGTATTCTTCAAGGATGGACACGCGTGCGACTCGTTTACCGTTGGCCGTCACACGCTCACGACACTCAATATTCCGATCTTGACTCGATTGCTTTCGCTCCCGTGGGGATTTGAGTCACCGTTTCGAGCGGAAGTCTATTTCATCAATCAGAAAACATTCACGAATCTGAAGTGGGGAACTCGTCACCCGGTAACTTTCAGAGATAGTAAACTCGGCCTTATCCGGCTACGCGGCCACGGTGCGTTTACATTTCGGGTTTCGCAACCGATGTTGTTTCTTAACTCCATAGTTGGACGTCAGTCCCGATTCACCACTGACGATATTCAGGGCTATTTGCGCGACGTGATAATTGCCCGCATGAACGACATGCTGGGTGAGAAGTTGGACTCGATTATTGACCTGCCGCGCGACTACAATGAACTGGCTCGCGACTTCAAAGCTATCGTGGCAAGCGAATTCGACAAATACGGACTCGAGTTGATTGACTTCTACATTGCATCAATCACTCCTCCCGAGGAGGTGTCGAAGCTCATTGACCAGCGTTCTGGTATGGAAGCTATTGGGGACTTGGACAAATTCTTAAAATTCGAGATGGCACGAGGATTGGCAAGCTCAGGTGTTGCAGGCGCTACAGGCAACACAATCGGCATGGCTGCAGGTGTCGGTGTGATGATGCCGACTATGCTCTCCAGGGCATTTTCCCCGGAACAGCAGGAACTGCGAAGCCAACCTATAGCCACCGTAACTTGTCCCAAGTGCCACACGGACACTCCGGAACAATCGCGGTACTGCTATCGCTGTGGACACGCAATGTTTACTCAGAATGTCTGTCCCGGCTGTCAGAAGGAACTGCCGTCGGAAGCGAAGTTCTGCTTGCATTGTGGTGTAGGTCTGGATGTCAAAGCGGTTTGCCCGCACTGTCAATCTGACCTCATCGCCGGATCAAAATTCTGCGGCTCTTGCGGCAAGTCAGTAGGCAATGGTTAATCAATCTCCGAGTAGGGCTGGCTTCGGAATCGATGTCAGCTGTCCAGGATGCGGCGGTGAACTCAGCCTTCAAGACGACTTTGCAACCATCCGCTGCAGGCACTGTTCTTCAGCGCTTCGAATTTCCATGCCCGCCCTGCCTCCGGCATTCATCATCAAGCCAAAACTGAGCGCTATGCAGGCACGGCCTTATCTGGATCGCTTCCTCAAGGAACAGGATCGCGAACTGTCTCCTGCATCGATATCAGTGGAATCAGTGTACCAACCATACTGGAAGTTTGATTCACTAATCCTGAAGTTGAGGCACAAACTTGATGTCCGGCGTGAAGTGACCGAATACGGCGACGCCAGGGAATATGAACAGGTTGAAGAAGTCAAACAGGAGATAAGTCTCACCCCGCACCTGGTGACAATATCAGCATCGCCAGCGTCTGATCTTTTTCCTTATTCATTAGGAATGCGAACAGACTATATTCGCATGAAACCGTTTGACGGGCTCCGTGATGACGACGAGTACGCGATTAATCCGGTCGAAACAACTATCCAACACGCGTACGCGCAAGCCGAAAAGGGAGTACAGAAACTCACAGACTTTGGAAGCGCGACGTACAATCGAGACGGCTCGCGTTTGTTTGGACTTCGAGCGGCGCTTGTGTACTTCCCGTATTACAAGTTAACATTTACTGTACGCGGGAAGGTGACAAGTTACGTTATCGACGCAGTTGCATCTCGAGTTGTAGGCGAAGCGGTCGTGGAATCGACGGTCGCGCCAGCAGATGTTCAGGATACGGAGAGCTACGGCAAGCTTGGAGTCGAACTGCATCGTTGCACGAACTGCGGAGAGGACCTGCCGACGCTTAACTCGTTCATTTACTGTTGCCGGAATTGCGGTTCAATTTGTTCGCTCGAGACTGATTCAGAGTACGATAAGAAGATTCACGTTGCCGCGACCGGCGGCAACGTGAAGAGCACATTGATGCCGTTCTGGCGGCTCGATTACCAGACAGGGAGTGGGGGCGAGCTTACGCAGATTGTCGTTCCCGCATTTCGCGTGAAGAACCTCGAGGCGATGTGGCGCCTATCGTCACGTCTGTCTGCGTCTGCCTCTCAAATAGATTTCGCTCCAGAAGGTGCCATTGAGTCCGAGATGGCGCCTGCGAATGTCGGTCTTAAGGAAGCCAAAGTACTTGCCCACGCGATCATTGCCCGACAGGACCTAAAACGGCGGGAGGGAAGTATCAAAGACTTGAATCTGATCTTCGGAAGTGCCACGCTTCTGCTTGTGCCATTCCATACAGAGAGTTACTTCCTCGTTGACTCAGTACTTTCGGCGATTACAATCGAGCGACAGGCACTTGCCCAAGTCTGAGCGTCTTCTTCATCCAATTACAAATTCTGCAAACGTCTCTGCAAACTTGCGACAATCATCAAGCTCCGTCGTAGAGGGCACCAGTCGCGCCTTTGCCCCCGGTTTAAGCACCTTGAGTTTGAGTTGTTCAAGATACCCTTCGAGTATCTCCGGCGCCTGACCGCCCCAGCCGTATGAGCCAAAAGCGGCGGCTTTTTTGCCGGTACTTGAAACTGACGGCAACAGGTGCGCTATGTCCCAAATCGGTTTAACCACGTCGCCT
>Ga0154020_10011560_pt1 | contig 10059 bp, 6 predicted proteins | sample Klosneuvirus_201_FD_109709 | JGI IMG/M metagenome (GOLD analysis project Ga0154020, IMG submission 109709) | Active sludge microbial communities from wastewater, Klosterneuburg, Austria - Klosneuvirus_20160825_MG | ecosystem: Engineered > WWTP > Aerobic digester > Activated sludge | place... | reverse complement strand
TCGGGCTCGACGCGCCTCCCTCCGACCTCGGGCTCGACGCGCCCGAAACCGACGTCTCCGACGACGCGGGCGCGGCCGACGTCCCCGGCGACGCGGGCGCGGCCGACGTCCCCGACGACGCGGGCGACGCCGCCGGGTTCCATCTGGGGCGTGATGTCGACCAAGGTGAGCGAGCTGAAACTTCCCGGTGCGCATTCTCCCTCAGCCATAATCCCGGCTATTCCGCCAAGGGACGCGCCGATTATGGCTGGCTTTTTCCCGATCGCCGAAGCGATCGCGACGAGATCTGCCGCAAAATCGGAAATATGATAGGCCCCATCACTCGCCCATGCACTTTCGCCATGCCCGCGCAGATCGACCGCAATCGTCCGGAATCCGTGGCTGGCGAGTAGCTCGGTCACGGCTTTCCACGCTCTGCGCGTTTGCCCGCCTCCGTGCGCCAGAATGACCGGAAAGCCACGTTCCGGGCCATTTATCGACGCCGCAATGGTAAGGCCCGACTGACCGGCGAATGTGACTGATTGATCCGACATGACGGCATCATACTGTAAGGTGATTTACAAAAAGTCTATTCAATATTCGAGTTTGGCGCCAGTCACCTGAATCTAGAGTTCGTGGCATATTGTATGATCTGCCTTTTGGCAGAAGTGACGTGATGTGGTGGGCGGTGACCTGCGCCCGGAATCTTGGACCGTTTTGAGCTGGAAAATTCCAGTTAGATCATAGGGCCAGGATACGGAGTGAGCGATGATGAGGACGAAGTTTTCCAAGGCACGGATCGCCCGAGGCGATCACCGCCGTTTTCGCCGAGGCCATGGTCCAGACCTGCATCGTCCATCTGCTCCGGAACTCGACGGACTTCCTCTCATGGAAAGACCGCAAGCCGCTGGTGACCGCGCTGAAGGGCATTTACCGCGCCGTCGATGCCAAGGCTGCCGAGGGAACCACCTTAAGGACGTATGGTCCACTTTCCCAAGGTTACAGGCTATCACGCAATACTAGGGCTGAAGCCAGTATCCGACTAGAGTCGGAGGGATCCCTCCCAAATGGGGGCCTCCAAACAACGCAAACTGAAAATAATTAGCGAATATTCAGCCAGTGCCGTCGTTCACTCCGGCACGTCAGACGGTGCCCCGTCTTGCGGTGCCGAGTCAACCGTTCGCGTGGATTTGGCGACGGGTGCCGGGTCACTGTCCCAGTCGAACACCTTGCCGCGCACGCGCTGGTAGTTGACATCGGGATCATACAGCGGGCCACCATCGAGGCCGAGGTCGCGTGCCTCGGCCATGCCCATCGCTGAGAGCAGCGAGAATCCCGCGACATAGGCATTGCGCCGCGCAGTGACGAGGCGGGTCTGGGCTTGAAGCAACTCACGCTCGGCATCGAGAATATCCAGAATGGTGCGGTTGCCGACGCTGTTTTCGGCGCGCACCCCTTCAAGGCTGAGAGTTGCAGCATCGACTGCGCTTTGGCTCGACGCGATGATCTCGTCGGTAGCCTGCCAAGAGGCAAAGGCAGCGCGGACGGTGGCGATGACCTCACGCTCAATGGCGATCTCTTGCTCCATCGTCGCGTTCTCCCGCGCCTGTGCCTGACGGCGCTGGGCTGCGGGAAGCCCGCCCTGGAACATGGGGATGGACGCGCGAATGCCTGCCTGTGCTGTCGTCTGGCTCTGGGTAAAGGCACCGGTGCCGGCTGCTGTGCCACCGAGCGTGCCAAGATAGTCGGTATAGCCAAGTCCGGTGAACACACTAATCCGTGGCAGGCGCGATGCACTCACCGCTTTCACATCGAAACCAGCAGCAGTGCTGCGCTGACGCGCTGCGATCAGGTCTGGGTTGTTGTCGAGCGCGATTTGGGTGGCCTCAGCCGGCGTGTCCGGCAGACCGGCCAGCGGTGGCGGCGGTTGCAGCGCCACGGGAGGCTTGCCAACTATGGACAGATAGAACTCGCGCGCGGCAATCAGGCTGGACTGTGCAGAGCGCAGATCGCCCTGAGCGAGCGCCAGCCGCGCCTGCGACTGGGCCACATCGGTGCGGGTCAGATCGCCGATCTCGAAACGGTCACGCGTTGCCCGCAGGTTGACTGTGAGGACTTCGACATTGTTGCGATTGAGGCCCACGACGGCTTCGGCAAGGATCACGTCCATGTAGCTGGCGACAACTCGGCTGAATATACCAGACTCCGCACCGCGCAGATCGGCTTGCCCTGCCTTCACCCGCGTTTCTGCTGCGAGCACCGAATTCTTCACGCCGCCGCCCGAATAGACCGGCACGCTAAGCTGTAAGGAGGAATCGAAAGCGCGGTCGGGCGAGGTAAAATTGTTGGCGCTGTTCTTGAGAAATTCGGTGTAGCTTGATGCGCCCTGCAGCGAGGGCAGACCGGCGGCGCGGGCAATCGGCACGGTTTCGTCTGTCGCTCGCTGCTGGGCCCGCGCGCCTTGCAGCGACGGGTTGGTGGCATAGGCCGCGTTTAGCGCATCGCGCAGATCGTCGGCCAGCAACGGCGCAGGCAATGCGGCAACAAGTCCTGCCAGCAGGGCGGGCTTCAACGATGAGTACTGTCTCAACATCAGGTTGCCCGTAGCGCGATCGCGATTGGCCGAGAGCAGCGACTTCAGCGGCACCCGGTCGCCCTCTTTCCAGCCGTATTTTTCAGTCAGTGCCGGGCCAATCAGCACGCCGGTGCGCTTTTGCTTCATGGCAGCCGCGGTTTGTGAGGAGACGTTGAATCTGGAGTTTGTTCTGGAACGACGTCGATCAACCGGCCCCTGTTTCCGAAAATTCCGGCCAACTTGCTTCCAACGCCGGCCACGGCCACGTAGATTGCCGGGATCACCACCAACGTCAGCAAGGTCGATGTCGTCAGGCCACCGATGATGATGAAGCCCATGGGATTGCGCCACTCCGCTCCGTCTGATTGGGAAAGGGCGACCGGAATCATCCCGAAGACGGCAGCCATCGCGGTCATCAGTACCGGACGGAGACGTTCTGGCGCAGCCTGTAACATGGCTTCGTGTGCCCCACGTCCCTCTTCGCGCAACTGATTGGCACGGTCGATGAGGAGGATGCCGTTCTTCATGACGATACCCATCAGGGCCAGCAGACCGATCTGGGCAAAGAGACTCATTTGCTGCCCGGCCGCCCACATGGCAAAAAACGCCCCCGAAAAGGACAGCGGCGCGGTCAGCATGATCAGCAAAGGCTGAGCAAAGCGATCGAACTGGCTGGCGAGCACTATGTAGAGCGCGATCAAAGCGAGGACAAAGGCGGCTATGATTGCCGACGACGTGTCGCCCAGTCGGCGCGCCATGCCCTCTTTCTGGATAGTCATTCCGGCAGGCGGCGGGAAGTCCGCGACGATCTCGTCGGCGCGCGCGTCCGCATCGCCCAGCGCGGTTCCGGGTGGGAGATTGAGGATGATGGTGACCTGACGCGCACGGTTGAGCCGGTCGATCTGCGTAGGCCCGGATTCCACGCCGATGTCTGCGACTGAAGCCATGTCTGCCAGTGCCCCACTTGCGGAACGAACCGGTAATTGGCCAAGATCGAAAAGCGACTGGCGAAGGTCTTCCTCCATACGAACCCGCACATCGTAGCGCCTGCCACCTACCTCAAATGTCCCGGCCTCGACTCCGCCCAGCATGATCTGCGTGGCACTCGCGACTTCGCGCGCAGCAACGCCAAGATCGGTTGCTCGGGCCCGATCCAACCTCACCTGGACCTCGGGCCGGCCGCCCTCATATGTCGAGCGAATGTCGGTGAATAATGGATCGGCGCGGAACTGCTCTTCCAGCGTCGCGGCATATTGGGCGATCCGGTTGATGTCGCTGCCGCTGACCACCAGTTCTATCGGATTCATGGCGACCCCGCCGCCCGACACCCAAGGCACTTCGTTGATCGAAATTTCAACCGCCTCGGGAAAGGTTTTGGTGAGTGTCGTACGTGCGCGGTTCATGAGTTCGCCTTGCGATACGGACCGACCACGTTTGGGTGTCGTCTCGACGTAGAATTCGAGAAGATTTGTGCGCCCTCTTATGCCGGCGCCAGCCGTGATGAAGACCAGTTTGATCTGATCGTCTCTGCGCAGGGCCGCATCAGCGCGCAGAGCCGCATCGCGGGCAGTGGCGATGCCAGTGCCCAAAGGCAGCTTAACCGTTGCGAGATACTCGCTGCGGTCCGCTTCGCCAAGGAAGGTCGATGGGACCATTGAGGCAAAAATACCGCCAATCACCAGGCTCCCTGCCGCAGCAAGAATGACGAGCTTTGTGTGACTGAAAGTCCAGGCGACAAGCTCAGCGTAGCGTTCCGCCATGCGCCGATGAAAGTTTTCGATCCGCCCAAGCCAGCCGTGGTCACGATGTTCGAGCCGCATGAAACGCGATGCCAGCATCGGTGTGAGCGTAAGCGCAACGAGCAACGATACCGAGACCGAGAAGACAATGGTCAGCCCGTATTGGATCAGGAATTGTCCAACAATACCTTCCATCACCGAGATCGGGACGAATACCGCCAACGTAGCAAATGTGCCTGCCAGAACCGCAAGCGCCACTCGCCGGGTGGCAGAAGCGGCCGCCTCAGGCGGGCTCAGGCCGGCCTCGATGTCGCGCTCGACCGCCTCAACTACAACAATGGCGTCGTCGACCAGCAACCCGACGGCGACCGTCAGGGCAAGCATCGTCATGATATTGACGGTGAAATCGGCCACCCCAAAAATGAAGAAAGTCGCCATGATCGAGGTCGGGATCGCCAGTCCGACAATGACAGTCGCTCGCCAGGACAGCAGAAAGAAAAAGGTGATTCCGATAACGAGGATTACGGCCAATACCAGATCGAACAGTACGTCATCGATCGAGGATTCGATGAAGCGCGAGATGTCGCGGGCTACGACCAGACGCATGCCTTGTGGCGCGTTCTGCTGGAGCTCAGCGACTTCGGCCATGACGGCCTTGGCCACCTCGATGGTGTTGCGCCCGGATTGGCGCCGCACTTCGAGCGCAACACCGACGACGCCGTTGAGTTGTGCGTAGCTTCGTTCGTCGGTCACGGAATCCTCGACCCGGGCAATATCGTCGAGCCGGGTGCTGCGCCCGCCTTCGCGATGGGCGAGCATCATCTGCTTGAACTCTTCGGCGGTGCGGGCCTCGGCAAGCGTGCGCACACCGAATTCGCGTTGTCGCGCTTCGGTTTCCAACCGCCCGCCGGGCAATTGGGCGTTTTCGTTCCGGACCGACCTGAGGACATCGGGCGCGCTCAGGCCAACCGCCTTCAGCTTCGATGGATCGAGCCAGATTCGCATTTCCCGGTCGCGACCGCCAACCAGGGTGACCGAGCCGACTCCGGAGATGCGCTGCAGCCGTTCCTTGACTACTTCATCGGCAAAGCGAGTCAGTTCCGCGACGGGCTGCTCGCCGGCAATCATCACCGAAACGACAGGTGCCGCGTCAGGATCGAGCCGTTCAACTATGGGCGCATCCGCATCGTCAGGCAGATCGGCGACAATTCCGGAAATCTTGTCGCGCACCTCCTGCGCCTTCACATCGGGATCTTCATTGAGCTCAAACTCAATGTTGACCTGCGACAGCCCGTCCGCGCTGACCGACCGGAGCTGGCGGATCCCCGAAATCGAATTGACCGCCTCCTCGATCTTGTCTGTCACTTCGGTTTCGATGCTCGAGGGGGCAGCCCCCGGCTGCGTGGTCTGCACTGAAACATATGGGAATTCGATCTTCGGGAAGAGATCGACGCCCAGACCTCGAAAGGCCACGAATCCCATGACCACCAACGAGCTGATCATCATTGTGGCAAAGACCGGTCGCCGGATCGAAACGTCAACGAGCCACATTGTCTGAACCAGTTTTCGCGGGCACTGCCCGTCTTTCCTTCACCTTCATCCCGTCATGCAACATCGACGGGGGATTGAGTACGACCCGCTGCCCCGCATTGAGGCCCGACAGGATTTCCACCCGGTCGAAATCGATCGACCGGATGCGAACCGCGACCTTGCGGACGCTGCTATTGGCGACCGCGAAAGCGAAGGGCGCGGCGCTGTCTCCGGCGATGGCGCGGCGAGGCAAGATCAGCGCTGGTGTCGGCGGTGCCGAGATTTCGGCGCGCACCGAAAGTCCGGGCTTCACCTCATAAGTGGGATTGCGCAGCGGCAATCTGACCTCGACGGTCCGCGCCTGGGCATCCACTCGATCATTGATGACCGCTACGTAGCTTTCGAACGGCTTGGCGAAGCCCTCGATGAACAGGTGTGCGGGCTGGTTCCGCTGGACTTGCCCGAGCTTGTCTTGAGGAAAGCTGACGATCGCCGCGACGAAAGCGACTTCCTGAATTTCCAGAATTGACGATTGTCCACCCACTCCAAAGGTGCTGAGGTAGACACCCTCATCGACATTGCGGCTCGTCACCACGGCGTCGTAGGGCGCTCGCACAATGGTGTCATTGAGCGCTTGCTGTGCAGTCGCGGCCACGGCCTCGGCTTGAGAAACGCGAGCCTTGGCAACTGCGACCGCCGTCTCAGCTTCGTCGACGCGCGATAGCGATACGAAGCCGCGCGGCTTCAGCGCCTGAACCCTCTCATGGGTGCGTTCGGCCTGCTGCGCTTCTGCCCGGGCGAGCCTCACCGCGGCGAGAGCCTCGTTCAGCCTGCGCTGGTAGTCCGCCTGCCTCGTGCGAAACAGAGGTGCGCCCTTGGCGACTCTGTCTCCAACGCGGACGAAGATTCGATCGACAGGCCCCTGGACAAGCGCTCCGAGGTTGCTGCGCTGGAATGCCGCGATCGTTCCTCGCCCTTGAACCGGTTGGGACAAGTTCGACCGCTCGACGATCACTGTTTCGACTTCGGTTGCGCCTTGTCCCGAGGCGGCTGCGGTTTTTTCCGCATCACCAGATTGCGAGCCACAGCCGGCAAGGGAGAGAAGAAGCAGCGCGGCCACCGCCGCTTGACGTGGCAATCCTTTTTGTCTGGGATTGAGTTTAATGGCAGTGGGATGCATGGACGCTGCATAGACTGTAAGAGGGATTATCGTAAAGCGCTTTAATAATGCTTTGCGGGACCGTGATGGTGGCTCATAAGGCGCTTGCAAAATGAAGGCGGACGAAACCTTTCCCACTCCACTCGACGAACTCGCCTTCCTGCTGGAAGAAGTGCCGAGATCGTTGCGTCGAAAGTTCGACGAACGCACGCATGCGCATGGCCTCAGTCGCACCCAATGGCGTATCCTCGCTTACCTGCTGCGTGATCCCGGGATGTCGCAGACCGAATTGGCGCGGTGCCTCGAACTCGAACGCATGACGATTGGCCTTGCTCTGGACAAGATGGAGGAGAACGGTTTGGTCCAACGGATGCGCTCTTCAAAGGATCGGCGCTTGCAGCTTGTTCATGCCACGCCCAAGGCCCGGGATTTGCTGCCCAGGCTGCGTCTCGAAGCCGATGCAACATATACCGAATTGCTCCGGGATATGCCTGATGACCGCATCAACGAATTCCGTAAGACACTTGAAATGCTGGCAGCTAACCTTCGTCGATCATGACACGCTGTCCGTCGTCAGAACTCGGGCGCGCAGACGTCTTGGATCGGGAGGGAAGCTGCTGTCAGAATGGCTGGTGAACGGATGGCAGTTGTCGGTGAGTTCCATCCTCACTTCGAATGTTCGAGATAGGGGGGCGGGTCTGACACCCGAGTGGGCTTCGGCTCTGCAGAACCTCATTGCTCACAACTGGTAGGCAGCACGCAACCTTGTGGCGACGTCGTCTCGCGTCATGTTCACCTTGAACTGCCTGGGGTCATAATCGGCCTCGGCCGTTGCCTGCTCCACAAACGACCGCATGTCGTCAGCGACGGAGCTGGGCAATTCATAACGGGCCTCCTGGCTCAGCAGCTGCAGCAGCCGTGCCACGTCATTGCGGTGCTTGCGGATGTTCTTCTCATCGACATTGCCTCCTTCTTCGCGCTGGCGGGTAAGATCGAGCCAAGCGCGTGCCTTGAACGGGATGATTGCCGCCTCGCCAAGCACGGGGATGCCGCCGACTTCGCGGACCATCGACTTGAGAAAATCGTAGTAGCTCTCATCAAGTAGGATTGCCGACAAGCTGGCGGCTGCCTTGTCGATTGGGAGCGGCGTCAGGTGGGCATCCTCCGAAAGCTTCAGTCCCTCGCGCGCGCGCGAGAACAGCTCGAGCATTGCGGGAAAATCCCCCGCCTTAGGCTTCTGGAAGCGGTACAGAACCTTCGCTCCCTCGCTGCGCTCCCTGACCTCGTAACCGCCTTCTTCGACAAAGGCCCAGAAACGCTCGGTGAAGGCGCTGTCCAGCGCTTCGACAACCAGGACGATGTCCAAATCCTTGGTAGCACGAAAGTCGAGGCCGACCTCGTCCATGATCAGTTCGCAGGCAGCCCCGCCGATCAACACGTATTGATGCTCGTGGCCCGCAAAGTGCGCCCGAAAGCGATCGACCCCGATCACCATTCAAATGGCTCCAATAATTCTTCCGCCGCTTGTGCAACGCGTTCGTCCGGACTCCCCCTGACGCTGAGGTACAGCGAGAGGGGGTCGATAACGCCATTCCTTGCGAGAATCCGCGGATCGTAGGTCCACGTCTGAACCTCGATGCGCTCGTCATCGAAGGCCGTGGCAGGCCTCAGCGTATCTGCCGCTGCGAGGTTCTTCCAGCTCGCCGCAAGAATGGCTCTTGTTTCGGTCCGGGGAGGGGCCAGCATGGTGTAGCGGGCAAGCGCACTTGTCCCGGCAAGCGGTCCGATCTTCTCCCCGTCCTGTGCGTAGACGACCCGAACCTTGCGAACCGGCGATTGGAGCTGCGCCTGAACAGCTTCCCATAGTTTTTGGCCACGAAGCAGCATGTGCAGACGGCGCTGCCGACCGACATGGTGTGCCTTCGCCAGCTGGAGCGCCTCCAGCTCATCCAGAGTGCGGCTGATGCTCATGATCGAGACACGCAGTTCGTCTGCAAGTTCGGTCAGGTTCGGGCCGTCCAGGGTGCGACCCTGCAGGATTGCCAACAGCAGAAATTGCGTGGTCGGGCTGATCTGTTCGGCGTGAACTATCGCGAATGCAGGTGCGCGCTCGCGCAGGTCGAGGAACGCTTCGGGGACATAGAGCTGCGCGCCCGGCGCGATGAAGCCGATCTTACGGTCCGTCATCTGACGGCGGATCGCGCTCGGCAAGCGGCCCAACAGCAGAAGCACCAGGTCGCCCCCGAGTTGGTGGCGAACCATTTCTCGGTGCTTCAGGTACTGCGCGGTGGTGCCAGATCCGGTCGGCAGGTTCTCACGGAGGGCCATAAGCAGCAGTGCGCGGCCGTCCAGCGAGCCTTGCCAGATCGCGTAACGGTCGAGGATGAAGTGCGGTAGATTGGTGGGTGCCACTGGCACGAGGCCAAGCCGCTGTCCGAAAGCGTCCTCGACATACGCTTCAGCAGCTTCTGCGAGCGCTTCCAACCGCGTTTCAGGAACTCTTTCTAACACCATGTGGCCTATTTAACATTACTGGTGTTAAAAGTCCATTGCGATGTTAGACAGCTTGAAAGCGGCAGCGTTCACGGCCTCTTCATGAGGCATAAATCCGGCATTTATGCCTCACGGGAGCGAGCAAGAAGCCTTTTGCATCCGCAGTTGTCGCAGGGAACCCGAACAATCCTGAAACTGTGAGGGGAGGGGGGCTGGAAGGGGCGAGCCGAAGGGCTCGGCCAAGTCCGGCTTTCAGGAGCACCCCCATGAACGATATCGAGATGATCCCGCTCGGCAAGCTGCGCTTGTCCGATGCCAATGTGCGTAAGAACGACAGCAACCTCTTCATCGAGGAACTTGCCGCCAACATCGAGGCCAAGGGCCTTCTCCAGAACCTGATCGTGGCGCCGGCCAAGAAGCGTGGCATGTTCGACGTGACCGCCGGTGGTCGCCGACTACGGGCACTCAACTTTCTCCTCGAGGCTGGCAAGCTCGCCAAGGATCACCCCGTTACCTGCCGCGTTCTAGACATCGACGCGGCCGAGCAATCAGAGCTCTCGCTGATCGAAAACGTGATCCGGCTC
>Ga0154020_10011558_pt1 | contig 10060 bp, 11 predicted proteins | sample Klosneuvirus_201_FD_109709 | JGI IMG/M metagenome (GOLD analysis project Ga0154020, IMG submission 109709) | Active sludge microbial communities from wastewater, Klosterneuburg, Austria - Klosneuvirus_20160825_MG | ecosystem: Engineered > WWTP > Aerobic digester > Activated sludge | place... | reverse complement strand
TCCTCGATGTCATTCTTGTTGCCGCAGAGCATCATGAGCACGTCCTTACCGCGCTCCGTACGAACATCGTCGATCCACTTCGACGTATTCAAAAAGCTATCTCGATCTAGGGGATAGGCGGGTCAGAACCATCAGCGGAATGAATGGCACGTAGTTGAGTACTGGTAATGTCGTAGCAAATGACGGCGACGGCAGAGTCACGGATGTAGCTCGGGATCAAACTCCTAAAATATTGCGATTTACAACGCCACAAGGACACAAAAATGGGGACAGAGGTCGGAGAATCACGAGTCTGATTCGAGGGAAGATTACCTGAAGCGCTCCTGGCCGGCGGTATCCCACAGCTGGAGGCGGACAGTCTTGTCGTCAAGGTACATGGTTTTGCTCAAGAAATCAATTCCAATAGTTGGCTAATGAATTACCTTAGCATCAGGTAATTCACAGAGGGAAGCGTCAGCCATGTACCTGGTACGACGTGTCGAAGGTGTCGTACATGAAGCGCGTGATAATCGACGTCTTACCGACGCTCTGGTCGCCCAAGAAGACAAGTTTGTACTTGCTAGTCTGCACGGAATTACTAACAACATAGCAATGTTAAGAAGGACGCATCACAACCACTTTCTGAAAAGGCAGAGCTCAACATGTCGAACGGCAAAAAGCCGAGCTCGACGAGCGAAACGAACAGGCAATTCAACGACTACTCGCTCCTCCTCTCGCGACGCACCAGGCGTCCCAATGTCCCATATAAAACAAACAACAAACATCTGCAATAAATTCATAATTCTTCAAGAGGGAATGAGACGAGAGAAGAAGACCGCAACGGTAAAAAGCTGACGTGTTTTTTATGAGAAAGAGGAGACGCGGTCAGGAGAGGAAGCCCTTGCGCCCACCGCATGGAATAAAAAATATAATAAAATTCATTGAGAGAGATTTCAAATTAAATGAGCAAGAGTAGGAACGCGGCGAGGCGCGCGAGAGCACAGAAAGGTCACGAGGAGATAGCCTCGAGAGACGAGGACCCGTCTGTCCTCAAACCCAACCAGCGAGGCCACAAATATATATAATAGAGAAATTCATCGCGAGGAATTTCTCACAGGAAATGTTCCCGGGCAGGGCTCGTGACCGAAAAGATAAAGAGAAAAGGCGTGCGTGGTGGTGACGGCAGTCGGGAGGGACGCCGTCTTGCCTGAGGACGAAGGGGACACAGATCCAGCTGGAGCTTGAGACATTGGTGTCCTTCTCAAAGAAAATGCGAATGAACTACAAGTCTACTACTCTACGAGCCTCAGCACGAAGACAGTCCGAGCAGTTGCGGCCACTGTCATCAAGTGGTAGCTCCGTAGCTGGGCGAAAAAACAAGTTCGCCATTTCATCGTGCAGTGGATCTCATTACGTTTTGTTAATTTCTTCAGGGCGGACAGGGCCTGAATTTCTTTCAAAGTTTAGTTCCAGAAATCCTCAACAGTGAAAGGAGACCTCAGATTCAATCATTGTGTAATAACATTTCTTTCGAGATATACATCGAGATCGCATGGCTCAAGTGGTAGAGCGTCTGACTACGGATCAGAAGGTTGTGGGTTCAAGTCCCACTGTGATCGCTTATCTTTTTTTATGTTTCCTTGACCTGCCGTGTTCATTTATTGCCGTGAGTGATTTTTAGTCTCGAGGGAGTACTAATAATGCTTGGACGGAGCAAAGGCTCCTCCATTAGGAAGCGTCGTCCTCTGCTGAGTCGGCTCGCAGCATTCATCAATTGAAGTGTTTGATGCTCCTCCGTCACGACGCTCGGCGCATAAAATCTAGATTTAGGGTAGAGGTATCGGCCTAGACTGTGGGGCGATTGCTCGGAGCGCGGGGCCTCGGTTTCCCCTCAAACACCGCGCTCGAGACCTCGGCGTCAGCTCGACGAGGTCCGCGCAGCTTTTCTCGCCCAGGGCCCCAGCGTATGTGTTCGAATCGATTGCCATCGCATCTTCAATGAAGCATCCGTCACTGTGTTTTAGGTGTAGGACCCTTCTTGCTGGCCAGTTTGTCACGAATGAGCGAACTTCCAACGAGCTCAGATCGTCGAGGCGTGAGCTGTGTACCGTGTTGAATTTGGCGAGCTGGACATCAAGTAGGTGGACTTCGTGCCTCTCATCCGATAGCCCTGCTTTAATAGTATTGTCTGCAGGAACCTTCTTGCTGCTCGATGGGAGGGCGATTCCGGCCAAGTGGCCCAAAGAGCTCAAGTGGTCGAGCTGGCGGGTAACGTTCACTTTTATCGCCATGGATGTCAAGTACGTGGGCCATCTTATAGGCGATCCGATAGCCTTTGTTAAATTGTATTATGTGCAGGAAATTTTTTGCAGGCGAGCGCGATCGGAGGGCGATTCCGGCCGAGTAGTCTCGAGGTCTCGTTGGCGTGTTGCGATGGTAGTGGCGAGGTAAGTCATATTTGAGCGTGTTGAGCTTATATGAGATGACGGGAAAATTACCGTGTTCCTAGTTCTGTAATTACCGGCTGTGGCCTCTCGAAAGTGTGCGAATCAGAGATACCGTCGTCCTCCGGATGCGTTTTTGATCCGATCCACCTGCCAAACGTGGACGCTGCTGCTCGACTGCTCATCGCTCGTCGCTTATCAAGGCCTTGTCGCTCATTTTGCTTAAATGACGATGACTCCTCGGCTGCTCTGGAGCAGTGGGCGAGGCGGAGACGGGCGACGGCGACGGCGTGAGCTTTCGAGCGCCGCCGAGCTTGCGTTGGCTCCTCACTACATGGTGCGGCCCTTTCAAAGTCTCTCGAGCGCTCGTATCTCGAATAACATGCACATATTTATATTTAATCCTATTTCCCATTTGCTGAGTCGATGGGGAGGCGAGGGCGGACGTGCAAGCGGAAGCCTTTTCGGACATACTCGCCACCGTTTTGACCCTCGACTGCAGAGATGCGCGCCGTGCTCCTCCTCGTTTGTGGCGTGAACTGAGTTTTCGATTATTACTAATATAGATATAATACTAATAAGTTATTTTCAATGGTTGTGGGTCTCGGCGGCCACCCAATGTCGTGGGTCGAGGCGAGGCTGCGTGTGCACGTGGTCGTGCTGTCGCCTGTTTCGGCCCTTGGTTCGATCTGTTCTGGGTTGTGTTGGCGTCGCTGTACTTGGCTGCTGTCGAGGGGAGTGAGAAATGAGCGTCGAGTCGATTGCGTGTGCCTCCGTTCCGTTCTGTGCGTGTGGCCGAGTGAGGCGACTCCACTAGTGGTAGCTCGACTCCTTTTGCACCCTTTGCCCCTTTCGATTGGCGTGTCCTTTTGGCACGTGTTGTATACCATTAGGTAGCCCTGCTTTAATAGTATTGTCTGCAGGAAACTTCTTGCTGGCGAGCTCGATAGGAGGGCGATTCCGGCCAAGTAGCCCCAAGAGCTCAAGCAGTTGAGCTGGCGAGTAACGTTCACTTCTGTCGCCATGGACGTGAAGTACGCGGACCATCTTGTGGACCATCCGATAGCCCGTATTGAATAGTGTTATGTGCAGGAAATATCTTGCAGACGAGCTCAAGGGCAGCGAGAGTCCGGCTGATTGGTCCCTCGTGCGCTGACGAGGTGGTTCCATTTACTTTTGGTCGTACTTGGCGTTGCGTGCGTGGACCCTCTTATTACCATTCGATAGCCCTTGTTTAAGTGTATTAGGTGCAGGAAACTTTTTTCAGGCGGGAAAGATAGGAGTTCGCTTCCGGCCGACTGGCCCTGAAGCACTCATTCGCTCGAGGCCTGCTTTTCACGTTCACCTTTGGCGAACCTGGCGTGAAGTACGTGGGCCATGTTATCGACCATCCGATAGATCTTACTTAATAGTATTATGTGCAGGAAACTTTTTTGAGTAGTGCTCGATGGAAGGGAGGGTCCTGCCGATTGACCTCCATTGGTCCAGTTTAACGGAACGAGTTGGCTCCATTTGCCTTTGGCGAGAGCGTCATGTGCGTGGACCACCTTGTCACTCATTAGATATCCCTTGTCTAATCGTATTATGTGCAGGAAACTCGGCGGAGGCGAGCTCAAGGGCTGCGATATTCCGGCCCATTGGCCTCTCGTGCTCCTTGGCGGTCTGAGGGTCGGAGTGGTCGTTGCCGTTGAGACGGTTGAGTGAGGGTTGATGGCGTACGCTCCTCTTCTTTGGCCTTTTCGATCGAGCATCTCTGATTATATTGTGTGCAGGAAACCTCTTGCAAGCGAGCTCAGTAGAAGGAAGTTTCCGGTCAAGTAGCCCTGGACCTGCAGAAAGAAACGAAACCAGTGTCGCGGCGAACGCGGTTGTCAAAGGGGCGAGCGGAAAGAGCCAATTGAATGAAATTGGAAGTCGAATTTCTGCAAAATAAAAGCATGAGTCAGAGGAGAAGGATCCAGAGGGCCATGAGGATGGCTACCTTGCGCTTTTGCAGACGGCGATGCGCTGGCATCTCGTCGTAGTCGTGTCAAGAAAATGCGGCGCGTGTTGCGGAAGTTTCACTCAATTCTTCCTCGACGTTTTCAGCGTCCCCGCGACTTTGATGAGTTTTTAAGTTATACTACTTAATATTCTTGTTTATCTGTTCGTAGCGTGCGATGAGCTCGTCCCTGCACCCCGTGACGGTCAACGATTATCGGTCGGCCTTGTCGCCCGGCGGCATGGCCATCTTCAACGTGAACGATGGCTACCTCGAGGGAATCTTGCGTGGCTACATGCTCGGCTTGCTCTCACGCGTTGACTATGGCAACTTGACGCAGTGCGACACGCTTGAGGGTCCGCTTTTCTTTTTTTTTTTTCATTGCTATGGAGGCACGAACCTGCTCCGTTCTGTTCTCGCTGGCCTGGTCCCATCGCTCTTTCCCATGTCACTTTTTGTTCAATTGTGCAGCCTCCATTAATCTCTTTCTTTTGTGTGTGTGCGGGTCTGGCGGACGGCAGCGTCCGCTTGGGAGCCTTGCTCGTACTTCTTGAATGTTCTCCCCCGAACTTTCTCCATCCCACTAAATTCTTCTGTCGTGTTTTCGCTTCTGTTCCTGCCTCTGGGATCTACCAATACGATGAAAAGAGTAATTTTATTTCTGTGCAGACATGAAGCTGCACCTGCAAACGACCTCGTACGGCGACTTTTTGTCCAATGAACCCTCGCCGCTGCACACGACGACGATTGCTGAGAAGGCCACCCTCAAGATGGTCGAGGAGTTTGAGTACATGCGCGTCAACGCCAACCAGCCGCTTGCCTCTTTCCTTGATTACATTACGTACGATCTTTTTTTTGATTGGGTTCTCTCTTTTCAAGGCTCAAATTCCTCGAGCTCACCGTCCTTCTTTGTTTAGATACGGCTACATGATTGACAACGTCGTCTTGCTCATCACGGGAACTCTTCACGACCGCGACATTACCGAGCTCAAGGAGAAGTGCCACCCACTGGGCCGTTTCCCCGCCATGGCTTCCATCTCGGCCGGCCAGAGCGTCTCGGACCTTTACAATGAGGTCCTCGTTGACACCCCACTCGGTGCGTTGCCTCCCCATTCCCTTTCCTCGGCGTTACTGCTCCGTTTTTTTATGTCCGTATGACTGATGGCATGCATGTAGGCCCTTACATTAAGGACTTCTTGTCGGAGGAGGATTTGAACGAGATGAACATTGAGATCATCCGCAACGTCCTGTACAAGGCCTACCTAGAGGACTTTGACTCCTACTGCACCACCGTCCTTGGCGGCGCCACTGCCGAGGTCATGCACGAACTCTTGCAATTTGAGGTATTTCACACTCCAGTTTCTTGCTTGATTCATCTGCTCCCCTCATCTTTGCTCTCACAGGCCGATCGCCGCAGCATCAACATCACCTTGAACAGCTTTGGCACTGAGCTTTCGATGGACGACCGCGCGAAGCTGTACCCGCGCCTCGGTCTGCTCTATCCCGAGGGCACGGAGAAGCTCGCTACGGCCGACGACCAAGACCAAGTCAGGAACGCCGTCGACCACGTCCCTGTTCGTCGCGCTCCCTCCTCTCCTTTTACATTGCAATCTTCATCTTATGCTCTTCGTTTACCTCCTTGCTGCTGCAGCTGTACCGCAACCTGTTCAACGAGACTCAGTACAGCGAGGACAAGTCGCTCGAGGACGCCTTCTTTGAGCACGAGGTCACGCTTAACATCCGCTCGTTCGAGATGCAATTTGGCTACGGCATCTTCTATTCCTACTTTAAGCTCAAGGAGCAGGAGATCCGCAACATCGTCTGGATCGCCGAGTGCATTTTGCAGGACCAGAAGAGCGAAATCAACCAATACATCCCCTTGATCAAGTAAGCCCATTCCCTCCAGACTTTAGAATTCTCGCCACTGTAATCCCCATTTGTAATGCCATTAAAAAAAAAAAGTGATTTGGGCGCTCTTCTCGTAACCGCTCCAGCTGTCGTCGCCCTCAGCTCCCGGACCCGTCTTTTTTCCCAGGGGACTGCAGTCTGCGTAGACGGGAGGGCTGTCGCGCCCTTCCGCCTCCATTGCCCCAATTGCCGTTGTCATTTTTCTTTCGTGTGATTGTTGAATCTAGAAAGGGTGCGTGCTCGCCGCGCTTTCTTCATCTCCTTCTGTCACGCCGTGTCTTCCGCCTTTGCCCTTGTGAGGGCTCCACCAATCGTCCGCGCTGCTCTCATGTGCATCATAGATGAACAATATTTTTATTATTTAGATGGCTGTCTCTCGGGCGGAGGTTGTTCAGCACCTCTTGAATGTCTTTGGCAACGACGACCTCACTGGAAGCGTAATCGGCACTCTCTATGACCAGCACAAAGGAGACGTAGAGTCCATTGTCGATGACCTCCTTGTCATGTCCAAGGACGCCAAGGTGGATGAGAAAAAGCCGCCGGCTGCGGGCCAGGTGCGTTCCTCTCGTTGTCGACCTTCATCGCCCACCCTTCTTGAATCAGGAGTCATCGCCCCTTTGCCACGTGTGCCGAATTTCCCTTGCTTTTTACTCAAGGGAATATGTTATTTATTCCATTTTTTTTCTCCGTACTGGTCCTTGTAGACTGGAATTCTGTCTCTTTGTCGTCGAGGTTGTCTTTTACTCGTCGTTTTCCATCTCTCATCCTGCTCTTCCAGCAGATTGGAGGTGCGAAGCCACTGAGCCACGAGGAGCGGATGAAGATGGTGGATACCATCCGCGGGATGTTCGGCTCGAGCGACAAGCTCTCGAACTCCGTGATCTACACGGTCGTCGGCCAGAACGACGGTGACGTCTCCCAAGCCGTCGATATGCTGCTGAATATCGCTAACGACGACGAGGCCATTGAGGCAATCCGGACCATGGGTGCCGACGACAAGAAGAAAATGCAACTCGAAATGAAGAAAGACCAAGAGAAGCGCAACGCTGATCGCCAGGTTCGTCTGCAGTACCGTTATACCAGTCACCGGACCATGTTGGATGAACATCAATTTCTCTCCCAGGCTCAGCTTCAACGCGAGATCGACGAAGAGAAGAAGCGCATTGCCGATGAACAGCAGCGGATCGCTGACGAGAAGAAAAAGCTGGAGAGGGAGCGTGCCGTTCAGCTGGCGCGCGAGAAGAAGCTTCGCGAGGAGCAGGAGCGCCTCAAGCAACAGCGCGAGGACGAGCTCAAGAAGATTGAAGAACTGGTGCCTGCACATCCAGTTCGTTCACTTTGAACATTGATGTTAACCCACATCCCCCTACAGCAGCGCCAGGAGACCGCTAAGAAGGCGGAGCTCGTCCAGCTGGCGGAGCGCAAGCGTCGCGAGGAGGAGGAGCGTCGTCGGAAGGATGAGGAGGAACGCCAGGCTGCCCTCCAGCGTGAGCACGAGCGCGAGGTTCTTGAGAGGCAGAAGCGTGAGGAGGAGCTCAAGCGTCAAGAGGAGATTGCAGTGAAGCGCATTGCTGAGATGCAAAAAGCAGTCGACGAGAAGCAGCTGCAGCAGACGATGCTGATTCAGCAAGCGGGTAAATCCGTTTTTTGGTTGTCTGACGTCCCATAATTTCACATCTCTCTTCTAGCGATGGTCACACTCGGCGTCAAGTTCACGACCAAGACGGTCGTTGTCTCTTGGGCGCTTGGTCCCGACATGAAGGCGACTCCAAATGATTGGATTGGTTTTTATAAGCTCGGCCAGCCCAGTGACAAGTACCGCGAGTACATTAAGACAGGTGGTGCTCCCTCTGGCATGCACGACTTTACGGCGCCCAAGACGCCGGGTCTCTACCTCTTCAAGTACTTTACAAACAGCACCTACAATGAGATTGCCGTCTCGGGCACTCTTCACCTGGGCCCTCAGCTCTTGGTCTCGGCTTCTCTCCGGCCTTGTACGTCCTCCACTCGCCTCACACCTATTGTCTCCTGAGCGTATTGTGTGACATTATTCCCTCGTGTTAGCGGACATGGCCGACAATCCGGGCCACTTCGAGGTCACCTACTCCGTCCAGTCTGGCGAACTGACCACCTCTGACTGGTTTGGCCTCTACCGCGCTGAGGAGAAAGATAATAAGAAGTATCTCGCCATGCGCTATGTCGCTGCTTCGGTTCGTGCTGTGATGTTTCTTTTCTTGGGGCTGCTCTCGCCCTCTCTCACCTGTCTGTAGGATCTGACTGTCAAGGACCCGGTCACCTTCCGGTTCGAGGCGCTCAAGACTCCTGGCGACTACGTCATTCGGTTCTTCCCTTGGCGCTGCCGGTACTCGAGTGTGCTCGAGACGAAGCCGATCCGCGTACTTAACTTCGACAAGGTTGGCGTCGAGCTTCTCAAGGACTCTGATAATCGTACGAGAAGGCGGCCTTTGTTTTTGTTCTGCCGGTCTAACGAGCACCGCGTGTGTAGGCCGTCCCATCACAGTGAAGGTCGCGTTCACGATTAAGTCGCAAGACACGTCTTCCAAGGACTATGTGGCCATCTACAAGACAGAGGCTGGTAACCCCCTTTCGGCTCATTTCCGTAAGTGCTCTTTATCTGACTTGTGGTCCCTACAGCGAACAACTCGTACTTGTCGTACGCTTACGTCGATCCGGCCAAGGGCGTTGTGGAGCTCCCGGCGCCGTCGGAAGTGGGCAAGTACGAGGCTCGCTACCACTCGGCGAACGCTTCCAAGTACGCCGACGTAAGCCGTTCGGACCCTTTTGAGATCGGCAGTACGATTTTTTTGGTGATTTGGACGATGTGTTGCTCCCGCTCACTCCTTCCCTCTCGATAGATTTTGATGTTGTGACGGCGGAGGTTGCTGGCGGCATGGTTGCCGTGTCATTCAACATCTTCTCGCAGCCGAAGAGCTCATGGGATTGGGTGGGCATTTTCAAGGTGGGCGCCCCCAACAACACCTTTGTCGCGTACTCCTACGTCAAGGCAGACACCAATGCGGTGGTATGACACGTTACAACTTTTGCCTCATTTGTTTTGGTCCTCCTCACGTTTTCGTTCCATTAGACCTTCGAGGTCCCCAAGGAGCATGGCGCCTTTGAGGCACGGTATTTCTCGAACGCACTTGGCAAGTATGTGGACTTCAGGAAGAGCCGCCCCTTCCAGATTGCCTGAGCCTGAGAGACCAGCCCGTTGTCTCCTATCAAAAAAATCGTTGCATCGTTGATTTCTTGCACAAACTGGTTTTATAGTGGAGCACGGTCGTCCCCCATCTCACGATCAAAACCGCGATGACATGATAATAAATTATATTCAAGGGTAGAGATGGGAATGGCTATCGACTTTTATTATCGGGGCTCAGCACTGATAGGAGCCGCGACTCACTCTCGAGCTCACTTAGAACTTGAGGGGCTTGGGGGTCTCCCAGGTGAAGTCGGGATCGTTGCGACCGAAGTGACCGAAGTAAGCAGTCTTTTGGTAGATAGGACGGCGCAAGTTGAGGTCACGCATGATGATTCCGGGGCGGAGGTCGAAGTTGCTCTTGATGATCTCGAGGATCTCGGCGTCAGACTTGATACCAGTGCCGTAGGTGTTCACGTAGAGCGACATGGGTTCAGCGATACCAATGGCGTACGAGACCTGGACGAGGGCGCGGCGGCAGACCTTGGCGGCGACGAGCGACTTAGCGACCCAGCGGGCAGCGTAGGC
>Ga0154020_10011557_pt1 | contig 10060 bp, 7 predicted proteins | sample Klosneuvirus_201_FD_109709 | JGI IMG/M metagenome (GOLD analysis project Ga0154020, IMG submission 109709) | Active sludge microbial communities from wastewater, Klosterneuburg, Austria - Klosneuvirus_20160825_MG | ecosystem: Engineered > WWTP > Aerobic digester > Activated sludge | place... | reverse complement strand
GATCTCCTCGTCCACCTCGGCCGGCGTGCCGTCGCTTTCGCACAGCAGGATGGCCGCGGCGTCGAGGTCGTAGCCGGCGTGCACGTAGTCTTCCACGGCCGCCGTCATGCGCTTGTCCATCAGCTCCAGGCCGGCCGGGATGATGCCCGCGGCGATGACCGCCGCCACCGCGTTGCCCGCCGATTCGATGTCGCCGAAGCTGGCCATGATGCAACGCGCCAGCTGCGGCTTCGGAATCAGCCTGACGGTCACCTCGGTGGCCACGGCGAGCATGCCTTCGCTGCCCACCAGCACCGCCATCAGGTCCAGACCGCCGCAGTCCAGCGCCTCGCTGCCGAAGGTGACGGCCTCGCCCTCGACGGTGTAGCCGCGCACCTGCAGCACGTTGTGCAGCGTCAGGCCGTACTTCAGGCAGTGCACGCCACCGCTGTTCTCGGCCACGTTGCCGCCGATGGTGCAGGCGATCTGGCTGCTGGGGTCGGGCGCGTAGTACAGGCCGAGCGGCGCGGCGGCCTCGCTGATGGCCAGGTTGCGCACGCCGCTTTGCACCGTGGCCGTGCAGGCCACCGGATCGACGCGGACGATCCGGTTGAACTTGGCCAGCGACAGCGTCACGCCCAGGGTGTGCGGCAGCGCGCCGCCGGACAGCCCGGTGCCGGCACCGCGCGCCACCACCGGCACGCCCAGCACATGGCAGGTCTTCAACACCGCGGCCACCTGGGCCTCGGTCTCGGGCAGCACCACCACCAGCGGCCGCGCGCGGTAGGCCGTGAGGCCGTCGCACTCGTAGGGCGTGGTGTCCTCGCCGCGGTGCAGGATGCAGTGCGCGGGCAGCACGCGTGCCAGCGCGGCCACCACATCGGCGCGGCGCGCGGCAAGGCCGTCGACGGTGACCGTGGCCGTCGTCATGGCCTCAGCCGGGGCTGCCGTACATCTGCTGCGGCAGCCAGGTGATGATGGCCGGCACCACGAAGCACAGCGCCACCATCGCCAGCTGCATCAGCACGAAGGGGATGACGCCGATGTAGATGTCCTTGATGGTCACGTTCTTGGGCACCACGCCCTTCAGGTAGAAGAGCGAGAAGCCCACCGGCGGCGTCAGGAACGAGGTCTGCAGCATCAGCGCGATGAGGATCAGGAACCAGGTCATGTCCACGCCCGCGAGCTTGATCACCGGCGCCAGCAGCGGCAGGATGATGAGCACGATCTCGAACCAGTCGAGGAAGAAGCCGGCCACGAACACGACGAGCAGCACCACCAGCACCAGCCCGGTCGGCCCCAGGCCCAGGCCCTTGAAGAACTCGGCGATGAGCTCGTCGCCGCCGATCAGGCGCAGCACGTAGGCGAAGACGGTGGCGCCGATGAAGATGGCGAAGATGAAGCAGGTGGTGAGCGTGGTCTCGATGCCGACCTCGCGGATCACCTTCAGGTTCAGGCGGCCGTTGACGGCGGCCAGCAGCATGGCGCCGAAGGCCCCCAGGCCCGAGGCCTCGGTGGGCGTGGCGATGCCGAAGAAGATGCTGCCCAGCACCACCAGGATGAGCCCGAAGGTGGGCAGCGTGGACAGGAAGGCGATGCCCACCTGCTTCAGCGTGAGCTTCTCGGCGTCGTGCGGGCGCGGCGGCACCAGGTCGGGCCGCACGAAGCCCACCACCACCAGGAAGATCATGTACAGCACGCCCAGCGCCACGCCGGGGATCAGCGCGCCCATGAACAGGTCGCCCACCGACACCGACACCTGGTCGGCCATCAGCACCAGCATGATCGACGGCGGGATCAGGATGCCCAGCGTGCCCGAGGCCGCGACCACGCCCGAGGCGATGGCCTTGCTGTAGTGGTGCTGCAGCATGATGGGCATGCTGAGCATGGCCAGCAGCACCACCGAAGCGCCGACGATGCCGGTGCTGGCCGCCAGCAGGATGCCGATGACCACCACCGTGAGGCCCAGGCCGCCGCGGATGCCGCCGAAGACCTTGACGAAGTTGCGCATCATGGTGTCGGCCACACCCGACTTGTCGAGCATCAGGCCCATGTAGACGAACATGGGCAGGCTCACCAGCACCCAGTTGCTCATGATGCCGTCGAAGCGGTCGATGACGCCGCTGAACTTGGCCCAGCTCGACATCAGGAAGGTGTCCAGGCCGAAGGTGTCGCCCAGGAAGATGCCCAGCGCCGCAAACGCCAGCGACAGGCCGGCCAGCAGCCAGGCCACCGGGAAGCCGGTGAACAGCGCCAGGATGAAGACGACCATCAGCGCGATGGCGAGATATTCGTAGAACGGCAGCATCGTGGCCCCCTCAGTTCGCGGCGCGGCGCGTCGACGACAGCGCGGCCCAGACGCGTGTCAGGCGGCCCAGGGCCACCAGCGCCAGCAGCGCGAAGGCGCTGACGATGAAGGACTTCAGGAACCAGCGGTAGGGCAGCCCGCCCGGGGCGGCCGACACCTCGTGCAGTTCCCACGACGACCAGAAGAAGGGCAGCGCGAACCAGATCACCACCAGCGTGAAGGGCAGCAGCAGCGCGGTGATGCCCACCAGCTCGATCCACAGCCGCGTGCGCGGGTGGAGCTTCTCGGCCAGCACGTCGATGCGCACGTTGCGCTCGCGCACCTCGGTGAAGGCCAGGCCGAGCATGAAGCCGATGGCATAGAGGTGCCATTGCAGCTCTTCCATCGCGATCGAGCCCTTGCCGAAGGCGTAGCGCGCCACGACCTGGATCACGATCACCATCACGAGCACGGTCCACAGCACCGAGGCGATCTCGCCGGTCCAGCCGACGAAGCGGTCGACGGCGCGCGAGAACGGCGTCACCGGCAGGTGCAGCAGATGGTGCGCCGCTTCGGGCGGAGCGAGGGGGTTGTCCATGGGCAGTCTCCTGGGGGCCGGCTTCTGATGCCGGCAGGGGCGTCTTGGGGCGCGCAGGCCACGCGCCCGCCCGCGCGGGCCACGGGCCTGCGCGGGCGGTCAGGGGCGGGCCGCGCGCCAGACCGGCGCGGCCCGTTCCGGGCGCCTTACTTGTAGTCGCGCGGCAGGTAGCCCAGGTTGTGCCATTCGCGGTTCTTGTTCTGGAAGGCCGACATGCTGTCGTAGACCTTCTTGAACATCGGGTCCTTGGCCGACTCTTCCGCGATCACTTCCTTGGACGCCTTGGCGAAGGCGTCGAGCATGGTCTTGTTGAACTGGCGCAGCGTCACGCCTTCCTTCTTGAACTTGGCAAGCATCTCACCCTGCAGCGCCTCGGCCTTGGCGATCGACATCGTCACGCCGGCCGTGCAGGCGGTTTCGATCTGCGCCTGCGTCTGCGGCTTGAGCTTGGCCCAGGCGGCCATGTTCACGTACAGGTACTGGTTGGTGGACGGCTGGTGCCAGCCCGGCAGGTAGTAGTTCTTGGCCACCTTGTCGAAGCCGAGCTGGTCGTCCACGGTGGGCAGCGAGAACTCGGTGCCGTCGAGCACGCCCTTCTCCAGCGCCTGGAACAGCTCGCCGCCCGGCAGCATCGTCACCGACGCGCCCAGCTTCTGGTAGATCTTGCCGCCCAGCGCCGCGGCGCGGAACTTCAGGCCCTTCAGGTCGTCGGGCGACTTGATCTCCTTGCGGAACCAGCCCGCGGCTTCGGGGCTGATGGAGCCGCAGAAGATCGGGTAGACGTTGTGCGGCTTGAAGGCTTCCTTCAGCAGCGCGTCGCCGCCGCCGAAGTAGATCCAGGCGGCGAACTGCGGCGTCTCCATGCCGAAGGGCAGCGCACCGAAGATGGCCGAGACCGGCACCTTGCCCAGTTCATAGCCCATGAAGCTGTAGCCGGCCTCGACCTTGCCCGAAGACACGGCGTCGAAGATGCCCAGCGCCGGCACCAGCTTGCCCGGTTCGAAGACCTGCAGGTTGACGGTGCCGCCCGAGACCTTCTTCAGCTGCTCGGACACCCAGGGCATGGTGTCGCCCAGCGCGGTGAGGTTGGAGCCGAAGGCCATGGGGATGCCCCAGCGCACGGTTTCCTGTGCGGTGGCGGGGGCGGCGAACGCGACGGCGGCGGCGGCGAGCGCCAGGGGTTTCAGGATGGCTTTCATCTGCAGGTCTCCGAAGGGCGGTTGGCGAAGGGACGAAGGACACCGGCCTGCGACCCGAAGGCGGGGCAGGCAGGCGGGGGAAAAACGGGGCGCAGCCGGCGGGCGGTGGCCACCCGGGCGGCCGACAGGCGCGGTGCGCCGCATCAGCAGCGCAGACGGCCTTCGAGCGCGGCGGCTCGAAGCGGCCGGCACCGGCGCAGGAAGAGGCTCATGAAGGTCTCCGTGGGGTCGGGCCCCTGTTGTGGTGCAGGCACCGGCCGCGGCGGCGGCCAGGTGGCTGGCTGGTGCGGCAATGTAGGGGCGATCGACCCCGCGCGGCTTGAGACTTCTTCGCGGCGCCGTTGACGAAACTTGGTTTTGACCTGGGGCTAACCCTCGGTCGGCACGGGCCGCACAGGCACGCTCGAGCACGCCCATGAGGCAACGCACGGCCGCCTCGAAGTGCCCTCATCCCCGTCGGTGGGGGCCAGAGGCGCAGCGGCACGTGAGGGGGCGTTCTCAGGGCAGCGACTGCTGCAGCCAGTCGCAGAAAGCCGCGCATTCCCAGCGGTCCAGCGCGCCGGGCTGCCAGCAGATGTAGTGCTTGTGCGGCGACGGCACGGTGCGCGGCGACAGCCGCAGCAGCCGCCCGCTGTCGAGCCAGGCCGCGCCCATCTTCTTGCGCAGCAGGGCGACGCCGAAACCGCTGGCCGCGGCGTCGTAGACCAGGCCGATGTCGTTGAACTGGCCGCCCAGCGTCGGTTCCGGCACGTCGATGCCGCAGCTGGCGAACCACGGCGCCCAGGGCTCCAGCGGGCTGCGGATGAGCCGCGACTGCAGCACCTCGCCCTTGGTCTCGAAGCGGTCGTAGGGCCCGAACTCGTTGAGGTAGCTCGGGCTGCACACCGGCGTGACCTGGTCTTCCAGCAGCAGCCGGTACTCGACGTCGGTGTAGCCGCCGGTGCCGAAGCGCACCTCGAGGTCGCACTCCTCGGCGGTGACGTCCAGCAGCGGGATCGACACCTGCAGCACCAGTTCGACATCGGGGTAGGCGTTCCTGAACAGTTCCAGCCGCGGCATCACGAACTGGCGGCAGAAGGTGGGCGTGACGGCCACGCGCACCCGCGTCGCGCCACGCCCGCCGCGGCGCGTCGGCACGTTCTGCAGCGCCGCCAGCCCGGCGCGCACATTGGCCAGGTAGGCCACGCCGTCGGCGGTGAGCGTGAAGTCGGCGCGGCCGAAGAGCTTGAAGCCGACATGCGCTTCAAGCTGGCGGATGCGGTGGCTGACGGCGCTGGGCGTGACGCACAGCTCGTCGGCCGCACGGCCGGCGTGGCGCAGGCGCGCCAGCGTCTCGAAGGTCACCAGGCACTGGATCGGCGGAATGTGTTGCAGGGCCATCTCCTGTCCGGCGGCGTGCGGTGCAGCGCTTGCGGCGCTCAGCCCGGCTTGCGGAAGCCGCTGTCGACGAAGGCATTCGCGCTGGCCGACGTGAGCCGGAAGTTCGCCGCCACGCGATGCCGGGCCAGTTCGTCGCCGGCCGCGTCGACGGCCCGCAGCACGGCGTGCGGGTCGTCCTCGTCGGGCACGATGTCGAGCGTGACGGTGACGCGCCCGGTCGGCAGCGCCAGCACCACGGCCTTGTGCAGCAGGGCGTGCAGGGCCTGCTCGTGGCGGCGCACCACTTCCGAGGCCGTCTTCACCAGCGTGTGGAAGGCCTGCACGTCCAGCGGCTTGGGGTTCTTCTTGTCGCGGCCCATGGTCCACGGGCCGATCAGCGCGGGTTCGGGTTCGCCGGCCTTGACCATCTCCACCGCCCAGCCCTCGTCGTCGTTGTTCTTCACCACGCGCGCCGTCCAGCCGTGGTCGCGCCACAGGCGCGCCTCGTGGAGGGGGGCGTCGGCATCGACGGCATCGGGCGCCGTGGCGGCGGTGGGCGTGGAAGACCGGCTCATCGGGCCGATGATAGGCGCCGGCCTCGGCACCGCCGCCGGCCGCGGACGCATCGATGTTGCAGCGCACAATAAGCGCTTTGCATCTGCTCGGAGCCTGGCATGCGTCGTGTCGTTTTCAACCAGAAGGGTGGCGTCGGCAAGTCCACCATCACCTGCAACCTGGCCGCGCTGGGGGCCCACGCCGGCCGGCGCACGCTGGTCATCGACCTCGACCCGCAGGCCAACACCAGCCGCTACCTGCTGGGTGCCGCGGCCGACGCCCAGCACGCCGACGCCCCGGGCGCCGCCGGCTTCTTCGAGACGACGCTGAAGTTCAGCATGCGCCCGCCGAAGACGGCCGATTTCATCGTCGCCACGCCCTTCGAAAACCTGCACCTGATGCCCGCCGGCGCGGCGCTGGACGAACTGCACGGCAAGCTGGAAAGCCGCTACAAGATCTACAAGCTGCGCGACGCGCTGGACGAACTGGGCGAGGCCTACGACCAGGTCTGGATCGACACGCCGCCGGCGCTGAACTTCTACACGCGCTCGGCGCTGATCGCCGCCCAGGGCTGCCTGATCCCCTTCGACTGCGACGACTTCAGCCGCCGCGCGCTCTACGGCCTGCTGGAGGCCGTGACCGAGATCCAGGCCGACCACAATGCCGAACTGAAGGTGGAGGGCATCGTCGTCAACCAGTTCCAGCCGCGCGCCAGCCTGCCGCAGCGCACGGTGCAGGAACTGGTCGACGAAGGCCTGCCGGTGCTGCAGCCCTACCTCAGCGCCAGCGTGAAGATCAAGGAATCGCACGAGCAGGCGCGGCCGATGATCCACCTCGACCCGCGGCACAAGGTGACGCTGGAGTTCTGTGGCCTGTACGAGGCCCTGACGCAGCCCAGGGGGCGCGCCAAGCGGGCCGCGCGCGCCTGAGCGCGGCCCGCGGCCCGGCGCCCGGCCTTCAGCGGCAGACGGTGTCGGGCGGCGCGGTGTCGCTCACCGCGGCCAGCGCGTCGATCTGCTTGACCGAGGCGTCGCACACGGGCCTGGCGCGGTCTTCCAGCCGTTTGACGAGGTCTTCCGCCGTCCACTGGCGCAGCCCGGCCGCGCCCGGGCGCGGGTTCGGCGACGGTGTGCCCAGCACCAGCGCCGCGGTGCCCGCGGCCAGCGGGGCGGCCATCGAGGTGCCCGACCAGGTGCCGTAGGCGCCGCCCGGCACGGTGCTGAGGATGGCCTCGCCGGGCGCGGCCAGCGTGATCCAGCCGCCGCGGTTGGCGAAGTCGGCCAGCCGGTCGTCGCGCGTGGTGGCCGTCACCGAGCGTGTGCCGGGCACCTGCTCGGCGGCGGGATAGAGCCGCTCGTCGGCGCTGCCCGAATTGCCGGCGGCCGACAGCACCGCCGCGCCGTGGCCCAGCGCACAGCGGGCGCGGTCGTCGTCGAAGCCGGGGTGGTCGAAGGTGTCGTCGTCGTCGTCGAACTCGCAGTCGGCCAGGGCCACCGCGATCTCGAGCACCCGCGTCGGGCGCGTGCTGCCCAGGCTGAGGTTGATGACGTGCGCGCCGTCGTCGCTGGCCGGGTTGCCGTCGGGGTCGACGGCCCACAGCAGCGCTTCGGCCAGCACCCAGGCGTTGCCGGCGCCGGCGCGGTCGAGCACCCGCACCGGCACGATGCGCGCGCCCGGGGCGGCCAGCGCCACCAGGCCCGCGACGTGCGTGCCGTGGCCGTAACCCAGGTCGGTGGTGCTGCCGGCCTCGGACGGGTCGCGGTCGTCGTCGACGAAGTCGCGGCCGGGCAGCAGCCGGCCGGCCAGCGCCGGATGCGTGCCGTCGACGCCGGTGTCCAGCACCGCCACGCGCACGCCGCTGCCGGTGGCCAGCGCGTGGGCCTGCGCCAGCCGCAGCGACTGCGGCGCCCACTGCGCGCTGTAGGCGCCGGCATCGCCGCCGATGGCCCAGACCGAGTTCTTGCGGCTTTCGGGCGTTTCGCTGCGCACGTTGGGCTCGGCGTAACGCACGCCGCTGAGTTGCTGCAGCGCCGCCGCTTCGGCGTCAACGTCGCGGCCGACGGGCAGCGCCAGCCGGTAGATGGGGCGCTTGCCGAACTGCCCGGTGACGGTCAGCCCGCGCGCGGCGGCCAGCGCCTGGATGTCGACGCCCAGCGCCACCTGCACCAGCAGTTCGGGCCCCGCCGCCGGCGCGGGCGTGCCGCCGCCGGCCGCACCGCCGCCTGCGCCCCCACCTGCACCCCCACCTGCACCGCCGCCGGCCGAGCCGCCGCCGCCCGGGGCAGCACCGCCGGCGGCCGTGGCCGCGCCGCCGCCACCACAGGCCGTGAACAGACCCATGCCCAGCGCCAGCACGAACACGGCCAGGCGGCGGGCAGACGGAAAGGGCAGGGGCATGGCAGGCTCGCAGGGGTGGATGAAGCGCACAGAGCAGGCCCGTGCCGCGTCGATACATCCGATGATCGCCGGGCTGCGGATCAGCCGCGGCCATGCAGGGTGAAGGCCGCCCACAGGAAGGGGTGACGCCCCGCGGCGGCGGCCTCGGCCTGCGCACGCTGCAGCGCCTGCGCCGGGCCGGCACCGGCACGCAGCGCGGCGTAGAAACACGCCACCAGCCCGGCGCAGGCGGCGTCGTCCACCGGCCACAGCGTGGCCAGCACGGCGTCGGCGCCCGCCAGCGTGAAGGCGCGCACGAGGCCCAGCACCTCGTCCCCCGGGGCCAGGCGGCTGAGCCCGGTTTCGCAGGCCGACAAGGCCACCAGGCGCACCGGCAGCTGCAGCGCGCGCAGCTCGTCCAGCGTGAGCGGCCCGTCACCCAGCTGCAGGAAGGAAAACGCCGGGTTGTCGGCGCGGAAACGTGCATGGCAGGCCAGGTGCAGCACGTCGACGCCGCTGCCGCCTGCCGCCGGCGCGGCCAGGGCGGCGCGCGTGGCGGCCTGCTCCTGCAGCACTTCGGCGCCGCCGCCGAAGGCCGCGGCCACCGCCTGCACCTCGGCGGCCACCTGCGGCAGGCCGCCGCCGCCGACACCGAAGACCCGTGCGCGGTCGAAACGTGGTGCCGGCCGGGCCTGCAGCTGCAGCCAGACCGTGACGCTGGGCGCCAGGCTCAGGCGGTGCGTCTGCACCAGGGCCTGGCGGCCGTCGTGCAGCGCAGCGAAGGGCAGGTAGTGCAGCTCGCGGTGCGGCACGACGACGACTTCGGTGCGCCCCCGCAGCAAGGCCTGCACCGGCTGCCAGAGCCGCTGGTGCAGCGCCTGCAGGTGCGCCTGCGCCCGCGCCTGCAGCTGTGGCCCGTGGCGCTGCAGCGCCTGCGCGCCGTAGCGCAGCGTGTCGAGCTGGAAGCGCAGGCGCTGCAGCTGCGCCTGCAGGTCGCCGGCCGGCCAGCGATGGCAGGCCAGGCCGTCGGACACCACGACGCAGGCGATGATCTCGTCGCCCTGCAGGTGGTAGACGAGCAGCGCCCGCGCAGGCCCCAGCGCGGCCTGCAGCGGCGCCAGCTGCAGTGCCGCCAGCGGCGGCACCGCGGCGGCCGCGCGCAGGCGCCCGCGCCGCGCCCGTTCCAGCAGCTCGTGTTCCAGCGCCTGCACCTGCCCCGTCAGGCCCGGCAGACGGTCGCGGTCGTCGTCGGCCACGGCCTGGCGCCAGGCCTCGCGCAGCCAGCGCAGGCGTGCCGCTTCGGCCTCCGGCTCGGCCGCGGCCGCGGCCGCTTCGGGCTGCGGGGCCGCCAGCGCCTGCGCCAGCGCGCGCGCGCGGCCGCGCTCCAGGTCGGCCAGCAGCTGCAGCGCGTCGCCCTGCGCCAGCGCCACGGCCACCAGGCCGGCATGCGCCGCATCGGCCGTGGCCCCCAGCGCGCTGCGGAACTCGTCGGCCGGCAGCGCCGCGCGGGCCTTGTCGACGACGTCCAGGGCCTGCTCGAAGTGCGCACGTGCGGCGGCCGGATCGCCGTCCTGCAGCGCCAGCTCGCCCAGGCCGGTATGGCAGGCCTGCGCGACCTGCGGCAGGTCGGCGGCCAGCGCCAGCACGGCGGCATAGGTCAGGCGCGCGGCAGCGGCCTGGCCCTGGCGCGCACGCGCGGCGGCCTCG
>Ga0154020_10011555_pt1 | contig 10062 bp, 12 predicted proteins | sample Klosneuvirus_201_FD_109709 | JGI IMG/M metagenome (GOLD analysis project Ga0154020, IMG submission 109709) | Active sludge microbial communities from wastewater, Klosterneuburg, Austria - Klosneuvirus_20160825_MG | ecosystem: Engineered > WWTP > Aerobic digester > Activated sludge | place... | reverse complement strand
TCTCACGGCCCGGGCGATGAAAGCAGCCGGACTGACGTTCAAAAGTTGGCTGAGTCGGTACGAAGTGGCGACCAGCAAGGAGAGCGGAGGCATTCCTCTTCCGGATTTGGGATTCGAGGCGCAAATGCATCAGTTCTATGCCAAGTCTCGATCCGACAAGGCGGTCTTGCGTAAAAAGTACGATCGGTTCCGTGAACTCACGCCGATTCTGGCCTACAAGGCCCAAAAGCAGAAGGATCTGGACGAGGTGCGGTTGTTGGAATGGCGACTCGTGACCCAGTTGACCGATTTCCTGGCCAAGATTAAGGAAATCGACCAGACTCTGACCGACTATGAACAGCTCCCCATCTGGAAGCGGTTGTCCATGCAGGCGGTAGGAAAAAACGTCGAATCGCTGCGCGAGTATAAAGTGATCTATGAGCGGCACTGTGCCGGGCTTCGCCATGAAGTCGACATCGCCAAGGAACGGATTGCCGAATTGATTCCCGAGGCGACGGTTCCGAAGGAGCTCAAGCCGGAATTTGCCGAACTCAAAGAAGAAGTGATCCGGTTGGGGGGCACGAAGAAGATTCGCGAGCTGTTGGCGGCGCAGGAGGATACGAATCGACAGGCGTTCGTGCAAAACCGGCGGGTCATCGTCACCACGGCGGCGCGGGTGGCGGCCGATCCGTTGTTTCGCAAGGTGCGGTTCGACGTGTTGATTGCGGATGAGGCGCCACGCATCCGCGCGGCCTTCCTGCTCGCAGCCGCCGGGTTGGTTCGCGAACGGATTGTTCTCAGCGGCGACCTGCGCGAGGTGACGGCGGGTGGCGCCTGGAATTTCACCGACGGGGTCCTGACCGTCGGCTGAGCCCGATTCACCTCAGCCGACGGATATTTTCGCGTCCCTCACCTTGACGGGTCGAAACCGATCAGCGATAATCCCACTCCATTCTTTAGGCCGAAGTGGCGGAACTGGCAGACGCACTGGTTTCAGGTACCAGCGCCCGTAAGGGTATCCGGGTTCAACTCCCGGCTTCGGCACCACACCTTCCTATCCCATTGATTCTTCTCAACGTTTCTCTCTGAGGCCAGACGAGCGGCCGTATATTGGCCGTATGCCAAAACATTCCAGCACCGCTACCCCTGTCATTTTGCGTCGAAAGTGAGAGGCGATCTGCTCTCGTGGACTGGTAAATAAATCGCGCCAGATGGGACCCTATGTTGACCCACTGGCACAGGAAAAAGGCTGACTGGCAAGATGCGTGAGGAGTGGCACGAAGTAGAGAGGGCCTCAGTATCCCCCTGCTACTGTGCAGCTGTGCCTGTAGACGACGAGAGCGGCTCACCTTGCGTCATGCGCTGCAGTAAGGCGCTGCCATCGCGGCGAGTCCGATTGGGAATCCATCGCGCATAGACCTGAAAGAGCATTTCGGGGGAACTGTGGCCCAGCTGTTGGCTCACCCAGGAAGGGGCTTCGCCGGCCGCCAGGGCGTTACTCGCGAAGGTGTGGCGGGTTTGGTAGAAAGTTCTGTGCGGCAACTTGGCAGCGGTCAGCGTGGCGTACCAGATATGCTCGCGCAGATAGTTGGTGTTGAGGAATCCCCCATCGGGTCCTTTGAAGATGTAATCCTGTCCCGCCTCGGGCGCTCCTTCTCCTCGTTTGAGCAAGGAGGCGGCCTGTTGGGCCTTCTGCAGCGTCAGCGCCTCCATCACGGGAGGCAATAACTCTAGCGTCCGTTCGCTGTGCTTGGTTTTCGGGGTCCCTTCAACGCCTCGGTAGCGGCCTCGCCTGATTGAACAGGTTCGGGCGGTCCAGTCGAGATCCCCCCACTTGAGAGCCGCAAGCTCGTTCGGCCTTGCCCCGGTCCAGAAGGCCGTCACGAAGTACGGCCGCCACCACGTGGGACACTTGGCCAGGAACTGTTCGACCTCTTCCGGTGAGAACGGACAGACATCGCTTTTGGGTTCTCTCAGCTTCTTCACATCACGAAGAGGGTCTTCTAGGAGCCAGCGACGACGAAGGGCCAGTTTGAGGACCATCTTTAGGACCAGAATCACCAGGTTGATACGTCGCTCAGACAAGCCCTTCTCATTGAGTGTCCCCATGAATCGTCGCACATGGCTTTCGGTGATACTGCTCACCCGCTGGAGGCCAAAGACGGGAATCAGGTGTGTGCTGAGGATGCTGTGGTATTGCTCCTGGGAGGAGCGTTTCCAGTGCGGGGTATGCTCTTCTTCCCAGAGCTTGGCGAATGCGGCGAAGGTGGGGGCGTGTCGAAGATCCTGGAGCTTTTCCCCTCGGTCCCGTTTGGCGAGGATGTCTCGCTCCATCTTAACGGCTTCTTCGCGGGTGATGCCTTTGACGGTCTTTTTCCGCTCCCGGCCATCCGCGTCATACCAGCGGATGCGGTAGCCGATAATTTGCTTCGCCTTGCGTACCTGATAGACCGCCATAGGAGTCCCTCACTCGTGAAGATGTGTTGATTCAGCCAGGCCACTCCATGGTGTTGCTGTGTGGTTCGATAACTCGGGGCGGAATGGTGTGGAGCGGTTCCTGTGGTGGTATCGGCGCCGCTGGAACCGCTGCTGCCTGGGATAAATGCGCCCGATTCAGCAGCACGTTCGCATTCATGGCGTCAATGATCCGCTCGTTAATCGGCTGGACATAGATCTGTGTGGTATTCAGGTCGCGGTGATTCAGGACGCCTTTAGAAATCGTGATGAGGTCCAAGTGCGAGGTGAGATCCGTTGCGCACGTTCTGCGCAGGTCGCGCTGCTGCACATCGCCTAGACCGGCCCGCTTCCGGACCTCGCACCAGTGCTCGTGGAACCATTCTTTGCTGGGGATGCGCCCGCGTGAGCCGATAAACAGGGCCGTTTGATCGGCGGGCAACGTCGCCAGGTATTCGACCAGCAGCGCACAGACGAAGGCGGGGAGTGGCACTTGTTGCGCCTCGCCGTTCTTCGTGGTGGGCTTCATCAACACGCCCACATATTGGCCGTCATGTTGGAAGATTTTCAGATTGCGCAACAGGACCGTTCGAATTTCGTTCGGGCGTGACCCCGTATAATAGAGCAGATAAAAGTAGACCCGCAGCATGAGCGGTTCGCGGTCGATTTCGTCGATCAGAGCGGGGCGTTCTTCCTTCATCACAAAGCGCTTCCGGCGCGGGAATGCTTTGCGCTTGACCAGCTTGGCCACGTTCACGCCTCGGTACATGTCCCATTCAATGGCGCGGTTAATGGCGGTGCGCAGGATAGAGATACAGCCATCGGCCTGGATCTGGCTCCGCTTCTTGTTGGTGATGTACCATTCCAGCACGACCGGCACGGTCAGCGACTCCAGCGGCAACGGGCGCAGCGCCTCGAAGTACAGGTTGATTTTATTGCGCGTCGGGCGCGGGTCTTTGAGTTGGGACACATGCAGCTTGTCGAACGTAGTCAGTAAGTCATGGACGGTCACAGGGGAGGCCTGTGGGGCGCCTCCTTTCTCTGGCCCTCCTGGTTGATTGGTCTGCATGGGGCGGTTCCTTTCTCTGGCGTCTCGTGTCGAGGTGGCTCGAATGATCCGCTAGACCATGGCCGATTCAAGTTGTGCGGACTCTTTTTTGCGGCTCACCACTGCAGGGGCGGCTTCGTAATGTTCAGCTTTGATCTCGATGTTGTCGAAGAGGTCATGCAGGACTTGCAGCTGCCCCACCATGCCATCGAGAGCCAGGACCAAATCTTCCGCGACTTGTCCGGGATTTTCCTCCTCCGAGGGCCTGAGGCGTCCTAAGAGACTCGCCACGGCTTGCAGCGTTTCGGTTGTGCTTAGGCCAAGGCTGGCAAATCCCGCGATCCGGTCCAGCCGTTCCGTCAGTCCATGTGCGTGCGAGCCGCTGTTTTCCCCGTTCTGATCACAGCGGTGATAGGTCAGTTCGGCCAAGTAGGCATGGGGTCGTTCTCTTCGCACCGTCGCCAGATGGGCCAGCGCTTCGGCTTTGTCCTCGAATTGCTGGCCGGTGCCGTCAAACAGGTGTTCCCCTTCGCGATCCACACACACCTGATACGTCACCAGGTGTGAAGGGTGTCTGTTCATGCTCGTCATTCCTGTTGGCGTCGTTCCATTCATCTCCATCGTCTCACCGTCCCTTTCTGCCCGCCTGGGGCTGGTTGAAATGCTTGGTCAACAAATTGCGGATGAATCCGCTGGCCGTGATGCCTTGCTCGCGCAAGGCGTCCACCTTTGCTTTGAGCGCGGGTGGAAGCTGAATCACCAATCGAATCATTTTCATCGCAAGCCTCCTTGTCATGCTATTGAGTGATAGCATGCTAGCAAGAGACAGCAGTCTTGTCAAGCTGGATTGACCGGGCAAGGGTGCTTGCGTATGCTAGCCCCCGCCATGGCCAAAACCCCACGATCCGGTGATGAGAGCGACGACACGTCCGTCCTGTTTATTCGAGGCGTGCCGCGTACGATGCAGGCCAAAATGAAAGCGATGGCCGCCCTCAATCAACAGAGCTTGGGTCAGTACGTGATGGATCTATTCGAGAAGCATCTTGAGGAGCTGGAGAAAAAGGGGCTGTTGCCGAAAGGCAAGTAGTGCCTAAACTGTGATTATCCGAAGATTCCATATAACTTCATTCACCTGTTATCTCCTATTCTTTTCCTTGGCAGGCTGTGTAGGGCCACTAGTTCCAATCGTTCCGATGAATGAAGAATCCAGGGCCATGTTGAGACGACAGGTGAGTCTCCAAGGTGCTGAGGCTCTTAAAGAAGTTCCCTATACACCAGTGGGTATCGTCCAAGGGTACTCCTGCAAAAACAAGATGTGGGATCCCCCTGCAACGACCGAAGCAGCGGTTGACCAACTGCGGTTTCGAGCTTCTGCGCTAGGAGGAAATGCCATCACAGGACTCGTCTGTGATGCACACGGCACGAGTGTCGGGACTAACTGTTGGGAGTCAGTAAAGTGTCAAGCGACGGCTCTTCGAATTGGAGAGGGGAAAAAGACTGAAGCAACAACCACGCGAAAGTCCGGTAGCTCCAGCGGTTCAGGGTTTGTGGTCGACCGAAGAGGCCACATCCTTACAAGTCAGCACGTCGTTCAAAGTTGCCATGAGATTACTGCTCATATTGAGGGGATGCCCTACAAGGTTTCCGTTCAGCGAGAAGATATCGCGAATGATTTGGCATTGCTGGTTGCGACTCCTGCCCCGGAACATTTTCTTGTATTCCGAGAAGGTAAGCGCCTCCGAGCTGGAGAGCAGGTGGTGGCCATTGGGTTCCCACTTTCTAACCTTCTATCTGCTGAACCGCATGTGACAACTGGAAGCGTTACTGCTCTCGCAGGATTAAAGGGGGATACCAGCACTTTAGAAATCTCTGCTCCTCTACAACCTGGAAACAGCGGAGGGCCTTTGCTCGATCAAAGCGGACATGTGGTGGGAGTTACATCTTCCAAGTTGGATGCGGTAAGGATGGCATCCCTTACCGGCGATATTCCTCAGAATGTCAACTTTGCCACGAATGCAAGGGTAGCGGAATCGTTCCTAGACGCGAATGATGTGCGGTTTGAAACACGTCATTCTGAGAACATCTTGTCGACAGCAGACCTTGTAGAGGAATCTAAGCCCGCTGTTGTGTTGTTGAAGTGTCGCAGGTAAAACTATTTCCCTAAGAAGGGGAAAGCAGTGGAATGTCGGAAAACGAAAAATTATGCTTAAGGTTGAAGGCATCAAAATCCGAGGGGCACCCATGGGCACCCCTCGGAAATTTCATTATCTAGCAGTAACAGAAGGCCTTGCTACCTGTTCAAAAACTATTGCTTCCTTCACTTCAACCGTTTCTGACTCCTTTGGGTCATCCGCCTGCCTCGCTTTTTTCCATTCTGGCCAGGAGGCTAGCTCTCTTCTGTTCTCTTCCAGTATCTCCTTTAACCACCCCTGTCTCATGATAGCCCTCCTCTCATTTACGATGATGCTACTTTAAGGTGAGCGGCATCTAACTTCCTATCCAACTCATCAAGTTCGACACGTTCGCTATCAATGTATGCTAATGATGTGACTGCAAGTTTCGGTAATCGATCGATTGATGCTTGCCATTCCATTACCTCACCTTGGCGGTCCTTTCGTTTAGGCATTCGGAAGGACTGGCTGTAAAGCCTAGGCGCGATTCCGAAAAATGGCTGAAACACCAACTTGTTCGTAACTTCGCCAACAGGATCGATGACAATGGCGTCTAAATGAAATTCTTCGGCGAGGCTCTTGGGGTACGGCTCAATGTAAGTAACCCGACTTACCCCTGCAGCTATAATATGCCGAGCACAATCATGACACGGAAAAGTAGTAGTGAATAGCGTACTGCCTTTTACAGCGATACCCCTACGTGCCGCATCTAATAAAGCTGCCATCTCTGCATGGACGGCTCGGCCAAATTCGATAAGGCTCATTAGCCTTGTTGATCGAAGTAAAGGAGTTGCATGGTCGAAGAGAGCTTGTACTGATTTCCCAGCATGCTTTCCACCCTCGAACCACTTATCATCGGCGAAACGTTTGAGGACCTCTGCCAAAAGCTCCCGTTTCTTCCTGTCGCTTACATCGTAAGTACTTCTGAAGTCTCGTCCGTCATCTTGATCATCGGACCAATACAGTCCTCCACCGAATTTAGGGACTTCATTGGCGCCAACAGCAATGATGTCGCCAGTGGGAGTCGAGATAGCTGCTCCCACTTGTCGACCAAGGGCCGCTGAACGATAGGCAGCAGCTTGAGCATGAAACATTGCAAACTCTGATTTGTTAGGTGTGTGAAACGGATGGCCGAAAAGAATTTCAATGAAGCGATCTATCGAACTTTTAAGCGCGATGGGATTAAGCGCATCTACAAAGAGGTCTGCTTCAGGGAAACTGTCCCTAACTTTTTGACCGTGAGGTTTGTTGTCATCGTTTTCATCTCTTTTGACTAATTCGACTGCTACAGGGCGGTAGCTCTCCCGCTGGCTGTCGTAGTTAGACGCTGCAATACTGGCCAAAAGGTTTTCAATCCGTGTTTCCCGCGGGACGTAAGCAGAAATTAGATAGAAATTTGGGCCATAGATGGTTCGAAGAAGGTCGATTTCTTTGGGATGTTTCAACGAATGGAACACATAAGCACATCTGGAAATCGGCGGATCTTTTGATTCTCCGGCAGTGTTTTTTTGCTTTCTTTTCTCACGGACCGATCCGATCGCAAGCCTGGCGAGTGCATCATCTAGGCCTGTCATCTGTCGGAATTGATCACCCGCATTCATGTAGGTAAGGTAACGCTGATCCTCGGGCCCCGTCACCATAGTGCTATGAAATTGTTCAATTTGATGAAGAGAATCGATAATTCTCACAGGCTCGACATGATAGCCCACCCTTTGGAGTGAATTAGTCAGCGTTTTCACGACTTGGGTAAGTCTGGAGCCGACCGCGCCTACTAATCCGAAGAACAGTTCAGGGCCTTGATTGGGCGCCATGGTTCAGAAATATGCAGCTTCAGGGCAGGATTTTTGACACGGACTACGGGTCTAATTTTGGCAGGAGAATAGACTATACTCGTGGAAAAATCATTATCAAAATTGTTTTATGCCTGCTCGCCATAGTTGGTTCTGCGGTCGACTTCAGAACGACCTAATTCGGTCGAGGATGACTGATGAAGGGTCGCCTTACAGTGCTGGCACATCGTCCAGCTGAATGGTTCCTCCCCCGGGGTGGTAAACCAGTTGGGCGCGATAAACTGGAGCGTGTGGGGATGGGAGCATTCACGGAGGCCGGCCAACTCTTCTAGCTTCTCCAGCTTTCGTTCATACAGGCTCATCGCATCACCTTCTTGGGCTGAGATTTCAGGTTCCGCTCCAGCTTCTCCAGCCGGTCACTGATTTCAATTTCCATCGCCTTGAGGGCGACCGTCGCATTGTAAGCGGCCGAGTTGGCCAGCTGGGGGCTCAGTTCCCCACGTAAGACCGCTCCCGTCGTGTTCTGCATCAGCTCAATCACATCGCGAGGGGAACGGAGGTCGGGGTTCGGCGTGTCCACCGGCATAGGACGAGGCCGGCCACTAAGGCCGCCTTTCGTCACGGCCAACTTCCGATCCGTTTCTTTCTCCGGATCGTGCCAAAAGCAATAGGGCGAGGTGGCTTGAGGTTGAGCGGAACAGGCTTTACCTTCGGTTGTGAAAGCCGGACACTGGCGCAAAACTGTCTGCGTTGTCGGTGAATTTGAGCCTACAGTCATGGGTTCCATTCGAGTTACTCCTTTCCGCCCTTGACGGCAGCCTTGACCTCTGCGACTGCTACCTCAAAAGCGGTCCAGCTATCGGCATAAAAAGCTAGATCGCATTGATTCAATGCTTCCAAGACAGGGCCGAGTCTGGCGTCTTCTCGTTCAATGCCATAGGTGAGACGCGCCAAGTCCTGCCAGGCTTTGAGCCATGGTTTCTTCACCGCCTTCGGTTTTCTCTCCGGCTGCTTCATTCGTTCGATGGCTTCGATATATCCCATGCTGTCTCCTCCTCGATTACGAATTAAACGAAAAAGACGAAATAACCCTCCTGCCCTGAGCACTTCTTTCGTTAAATTCGTTTATTTCGTACCCTCTCTCCAGATTCTTGCGGGCCTTCCTCCAAGCTCTCCCGGTCTGGGTTCGCTGTGTGCTAAGCCCGTACTTTGAAGCAGAGCCTTTGCTTGGTTCAGCCGGCCGGCCTGCACATTGCGGCCGAACAGTGAACTGATTGCGCTATCATCAAGTTCCTTGGAAGATCGGAGTGCCTGTAAGATTGTATCGGCCACAGGATCGCCCGTGCTGTCTCCGAAGATTTGGCGCGTGGAACCTTCTGCGTATTCCCAGAGAGCCAAGGCGGCCTTGAGATGCACCGTATCCACCTCCCCCAGCCCATCGAGCACAGCATAGAGTCCAGCCAGTCGCATCACCTGGGCCTCGGCTCGCCCCAGCAGCGTGCCAGCCAAGCCGGGCCGATCTGCCGACAAGTCGTGATAGATGGCCCGCCACGCTTCGCGAGTACCCTCAGTAAGCGATAGTTGCCCGAGTGTCCGGCCGCTGCGGATGGCGTGACCGATATTTCTAGCAAGTCCTTCGAGTTCGACCAGGTCGGGACTAGATGGAAAGGGCAGTTCTTGAGAGCGTTGCACCATGAGCCAGACAAACCGATTGCCGAACCCATTGGAGGCTTCCGTACTATTTAGATTGCGTAGCAGTTCGTCTTTGGTCACATGCCCGACGATGCCAATGTGTGGCGCGGTCGCGCGGACCCGGTTGGCCTTGGTCATTGGAGACAAGTCCTGTCCGTCCCAGGCGTCCCGCAAGACACCTGAAAGAGAATTACCCTCCCTCGCCATGACCCTGAGCACAGCTCCAAATTCGGACTGCACAAGAAAGAGCCGCTTATCCTCAACGCCCTTGTCCGCCAATACGGGGACTGTTTCCCCGGTAGGGCGGCCTTTATCTTTGATAATTTCTTCTTTGTACTGCGGATCTCGGACTGCATAGGCGAGTCCCTCACCGCTGGACAACGTGCCTTTGCACTCCCCACGAGTCCATGAGGCATCCGCCAGCTGAAGCAGCTGCTCAATCCGTTTCCCCGCCGTCCCTTTCCTCGACTTGCTGGATCGCCCTACTAAGACAGGCCAAAACAAGAGAGGGTGAAACGTGCCATCCAAGATCAGGTGTGGCCCGCGATTCAGAGCCGCGCCCACCTCTGAGAGGAACGAGGCGAGAAGAGCAACAGGGTCAGACTCGGTGTGGGCACGAAATAAACGTATTACCTCTCCGGCCAGCCCGTGATATGCCGCCTCATTGAGTACTGGCCACCCTTCGTCCATGCCAGGCATTGCAGATGTTGAATCAGGCACTAGACCTGATAGCCCTTGAAGAAATCGTTCTTGTACCCGCTGATCTTCTGGGCTCGATGGTTGTTCAAGCATGGCTTCTGCGCCAGCTGTCAGTAATCATGCCAAATTGACCCCTGTCATCATGTGAAATGGACCCCTCTCCCACAACCAGGAGAGGACACCCATGGAGCTAGCAGAAACGGTGATAACCCCAGTACCTTCTTCGCGG